>Ga0209580_10000066_pt1 | contig 96375 bp, 80 predicted proteins | sample Coa_R1_5_FD_187153 | JGI IMG/M metagenome (GOLD analysis project Ga0209580, IMG submission 187153) | Surface soil microbial communities from Centralia Pennsylvania, which are recovering from an underground coalmine fire - Coalmine... | ecosystem: Environmental > Terrestrial > Soil >... | reverse complement strand
GTGCGTGCCGCGGGTGGCGCCAGGTACTTGTCGATTGCGGTAGCCGTCAGCAGAGGCCCGATCACCTCCGGCCCAAGGAAGACGCGCAGCAGGATGGCCGCGATCGCGCTGATGCTCTGCCAGCGATACGGGCGGAGATAGGTCAGCAGCCGCTTCATCAGCCGGCTGTCATACGCTTTTCCAAGTACCTCTTCTTCCTGCGCCATAGCGAATCTTTATTCTACCGTGAGTCCATAGACTCCCTGCGCCACCGGTACGCTGCAAAAAAATTTGCGGACTGAGAGCAGAACAACGGAAGGAAATCGAGTTCTCGAGGGAAAGGCGATAGCGTCTACATACCTTGACAATCTACAATCGGCATTGTAGATAATCATAGTATGGCTAAACCGAATGATCTGGTGCAGGGCACGCTCGACCTCCTGATCCTGAAGACCATCTCGCTGGAGCCGAAGCACGGCTGGGCGATCGCCAAGCGCATTGAGCAGATCTCGCAAGACGTGCTCCAGGTCCAGCAGGGATCGCTCTACCCGGCGCTGCATCGCCTGGAGCAGCAAGGCTGGATTCGCGCCAAGTGGATGGAGAGCGAGACCGGACGCGAGGCTAAGTTCTACTCGTTGACGGCAGCCGGCCGGGCGCAGCTGGAAAAGGAAAAAGAGAACTGGAAACGTCTTTCCAGCGCCATCGATCTGGTGGTGGAGGGCGCGTAAGGAGGCAAACGTGCGCTGGGCACAACAACTTCGCATGAAGAGCCTGATGCTGTTCCGCCGGCGGAGTGAAGCCGCGCGGCTGCGGCAGGAGCTGGAGTTCCACCTGGAGCAACAAGTCGCGGAAAACGTTGCGCGCGGCATGTCTACGGAAGAAGCGCATTTTGCCGCCATGCGCCGCTTCGGCAATCCCACTCTTCTCAACGAGGAAACGCGCATCACCTGGAGCTGGAGCATCCTGGAAAGGATATGGCGGGATCTCGGTTACGGCCTGCGCACACTGCGCCGCGCTCCGGGATTTACCCTGCTCGCCATTGCCGTAATGGCACTGGGGATCGGTGCAACCACCTCGCTGTTCACCATCGTCCGCTCCGTGCTGCTCAAGCCCTTGCCCTTCCAGGATCCCGACAAGCTGGTGATGGTCTATGAACACTTCATTAACTCTAGCGACACCAACGGCTACAACACTGTGGCTGCGGGAGACTTTTACGCCTGGCGTGATCAAATGCATAGCTTCCAGGACATGGCCGCCTGGCGTTTTTATGGCTCCATTCTTGCGGGCGAAAATTCCGAGTTGCCGGAGGTGGTGGCTGACGCTGCAGGTTCATGGAATCTCTTTCCTCTGCTGGGCGTGCAGCCCGTGGTGGGCCGTACATTTACTCCTGACGAAGATCGGCCCGATGCTGACCGCGTCGTGCTTCTCTCCTGGAGCCTGTTCCAGAGACGCTTTGCCGGAGACCGGTCGATCGTGGGAAAGCACATTCGTCTGGATTCAAATCTTTATACCGTGATTGGCGTATTGCCCGACTGGTTTACCTACCCCAATCCCCGTATCCAGCTCTGGCTGCCCTATGCGAGCACATTCAAGCGCGAGCAACTGGCGGTCTACGACTACCACCTGAGCTACGTGGTCGCCCGGCTCAGGAACGACGTTAGTGCCGAAGCCGCCGTCAAGCCAGTACGTGCCCTGCAGTATCAGATTCACATGGAGAACTTGCAAAAGCCGGTCGCCGAGGACGTTCTTTACCGGCCGATGATCGACGACGTAGTAAAAGACGGGAAGACACCCATTCTGGTGCTTCTCGGGGCAGTTGCCTGCATGCTGCTGATCGCCTGCCTCAACGTTTCCAACCTGCTGGTGGCCCGTGGCGCGGCCCGGCGCAAGGAAGTGGCCATCCGCGGCGCCCTGGGCGGAAGCCGCTTTACTCTCATTCGCGAGCAGATGACAGAGAGTCTTCTGATCTGCCTGATAGGCGGAACTCTGGGAGTGCTGCTCTCCTTCTGGGCGACGCAATGGCTGGGGCACAACTGGAAAGACCTGCCGCGATCCGATGCCATTCATACGGACGGCATGGTTCTGGCGTTCTCCATCGCACTGGTCTTTCTCTGCGCGGCTCTTGCCGGACTGCTGCCCGCCATCTCCTCGACCGGGAAGGGGCTGCTGGCAATGCTGCAGGATTCTTCGCGGTCGCTCGGCGCCAGCACCTCGCGCGCGGGCTTGCGGCGAATGCTGCTGACGGCGGAAATCGCCCTGACCGTCATTCTTCTGGTAAGCGCCGGACTGCTCTTCAAGAGCTTCATCCACCTGCGCACATCCGATCTGGGCTGCCTCACGGAAAATGTCCTGACCATGAAGTATGGGCTGCCGGAGAAGCAATACGACAAGCCGGGAATGGTTAATACGTTTAATGAAGCCGTGCTGGAGCGCGTCCGCCGGCTGCCGGGCGTGGCTGCCGCGGGGCTGGTTTCAACGGCTCCCGGCGCCGGTTACGGCGGAGATTTTGTATTCACCATCCCCGAGCACCCGAGTCAGGGCGCCATCCTCGATCAGGACGCTTTGTTTCGCACCGCCGATCCAGGTTATTTCAATGCCATCGGAATTCCGCTGCTCAACGGGCGCGTCTTCACCGACCATGACAGGCTGGATCACGCCAGCTACGTGATCATCAGCAAGCAAGCTGCGGACAAGTTTTTCCCTGGCGAGAGCCCGCTGGGCAAACACGTCACCATGCGCTTTGTGGAGGATAAGGCCGAGACCTACGAAATCGTTGGCGTTGTCGGAGACACGCTGCACGACGTTGGCGAGCCTTTGAAGCCCACCATGTATTTTCCAATCCTCATGGGGGATTTCGCCCGCAGCAGTAACCCGACGGTGGTAGTTCGCACCGCCGGCGATCCGCTGGCGCTTTCGGTTCCCGTGCAGAAGGAGATTTCAGCACTCGATCCCTTCCTGCCCGTTTACAAGGTTCTGACCATGCAGCAGACGATCGGAAACGCGACCGCCAGCCAGAGCTTCAGCGCTACCCTGGTGCTCGCCTTCGCGGCGTTGTCTCTGCTGCTGGCGGCGGTGGGGCTATACGGCGTGCTTTCCTACCTGGTCTCGCAGCGCGTGCCCGAAATTGGAATTCGCATGGCCCTGGGAGCCCAGCGTAGCGAGGTCTTGCGGCTGGTTCTTCTCGATGGCATGCGGCCGGTTTTCATCGGCGGGCTGCTAGGCTCGGCAGGAGCCGTCGCCGCAGGGCTGCTGATCAAATCGCTTTTGTATGGCACGCGCCCGGTCGATCCTCTGGTCTTTGCCGGCATGCTTGCCAGTCTCTTGTTCACCGCCATCGTCGCCTGCGCCGTGCCGTCGTTGCGCGCGTGCAGAATCGAGCCGGTGCAGGCGCTGCGGACGGAATAGCGCAGATCTCATCCCCGATTCTCGCGCATCGACAGTGCGCACTGGCGATGTGGTAGAGTCTCTGCGATCTCCCGAGATAGCGGTGTCCCTCACTCCGCCCCTTCGATTTAAGAAGAAGACAAAACAAATGGCCAAACAGAAGTCAGGCAGTTGCATTTCAAGAATCCGGCAGTTTCTTGCCGGCGCGGCCGTTCTGACGGCGATGATCACCCACCCTTCACTGTCGCCGAATGCTTATGCGGGAGAGCAGTCACCCGCTTCGAAAGCCGCGCCTCTCGAGGAAGGCGTATGGAGATTTATCGTCTCCGGCGACTCGCGCAACTGCGGCGATGTGGTGATGCCGGCGATCGCCGCGCACAGCGCTGAGCGCTTCGCACCGGCGTTCTATTGGCACCTGGGCGACCTGCGCGCGATCTACAAGGTCGATGAAGACATGGCTGGCGCAGCCCAACTCGCCGGTCAGTATCTAAGCTGCCAAAATTACATCAGGATTGCCTGGGACGACTTCATTGACCACCAGATCGTTCCTTTCGGTACAACGCGGTTTTACCTGGGCATCGGCAACCATGAAACTATTCCGATAGAAAAGGGAACGCTGTTCAGGCCCAAGGAAGAATTTCTGACGCAGTTTGAAGACTGGCTGATGACGCCGCGACGCCAGATGTGGGCAGCAGACAAAGATGAAATCGCCGCTGCCACCACGGGCCCTTGCGGGAGAGTGGCGGCAGCGCGGCCCTATATATCGCCGACGGCTTACTATCACTGGATTCGGGGCAGCGTGGACTTCCTTTACCTGGACAATTCGACAGGCGCCTTCGACAAAGACCAGCTGGACTGGTTCGATTGCACGCTGGAGCGGGCGCGCCGCAAGGAAAAAGTGCGCACGGTGATCGTCGGCATGCACGAGGCGCTGCCCGACAGCAGGGCCGCGGGACACGCTATGTGCGACCAGGCCATTCGCGACCCCAAAGAAAAGCAGGCGAGTTGCGACAGCGGCAAACACGTTTACGACGCGCTCGTCGAGCTGCAGAAGATCAAGAACGTTTACGTGCTGGCCAGCCACTCTCATTTTTATATGCGCGGGATCTTCGACAATCGTAAGCCCTCGGACCGGCTCGAAGGATGGATTGTGGGCACGGCAGGCGCGGTTCGCTATCCCCTGCCAGATGGCGTGGATCCGGGGCCGGACGCCATCAAAGACACCTACGGCTACCTTGTGGGTACGGTCCATCCCGAGGGCACGGTGGCCTTCGCCTTCGAGGAAGTCAAGGAGACTGACGTGCCCGCAGAGGTCCGTAAACAATATCCTTCGAGCCTGATCTCCTGGTGCTACGCGAAGAACTCGCACGCACAGACGCCGGATTGGGAAGAGACGACGAACCGATGCGTGCCCACGGCAGAATTGCCTGCCGCGCAGCCGGTTCGCAGGAAATCAGCCGCACCCAGGAAGTGATTGGCAGGTAATCTCCGCCTGTCTGGTCGCTTTGACCGAGCCAGTCGCAACTGAGATATGATTGCTTTCGCGCCAGGAGATTCGATCCATGTCTCTTGAAGGCTTCCTGCAAGACTTACGATTTGGACTCCGTTATCTTTCGCGCCGGCCGGCAGCCTCTCTCGTCATCATTCTTGTTCTGGGTTTGGGAATCGGCGCCAATGCCGCGATGTTCAGCATTGTCAGTGCTGTCCTGCTCAAGCCCCTGCCCTACAAAGACAGCGAGCGCCTGGTGCTGGTGTGGCAGAGCACCAGCGCGCATCGCAACACCGGCGAGTGGTTCAACACCTACCGGGAATTTCAGCAGTGGCGCGAGAAAAGCCGAAGCTTTGAAAAACTGGCGGCGCTGAGTTGGGCTACCGGCCCCAAATCACTGGCCTGGCGGGGCAAGAAGCAAAAGATTCTAGCGATCCCCACGAGCTTGGACTTCTTCTCCATGCTGGGAGTGGCCGCGGCGCAGGGCCGCACTTTCGAGCAGGCGGATCTCCAGCAAGGTTGTACGGCTGTTCTTGCTCATGCCTTCTGGCAGAATGAGCTCGGCGCACCCGCGGACCTGGTTGGCCGCGATCTTCCTCTCGATGACAAGGAATGCCGCGTGGTGGGCGTGATGCCGAAAGGCTTCTCCTTCTATCCCAGCCAGACGTCGCTTTGGATGCTGATGACTCCAGACAGTCCTTATGGGAAAGATCCCTGGAGATCGGTTACAGGTGTATTCGGAAGATTGCAGCCGGGCATCAGCCGCGAGGCAGCGCAATCTGAACTGGAGGTGCTGGAAAAGAATGTTCTTGGTGAAGCTCCCTCCGATCTCGCCCTGCCGCGCAATGCCCTGCCGGTGGTTCTCGACCTGCAAACTGAATTCACATGGCTGGCAGGGCGCAACCTGCGCCTGGCGCTGATCGTCCTGCTGGCGGCAGTCTTCTTTGTCCTCCTGATCGCGTGCGTGAATGTGGCCAACCTGCTCCTGGCGCAGGCTGCGGACCGGCAACGCGAGCTGGCGATTCGCGCCTCGCTGGGGTGCGGCCGCGGACGTTTGATTCGCCAATTGCTGGTGGAAAGCATGATTCTAGCTGTGGCCGGCGCCGGCGCTGGAATTGCGATGGCTGTCACAGCGGTGCGAGTCTTTGCCGCGCACAGCCCGGTAGAACTGCCACCGGGAAACACGGTGAAGGTGAACTGGCAAGTGATGGCCTTCACCGCCATCCTGGCGGGTGTGACCGCGCTGCTGTTTGGGCTGGTTCCGGCATGGCGATCGTCCCGGCCGGATATCAACGAGGCGTTGAAAGACGGAGGCCGGAGTCTCGCCGGACGGGAAGCGCTCCGAACGCGATCGGTGCTGGTGGCGGGTGAGGTGGGACTCTCGCTGGTTCTGCTGGCCGGAGCGGGGTTGCTGCTGGAGAGCCTGGGCAGACTGGCCTCAACGCCGCTCGGTTTCCGCACCGATCATCTGCTCACGGCCGCTCTCGATCTGCCCGACCAAAAGTACGCTACTCCCGATCAGAAACTTCAATTTTTCGACAAGCTGAAGGGATTTGCACGGTCGATTCCCGGAGTTGAGCAGGCATCGCTTTCCTCGAGCATCTATCTGGCGGGAAGCAATGTGTTGGCGGTTGAGGGGCAACCATTCTCGCTGGATCGGGCTGCGCATAACGTGGCTCAACAGACCATTGATCCCGGCTATCTGCGAAACATGGATATTCCTCTACTCCACGGCCGGGAGTTCGAGACTAGGGACCGCGACAATACGCAGGCGGTGGCGATCGTCAACCAGGCCCTGGCCGACGCCTATTTCCCGCGACAGAATCCCATCGGGCGGCAGATCAAGCTGGGCAAGCCGGAGAGCAAACAGCCGTGGCTGACCATCGTCGGGGTGGCGGGTAATGTGAAGACCACGACTGTCTTCCAGGAGATGGGCTACGTAGTTTCGCCCGCCGTGTACAGGCCCTTAGCGCAGCTACCCCCCGCGTCTGTTGCTTTGCTGCTGCGAACGAATGGGGATCCGAACGCGCTGGCGAAGCCGGTGCAAAATGCAGTTCGCGGACTTGACGATGAAATCACGCTGTCCGATCTCAAGACCATGGAAGAAAGGCTGCGCGACCTCCGCGCCGAACCCAGGTTCCGCACTATTCTGCTCAGCTCGTTTGCCGGACTGGCGCTGGTGCTGGCCGCTCTGGGCATTTACGGGCTGCTGATGCAATCGGTGGTACGGCGCACGAAAGAAATCGGGATCCGCATGGCGCTGGGGGCCAGCCGGCAGAATGTTGTCCGCGTCATCCTTCTTCAGGCCTTCACAACCGTGTTCGCCGGAATATGCTCCGGCTTGGCAGCAACCTTGATCCTGGTGCGCTTTATAGGAGGGCTGCTCTACGACGTGCATCCACAAAACCCGCTCATGCTGGCAGCGGTATCGATTGTCTTAATCCTGACTTCCGCTTTTGCCTGCTTCATTCCCGCGCGGCGAGCAACGACAGTGGATCCGCTGCAGGCATTGCGCAGCGAGTAGCCGGGCAACAAACTTTCACGGAAACACAACCCCCGGAACAGAAGTTCGCAATCCACAAGGCACCCGGCAGTGCCCCCTTGAGCCTGCTTACAAATTGTGTTTCCATGGTCAGATGCTTGAGGCGCGGCGGCGCGAGAGTGCACTCCGCGAAACGTCAACTCCGCACGTGAATTTCAGAACAGGAGAAGAACTATGAGTAAAGTTTCCCATATCCCTCAGGGTTACAACACCATCACACCCTATATCGTCGTTAAAGGCGCAGCTCAAGCCATCGAATACTACAAGAAGGTGTTCGGCGCCACGGAACTGGTCCGCATGAACGGCCCCGACGGCAAGATAGGCCATGCTGAACTGCAGATCGGTACTTCAAGAATCATGCTGGCCGACGAAAATCCCAAGATGGGCCCGGGATACACCAGCGCAACCACCATCGGTTCCAGTCCGGTGAGTCTGTACGTCTACCTCCCCAACGTCGACCAGGTAATCGAGCGCGCGAAGACTGAGGGAGCTAAAGTTCTGAAGCCGGCGGAAGACCAGTTCTACGGCGACCGCTCCGGTTTCATCCAGGATCCGTTCGGGCACCTCTGGGGGATCGCGACGCACATCGAGGACGTGTCGCCCCAGGATATGAAAGAGCGCATGAAGAAAGCCATGCCGGCGGCATAGGACTGGTTTCACAACCTCAAACGAAAAAGAGCGGCGTTGAGTGCGCCGCTCTTTCTTTGTGATTCTATGTTGGAGCTCACGCTCTGCCCACCCCAAAATATTCAAAGCCCAACGCTTTCATGCGCGGGCCGTCGAGCAGGTTCTTGGTGTCGACCACCAGAGGGCGCTTGATGATGCGGCGGATGCGGTCGAAGTCCAGGGAGCGGAATTCCGGCCAGCCAGTGGAGAGCACCAGGGCGTCGGCGCCTTCGGCCACCGAGTAAGCCGAATCGCAATACCTTACCGTGCCGTTCAGCTCCAGTTGAGCGTCGGGCATGGCGATGGGATCGTAGGCGCGGACATGAGCGCCGCGCTCCACCAGCGCGCGGGCCAGGCGGATGGAGCCGGAGTGGGCCACGGAGTTGGTATTGGGTTTGAAGGCGAGTCCCAGGATTCCCACCTGTTTGCCGGCCACGGTTTCCAGAACGTTATCGATCTTTTGCAGGATGCGGTTGCAGAACTCGCGGTTGACTTCGCGCGCGGCGGTCAGAATCTTGAGAGAAATACCGGAGCTGGCGGCCAGGTTGGCGAGGGAATCCATGTCGGATTCAGTAAACGTGCCGCCCAGCGAGCCGGGTTGCAGGCAGCGCGGAGCAATCCGCTTGTCGAGCCCGAGAGCCAGGGCCAGATCGACCGCGTCGGCGCTGATGCGCTCGCAAAGATTGGAGAGTTCGTTGATAAAGGAAACTTTTGTGGCCAGGAAAGCGGTGGATGCCTCGCGCACCAGCTCCGCCGTCTCATGCGTGGTGACGATCATGGGCACGCCGCGCATGACCAGCGGACGATAGAGAGCCTTGAGAACCTGCACGGCGTTGGTGGAGTGCGTGCCGAGAACGATGCGGTCGGGCCAGTTGAAGTCTTCTACCGCGCAGCCTTCGGAGAGAAAAACCGGGTGAGAGACTACGGTGACCGGCTTCCCCGACTCTTTCAGCCGGTTCTCAATGCGGCTGGCCGTCCCCACGGGAACGGGAGTAATCAACACCAGAATCTGTCCGTGATCGCAGTAACCGGCGATTTCTGTGGAGATGCTTTCGATGTCCCGGTTTGAATCTTCGGCAAGATAGATGATCTCAGCGCGCTGCACCATGGACTGAAGGTGGGTGGAGTACATTAGCCGGCCGGCGCGGACGCCCCGGCGCACAATGTCACTGAGGTTCTTTTCGTGGAAGGGCAGGATGCCACTGGCAAGCAGCGTGGTATTCACGGAATCGCTGCCGTATGCGGTTACAGGAACGCCGAAATCCGCCAGGCAGGCTGCGACCACCGTGCCTAAATATCCACACCCATACACACCGATTTGCATTGCGCTCTCCCAAGGGCAAATTCGGGGGGAGGGAGGAATTCGCCGGTTCCTACTAGGTAGATCGACTTAAGGCTCCATGATTTAAAGCTTTTTGAGGTACATGCGCAAGGTCGTTTAAGGACATGTACCTTGAAGCGCGACGCTCCGGATAATGTTTTTCAGTCAACTTTGATCTCCACCTTGTTGCCGTCGGGATCGCGGACAAAGGTGGAAAGACCCTTACCCCGGGCGCCGTTGTTGACCTCCGCCTGGGTGGGCTCCAGTCCGCGCCGTTTTAGCGTGGCGATAACATCGTAAATGCTTGATCCGGTAGCACATAGGCAAAAGTGTTCTTCGCTCAAATTAGCCGACGGAGCGGGGTTGGTGGGGCTGGCCTCATACAAGTCGATTACGGCGTCGCCGGCGCGCAGGGTGATCACGTTGTATCCCGCCTTGGCCTTTCCTTCCTGCTCCACAGCGAGTCCGAGACTATCAGTGTAGAAGCGCTTCATCTCCGCCAGCTTCTTCGTGACCAGCGCGATGTGATCGACACCCTTGTAGATGAACACGCCAAGATTTTAGGTCAAATTGCCGCTAAATCCTGAAGAAAAAAGGATATCCCAGTAACTGCAGCGTGGCCCCCGGGAAGAAGCAATTGGACTACTTGCTAAGCGCTATTTGCTTATCAGGGCGCTTGGTGCCATGCCAATCCTGCAGCGAGCGCACATTGACCTGGTTGTGCTGCAGGGCGGCGATGCCCTCGGCTGCGGCTTTAGCTGCGGAAAGCGTCGTGATGGTGGGGATGCGCTGCGTGACAGCGGCGCGGCGGATGGCCTTCTCGTCAAACCATGGGTCCTGCCCGTGAGGCGTGTTCACGATCAGGTGGACGCGCTCGCCCTTGATGAGATCAACCACGTTGGGCCGGCCTTCCTTGACCTTGAAGACGCGGTCGACGGAGAGTCCGGCGCGCTCCAGGCGCTCGGCGGTGCCGTGCGTGGCCACCAGGCTGAAGCCGAGATCGATGAAGCGCCGCGCCAGGTCGATGGACTCCTCTTTATCGTGGTCAGTCACGCTGATAAAGACTGTCCCGCTGGTGGGCAGCGTCTGGCCGGCGGAGAGCTGGGCCTTGGCAAAGGCTTCGCCGAAGGTCTCGGCTGAGCCCATAACTTCTCCAGTGGATTTCATCTCCGGACCCAACACCGTATCCACACCCGGGAACTTGTTCCACGGGAACACCGGGGACTTCACGAAGAATCCTGCGCCGGTGGCGAGGTCCGCGCCGGAGGCGGCGTGCTCTGGCAGGAATTCATGGAGCTTGCGGCCGCTCATCAACCGCGCCGCGATCTTCGCCAGGGGCACACCGGTGGCTTTAGAGACAAAGGGCACGGTGCGCGAGGCGCGCGGGTTGACCTCAATCACGAAGACCTTCTCGCCCTGGATGGCGAACTGGATGTTCATCAGGCCAACGACCTTCAGCGCACGCGCCAGTTTGAAAGTGTATTGGCGAATTCTCTCGAGCACGTGCGGCGGAATGCTGACGGCGGGGAGCACGCAGGAGGAGTCGCCGGAGTGTATGCCGGCCTCTTCGATGTGCTGCATAATGCCGCCGATGACTACCGATTCACCGTCAGAGAGCGCGTCGACGTCGATTTCGGTTGCGGCTTCGAGAAAGTGGTCCACCAGCACCGGGCGCTCCTGCGAGTACTCGACGGCTTCCTTCATGTAGCGGATCACGCTTTCGTCATCGTAGGCGATGACCATGGCGCGTCCGCCCAGCACGTAGGAAGGCCGCACCAGCACCGGGTAGGTCACGCGGCGCGCGCCGGCAACTGCTTCTTCCACGCTGGTGACAATCGCACCCGGAGGCTGCGGAATATCAAGCTCCTCAAGAAGCTTGCCGAAGCGCTTGCGGTCTTCAGCCAGATCAATCGACTCCGGCGAGGTGCCGATGATCTCCACGCCCGCGGCTTTCAGCGGGAGAGCCAGATTCAGCGGCGTCTGGCCGCCCAGCTGGACGATCACCCCGATGGGCGCGCCGCCCTGGGCCTCATGGCGATACACAGCGAGAACGTCTTCGAGAGTCAACGGCTCGAAGTAAAGGCGGTCGCTGGTGTCGTAATCGGTGGAAACGGTCTCCGGGTTGCAGTTGACCATGATGGTCTCGTAGCCGTCTTCGCGCAGCGCGAACGCCGCGTGGCAGCAGCAGTAGTCGAACTCAATTCCCTGTCCGATGCGGTTCGGCCCTGAACCCAGAATGATGACTTTCTTCTTCGCAGTAGGCGGCGACTCGTCCTCGTCTTCGTAGGTGGAGTAGAGGTAGGGCGTGTAGCTCTCGAACTCGGCCGCGCAGGTGTCCACCAGCTTATAGACAGGTTGCAGGCCGTGCTGTTCGCGCAGCCGGCTGACGGCCTGTGCAGTGGTCTTCAAGCTGAGCGCCAGGCGCTCGTCGGAAGCTCCGTTGCGCTTGGCTTCGCGCAGGAGCGCCGGGGTCAGCGATTCAAGAGAATGCCTCGCGCACTCAGTTTCTGTCGCCATGATCTCTTTGAGCTGCCACAGGAACCAGGGATCAATGCTGGTCATCTTGTGCAGTTCTTTTACGCTCATGCCCTGCTGCAGGGCGTAGCGGATGTAGCTCAGGCGCTCAGGATGGGGCGTGACCAGACGCTGAGTGAGGATGCGCGGCTCGATCCTCTCCGCGCCGACTTTCTTGCCGGTCTCCAGCGACCGGACGCCTTTCATCAGCGCTTCTTTGAAGGTGCGGCCGATGGCCATGGCCTCGCCTACCGACTTCATCTGCGGACCCAGGCCCTCGTCGGCGCCGGGAAATTTTTCGAACTGCCACTTGGGGATCTTGGCGACAACGTAGTCGATGGTCGGCTCAAAACAGGCCGGCGTCTTTAGTGTGATGTCATTGGGGATCTCGTCGAGAGTGTAGCCCACGGCCAGCTTAGCGGCGATCTTGGCGATCGGGAAGCCAGTAGCTTTGGACGCCAGAGCTGACGAGCGCGAAACGCGCGGGTTCATCTCGATCACGACCATTCGTCCGTTGGAGGGATCCACGGCGAACTGAATGTTCGATCCGCCAGTCTCCACGCCGATCTCGCGGATGACCTTGATGGCGGCGTCGCGCATGTGCTGGTACTCGCGGTCGGTGAGCGTCTGCGCCGGAGCCACGGTAATGGAATCACCGGTGTGCACGCCCATGGGATCGAAGTTTTCGATAGAGCAGATGATGATCACGTTGTCGGCGAGATCGCGCATCACCTCCAGCTCGTACTCTTTCCATCCCAGGACCGATTCTTCGATCAGGACTTCGTGTACGGGAGAAAGATCAAGGCCGCGGGCGAGGATTTCCAGCAGCTCTTCACGGTTGTAGGCAATGCCGCCGCCGCTGCCGCCCAGCGTGAATGACGGGCGAATAATGACGGGAAAGCCGATCTTGCCGGAGAAGTCGAGGCCGTCTTTCAGGTTGTTGACCAGCGCCGAGCGCGGAACGTCGAGCCCGATGCGGGTCATGGCGTCCTTGAAAAGCAGCCGGTCTTCGGCTTTCTTAATGGCGCGCAGTTGCGCGCCGATCAGCTCCACGTTGTACTTTTCGAGCACCCCGGAATCGGCCAGTTCGACCGCAAGGTTCAGCGCTGTCTGTCCACCGACGGTGGGCAGGATGGCGAATTTACCTTGTTGCCCGGAATGGTGGAGCATCTCCACTTCCCGGCGGATGATCTCTTCAAGATAGGTTCGGTTCAGCGGCTCGATGTAGGTGCGGTCAGCCATCTCGGGATCGGTCATGATGGTGGCCGGGTTGGAGTTAGCCAGCACCACTTCGTAGCCCTCGGACTTGAGGGCCTTGCAGGCCTGCGTGCCCGAGTAATCGAACTCGGCCGACTGGCCGATCACGATCGGCCCGGAGCCGATGATCAGAATCTTCGCGATGTCATTGCGGCGTGGCATTCGCGGCTATTTCACCTCCAGCCCGTTCTTCTTCACGACTTCGCCGATCATTACCTCATCCTGCATCACAGTTTTGTAAATCCATTTATAGTGATCGCCCGCCCAGAACTTCATGACTTGCGCGGTACGATCGTTCCCCATGAGCTCGCGGTCCGCCTGCATCTCGAGGTAGCAGTCGATCAGGTGCAGATACGTCGATTCCTCGTCGCGCGCTCCGTCCGATCCGCCGACAGGAACTTTGGGATAGAGCCTGCGTAATTCGTCTTCGGCGGCCCGGGTGTGATCGATCTTCTGATCCAGCCACCAGTGCAACTGCTCATGAACATAGGTGGAAAGCAACTGATCGTCGGACCTCAGGTGGCGCGTGTGCAGCGTGAGCACCGGATGGCTGTGCGGGATCGTTTGATCGTCGATCAGCACCTTCTCGGTAAAAGTCCACTTCTTCAGGTCGTATTGGTGCAATATGCGCTGCAGCTGATCCCGAGTCTTCTGTTCCGCTTCATCATCATGCTGCAGGCGAATCTCGATTTCGGCCGCAAAGGCCGAAGCTGCGAAGAGCACACAAAGAACGCCTTGCAACGCCACAAAACGTATCCCGCGGCACTTTCTATGCGTCCCCGCGCCTCGGTGATCGGTTTTCATTTCTTCCATTCGTCCATCAATTTCATGAAATCACCAAACAGATAGTGCGAGTCATGGGGTCCCGGGGAGGCTTCGGGGTGATACTGGACGCTGAACAGCGGCAGCGTGCGGTGGCGCAGGCCTTCCAGCGTGTTGTCATTGAGGTCGATGTGCGTCTTGACGACCTCGGACTCTTTCAGAGAATCGGGATCGACGGCGAAGTTGTGGTTGTGGGCCGTAATCTCGATCTTGCCCGACTGCAGCTGCTTTACCGGATGGTTGCCACCGTGATGGCCGAACTTGAGCTTGTAGGTCTTGCCGCCCAGCGCCAGGCCGATCAACTGGTGGCCGAGACAGATGCCGAAGATTGGCGTCCGGCCCATGAGCTTGCGAATGTTCTCATAAGCGTAAGTGCAGGGCTCGGGATCGCCGGGGCCGTTGGAAAGAAAGACGCCGTCCGGATTGAGCGCCATCACGTCTTCGGCCGAGGTCGTTGCCGGAACCACGGTGACGCGACAACCTCGGTCCACCAGCATGCGCAGGATGTTGTGTTTGATGCCGTAGTCGTAGGCGACCACGTGCTTCAGCGCCGACTGAGCTTTTACGCCGGGGATCTCCTCCAGCTGATGCGGGCGCGTGCCGGTCTCCCACTGGTACCGCTGCGTGGTGGTGACTACCTTGGCCAGGTCGGTGCCATCCATCTTGGGAATGGAGCGGGCCTTGGCCACCAGCTTTTCGCGATCGCTCTCAATCGAGGAGATTACGCCGCGCATCACGCCGTGCGTGCGCAGATGGCGCACCAGGGCGCGGGTGTCGATATCGGCGATCACCGGGATGGTGAACTTTTCCAGGTACTCGTCGGTGACCTGCTGGGAGCGCCAGTTGGAGCTGACGGCGGAGAATTCGCGCACCACCAGTCCCTCAATATAAGGATGCGTGGCCTCGTTGTCTTCGGGATTGGTGCCGTAATTGCCGATCTCAGGGTTGGTCAGGACAACGATCTGGCCCGCGTAAGAAGGATCGGTGAAGATTTCCTGGTAGCCGGTAAGTGAGGTATTAAAAACGACTTCGCCGTAACATTCGCCTTTGGCGCCGTGGCTTCTGCCGCTGAAGATCCTTCCATCTTCCAGCGCGAGAATTGCCTCCATGGAATCTCCGAGGAGTGGATTTCATAGATTCTATCATCAGCCCCGCCGGAGATGAGGCGCATGAACCCAGGAACTGTGGATAACCAGGGAACAATCTGCAAACTTTGTGCTCGAGGCGGCATCCAAAGTTGCTGGCGAGAGCTGAAAAGCTGTGCATATTTACTTCTCTTCCAGCTCTGAATACAATTTGCTGCGCTGTTTTGCCGGGAGCAGCAGGACGTCTAAAGCATGCGACCGGTGTGAGATTTTTCGGATAAGCAGTGCCCCTCGGTCGTGTTCCGCACTGCAGTTTCCCAGCGGCGGCTCTGCAACGGTCGAATGATCGTTCCCCGCGGTTCAAGTTCCCTTTTCGACATTCATAGGAGATGGCTCATGCGGCTCATCGCGCAACGCATTCGTCCGATTCTTGTCCTGGCCGTCGTCTCGGCGATGGCTCTGTCATTTACTCCGGCCGCCCGCGCGGCGGTCACCACCAACACAGGAACTCTTCCTGACGGCGCCACATATCTCATCGAGGTGCCATCGCCGTGGAACGGCACGCTGTTGCTCTACAGCCACGGTTATGTCACTCCCGGCTCTTCCAATCCGGCCCACGATGTGGGCGACCCGGCGACACGTGCGGTGCTGCTGGCCAACGGCTTTGCGTTGTCAGGCTCGTCCTACGCGCACACGGGATGGGCAATCGAAGAAGCCCTGGTCGACCAGATTGACGTGCTCGACATTTTCGCGGCGATGTTCGGGCCGCCGACGCGGACGATCGCCTGGGGACATTCGCTGGGCGGCATCATCACCGCCGGCCTGATCCAGCGCCACCCGGAACGTTTCAACGGCGCGTTGCCGATGTGCGGGGTGCTTTCGGGCGGCGTGGGCACGTGGAACCAGGCGCTGGACGCAGCCTTCGCGTTTAAGACGTTTTTCAACGCCGGCGGCCCGCTGCAGCTGGTAAACATCACCAACCCGCTCGGCAACCTGGCACTCGCCGAAAGCCTTCTGGCTGCGGCGCAAAGCACTCCCCAGGGCCGGGCGCGGCTGGCGCTGGTATCCGCGCTGGGCGACACTCCGGGATGGTTCGATCCGGCCTCACCTGAGCCGGCGGCCAACGACTTCGCCGCCCGGGAGGCCAACCAGTTTCTGTGGTCGGCCGACGTCGACTTCCCATTTATTTTCGCGTTGCGCGCCGAACTGGAGTTCCGGGCCGGAGGCAATCCTTCCTGGAATACCGGCGTGAATTACTTCGAGCAATTCGAGAATTCCGTCAACAAGGCGGAAGCCATTGCCCTCTACCAGGCAGCCGGGCTCAACCTGGAGGACGATCTGGAGATGCTGAACCATGCAGCCCGCATCTCCGCGAATCCGAAGTCAGTTGATTATCTGGAGCAGAATATCATTTTCAACGGCGATATCGACATGCCGGTGCTAACCATGCACACCACGGGCGACGGCCTGGTTTCCAACCAGAACGAGAGCGCTTATCGCAACAGCGTGCGCGTGGCGGGCGACAGGCATTCGCTGCGCCAGATCTTCGTGCATCGCGCCGGGCACTGCACTTTTACGCCTGCGGAAACGGTGACGGCGCTCTCCAACCTGATCGACAAGCTGGACACCGGTCACTGGCCGAACCTGATGCCGTCGACCCTGAATGGGGAGGCGGCGACGCTGGGGCCGCTGAACATCGCTCCGCCTTCGTTCATTGAGTTTCACTCGGCGCCGTTCCTGCGTCCGTTCGATGCGTTCATCGACCGGCACTGCGAGCGGAATGGGCGAAACGAGCAGACTTGTGCGGTGGATCCGGACAATCCGGAATAATGCGGGAGGCAGCAGATCGGGATTGACATCGACGATTCGTGAACTGTACAGTTCGTTTAGGTGAACTGTAGAGTGTATGGGAAGCGTCAAGACTAATCCCGGAAGAAGCATCGTTGTCTCAGCGTTGCGCGCACGCTCTAATTTTGGGAAGCTTCTCCGCAGAGTCGAGGCAGAACGGCGCTCCCTGGTCATCGAGAAGAGGGGTGCTCCCCGAGCTATTCTCATCGGCATTCGCGATTATGTGAAGCTGGCCGCGCCGGAGCCCGAGGTATTGCGCGTAATTGGCGAAGAATCAAGGCGTAAAGGAACTCACAACCTAACCTCACGTCAGATCGATCGCATCATCAAAGCCGCGCGCGCCAAGAAACGGCGCGGCTAAATGGTTCCTTTACGACTGGTGCTGGATACCAACATTCTGGTGTCAGCAGCGTTGAATGCAGAGGGGCTGCCACGCACGGTTTTTCTGCTTGCTATTACCAAACCTGCCCGCCTGTATGTCTCTGCGCCGGTCCTGGAGGAGTACAAGGAAGTGCTGTCGCGAAAAGAGCTAGGAATCCGCAAAGGCTTACGGCAACAATTTCTTCAACTCATTCGAAACAGGGCGCACATGGTTACTCCTAAGAAGCGCATCAACTCTGCACACGACCCCGAAGACGACAAGTTTCTCGAATGTGCGGATGCAGCGCGAGCCGACTATCTGATCACCGGCAATGAGCGGCACTTCCCAAAATACTGGAAGAGCACAAAAATAATAGGCGCGCGCGAGTTCGTTGATTTCGCCGGCCGACACTTGATCGAGTAAGTGGCTAAGATCGTCAGGCGGACTGCTTTACCTCGCGTTTTAGTTCGTCGCCAGTCTTGTCTGGTTTGTAGAAGTTCTCGCTGCCGAAGCCGAAAACGCGATTGGCGCGGGCGCGATAGTTTTCCCAGGCGATATCGGCGCTCAGCTCCACCAATTCCGCGGTGGTGAAGCGCTGCATGAGGCGCTCACGCAATTCAGGAGTCACGCGCGCGGGCGTGGCGGTCAAAGCGTCAGCCAGTTCCAGCACCAGCTTTTCATCGGGGCTGAAGAGATCGTTTTCCTGATACCAGTTCATATTGCGGATCTGCTCGTCGCTGATTCCAACAGCTCTGCCTCCGGCAGAGTTGATGTCGATTCAAAAAGGGCATTCCACCAGCTTGGCGGCGCGGATCTGGCCCAGCCTTTTGAGCCTGGCAGAAACCAGGCGCGTCTTCGCCAGCGCCCGATTGAAGTGCGCGTAAGGGATCAGCACGCCGGGATGCGTGGCCAGGGTTGCCAGCGGAGCAATATCTTTGCCCAGGCGCTTACGGGTGTACTTGCGGATGAGAGCTACCTTCAAGCGAGTGAACATAACTTACTAGATTATCGCTTTCAGCGAAGGATGCCGACTTTTTCCATGGGCCAGTAGCCGAAGACGGCTTTGCCATAAATGTAGCTGCGGGTCACTGCGCCGAAGTCGCGGCTATCGTTGGACATAGAGCGATGATCCCCCAGCACGAAGTAGCCGTTGGCGGGGATCACGCTTTCCGGGTAAGACTTGGTGTCGAGGAACTCATCAGGAACGTAGGGCTCCGCGACCAGCTTGCCGTTCACATAGACGTGGCCAAAGGAGATGCGGACGCGATCGCCGGGGAGTCCGATCACGCGCTTGATAAAGCTCTTGCGGGGATCGCGGGGGTAGCGAAACACCACGATGTCGCCTCGCCCGATGTCCTCCCAGCGGTAGACCAGCTTGTTAATGAAGATCCTTTCCTGGTCTTCCAGGCCGGGCTCCATGCTTCCGCCTTCAACTTTCACAGGCTGGTAAACGAACAGGATGATGAACGAGGAGACGATGATGGAAAAAACCAGATCGCGGGCCCAGGAATTAAGTACCCGCGAGGGTCCGTACTTCTTCGCGGGATCGGAAGTTTCCGGCCCGGAGGCTTTGCCAGCTTCGGGAGCTTTTTCCAGAGACGGCTCCATTCGTTTGCGATCGGGCTCCTCGCAGTAGCCATTGAGGAGCGCCATAAATCCCGAGTAGAATACATTGTATGAAATACTTTGCCGGCTTGCTAGTGATTGCTTTCGCCTCAGGCATGACGCATGGCCAGTTCACGTCCGTCGCCGAAGTTCCGGCCTTTCATGCGAATCCGCCAACCACCGCTGCATTGCCTCCGGTACTGACCGAAAAGGAGCTGGCGAATGCCGGCTTCACGCAGCCGGCACAGATGGCCTCGTACAAGGCGGTAGCCAAGAAGGCTGCGCTGATGTACCAGATGCCCTGCTACTGTTATTGCGATCGCAACCACGGCCACACCAGCCTGCACAGCTGCTTCGAGAGCACGCATGGCGCGAACTGCGGGACCTGCATGGCGGAAGCGTTGTATGCCTACCAGCAGTCCAAGAAGGGGTGGACGCCGAAGATGATCCGCGACGGCATCGTGCGCGGCGACTGGAAGCTGGTGGACTTGCAGAACCCGGCGCCGGTAATGTGATTTTGCACCTATTCTGGTGCAGTTGACGCAAGCTAAGTTTCTGCGTATAAAGGGCTACACCCCGAGGCAGCCCTGGTAGCACCGGATAGCTGATCTTGTCGATTTTCCACAGCCCTTGATCTGCCGCTCATCCTGTGTGGGGCGCAAGGACACAACGGAATGAAGAAGAAAGTGGCAGCAAACGTTAAACGTTCGACTGCCAAACCACAGAAAACACAACCGGTTAGGAAGCCAAGCGCGATGTCTGCGAAGAAAATGCCTCCCCCACAGCAGAAGCCCGCCCCCCGGGAAGATCCCGTATTTGCACAAGCTGTGCAAAATTACGAGGCCGGCATCAAGGCCATGCAGGAACACAAATTTGAGAAGGCCAAGGGCTTGCTGGAGAAGATTGTGGCCAGCGGGCCGCGCGAGCTAGCCGACCGGGCGCGCCTCTACCTGAACAGCTGCAACCAGCAGCTGCGGGAGACTTCCTCGAGCTTCAAGACCCATGAAGAGCACTTCGATTTTGCCGTCTCGTTGATGAACGCCGGCCAGTACGAGCAGGCGCGCGGACACATGGAAAAAATCATGAAGCAGAGTCCGCAGGCCGATTTCGCTTACTACGGCATGGCGATTGTGGAGTGCCTGGCCGGGCAGGTGGAAAGCTCGTTGAAGAACCTGAGCGAAGCCATCCGGCTGAACCCGCAGAACCGTTTTCAAGCGCGCAACGATTCCGACTTCCAGAACATGGCGGACGACCCGCGCTTCACCGAGTTGCTGTATCCGGAGCCTACGGACCCGCCGCCTTCCGGGTCCGACTTTAAGCGACGCTAGAACCGAGCATCTAATCCCTGATGTCTTCTCACCAAGAAGCGAACCGCAACGCCGGGAACCGAGGATTCCGTGTAGTAGCCGTCGGCGGCGGCACCGGACTGTCAACCATCCTCAAAGGACTGAAGCGTTACACCGTGCAGGCGGGCGAGCCTGTGCCGGTGGAAGCTTACGTTGCCGACCTGACGGCAGTGGTCACGGTGAGCGACGATGGCGGATCGAGCGGGCGATTGCGCCGCGAACTGAACATGCTGCCTCCGGGCGACGTGCGCAACTGCCTGGTGGCGGTAGCGGCGGATGAGAACCTGATCTCCAAACTATTTCAGCACCGCTTCTCGAGTTCCGGCGATCTGGAGGGCCACAGCTTCGGCAATCTTTTTCTGGCGGCGCTGACGGCAACCACCGGAGACTTCGCGGTGGCGGTGAAGAAGGCTTCAGAAATTCTGGCCACGCGCGGGCACATCCTTCCCGCTACTACGGCCAACGTGCAACTGGAAGCGGAGATGGACGACGGCTCACGGGTCGCGGGCGAGACCAGGATTACGGCCAGCGAGAAGCGCATCGTGGAGCTGCGCATGGTCCCGGCCGATTCGCAGCCGTTGCCGCAGACGCTGGAGGCGATCGCCGATGCCGACATGATCACCATGGGGCCGGGTTCGCTCTTCACCAGCCTGATTCCCAACCTGCTTGTGCGCGGGGTGGCGGAAGCCGTGGCCGCGTCGCCGGCGATCAAGGTGTTCATCTGCAACCTGATGACCGAGGCCAATGAGAGCCTGCACATGAGCGCCTCCCAGCACATCCAGGCCATCTACGCTCACTCCGGGCGCCGCCTGTTCGACTACGCGCTGGTCAATACCGCGCCGGTTTCAGAAGACATGAAAAGCCGCTACGCCGACGAGCGGGCCGAGCAGGTGGTGTGCGACACGGCGGCCATCGAAAAACTGGGCGTGAAGTGCATTGCGGGAAATTTCATGGAAGAGAGCCAGTTTGCCCGCCACGCCACCGACCGCCTGTGCCGCGAACTGCTCAAGCTGGCCCGCGATCACCATGCGGCTATGTCACGCGAAGCCCTCAGGCATTAAGATGATGCTTTCATGGCTCAGCAGAAAATGAACAAGGCGCCCTCGTTCGCCATCGTGATCATGGCGGCAGGCAAAGGCACGCGGCTGAAGTCGCGGCGGGCCAAGGTGCTGCACGAGATCGGCGGACGGCCGCTGCTGGCACACGTGGTGGCGGCAGCGCTGGAAGTGGCCAGGCCGCAGGACATCTTCGTGATCATCGGCCACCAGGCAGAGGCGGTGCGCGCGGCGCTGGGACCAATAGGCGTGCAGTTCGTGGAGCAGCGCGAGCAGCGAGGCACCGGACACGCCATCATGTCGGCGCGCAGCCAGGTCGAGAGATATGACGACATCCTGGTGCTCTCCGGCGACGTGCCCCTGATTCGCCCGGAGACGGTGCGCAGCGTGCGCGACTTTCACCTGGCGCGCAAGGCGGCGATGACGATTCTGACCGCTGAGCCGCGCGATCCCGCGGGCTACGGCCGCATGGTGCGCGCCGGCGGCGACAAGGTGAAGGCCATCGTGGAGCAAAAAGATCTGTCGAAGAGCCAGGAGAAGATCCGCGAGATCAACTCCGGAATCTACGCCTTCGCCACCAAGCCGCTGTTTGCGCACATCGACAAGCTCAAAGCCAACAACGCGCAGGGCGAGCTCTATCTCACCGACATGGCGGCGCTACTGGTGGGCGCGAAGGCCACAGTGCTGGCGATGAAGGCGAAAGATTCCTCGGAGGTCGTGGGGGCGAACACCATCGCCGAGCTCTCGGCGCTCGACGCCACGTTGCGCGCGCGCAAATGCGCGGAGCTGATGGCGGCGGGCGTGACCATCTATCGTCCGGAGACCTGCACCATCGACGCGGGAGTGCAGATCGGCGCGGACACGATCCTGGAGCCGTTCGTGCAGGTCCTGGGAGCGACGCGCATCGGATCGGACTGCCGCATACGGTCCTACAGCGTGATCAGCGATTCGCGTCTTACCGGCAACGTGCTGGTGCGTCCGGGGTGCGTCATCGACGGCGCGGAGATCAGCGAGGGGGCGATTATCGGGCCATACGCGCACCTGCGTCCGGGAAGCGAGATCGGCGAGGGCGCGCACGTGGGCAACTTTGTGGAGACCAAGAAGGCGCGCCTGGGCCGCCGGGTCAAGGCCAATCACCTGAGCTACCTGGGCGACGCCGAGGTGGGCGCGGACGTGAACGTGGGCGCGGGCACCATTACCTGCAACTACGACGGGGAGAAGAAACACGTGACGGTGATCGAGGAGGGCGCGTTCATCGGCAGCGACTCCACGCTGGTGGCCCCGGTGCGCGTGGGCAAAGGCGCCTACATCGCCGCCGGGTCGACCATCACCGACGATGTTCCCGCAGACGCGCTGGCGCTGGGACGAGGACGACAGGCGGTAAAACAGGGCTGGGCAAAGCAGAGAAGAGCGGGCAAGCCGACAAGCGAGTGAAAGATTCGGTCACGAAAAGATGGACGCCAAAGCTGGACGGTTTCTAGACAGCTCAGCCGTCCCCTGCGGGGACTTGATTACTTTTTCACCTCTACCCGCCGTTGAAACGGCGGGCTATTTTCATTCGTCCCGGCGGAGCCGGGACTGGTGCCTTCATGGCGCATGAATCCCCGTTGGACTTGCGTCTCGCATGGAGATTACTTCGCGCTTGGTGGATTGGCCTTCTGAATCCAGGGCTCAACGATCATTTTGCGCTAAGAATGACAAGGACCGGGTCTACTTGGGGCTTTCGCTGGGCGACTGAGTGCCGCCACCATTGAGGCCGGGTTCGGGCGGAGAGATGGAGGCCAGTTTAGACAGGATTCCCTGCTCTTGCTCGGAGAATGTGCTCTTGAAGCGATCAGACTCCAGCTCCTGCTGGCGTTCCTGGGGATCCATCTGGCGCAGGTGGCGAAGCGCCCGGTGGACCATTACCTGGCGGTCCTTGGGAAGGGTCTCCAGGGTCTTGTTGGAGTCGCGGATGTCCTGGCGCTGCTGCGGGCTCAGGCTGGCCATCCATTGCATGCGGTCGAGAGCCAGCTTGCGCTGCGTAGGAGTCAGGCTGTTGAACTTGCGCAGGCGCTCCTTCAATTCTGCCTGGCGCTGCGGAGTCTGGCGCTTGAAGCTGGGATCGTTCTCAAGCAGCTTTTCCTGCTGGTCGGGCGGCATGTTCTGGTGGGCGCGAAGCCAGTCGCCCATGCGGTACACCGGCGGGCCGTTCTTATGGGCGCTGTTTTTGGGCTGCGGGCTGCCGGGCTTAGAAGAATTCTGGGGATTGCCTTGTGGCTGGAAGTTCCTGGGCTGGACTGCAGGGGCGGACGGGGAGCTACCGGGATTCTGTCCGGCTACAGCGACTACTAGACAGAGTACCCCGCAGAAAAAGAGAATCAAGGTTCCCCTGGCCCAAGTCACGATTCCCCCAAAACAAAGCAGTACTTAGTACTTAGCCGTTAGTCCGTAGTAAAAAAAGCAACTCTAAGACGCCGCGCAAACCAACTGCAAAATCTGCCCAGATCCTTGTTTCGGGAGCGCTGGTTCGGCTTACTCCTCGGTCACATCCTGCGAGGGAGCGCCGGCGAGTTCGTCAATCAGATCGCTGTTGATCAGGACATCATGGTTGCGTTCCAGGCTCTCCACGTCGTCAACCGCGTTTCGGGTTTCCTGAACAGGCGGCTCGGCTTGCTTGATGACGGTATAAATTGCGCCTCCGGCGGCCAGAACCGTAGCCATGGTCAGGGCCATCGCGGGGCGGCGCAGCCAGCTAAAAACACCGGAATGAGTCGGGGCCTTTTCGCGTTCCTCTCTTACGTTCGCCCGAAGACGCGTAAGAAAGTAAGGAGAAGGCTCCGGAGCCTCCCATTCATCGAGTACGGCCAGGGTCTGGCGGAGCGACTCCAGCTCGCGGGCGCAGCCAACGCACTCGCGGACATGGAGGGCAACCGGGGAGCCGGCCAGGGCTTCCTGCGGAGCGCCATCACCCAGCAACTCGATCAGGTTTTCACGCACGTCATTGCAGTTCATACGAAATCCTTCAACCGCTCGCGCAGCGCCTCGTAAGCGCGGAAGAGCAGAGACTTAGTGGCTGATTCGCTCAACTTTAAAACCGCAGCGATCTCGCGGTAATCCATCCCCTGATACTTGTGCATCAGGACGGCAGCGCGTTGCTTTTCAGGCAGCGCCATGACCTGTTTTTTGATGGCCGCCAGCCGCTCGCGGCGCAGTATTTGCTGTTCCACGTTGAGCTGGGTATCGGCCACGTCTAAAGTGGTTCCGGTTTCCTCGTCAGGTTCGTCCAGGCTGACCACCCGCCCGCTGCGCTCGACCTTGTTGTCGCGCGCGTTGTTGACGGCCAGGTTGGTGGCGATGCGGTAAAGCCAGGTCGTGAACTTGGCTTCCGCGGCATAGCTTTTGCGCGAGCGGTAGACGCGCAGGAAAACTTCCTGGGCGAGCTCTTCCGCCAGCGCCTGGTTCCGGCACATGCGGTACATGAAAGCAATCATGGGCCGGTGGAACTTGGTGACCAGGTACTCGTAAGCAGCGTCATCGTCAGAACCGACGCGGAGCATGATCTCAGCGTCGCTCAACGAGTCATAAAGCATCTGGCCTGCCGCCATGTTCGCAATACCCTGCGTCCTGCCGGTAGCTGTGGGCATGAAGAATCCCGGTTTTAGGGCCACGCTGCTCACACCCCGATAAACCCAATCTGGGGCAAAAAGTTGCCCCCTCGGAAATGGCCAGCAGACCCCCGGATAGACTGTACCCTATGATGCAAATTCTGTGTAGAGTTGTAAAGTTAACAGGCCACCGGGAGGGTGCCGGGGCGGCGATTCTGTTAAAATGGGGTTTACCCACTGTACGTTTGTAAGTGACGAGCACAGTGGGCGCTTAACTCAGCGGTAGAGTGCCATCTTCACACGGTGGAAGTCATAGGTTCGAATCCTATAGCGCCCACCATCCCCGATTTCCAGGTTTTCATACGCTCCGGCCGCATCCGAGCGGAATCTTGACCTTGGCAAACGGCGATGGCAGCAATTTTTGGATTGCAGGCTGGCTGGTTCGTGATAACATCGCGGAGTCTTCTGGAAAGCCGCCCGTTCCGGTGCGGCTGGAACGCGCCCCAAGGCGCTGGCATGACGAAGATTTCACGAAAAAAGATTGGCCGTTGAGATTACACCCTCATCTAAGGTGAATCGCGAATCTAAAGATAGTTTGTGGGACGTCACGGCCGAGGCAAAAGCTCAGAAGCTCATAGGTAAAACTGAAAATGAATGAAGCACCCAACCAGCCGCATGGCCCGGGGAACCGGAAACATCGGCGTCGCAAGCGCAATTTTGGCCCACATCAATCACAAAACCAGCAACAGGGACATCCCGGAGGCGGGGGCGGCGGGCAGAACCGCCAGAACCGGCGTAACCGCAGCAATCGCGGCCCGCGCCGGAACGCAGCCTTCGTCGGCCCCATGGACCACAGCTATCGCAACCAGAACGGCTCGGCGCAGGGCCGCTTTAACGGCGGGGCCTCAGGCGAGCTGGAGCCTCTGCCGCCGCGGGAAGACGCTCCAACCCGCATATTCGCTCTGGTAGACGATCTGTTCTTCCTGGCCAAGATCCAGGAAGTCTCGCGCAAGCTGAACGTGAAAGTGGAGTTCATCAAGAGCGAGAAGGACCTGGGCGAGAAAGTTGACGCGGGCAAGAGCGAAGGCGCAAGCGATGCAGCGCCGGAAGGCGAAACCGCCAACGGCAATCACAGCGACGATAAGCCGTCGCTGATCATCGTGGACCTGAACAGCAACAGTATCAAGCCCATCCCCACCATTTCCAAACTGCGGGCGAAGTTCAAGAAGTCGACTTCTATCGTCGGCTTTGTCTCCCACGTGCAGGGCGATCTCAAAGTGAAAGCCCAGGAGGCAGGATGCGACGTGGTGATGCCGCGGTCGGCATTCTCGCAAAATCTGCCTAACATTCTCCGCCGCCACGGCGCGGAGGAAGAGACGGAAGATAATTTCAACCGGGTGTAAGCGCGAGCGCTCAAGCACTCGGCGTTGAGCACTCAGCCAAGCAAGGCTTCTTTTCTGGAATCCCGAGCAGCGGGAGAGATTCCCTGTTGTCTGAGATACGGTTTCATTTCAGGATCTCGGACTCTGAAATCAGCGACTCTGGCTCAATGCTGAAGCTGCCTGCGGAGTGCTTCTCATCCGGGCGGCCAACTAAGCTTCCTTCCGCCGAGCAGATGCAAATGCAGGTGGAATACCGACTGGCCGGAGTCAGGACCGACGTTGTAGACGGTGCGATAGCCCTTTTCGATGCCGCGTTCGCGAGCGATCTTTGCCGCCACAATGTTGCAGTAGCCGATCAGTTCGGCGTCGGCTTCCGTAGCTTCTTTGATGTCGACGATGTGCTTCCTGGGAACGATCAGAACGTGCGTGGGCGCCTGCGGACGGATATCTTCGAAAGCAAGGGCGCGCTCGTCTTCGTAGACTTTTTTTGACGGAATGTCGCCGGCGATGATCTTGCAGAACAGGCAGTCACTCATGGCTTCAAAGATACCGCAATTCGCCGGAGAGGAATCCGATTTCGACACACGAACGAACACTCATTCAGAACCACCGCCGCGACCGGGTGACTGGGGGATTGAAAACCTCTCCCATAGTTTAGTTGGCAATTTAGAATGAAATTTCCGAGGAGCACTGATGCGAGGATTGAGTTTTGGCGAGTTGCTGGACTACGCCAGCGAAGAGACCAACCACTGGCGCGACTGGTTTACCAAGAACGCGCCGGCGCTGGATGTCCCCTGCGATATCGCCGGCACCAAGAACGTTCGTGAGCTGGTTTTGCATATCGTCATCGTGCAGCTGCGTTACGCGCAACGGCTGCTCAACCAGCCGGTGACCGAGTACGCGGAACTGGGATCGAAGAGCGCCGCTGAGCTGTTCATGATCGCCGAAAAGAGCGCAGAAGACCTGCGCAGTTTTGCCGTCTCCGCCAACGACGTCGACTGGGACGGGACACTTACCTTCCCCACTCGCAGTGCAGGCACGCTAACCGCGAGCCGGCGAAAAATCTTCGTGCACGCGCTGCTGCATGGGGTCCGCCACTGGGCGCAATTGGCCACGTTCCTGCGCCATCAGGGTTATGCCCAGGACTGGCCGCACGACTTTATTTTCTCGAACGTAATTCCGTAACCAGCCCGATTTCTTCAATCGATCCTGACCAGAAACATTCCTGCGTCGGTGTGGGTTTCACGCATCAGGGCCTGGGCGCGGCTCTTGAGATCTTCCGCCACGCGGATGCGCAGCCAGGCTTCTCCCGTTGGACTTGAAAACTGCAGCACTTTGGCAGTGTGATAACGGCGCGCCAGCTTCTCCTTCAAGCTGGCAGCCGCGGCATGATCGGCGAAGGCCCCGATCTGCACGCACCAGCGGCCGCCGGTGGCGATCGGCGACGGCGTTTCCAGCACTTCAATCCGCACCAGCGCGGTGCCGTGCTGGTAGACGCTGAGCTTGCGGGCTGCGGCGCGGGAGAGATCAAGGATGCGATCGCCGACGAACGGCCCGCGGTCGGTGATGCGCACCAGCACTGACTCGCTGGTCTTCACGTTAGTCACGCGGGCGATGGAGTTGAGCGGAAGCGTGCGGTGAGCCGCGGTCATGCGCTCGGTATCGAAGATTTCGCCGTTGGCGGCGTGGCGGTTCTGAAAACCGGGACCATACCAACTGGCCCAGCCAACCTCCTTATACAGAACCTTGGCATCGCCAGGAACGGTAATCTCCGGCTCGGGCGCCGGACGCGCGGGGACAGGCGACGGAGACGGCGGCTTGCCCGCGTGATGTTCGGGAATTGGCGATGGCAGCGGCGAGGGAACAGGCGTGGCCTCAGGGGGAGGCGGAACCTGGGTCTGCGCAGGGTGATGGTGGCCGCATCCCGCCAACAGCGCAACCAGCAGCAGAAGCCAGACTACCTGGAGCGATTTTGATCCATGTATTCGGCTAACCGGTGGAGCTTGTCGGCGGCAACACGCAGGGCCTTGCTCGAACCCTGGCGAATCGCCGGAACGACTTCGTCGTTGAGATACGCGATCACGCGATCGCTCTCCTGCTCCAATCGCGAAGCAGCGTCGTCGATGCGCTCGTTCAACTTTTGCCCAAAATCCGTGGTCTTCTTCTTGGTATCGCTTTCTGGGCTCATGTTCGTCTTCTTTCCCCATCATGAATCCATGCTGGCCAGAGCTTTGATTATGGCGTGACGTGGCCGGGCGGTCAATTGCCTTGGCCAATTCCCAGGCACAAGAGGAGCTGCTGGGTTGGATGCGAGCGGCAAGGCTGCCTGCTGGCTCAGTGTTCGCAGGTCAGGAGCGAAAACGGGCGCCGAACATCAGGCGTGTGTCCGGCCAATTGGCGAGGGTGCGGCGAACGATGAACGCGCGCCGGGTGCTGGATTGAAGCATGGGAATGCCTGTGGTCTGAAAGGTGATCTCCAGGCGGGCTTCGATTTCAATCATCTCTTCTGAGCAAAAGAGCACTCCGGTTTCGCTCATGTTGATGGTTTCCCCGGGGAACCACTCTTCTGTCCCTTCCGGGCGGAAGCGCAGAGGGATGCGCAGTTGGTGGCGCTCTGCGCGCTCCACTAGGGGCGTGTGACGAGCCTCTCCGGCCAAGATCGGTTGCGTCCTTTCCACTTTGTCTGGTGCCGACTGCCTCAATGTCGCGCGCTCAAAACATCAAAACGTCGCGCCGAAACTTCCCCCGGGCTGGATGGGACACCAGATTTTCTGCTTGCCCCTACCGCCTGTCAAGAGAATTGCTTAGATCGGGAAATGTGCAGCGCAACCGGTGCACCAAAGGCATCCAACCTCCCAGAAACCCTTGAGCGTGTGCATCAAATTGCATAGGGCTCGCAATCCCCTGCAACTTTACAAAGAACGTAAATTGGGTTTGGATACCTTCAAAAGATCTTCATCCTCTACACTCTTAATGGCTTACGTGTTTACCTCGGGTTTACCTCCAGATGGCTTCCGGTGCATTGCGACTATCGGCAAAGGTATTCCATTGTGGATCTCGTCGTCGAATGGAGGCAATCCATGAACATCACTCAAGGAGGCCGGTTTCGCGAAGCCAGGCGAATCCAAGAAAGCCTTCTGGCTAAGGCCGAGAAGCGGGCACTACTGTGGCTGGCGGAGCGCACACCCGCGGCCATCAACTCTGACCACCTCACCGTTCTCGGGCTGGTGGCCATGGCTGGGGCGGGAGCGGCGTACTGGTGGTCAGCCACCAACCGCCTGGGGTTGGTCCTGGTGATCGTTTGTCTTGCCGTCAACTGGTTGGGCGACAGCCTGGACGGCACCCTGGCGCGCTTTCGCAAATGCCCGCGGCCGCGCTACGGCTTCTACGTTGATCATGTGGTCGATGCCTTCAGCGCCGTGTTTCTCCTGGGCGGGCTGGCTCTGTCGGGTTACATGTCGCCGGCGGTCGGGCTGGGACTGCTGATCGCCTATCTGATGCTCAGCATCGAGGTTTATCTTGCCAGCCACACTTTAGGCGACTTCAAGATCTCCTACTTCGGCATGGGACCTACGGAGCTGCGCCTGCTGTTGAGCGTGGGGAACATTGCCTTGTTCTGGAAGCCGATGGCGCACATCGCCGGCCACGCTTACCGGCTCTTCGACGTGGGTGGAATCATTGGAATCTGCGGCATGCTTTTGATTCTCCTGATCTCAGTGGCGCGTAATACGGCGCGGCTGTACAGGAGCGAGCCGCTACCGCAGCGAACTGCCAACCGTGCGGACGAGAACGCGGTCGCGTGCGACAACCAAGCGGCGCGGCCCGAGAGTGCGACCGCGCCGCCGGAGTTATATCAGGCCCCTACTGCGCGCAAACCAGATGCCCGTCGATATTGACGACGCCTTGGCGGCAACGCCAGGCATCGTCCAGATCGGTCCAGCGCCAATCGCCGTCCCGGGTCTGGCAGCGGGCATGGAGACGGTCACCCTGCATCTCAACATCACGGCAGCTCTGGGACCACGTGCCGCCGGGCAAACGAGGGCGGTCTCGGTCCCGGTCTTCATCGTGATCCCGATCCCGACCTTGATCCCGATCCCGGTCGCGGTCGTGGTCAGCATCCCGGTCGCCGCCACCGCAGCGCAGCTGGCCATCCCAGTTCACGATGGGAGCACGGCAAGCCTCATAGTGGTCCAGCGAAGTCCAGACCCAGCGTCCGTCGCGAGTGGCGCAACGGGCGCGCAGATCGTCACCGCGGACATAAACCGGCGAGCAGGTCTGCATGTAAGGCCCGCTGGCCTGCCAGGGAGCGCGGCTGCATTGCAGCTGGCCGTCATCGTTGACGATTTCTCCCACGCAGTGCTGCACATCGTCGAGCGAGCTCCGCGCCCAGCGCCCGCTGATGGTCTCGCAACGGGCAAACAGCATGTCGCCGCGCATGCGCAGATCGCGGCAGGTTTCACGGTAAGAGCCGCGGGGAAAGTTGTCGCCTCCGCGCCAGCCTTCGCCACGATTGCAGCGCAGCTCCCCATTGATGTTGGTCACATCGCCGACGCATCCTCGCACGTCGGGCAGCACCGCGGAACGCCACCGGCCATCCATATCCTGGCAGTTGGCGAATAGCGTCCAGTTCCGCATTTGAATGTTCACACAGCTCTGCCGGTAGCTTCCCGGCGGAGGTCCCTGCGCCCGCGCGCTGCCGAGGTACACCGCAACCGTCAAAACAAGCAAGCTAAGCCTGAGTACATTGCGCATTCTCAATCCTCCAGTTTCCAAACAGAAGTAGTAGGTTCGCACTCCCGAAGCCTGCGCAAAACCTTTATTCGGGCTTCTGGAGTCTCAACGTCAGCAGAGGCCGATCCTTACTGATGGCGGCCGAAGACGTTCATGGGGAATCTCCGGGTGCGTAATAGTCCGCACCCTGGTTGATCCCGTTCAGTATAAGACGGTTCAGCGGATTCCGAACCATGTCGTTCGGACAATGCCTTACGGTCGGCACTCACCCCGGCTCGAAGCGGCGGAGAGGTCGCTCTCGCCGATTCTAGTGCTGGTCTTGGGGACAGGAAAGATCGGGGAGAAACAAATCTGCAAAAAAACATTGGGTGATCGGACTCGCAGAATCGCCCGACCACCCAGATTTCAGACTACGCCAACAACATTGGACTACGGTGTCTTGGCCACGTCTCCTACCTTGGCTGCTCCGCCGCCGCTGAAGTTCACGGTCGAAGAGTCGGTATCCACTTCCGTCACAGTACCGGTGCCGATCTTATCGGTGATGGTCTTGAGGACCTTGCCTGTGGTGGGATCCTTCACCGTGCGCACCGCGCGGCTGATGTCCACCGTGTCGCCCACGTGCACGCCGTTCTTGCTCCCGATATTCAGGATCAGGGTATTGCCGGTCACGTCGGCCACCACGCCGGAGTACTGGGACTTCACGGTAGGCATGGAGCCGGCCTTGGAATCGAGCTGCTGGCCGGTGGAACTCACCGCCGCCATCACGGCTTCACCCAGGATGGTCTGTCCAAAGTTCGAAGCGTGGGTATCAAAGCCGCCGCCACCGGCGCCGCCGCGTCCACCACCGGCGCCAATCAACGACGTTCCGCTGCGCTTCGACTCGCCGTCGCCGGTCACCGCGGCCAGGATTTCCGCGGTGCTGGTGTCAATCATGCGCGCGCTGATGCTGCATACGGCTTTGGCTTCGTTATGTTTCACGCCGCCGATGCCAAAGCCGCGGTAGCCGATCCCGCCGCCGCCGATGGCCTTCGATTTATCGTCGCGCCCGAAACGCGTGATCGAGCCGATAATGATGGCGTCCACGCCCAGCACCTTGCCGATCTTGGCCGCGCTGGTCGGGTCGGCGCGGTCGCTGTTGGAAAAGTTCTGCTCGGCCAGAATCTTGTCCAGCACCTTGCGCTCGATCACCGAATACTGGCCGTCGTTGACCAGCTGCTGCACCAGGAGGTCGGAGATGCCTTTGCCCACGTCCTGATCGCCGCCAAAAAGTTCCACCACTGAGGTGCGCACCGTTCCATATTCAAAATCCATCACCGCTACGCGCTTCTTGTGCGGCGCCTTCTGGGCACTGGCGAAAGCCGCCATGAGAACGAGAGCGCAAAACACACGCATTACCCGCGTCATAATTCGAGTCTCCTTTTGAGCTTTCTACGGAAGTGAACCGGGGGGATTTCAGAGCAACTTTAGCACGGTAGAGGGACATTTCAAAAGAAATGACCGGATCGCCGTGATCGCGCATAATCGCCGTGATCGCGCATAATCGCCGTGATCGCCGTGATCTGAAAAGCTGAGTGCTGACTGCTGATTGCTGACTGCTTCAGTCTTTGACCAGCCAGTCCAGGGCTTCCTGTCGACTGCGAAATAGCGGTATCCGCCGCTGCGCGAAAGCCTGCACACCCTCATAGATCAGCGCCTGCAGGCCGCTGATGCCCACGATGGCAGCGCGCTTCACGTAGGGCGCGTTGGCCGCGACCTTGGTCTTGAGCAGCGCCACCGCTTCGCTGTCGAATGCGGTGCCGGTCACGTCGCTCAGCGTCAGCACGGAGTTCAAAAGCTGGGTGGCGATCACGCGGTGCCCTTCCGCCGCGACCTCCTTCAGCATGTTGATGTCGCAATGGCTGTAATCGATCAGCAGCACGCGCTCGCCGGCGTGCTCCAGGAAACGCACTCGACCGCGGAGGACTTCCTGGGATACGTGCGCGGGAATGGACAGCGTGGAAATCATCCTGCCGATTCTAATCGCGCCATTGCCGGGGGATAGATGACCGAAGTAAGCCTTGTTGACGCTAACGGTTCGCTAGCGCCCGTTCAGGCGCATCCGGTGAGCCGGCCTCTTACCTGCCGCGCCCGCCCGGGACTTGCAGATTGTTCTCCACGGAGAAGACGCCGGGCACGCCGTTGGCGCGGATGCCGGCCAGGTTCTTGTCGCCCTGGCTGTCTACCACTCCTTCCAGCGCAGCGTGGCCGCGGTTCACGATGATGCGGATGGGCCGGTTCGATCCCACGCCGTAGTACTGGAGCGGGGCATAACCGTAAATCGCGCGGAACAAGGCGCGGCGCAGCCGGTCGTCATTGATGGAGGGAGGCAGCACCTCAATGCGGTTGTCGACGCGCTCCACGCCTTCAATCTTTTTGATCACGCGGGCGGCATCGTCGCGCAGAGTGGCGTCCCTGACCTGCCCGAGCAGGGTGACGTCGTAGCCGTTCAGCTTGAAACTGATGTTGTCGAAGACGCCGAACTCGGGCAGCATCAGGATCTGGTGGCGCACCTCGCGCATGATGCGCGCCTGGCCGCGCGGCGAGATCACCCGCGGCGTCGAACTCGGCGTTTGCGCCACCGCCGGTCCGGCGATCAGCCACGCGATCGTCAGTAGGGCGAAGCACCGAGAAGCATGCGACGTCATAACAGTTCTCGCCGGATAGTGTGGCACAGCCGCCCCGGCTGTGGGGCTTTTGTTTAAGGAAGACACCGGCGAGGGCGCCGGTGCCACACGATTTCCGAAAATCGCCCAGTTCAGCTGGCCGCTTTTCCCCCGGTTCATTGCAGGCTGAACCAACAGAGGTTTTGCCTTCCAACTTCTACTGCAACGCAAAATTCAGCGTTGTAGTCACTCCCGTATTGCAACTCGCGGTCTTGCTCTGGGTGGTCTGGCCGCTGGCCGAGACGGTCACCGTGTAGGTTCCGACCGGCATCCAGTTGGAGTTGTAGACCCCGCTGGAGTTCGTAGTGGTGTGAACCGTCGTGCTGATCGAGCCTCCCGTGAGCGTGACGCTCGCGCCCGCGATCACGCCGCCGCTCGTGTTCGTCACCGTCCCGGCGATCTTGCCTCCAGTGGCCATGGCGAAGTTCAGGGTCGAGGTCTGGCCGGAGTTCACCGTCACCGAGTGGGTGACGTTGAAAAATCCGCTGTGCGCGGCGGTCACGCTGTAGCTCCCGGGAGTAACGCCGGAGAAGCTGTAGTTGCCGTTCGAATCCGCAGTCGCTGACCCTCCGCTGAAGCTCACCGTGGCGCCGGAGACGGCTCCGCCGGTGGTGATGTTGGTCACGCGTCCGCTGATCGCGCCCGGCGAGTTGGTCACCGGCGCGAGCTGGAAGTTCAGGGTCGACGCCTGGTTCGACGTGACCGAAACCGGGGCGCTCGCGTTGCTGTGCCCTGCCGCCGAAGCGGTCACCGTATAGCTTCCCGGCGCGACATTGCTCAACGTGTAATTGCCGCTCGAGTCTGTCGAAGTCGACCCGCCGGAATAGCTGACCGTCGCTCCGGCAATGGCCGCGCCGCTCGAACTATCCGAGACGTGCCCGGTGATGCTTCCCGGCTGCACGTTCTTCGGTCCAAAGAACTCGGCCATGCTGCCCACATAGACCGAGGCCCCGGGGTGACCCAGGCCGAGACCTTCGACGATGGTGCGCAGCACGTGCTCATGGCGATAGAAGGTAGTCGAGCGAAAGCCCGGCTTGACGGTCGGGCCAACGAGCGTGACCGGGACCTGACCTCCGCCCTGCGCCGTGTCGCTGGCGTTGCCCTCGTCCCACCACAGGATCAGCACGCCGTCCTGCTGGAAGGCCGCATTGTTGAGAATCTGCGGCACGTTGGCCTGCAGCCACTGATCGGCAGTGGAAAGAATGGTGGAGTCGGAACAGCCGGTGCCGCCGCCGGGACAGTCCTCAGCATCGTCCGAGATGTTGGGAACGATGAAGGAGAAATTCGGCAGCGCATTGTTGGCTACGTCGGTCGCGAACTGCGAGAACGGCACAATGTTGTTGGCCTGCGCTGAGCCGTTGAGGTTATCGCTCATGTAGGCGAATGGGTTGTGGCGCTTCACGTACAGGCCGGTGTCGCCGCCCAGGTATCCCACCGAAGGCAGTCCCTCGGCGTACACCTTCCAGGTCTTGCCGGCGGCGATCAGTTCGCGCTCGACGTTGTCGATGCTCAGCGGGAAATCAGAGGGCAGCCCCGCGCCGTTGGCGGTGATCAGCTCTCCCGAGGTCAACATGGCGTAGTCCGGGAACGAGCCGTGAACGTTGGCGAAGAAATTCTGCGCCAGCCCGCCCTGGCTGATCAGGCTGTTGTAGTACGGCATGGCGGAGTTGCCGACCACGTCGCCATAGCTGTGGTTTTCGAGCGCAATCACCACCACGTGCCCGAGCGGAGGCGTAGTTTGCGAGTAAGCAACAGTTGCAGAGATCAGAACAAGCAGAGACAGCAGCACGGCACAGTGGCGCACTCTTCGCATGGATCAGCCCTCAGTGATGGATCAGCCCTCGTGAAGGTGACGCTCTTATGCCCAGGGTTCGGCCACCAGCTCACAGCAGAATAGATGTCGTTCGGGAAGTCCGGTTTGCCTCAGACCCGTGTGGCACAGCCGCCCCGGCTGTGGGGCCGATCACCAGGGCACCCGATTCCTCGTGAACGGCCATTGTCCCGCCTTTGCGATCACCCGATCTCCCGATCTCCCGATCACCAGATCACCCGATCTCCCTGACCCCTGGCCCCCTTGGGATGGATCCCACATCATCCGCGATGATCCCCGGGGACGTCCTGCCGGGGGATGCCCCCTCTCCCCCCGGGTCACTAGCATTCCAAAAGAGTTAGCTCCTGCCATTCCAGCCGACTCAATATCTTGGAATGTCTATCCGGGAGTAACCAGCCCAACCTCAACATCTTGTGGTCGCCCGCTTTTTTCTAGGTTTTCAAAGAGCTAGCTGAGATGCTGCCTTCCAGCACACCCAAAGCCGCCCTGGGGCGGCCCCGCTGTTTCGTCATCAAACATCAATCAATCACCAACTACACAGTATTGTATGTATCACAGTATCGTTTCGTTGTCAACAGTCTTTGTTCTTGGTTCATCCAATCGCGACGGACGCCCCTTGCTGCGAGTGCGAATTGTGAATGCTTGCTTGAACCCCGCCATTCGCAAGAACCAGGGCCGTGAACGACGGGGCCGCTTCTGCCGAGAGGGGTAATTCGCAGAAGTGTTGATCGCAGTGACGAAAAGAGCGATACCCACTAAACGGCTCGTTAGTTGAGAAGAAAGCTTCCCTTCCCCTAAGCTGTTTCCCTCCTAGCTCGAAACCAAGTCTCGAGGCTCTTTATCCCCTCCTCTGTTGTCACCGAATCAGCATAAACCTGCAAATCTATTGGTGGCATGAAAGACCGCTCTTCATCGGTTAAATAACCACCCTCAAGAATCTTGAGACTAAGGCTGCGGTCCTTCTTAAACAACTCTTCAAGGGCGTCCGCGATGAGGGTAGGTGTCCTTGGGACAGCCGTGGACCGGAAAGTGGAACGGAGGAGATCGCCCTCACGGACGACATAGTGGGTAATGCCAGCTTTTTCTAGCAACTCGAGAAGTTGGGCTTTGCCTTGGACTACGCCTAAAGGCCGAAGTGGAGGGTCCCTACGATTTGTTGCGGCAACAACCTCGATTTGGTCAATGCCGTTTAGGAATGTGAGGTACAGTCGAAGATTCGTTGGCAAATGATTAAACTCCTCATGACTTAGCGCCTCAAATATCGCGGCGTAGGCCTTTTATTAGTTCCTTCGCGGTTGGGCCCGTCGGCGTTCCACTTGGGCTCGGGCGCGTTCCAGCGCCTCTTGTAGGCCGGTGGTCTCGCCGTAGGGATGGCTATCAAGATATTCTTCACCGCGCTGAAAATACTCCGCGTAGTGAGCTTCGTCACCGAGCAGCGCGAACATCTCGGCGAGCATCCCGATCACTCGTGGGGCTGCGATCTCCGTTTCCCGAATTGCCAACAGATACGAAATCGCCCTCTCAATCTGTGGACGAGTCTGAGCCCTCGCCTTTGCTACCGTAGCGGCCTCCAGCAACAAGCGGACAGTCTCAGTTTGATCCGCAGTTACTGGTCCTTCGGAAAGAATCGAATCGGCACACTCTCGGTATAAGTCGTCGGCGGAAACGGGTCTTTCTAAATGTCTCTGGGTCTCCGCCATAAGCCATTTGAGCTTACGGACGTGCTTATCCGGACAATGCGGTAGGGCTCTTGAAAGCCGGGCGTCCAATTCTCTTAATTCTTCAGGCGTATAAAACTGAATGCGCTTTGGTTCAAGGTTAAGCAAATCTCTAATGAGAGGTGATTCGGGAGGAGTGTCGGCGCGTAAGCGTAGAAATGAGCGGAGATTTCGGACGTATTCAGCTTCCCAATCGTTGTTGCGCGCCAGATCAGAAGCAGGTTTTTCAGCCAGGGGGGAGACAGAGTATGTAGTGACACCATCATCGTCCGTTGCGGCTGAGACCAGCCCAGAGCACTCCAGGTCCCATAAGCTCCTTTCAACTATGCTTTCGGGCAATCCGCTCGTGTGGCGGATGCACTCAGGGTTCGTGTCGGTGATACCTGAGATAGAAACCACCGCTGCCAAGACCTTCTGCGTATCCGTATCCAAACTACCGAGAGTATGGGCGACGCAAAAAGACTCCAACTCGCGCTGATCAATATCGCCAATACCAGTCTGCCAAACCTTACTGTCCTTCTTGCAGGCCCAAGCAAACCAGCGAATGGCGAGAGGGTGGCAGTAGAGACTTCGCACCTTTTCGCGAAGGTCACTTATATGGATGGAAGCGAGTTCACGGAGGCCTTGCCGTTTGAGTTCGTGCCGAAGGAGCCGGGCTGCATCATCTCCTTCCATCTCGCGGAGTTCCTTGGGATAGACAAAATTCCGTATCTTATGAACGCGCGATGTCGCCACGATCCACGTATTGTCGGGTAACGCCTCATCCAAGAAACTAAATAGAGGCCGATCGGTAACGGTCTCCAGATTGTCCACAAACAGCAGAACTCTTTTGTATTTCTGTAATTCGCTCAGGCAGGCCTTACTGAGTACATCAACGGGTGCGTCGTGGGGAAGGTTCAAACCTAGCCACCCGGCTAAATCGGCTAAAAATGAGTGGAGATCAATAAACACAGGGTCGGTCTGTTGAGACCCCGCCGGCCCCAGCAGAGTCTGCTTTGCAGAACCTGAATAGATCGTCCCAAATTTTCCTCTTCGGTGCAGTTGCGCAACAAGTTGAATAGCCAGCTCGGTTTTGCCAACCCCGCCGAATCCCGCGATCGAGACGCCCCGGCCGCGGGGGTCATCGAATTTCGCAAGCAGTTCCGCGAGTTCGCCTTCTCGCCCAAAAAAACGATCATTTATTGGAGCATACAGTCGCAGTCCGGGCTTGTCTTCTTGCAGCAGGAAAGAGGTGCGGGTTCTTGGTGCTGCGCCGGTAAACCCTAGGTCGCGTGCGCGAGACTCAATGTCAGCATACGGGGACTCAGCGATCGTGTTGCTGTCTTGTCTGTAAAAGAGTGTACCTTTTACATATTTCAGCTTCCTAACCAGTCCTGGCCTGAGTACGATGTCCTTTCTTAGAAGGTTCGGGTAGACAGCGGATGAGCGACGGACGACAACTGTAAGCACTGGCTGAACGGTTCCACGAATCGAGAGCCTGCACTGCTCCAGCTCAAAATCCACGCGAGTTCCTAACAACAATCCAAGATTTTCGCGCACCCGCTGGAAATCAACAGCCTTGTGCCCAACGATGGATCTATCCACGTCGGCCACTCCGCAGATGAGTAAGCCACCATTTGTATTTGAAAACCCCAGAATGTCACGAGCGAGCTCTCCCACGTTCTCAGCGTCTACACTTCGTTTGTAATCGATTAGTTCACCTTCGGGCGGGCTGAACAAACCAGAACCTCGATCCACGAGATCTGCTAATCCTCGGTCGACCTCGACGTCGCCAGAAACAATCCGCTGGAGAATCTCTAAATCGTTAAGTTGAACCATGTCTCTGCTCCGTACGGGGACAGATAAAACATCCGTTGGCTGACGTCCCGATCTGGAGTTGCAAGTAATCACTAGAGATGGGGGCGTTCACCTGCACGCATTGTATCCGACACGTCTAAGGTTCAGTGGCCCAGGCTTTTGGTCTGCGTCGGCCTGGGCAGGTTTTTCACTTTCTAAGCGTAGCGATAGCCCATTTCAGCGCAGGTCTCCCGCAAGCGCTGTTCTATAGTCGCCGCTTTTCTCGGATCGAAAAGCCGAAGGTAACCAATATTGCCCTTCAACCCTTCGACGTAGGCGCCCCGGTCTGCGGCCGGCACCTTCCCGCATCTGAAGTTGTGAATCCCAGCTCGAATCCGCGCTCGGTATTGCCTCTGGACTGTAATGAATTTGCCTAGCACGAGATTGTTCAGGATTTTCCTGTCCGGACCGCCCATTCTTTTAATTTTTCGATGAGACACTCGGAATCCGGCTCTGACCAATGTTGCAATGACGGGCCCGATTACTTGCGTAGGTGAATGTCCTGAAAACGCAAGGTCGTCCACCCAACTCGAGTAACGGATTTCGTGTTCGTCACAAACAGATCGGATCTCACTGTCAAAACTACCTATCACCAAGTTAGCGAGAAGCGGGCTGGTTGGCGCTCCTTGTGGAAGACGATTGCGGCAAGTCGTCAGACCTGTGAGCAGGAACGCAACAGAGGTCGAACAGTTTAAGGTTTTTTGGAATACGTTTCGAACTTGTGAGGGTGTAATCGAGGGATAGAAATTCTTGATGTCTATGGTAACCAGGCATCGTGCACCCAGGTGCAATCGCGCGTTGTCCATGATGCTCTTGCCCTTCACTCCTCCCAGAAGGTGCTCGGGTAGGAGAAGGGGGCTCAAAATGCGCTCGTGCACGCGTGATTGGATGGCTTTAAGAGGGTCTGTCGGGTTGTCGATCCAGCGCTTCTTGACCGGATCCACTATCTTAGCAAACTTGCGCGGCTTTGTTTTCAGTGGGAAGGGCTTGTAGAAATGTATTGCTTTAGATGCCAGATCTTTCAACTCTGTCCGGGATCGTCCGAGCAGAATCTCCAGCTGCCTCATTGAGTACAGATCAAGCGTTGCGCTTTCGTCTTGTTTGCCGCCGCGTGTGCTCACTGCGTATTAAGAATCTCGCAAGGTAGACACCAATTTGTTGAAATTCCTCTTCTTCAATTCCTTGCAGATCGCCTGACTCCGCCGCGAGCATATTGAATAACGGCTCTGGTATGTGCAATGCGCGGCACAGCTTGGCAATCGCCCGGACGCTCGGCTTCCGGGTACCTTTCTCCATCAGCGAAATATGGCTGGCGTCAAGTCCAGCGGCAGATGCGAGCTGGTTTTGCGCTAGCCCGGCTACGGCTCGGGAAATTCGTAATGCTTTTCCGTAATCCATTTTCTCCTTGGGTTTGGTTCGCCTTTTAAGAGTTGTGCCTGTCGCTGCTAGTCGCGCGCTTGAAACACCTGAAGTAACTCTTCCACGATCTTTCGGATCGATTCATGTTGCTCCGTACGGCTTGGATTCGGCTTTCGTCGAATCCGTTTCAATTCTCCGACTACGCGTTCGACCGATCGTTTTTGCTCTGGGTTAACGCTGCCTCCACGCTGCAAGTCTTCAAGCAAAGAGATGCAGGCGTTGAGGTCTTTGGTTTTACGCATTACTTCCTCCTTTCCGGCAGTAACACACCGGGTGCAGTCAGTGTTCTTCCCGCAAAGGAGCAGCGATTCTCCCAACGAACCTAACCTTGGTTGTATTACTTGCATCCGTGCCTAAACAGAGCGGGCCGGTTAGCCCGCGACTCATTGTCCGAATGAGTCAAAAGGCTCTGCACCGGCTTTCGCCGGCCAGAGGTTGCCTTTCGGCCTTGGGAAGAACTGAACAGCAGAGGAAGTTTTCAAAGACCTCGAACCACCGTTAACGGTGGCCACTGAAGTTAAAGATAGCACCGATTTGCTGAAAGTCAATTACAATGACTCGCTTATTTTTAGTAAACCGGGGACAGGGCCACGGGGAACGGGCGGGATGTTCCCCCGTCAATCTCTCAGTTTGTCCGACCGACTCAAGACCCTTGCCAATCCCAGCGGCGCGGTGATTACCTATACGCCCGATTCCGCCGGCCGCGATATCTCGGCCGTCGACAACCGCAACGCCATCAACTGCGTCACCGGCGCCACTTATGGCCCGGACAGCGGCCTGACCGTTCTCGGTGCGACTGGGACGGGGAGACGAGGAACTGGCGCGGGTGATCGTTGCCGATGCCGAGCGGGAAACTACAAGGCCGTAGGAAAGCCGAAGGCTAGCGCGGAGTCCGCAGAACGGGCGAAGCGCAACAACAAAATCGCAGGGGCTAAAGCCCAGGGATTTTTCATTTCCTTTACGGCACGGATAAATCCGTGCCCTGTTACCTTCAGGGGCTGAAGCCCGGGTACATTTTGCCGGTCCTTACCGCAGGACTGAAGGTCTGCGCCGCCCCAGCTCTCACGCACGGTCTGGAGACGCGGCAATGCCCCACCCCAACGCGCGAAAACCGCGCGCGTCGGGGACCCCGGGGCCGCGTCTCTACGTTGGCATTCTCGATGGCCCGGAGTATCGCGCCTCTAGCTGGAGTTTTCGGGGCCCCAGAGTGTCGCTCCCGCTCTGGCGAAATCGCGGAGCGGTCCTGGCGAAAATGGCCGCTACACCCAACACCGGCGACGCGGCCGGAATCTAAATACATGCACAAATCGTTGATTCCCGACCTCAAGCGGTCAGGGAAATGGGGGCAAACATGCGCGGATTAATGTTGAGTTGGGCGATTGCGCTGGTGTGCATTGCGGTCCAGGGGTTTGGCCGGGCGCAGTCGATTCCTTCGGGGTCGTACCAGCAGAGCTGCAAGAACGTCAGCGTGCGCGACCAGGTTCTGCTGGCGAATTGCCAGGATTCGGACGGCAAGTGGGAGGCCACGCAGCTGCGCGATTATCAGAGCTGCGGCAGCGACATCATGAACGACAATGGCGCGCTGCGCTGCGGCGGCAACAGGCCGGTATCGGGTTATCAGCCCGGCTACCAGGCCGGGGTCCCGAACGGTTCCTATACCGGATCGTGCCAGGAGATTCGCATTGACGGCGACGATCTGAAGGCGCGCTGCCAGGGATCAGACGGGAACTGGCACGGCACCAAGCTGGACGATTACCAGAAGTGCCGCGGCGACGTGGTCAACGACAACGGCAAGCTGCGCTGCGTGACGGGCGCCTACGCGCCGGGATATACGGGCGCCTATCGCGGAGCTTATCAGGGAGCGCCGATCGGAACGCCGTACACCCAGACCTGCAAGGACATCAGGAGCCACGGTGACGATCTGGAAGCGCGCTGCAAGAATGTCAACGGCGACTGGCAGAACACCAAGCTGGACGACTACAGAAAGTGCCACGGGCAAATCGTGAATCAGGACGGCGCTTTGCGCTGCGTGGCCGCTCCCCTGGGCATTTCGGGGGTTCCGACCAACGCGCCGGGCGGCTCTTACACCGCGAGTTGCTCGAATGTCCAGGTCAAGGGCGACGATCTGGAAGGCGAGTGCCAAACCCGGGGCGGCGATACCCGCCACGCCAAGCTCGATGATTACCAGAAGTGCCGCAGTGACATCATCAATGATGACGGCCATCTGAGATGCTCGAAGTAAGCGCTGGGAGGGAAATCCAGGGGCTAAAGCCCCCCTGGATTTTCATTTCCTTTATGGGACGGATAAATCCGTGCCCTGTTACCTTCAGGGGCTAAAGCCCGCGCAGTCGAGTGTGGACCGGGATGTGAGGCGCCCGGCCCTTTGCGGAAATCTCTGTGCTTATCAAGGGGACACCATCACGTGCTAACGCACGTTGCTTCGGTCAAAAAAAGTGCTTGACATTTCGTCGTTCTTTTGCTATGGTGCATATACGATTCGAAGCTGAGTCCCACCCCAGCGGCGCGACCTCCGCGCTGGTCCGGGGAGCCCGGATCGTGGTTCGGAAGCGTCGCGAGCCTACCCGCCAAACGGACGCGCTAAAACAGTATTTAGTATTCAGTAGTTAGTAATTAGCCAAAACCGAAAACTGCGACGGCCTTGCTTCGCTTAGGCAAGGCATCGGCCGTTGGGACAGGATCGGGACGGCGGAAGTACAGTGCCGCTTGGGACACCATGGGAGGAAGTTAGGGGGGCCAGGGGTGGGAGATCGCCGTGATCGCGCGTGATCGGGGAAGGCGTAGTACCTGGTACTTAGTAGTTTAAATAAGAGCCAATACCCGAACAGAGGCAGGGATCGGAAAGGCAGTAACCCGTTAACCACAGAGGACACGGAGAACCACGGAGGGATCGGGGTCGTGGGGCCCCCGAGTGATCGGGCCACGGGCGCGATTGCTAATATAGAGAATTGAAGCCTGGGCCCCGAGAAAACATGAGTGACGCCAATACCAACATGAAAGCCGCGCCGGCCGCTTCCGCGGAAGCGCCCAGTCCGTCCGGCTCGCCCACTCAGTCGAATTTTATCCGCGACATCATCGTCGACGACCTCAAGACCAACAAGTACGGCGGGCGGGTCTGGACGCGCTTTCCGCCGGAGCCCAACGGCTACCTGCATATCGGGCATGCCAAGGCCATCTGTCTCGACTTCGGGCTGGCCGACGAGTTCAAAGGCGGCACCAACCTGCGCTTTGACGACACTAATCCAGAGAAAGAAGAGACCGAATACGTGGAGTCGATCCAGGAGGACGTGCGCTGGCTGGGCTTCGAGTGGGAGAACCTCTACTACGCCTCCGATTACTTCCAGCAGCTCTACGACTGGGCGATGGTACTGATCAAGAAAGGCAAAGCGTACGTTGACGATCTCACGGCCGACGAGATCCGCAAGTATCGCGGCACGCTGACCGAGCCCGGCAAAGAGAGCCCGCACCGCAACCGCCCGGTGGAGGAAAACCTCAACCTGTTCGAGCGCATGAAGGCGGGCGAGTTCCCTGACGGCTCGCGCTGCCTGCGGGCCAAGATCGACATGGCCTCGCCCAACCTGAACCTGCGCGACCCGGTGATGTACCGCATTCTGCACAAGCCGCATCACCGCACCGGCGACACGTGGTGCATCTACCCGCTGTACGACTACGCCCACGGGCAGTCGGACTCGCTGGAAAAAATCACCCACTCCATGTGCACGCTGGAGTTTGAGGACCATCGCCCGCTCTACAACTGGTTCATCCGGGAGCTGGGCATCTTTCCCACGCAGCAGATCGAGTTTGACCGGCTCAACCTGACCTACACCCTGCTCAGCAAACGCAAGCTGCTGCAGCTGGTGCAGGAGAAACGCGTGAGCGGCTGGGACGATCCGCGCATGCCTACGCTCTCCGGCATCCGCCGCCGCGGCTACACGCCGGAGGCGATCCGCAATTTCGTGGGCTCGATCGGGGTCTCCAAGACTCAGGGCACGCTGGAGCTGGCCATGCTGGAACACTTCGTGCGCGAGGACCTGAATCGTCGCGCGCCGCGGGTGATGGCCGTGCTCAGGCCGCTGAAAGTGGTCGTCGACAACTATCCCGAGGGCCAGAGTGAAGAGATGGACGCGGTCAACAATCCTGAGGATCCGTCGGCGGGCACGCGCAAGGTTCCTTTCAGCAAGGTGCTGTACATCGAGCAGGACGATTTCCGTGAAGTCCCGCCCAAGGGATACTTCCGCCTTTCTCCCGGGAAAGAAGTGCGGCTGCGCTATGCCTACTTCATCACCGCGCGAACGGTGGTCAAGAACGCTGCCGGCGAGGTGGTGGAAGTCCACTGCACCTACGATCCGGCCACGCGCGGCGGCAATGCGCCGGACGGGCGCAAGGTGAAGTCGACCATCCACTGGGTTTCGGCGGCACACGCCATTGAGGCCGAGGTCCGGCTTTACGACAACCTGTTCTCCAACCCTGATCCCGGCGACGTCGCCGAAGGCCAGGACTTCACCGCCAACCTGAACCCCAACTCGCTGGAGGTGGTGCGCGGCGCCAAGCTTGAGCCCTCGCTGGCCGGCGCCAAGGCCGGCGACCGCTGCCAGTTCGAGCGCCTGGGCTACTTCTGCGTCGATCTTGACTCCGCGCCCGGGCGACTGGTCTTCAACCGCACTGTGGCGCTCAAAGACACCTGGGCCAAGGTGGAGAAAAAGCACTCGGCCGGGAAATGAAATCCACCACGGCGGAGACAGGGAGAATGCAGGTTATGGTCCGACTCTCGCCTTCGGGCCCGGATTTCAGACGAAATTACGGTTGTAACCCATTCCGTCAATTGAAAAATTCTCGTCCGGTGTTATGCTGCGCTCATGAGCAGCAGCATCTCGCCGGAACAGGTGCGTGCCGAGGTGGAGAAATTCTGGCGGATCATGTGCGGCAAGTCTCGCGAAAGGCTGGACGATCTCTACACGTCCAACGCCCTGGTGCTGACCGGCAAAGCGCGCAAGCCCGAGCCGGCGCAGGCGGCACTGGTGCGCAGGGCGCAGCAGATCAGCGCTCCATCGGCGGAAGCTGTCGCCGAGCTGGGAGCGATCGAGATCCTGCTCCCCGACCAGGATGTGGCCATTGCTTCTTACACCTACAAGTTTCATCAGAAACGTCCGGACCAGGCCGGCGCGGTGTTGAAGCGGCACACGCTCTTCGGGCGCGCTACGCAGATCTTCCAGCAGGACTCTGCAGGAAGACTGCGCATTGTGCACGAGCATTTGAGCGCGGCCACCAATCCCGAGGTCGAGAAGACTGCCGCTTCGTGATGGTTCATGCTGTTGGTTGAGATGTTTTGCCCGGGGCCCGCTCGTCTGGAGAAGGACGACATGGAAGCCATAACCGCGGAACAAGTGCGCAGCCAGGTTCGCGACTTCTGGGACGCTTTTATCACGCGTTCGAAGAGCCGCTTCCAGGAGTTCTACTCGCCTACGGCCAGCTGCTTTGCCGCCGACGGACGCCGCAGCGAGCCGGCCCGGTTGATGTGGGTGCGCCGCGAGCGCGAGTTCTTCGGCCCCAAGTCATCAGTCGCCGCCAAAGTCGGGGCAGTAACTGTGCAGCTGCTTGGTCCGAACCTTGGCGTGGCCTGCTATCCCTTTCACTTTTCGATCATCCGCGTGCTGCCCAACGGCAACCGCGTCCAGGTTGAGGTCCCTTTCAGCCGCGCTACCCAGGTCTTCCAGCGCGGCAGCGACGGAAAGATGGTTATCATTCACGAACACCTGAGTTCCGCCGAGCCCACTACGCCCAAAGAGCTGCCGCCTGAGCCCGGCGGCTGACCAGATATGGGTATTGTGAGGAAGTCGGTATTGCGGGGGAACGCAGGCGCCCTCGTCTGGGATTCAGGAAGCCTGTTTCTGCTGTGGAGGATTGGAATATCGCGCCACGCGGTTGCGTCCTTCATGCTTCGCCAGGTACAGCGCCGAGTCAGACCGCTCGATCAGCTCGCGCTTGAGGCGCACCGTCCCGTCATAGACCGAGAGCCCGATGCTGATGGTGAGCCGCACCGGCATCTGCGCCGAGCCAACCACGAACTTGGCCTGCTCCACCGCGCGGTGCAGGCGTTCGGCTACCTGCAACGCGCCGGCTTCAGTGGTCTCCGGCAGGATGATCATGAACTCGTCGCCGCCGTAGCGCGCCACTGTGTCGACCTCGCGCATGTCCTTGGCCAGGATGGAAGCGAGATCGCGCAGCACCTGGTCGCCGACGTGGTGCCCGTGCGTGTCATTGAGCTGCTTGAACTGGTCCACGTCAATCATCAGCAGCGCGAAGGACTGCTCGCGGCGCTCGGCGCGTTTGATCTCCAGGTCCAGTTGCTGCTCGAAGTAGCCGCGACTGCGCAACCCGGTCAGGTAATCGGTAAAGGCAAAGCGCAGCAACCCCTCGCTGGCGTACTCGCGAGTGAGAAGGTTCTCCGCTACCAGCGACATGGTCCACAACAACTGCGCGTCTTCCGGGGTAAAGCGATCCGCCTGGGCGGAAAGCAGCTGCAGCGATCCCATCACGCGGTTGCTGACAAACAACGGCACCGCCAGGGCAGCGGCACATCCGAGCGTATGCAGCAGGCTGTCAGCCTGGGCATTCTTGTCCGCCTGCACCAGCAGCGGCCGCCGGAACTTGGCTGCCCACTGGTTGAACAAGTTGCAGTTGACGAACTCTGTGCCCCACGGCTTAGGCGAGCCGAAGCCGCGGGCTATGCGCAGCCGCATCTGGTCCTGGTGTTCATCCCAGAAGCAGATGACGGCTTTCTCATGCGGCGCGATTTGCGCGGCCATGTCACAAACCAGGTTCAGCGTGGCGTCCAGTTGCATCTGCTGACCGGTAAGCATGCTCAGGCGGAGAATTACGTTGATCTCCCGCCAACGCTTCTGAATGGTCTCGGGCGCAAGCTCGGGGAATACCTCGGTTACGAATCGTTCCGGGGGATAGGGCTCGGTTTGGGCCGAGAGAATAGACGCCATGGGGAAAACTTCCTCCACAGAAACGGAACGAATAGCAATGTAGCCGCCCTTCTTGAGATGCCTCTAAATGGTTCAGGGAAACTGGATTTGCGGACCTGTCTGTTGGTACCTCGCCGACTTGGTTCAGCCTGCAGCTTACAATGCGTCAAAAATCAGCAGGCAGTACACAACACTGGGCCGCTTGTGGCTTTCCGGACCAACACAATGAATACAATGGCTTTAATCCCTGACCTTTGAAGAAAGCCAGGGCCCCTGAACGAGTTCTTGTCCGAAGGAGAGCAGGATCTGTTAAGTTTTTCAGAAAGTCCTGCACACTATGTGTTGCAAATCTTCTCACCTCAGCATAGGATAGGTTTTGGCGGCTGGAAAACTCCCCGGTTGCTTGATGAACACCGTTTAATGGTTCGTCACTGATAGCTCTTCGCAGATTTCGCCCGTAGACAAAAATCAAAGCCGGTCATTGTGTTTTTCCGATAAGGAGAACCTTCCCCATGGCATGGTACGCGTACTGCATCGTTGAGCAGCAGTCCTTCCAGAATGGTGTTCGAGCCCGCAGGCCTGTTCCCGTTGAAAACCTGAAAGGCATTGGCGATGCTCAGACATTCGCTTATCCCAGCGGGGAATTCGCGGTCATCGTCAGCGAGTACATATCGACCGCCGAGCTGGGCCAGACCGCTCTGTTGCAGCATGCGCACGTGGTCAGCGAGTGTTTCCGCCGCACCACCGTTCTTCCTTTCCGTTTCGGAACCGTCTTCGATACCGATGAGGCTCTGCGCCGCGCCGTCCGCCTGAACCGCCGCGCCTTCCTGGAGAGCGTAGTCCGCCTGAAGGGTAAGGCCGAAATGCACCTGAAGCTGCTGATTAAAGACGGCTCCCTGCGCCAGGCGCTGGAAGAGATCGAGCTGCCGGCAACGGTGGGCAGCGAATACCTGAGCAAGCTGCGCGAGAAGGCGGTCCGGCAGCGCGAGCGTCAGACCAAGGCCCGCGCCCTCTCCGTCCAGGTCCACAAGATTTTCGATCCTCTGGAACAGGATGTTTGCTGCCGCAAGATCGATTCCGGCGGCATGCTCATCGATATCGCCCACCTCATCGACCACAAGAAGGTACAGAAATACCAGAACCGCTACCAGATGGCCACCAGGCATCTGCCCGGAATTGAGGTCGTTATGAGCGGTCCCTGGCCGCCTTACCACTTCATCCCTGGAAAGCGCTCTTAGCCCTGTTTTCCACAGCTTGAGTCAGTAATTTAGTGCCCTGAACAGCTCTGCCCACAAAAATGTAGGCATCCAAATACCCGAAAATGGAATCGGAGTACAATATGTATGGCTTTTTTCTGCCCTACCGGCATTGAAATAGCAGAGCTGGAAAAGGAAGGATCTCTCGGTCGTCGTTGACTTACCCAGAGACTATTGCATGAATCATCAAAAGACCCGCGTGCTCATTGTGGACGATGATTTGGAAACATCCAGGTTTCTGGCCGGACATCTTTCACGGCGGAATTTCGAGGTCTCCCTGGCTTCCAGCGAGCAGGAGGCCATGCGGCTGTTTCGCACCCTCGATCCAATGCTGGTTCTGTTGGACACCGCGGTCGCTGCAGCCGAAAGCACATTGCTGGAGAAGCTGAAGCACGCTAAGCCCACGACGGGAGTTATCGTCATATCGGCCAACAAGGACCCGCAATCCATCTTCATGGTATCCAAGCTGGGCGCCGATGACTACCTGAACAAGCCGGTGGATCTCAAGGAACTTGACCTCCGCATCACCCGGGTGCTCGACAACCGCCAGCTCTACAGCGAGGTCACGCATTTGCGCGAGCAGGTGCGGCGCCAGACCGACTTCACCATGCTGTTCGGCACCAGCCCAAAAATGATGGAAGTAAAGATGACCATCGAGCAGGTGGCCGATACCACCGCAACGGTCCTGATCCGCGGGGAGAGCGGCACCGGAAAAGAAGTGGTCGCGCGCATGGTGTATTCGGAGTCTTCGCGCTGCGACAAGCCTTTCGTGAAAGTCAACTGCGCGGCCATCCCGCATGAACTGCTGGAGAGCGAACTCTTCGGCTACGAGGCCGGCGCTTTTACCGGTGCCAACCGGCAAAAGCTGGGCAAGTTCGAGCAGGCTAACGGCGGCACCATTTTCCTCGATGAAATCAGCGAGATGCATCCTGCCCTTCAGGCTAAGCTTCTGCACGTGCTGCAGGACCACGAATTCTCGCGGCTGGGCGGCAAGCGCGACATTCAGGTTGACGTCCGCGTGCTGGCCGCCACCAACAAGCCGTTGGAACGCGCGGTGGAAGAGGGCGTGTTTCGCGAAGATCTGTTCTACCGGCTCAACGTGGTGACCATCCACATTCCTCCGCTGCGCGAGCGCCGCGAGGAGATCCCCATCTTCCTTGAATTCTTCCTCGAGCGCTATAGCGAGCACTATCGCAAGCATCCGGCCATGTTCAGTGATTACGCGATCAGCCGCATTATGGATTATGCCTGGCCGGGCAACATCCGCGAGTTGGAGAATCTGGTCAAGCGCTACGTGATTGTCGGCAATGAAGCGCAAATCATCCGCGAACTGTCTACGCACAAGCCGATCGTCTCGTCATTCTCCACGCCGGCCGTCACCGCCGCTCCCCCGAATTCCCCGCCGCCGCAAAACCAGCACGGCAACAATAGTGGCCAGAGCGAAATGGAGATGCCGTCCTTGCTGGAGATCGGTAAGCGCGCGGCAATGCAGGCGGAGCGCGAAGCTATCGAGCGAGTCCTGGCTCAGACGCGCTGGAACCGGCGTCAGGCAGCCAAGCTGCTTAAAGTCAGCTACAAAGCTCTCCTGAACAAGCTAAAAGCCATCGAGGAGCACAACAAGGGACAGATTGAGCACTGAAAACCTCACGTGCGGTATACGGGTACCCTACAGAAAGCCAGCACATGCGGAAAAATAGCTAAAATAAGCCTCCTCTAATCCTTGGCTTAACTGCTCTTAAGTAACACAAAACACAGGGATTACATACCAAAGCTCGTTTCCACAAGCCCTAATCCCACAGCTTTGGTTTCTGAGTTGCTCTAATGCCAGTAACTACTAAAGAGGCCAAAACTTTAGAAAAATGACTTCAACCCTCTTCCAACTTCGATTTCTCCTTGTAAGTCGGGGCGCGAGCCCTGACACCAACGTCTTGCACGGCCTTCCCTGAGGATGTTCCTCCCACTCAGCCTCTTTGAGAGCGGCTCGAAATGAGCCGCTTTTTTAGTTAACGTCAAAATTTGTTTTGCCGATGAGCCATTGCAGGCCCGTCAGCATCTAATCCTCGACCCGGAGGAATTGACGGTTAATTATCATGGCAGCTAAGATTGACGGTTTATCGAGAAACATGGACAAAAAGAAGTTGGACAGCTTTAAGAAGCGGCTGGAAGAGCGCCAGCAGGCGCTACGCAAGGCAGTGAGCCGCACTGAAGAGGATGGCCGCGTCGCCGATCAGGACACAGCTCAGGACATTGCCGATCGCGCCGCCAGTTCTTACACCAAGGAATTCCTCTTTTCCCAGAGCAACAACGAACGCCAGTTGTTGCAGATGGTCGAGACTGCTCTGCAGCGGATCCGCGAAGGCAGCTTTGGCGAATGCGTCGGCTGCGGAAATGAGATCAATTCGCGGCGTCTGGAGGCGGTTCCCTGGACCCGCTATTGCATCGAGTGCCAGGAAAAGAAAGAAAAAGGCCAGCTCGAGGAAGCTCACGAGTAAATCCTCCGCTGCCTTCCAAAGAATCAAGGGGAGCTGCTTGAGGGTAGCTCCCCTTTAGATTTCTTGTGTAATTGGATTACCGATCAGTACAGGTGGAAATCGACTTCCACGTTGAAAGCGCATGCCACCGGCCGGCCATCTTTCTTGGCAGGATCGAACTTCCAGGTGCGGACGGCTTCCATCGCCTTCTCGTCGAGTCCCATGCCCAGCGAGTGCACGACCTTGGCATTGTGCACGCGGCCATCGGGACCGACCACGATGTCCAGTGTCACCACGCCCTGATATTTTGCCTTTCTGGCTTCTTCGGAGAATTCAGGTTCCGGCGTGTACAGCGCCTTGGGCGCGCTCACTCCGCTTTCTCCCAAGTGGAAGATTCCCGGCCCAACGCCGGGCCCGCCGTGGCCGGAGCCTACGCCGCCGCCATCACCGCTGCCGATCCCGCCGCCGACCCCAACGCCGTTCGACGGAGTCATGAGCTTGGAGAGCGGATCGCCCATCTGCGTGGTCTGCGGAATCTTCAGATCGGCTACGACGGTGGGTTCCATCATCAGTTTGCTCTGCTGCTGTTGCAGAACAACCGGTGGCGTAAATTGCTGCTTGGCCGCCCGCGGAGGGGCCCCGGTGGAAGCCTTCAACTTGCTGGCGTCCCCACCACCGCCGCCGCTTGGTCCGCCTTTGCCGACCTTCATCACGTAATCCGTAAGCTCAACCGGGTGGGCCAACGATGGCGTCGTAATCACCGGCTGTACGGTCACATGGAAGAGCCACAGCAGCAGGGCCAAACCCGCTGTATGTGTAAAAAACGAAAGGATAAAGTTCTCTGGCCGGGCCTGATACGTGCCGTAGCCGGCGCCGAAAAGCGTGGGCAGGACGTCAGGAGGGTTTTCCTTGGAAAACTTCACTACCGGCTGCTGCGATTCCTGTGAACTCCCGCCCGTTTTCGGGTCCGGGGCCGCCGGTTGCTTAGATTCGAGCGGAGACATAATTATTCCAGTATAGACGCAATATCTTGAACTTTAGACGCCTAGCGGTTACGAAAGTTTCCAAAATGCAACCCACTAACATCTAATTTATATAATTGCAGCACACTCAGCAAGTTATCGATGAAAAAGTCCTGTAAAAAATCCTTTGAGCTTAGCCAGAAAACCTTTCTTTTCTTTCTTGCCGGTGTTATCGGCAGGCACGGGCGATGATGTAGGCTGGGCCGGCTGAATTACCGGCGCGGCTTCCTTTCCTGAAAGAACGACCGGATCGACCTCCTCTTGCGCCAGAAAAACGTTGGGCAAGGCCGAGTATTGCACGCGGGCCGGAGCCGGCGGCGCATTGGCGCTGAACACAAACGGCGCTTCCACGGTCACGCGCGAAGGCGGATTCTCGGTTGACGGAGCCGGAGCCGGCGCGACCGTAGCTGGGCCCGCGGCAGCCACGGCAGGAATCTTCTGTGCCGCTGAATCCGGTGTGGGTGCGGGAGTTGCTTCTGCGCGCAGGGGCGCGGGAGGTGGCGGACAGCCGCACGCTCCCGCAAGCGCAGTTCGCGCGTTCAACTTGCCTCCCGGAACGAACACCGTCTGGTCGGCGACGATGCCATATTCCTCAGACCCCAATAGCTCCGACAGCACAATTCCCGAAGCGTTTCCCGGCAGTGGTTTGAAGCAGGTGTCGCCCTGCCCGGTCACGCCCAGCGCAAAGCGATAAGCACCAGGGGCGAGGCGAATGCTTAAATCCGGAGTGAAGACAATGGCCGTCAGGTTCGGCGCGACCTGGAAATCCACTTCGATGGTTCCCGTGTCCATGCCCAGCATCAGACCGCGCGCGTCATTGTTGACGCTCAGCTTGCTCCCGGGACAAAGGCGCACCTGCCCGCCGCTGTACAACTTCAACGTAGCCGGAGCCGCGCCGGCGGAAAGTTGTGATCCCGCGGTCACCACCATCCCGGTGCCAGCGGTCTGTACGGCGGAAGGCGCGGTGGGATCCGCCGCGAAAAGTTCGCCGAGCGGCGCCTGCGGCCATGCCGGCACACTTATCAGAAGCAGTGCCAGCCAGCGCCATAGAAAGATTGTTCTCGGCATTGCAGGTTCGTGGGCTTTACTCCGCACCCAGGAAGTCGTATTTCTCGATGGCCACGGCGATGCCCGGATTAGCCGCGCCTTGTTCAACGCGCAGGACCTTACCCTGGCAGCGCACGCGGATGGGCTCGGCCAGCGTGATCTCTTCGGGAAGCGTCATCAGAAACTCCACAGAGGCGCCGTCTTCAAGAGGAGATTCGATCTCGACAAACGCGCCGCGCGAACTCACGTTGCGGGTCTGGCCTGTCAGTTCGCCTTCCGTGCTCGAGCCGTTTTTCAGCTTGACGGGCAGATTGAGCGAGAAGCGCCGGACGCTGCGCTTCTCCGGTTGCATCTGGGCCTGTTCCATGGGAAATCCTTTGCGAGCGATTCTGGTGCGCTCGATTCTAGCGCAATTGGCGGCTAAAGCTGGAGAAAGTTCTTGAGCAGGCGGCGGCCGGAGTCGGTTAGGACGCTCTCAGGATGAAACTGCACGCCTTCCACCGGCAGGTTGCGGTGGCGAAGCCCCATGATGACGCGTTCCCCGTTGTCCAGGGTGGCCGCGCTGATTTGCAGTTCCCGGGGCAGGCCGACTTCCGAAACGATCAGCGAATGATAACGCGTGGCCGTCAGCGGCTGCGGCATCTGCTTGAAAATGGTGAGGCCGTCGTGTTCGATCTGGCTGACTTTTCCGTGCATGACTTTGGGCGCGCGGATCACCTGGCCGCCGAACGCCGCCCCGATCGCCTGGTGTCCCAGGCAAACTCCCAGCACCGGCTTCTTGCCGGCAAAGTGCCGGACCAGCTCGATGCTGATGCCCGCATCTTCCGGCGTGCACGGTCCGGGCGAGATCAATATATGTGTGGGATTTAACTCCTCAATTTCCTGGGGCGTGATCTGGTCGTTGCGGCGCACCTCCACCGTTTCCCCCAGCTCGCCCAGATATTGAACCAGGTTGTAGGTGAAGGAATCGTAATTGTCGAGTACAAAGACCATGGCCGCGAACGCTGCCTCTCGAGTTTAATGCCCGGCGTCTATCCCAGCAATCGGCGGGCGAGCGAGCAGTAGAGATCAACGGCCCGGTGCAGCTCCTTCTTGGCCAGGAATTCGCGTTCGGTGTGGGCAACGTGAATGGATCCAGGTCCCAGCAGTAGAGGCTGTCCCCAGCGGCTGAGAGCGGGGATATCAGTGGTAAAAGCCGCCACCATGGTTTCCAGGCCGTCGACCGTGTGCAGCTTCATGAAGGGAATCTCCAGCACAAATTCCGCCTCCGCCAGCCCCTGTACCGTCTCAATGATTTGCTTGCGCAATACTTCCGCTGGGCCCACCAGCCGGTAGAGGAGCTGGGCCTTGGCATGGTCAGAGATCACATTGGGCGCGCGACCGCCTTCGATCAGCCCGATGTTCATGGTGCACGGCCCGACCTCAGGGTTCTGCGGCAGCTTCATGGCGCGCAGGCGTTCCAGCGCCAGCAACAGCTTCTCAATCGCCGATTCCCCCAGTTCGGGATAAGCGGAGTGCGCCATCCTTCCCCGGGCAACGATCTCCACGCGCAGCGCGCCTTTCGAAGCCACGGCCATCTTGTTCTCCGTGGGCTCGCCGTTGATCAGATAACGGTTCCCTGGCGGCGTACCGTTGGCCACCTTGGCGCCCAGGCTGTCGCGCTCCTCGCCGACCAGGAACAGCATGCCGACCGCGGCTCCATCCTTGCGCAACCGCTGGCAGGCGGCAATCTGCGCCGCGATGATGCCCTTGGCATCGCATGAGCCGCGCCCGTAGATGTTGGCCTCGTCTTCCGAAGAAGGAATGAACGGCGGCACGGTGTCCATGTGCGTGGAGAAGACTACCTGCGGCGGAACATCGTCGATAGTAGCCACCACGTTGAAGCGCTCGTGCGCCACCGCCATCTTGTGCACGGTGTAGCCCAGCCGCTCCAGCTCGTCGTACAACTCCGCTCCCACCGCGCCTTCGTTGCCGGTGGTTGATTCAATGTCGACGAGCTTGCGGGTTAGGCGGACTGGATCCATGGTCCGTTACAGGATAAATGGATTTCACCGCGGAGACGCGGAGACGCGGAGAAAATGCAGAATCGGGAGATCGGGCCATCGGGTCATCAGAAAGACAACTACGCTTTTTCAGATGAACCGATGACCCGATCGCCAGATGACCCGACCTTCTCCGCGCCTCCGCGGTGAAATTTGGGTTTCTGCTATAAAAAGAAGAATGCCTCCGGGGATCAAATCCTTCTTCCTTCACGGCCCCGCCGGACGCCTGGAAGCCCTGCTGAATCAGGGCCGTCCTGAAGCCACGCACTCGGCGCTGGTTTGCCACCCGCATCCTTTATATGGGGGCACTATGCACAACAAGGTCGTCTACCACGCCATGAAGACGTTACATTCGTACGGCTTTCCCGTATTGCGCTTCAACTTTCGCGGCGCGGGGATAAGCGATGGTGAGCACGACCAGGGCCGGGGAGAGGTCGATGATGTAAAAGCCGCACTCGACTGGCTCGATTCCGAATTTCATCTGCCCATCGTCTTCTGCGGGTTCTCTTTTGGCGCGGCTACCGGCTTGCGTGCGGCCTGTCCCGACTCGCGCGTGAACGCGCTCATCGCTCTGGGCGCTCCGGTTGCGGTTGAAGGCCGCGCTTACGCCTACAACTATCTGCGCGACTGCCGCAAGCCCAAGCTGTTCGTCAGCGGTTCGCGCGATCAGTTTGGCCCGGCGCCGAGTCTGGCCAGGGTTGTAGAGTTGGCGGCCGACCCCAAGGAAATGGTGATCGTGGAAGGCGGCGATCACTTCTTTGAAGGCCATCTGGCGGAGATGCAGGCGGCGATGCGTCACTGGATCGACCGCACCCTGAGCCCGCAGGCACAGTCGGCGCCGCGGGCGGAAGCGCGCTGATGTCCGGCGACGGCGAGTTGCGCGCGCTGGCTCGCGAGTTCTTTCTTCACGCTCTCGCCGAATCTGCCATCGACAAGGCTTTTGGGCGCCACGTCCAGAACGAGCGCGGCGTGCTGCGCATCGGCGACGATTTGCACGACCTGAAGTCTTATTCGCGGGTGCTGGCCGTCTCGCTGGGTAAGGCCGGCCATCGCATGGCCGAGTGCCTCGCGCTCCAGGTGGGAGCCACCGTGCAGGGCATCGTGGCTGATCCCAACCCGCCGGCCGCGCAGCTTCCCGGCTACCGCTATTTCGCCGGCAGTCATCCTCAGCCCAACGCCGAGTCGGTGCGCGGCGCGGAAGCGATTCTGACGTCGCTCAGCGCGCTCAACCCGCAGTCGCTGGTGATCTTCATGATCTGCGGCGGCGGGTCGTCGGTGGTGGAGAAGCCGGCGGACCCGGAAATCTCTCTGGTCGATCTGGTGGCGACCTACCGCACGCTGGTGAACTCCGGAGCGCCGATCGCGCAAATCAATGCCGTGCGCAAGCATCTTTCCGCAACCAAGGGAGGGAGAATGGCCCGCGCCGCGCAGGGAGCACAGCAGGTTTCGATCCTGGTTTCCGACGTGCCGGAGAGTGCTCTGGACTCGCTGGCCTCCGGGCCCACCATGCCCGATTCTTCTACCATCGACGATTGCTACCGCATCGTCCGCGAGTACAACATGCTGCCCGACTTCCCGGCTTCGGTCCGCGAGCTGTTCGAGCGCCGCGCGCTGGAAGAGACGCCTAAGCAGAACGATCCCGCGTTCGTTCGCTCACGCTGGTGGCCGGTGCTCTCCAACGCCACCGCCGAGAAGGCTGCGGCCATGGCGGCGGCTCAGCAAGGCTTCGCCGTCGAGATCGATCACTCCTGCGATGACTGGGACTACGCCCGCGCCGCCGACTACCTGCTCGACCGTCTGCGCGCTCTGCATCGCGAGATCCCCCGCGTCTGCCTGATCTCGGGAGGCGAAGTCACGGTCAAGGTCCCGCCCGGAGCCAAAGGCATCGGCGGGCGCAACCAGCATTTCGCGCTTTACTGTGCGGAGAAGATCGCCGGCCAATCGATGGCGGTGCTCAGCGCGGGTACCGACGGCATCGACGGCGTCAGCCCGGTCGCCGGCGCCGTGGCCGACGGAACCACGCTGGAACGCGCCCGCGCCGCCGGACTCGATGCCGCGCACCATCTCCGCAACTTCGATTCATTCCCTTTCTTCGAGAAACTCGGAGACACAATTCAGACTGGGCCAACAGGGACTAACGTGCGGGATTTGCGGGTGTTGCTGACCTCATAAACGCCCCGAGCGGAGAGAGGCCTTTACGCTCGTTGGCTTCGCACCAGTCCCAGCACCACATATAGATGATGCGCTTCATGAACTAGGAAGAACTCCAACCACAGCGCCAGGCTCATCTCGCCGAACCTGGAATGTACGCCGATGCGGCTGTAATCTTCGTCCGACAACGACTTGAGCTTCGTGACCAGCAACTCACGGCGCGCGGCGAGGTCGGCGGCCACTTCTTTGTAGGGCCGCGTCCGCCACGACTCCCACTGCGGATCTTCTTCTGCCCGGTAGCGTCCGAAGACCGGCTTGTCTTCTTTCAGGATGCGCGTCAACCGCTCCTGAAAGATCTCGTGATAGCGCCCCAGGTGGGCCAGGTTCTCATGCGCCGACCACTTGCCTTCAGCTACCGATTCGAGAATTTTCTCCGCAGGAACGCCGCGCAGGGCTTCATCGAAAAAGTCGCGCAGCTGGGATTCGCAGCGCTGCAGGCGGGCGACATTGACGGAGTTCATGGCTGGCCTTCAGCCGGAGGAATCGCCGGGCTAGGGCTGGCGGCGGGTGATCACTTTCAGCGCGTCGGCGGCCAGAATCTTCTTGATCTGGTTTCTGGCATGGACCGCCCAGGGGCCAACGTTGTCCAGCCGTGCGTAAGCCCGCCAGTGGCGGAGCGCCACGCGAGGCTGGCGCGCCTTCTCATAGGCCAGGGCCAGGTTATAGTGAGCGTCGGCGTAGGTCGGGGCCAGGGCGATCGCAGACTGGTAGGCGCGGATGGCATCCATCAGGCGGCCGGTCTCGTCGAGCACGTTGCCCAGGTCAAAATAGGCCAGCGCATACTTGGGATCGACCTCGATGGCTTTGCGGTAGAAATGTTCCGCCTTGGCGTGGTCGTGGCGGTTGTAGTAAAGCGTGCCCAGATTGATGTAGGCCGCCGCATGCTCGGGATCGATTTCCAGGCAGCGCTGGTAGGAAGCGATGGCTTCCTCCTGCGAGGCCGGCGATTCTTCCAGCGAGACGCCGCGGGTAAAGAAATCAACCGCGCTTTCCGCGGCGCGGAAGGCGTGGATCCTGGCCTTCTCCACCACGTTGCGATCGGCAAAGTCCATCACGAACTGGCCGGCAATCGGTTCTACCGCCGCGCCGTGGTGGCGGAAGACCACGCGCGACCTGGTGGCGAAAGTTCCCGCTTCCAGCAGCGGATTCTCCATGCCCGCAACCTGCTGCTGCATGGCGCGCAGAGAGTCGCGAATCACCGCCGACCGCACGCGCTTGGCGCGCAGGTCGCGCAGTTTTTTGATTTGCAGGAGATCGAAAAAGGAATAGAAGTCTTTGACAGGAAACAAGCCGGCTCTTTCCCAGCCTGTCAGCTGCCGCGCCGTGATACGAAGGATCCGCAGGACGTCTTCGCGATGGTATCGTTCCACGTTGCCCTTAAGAAGTACGCAGTATCAAAGACTTATGAGGCATTATTGCGGCAGGCGCAGAAAAATAGCAAGTGCAAACTCGGTACCCGAATTGTGGAAAACCGCGGTGTGTGACGTTTTCTCTCTGAGGGAAGAGGGGAAGATGGAGCCGACGATCGGACTTGAACCGATGACCTGTCGATTACGAATCGACTGCTCTACCAACTGAGCTACGTCGGCCTGATCTCAATTTTATCATGCTGTATTTCTGCCGCTTGCGACTTGGGGGCCAGATCTTCCCAACGTCCTTCGTCCACTTCTGCTATAAATCTGGCGATGGCCGAATCCCTGGATCGCGTCAACAGCCAGAGTTTCAAACAGCAGTTGCACACTCACTTTCAGGTGCACTCGGGCGATTCTGCTCCGGTCACGCTGGAGTTGATCGCGGTCAACGAGCCGCCCACCACGCCCAACGTGGAGTTGTTCACGCTCCATTTTCTTGGTCCAACGTCCCCGGTTCTGAGCCAGCAGATCTGGTCGTTTCGCCACGGTAAGCTGGGCGCGCTCGACCTGTTCATGACGGCTATCAGCAGCGACTCCTCGGGCACGACCTACGAAGTGGTCTTCAACCGCGTGATCAAGAAGAAGCCGTGAGCCCGGCGCCGGAGGTGACTCTGCGCCCGGTCGAAGAACAGGACTGGGACTTCCTGCTCGCCGTCTACTCCAGTACGCGCGAGCACGAGTTGGCGCAGGTTCCCTGGAACGCGGAGCAGAAATCGGGCTTCCTCAGGATGCAATTCACGGCACAGACCAACCACTACAAGGCGGAGCACCCTGCCGCGGTGCACCAGGTGATCTGCATGAACGGAACACCTGCGGGCCGGCTGTACGTGGATCGAAGCGGTGAGGCTTTGCACATTCTCGACATCACGCTGCTTCCGGAATTCCGCAACGCCGGCGCTGGAACCATTCTTTTGCGGCGCCTCATGGATGAGGGCGCGGCTGCGAACAAGCCGGTAACGATCTGGGTGGAGTCGTTCAACCCCTCGCAGAGCCTCTTCGCGCGGCTCGGGTTCCAGCGCACCGGCGAGCACGGATTCAACTGGCTTCTGCGCTGGTCGTCGCGCGCGGCCACATGAAGAGACGCGCCGGCGTCCGGGTGCACCCGTTCTGGCGAAGAACTAGATGTGAGCGAACACTGCCGAATACTGCTGCGGCCCTGCCGGCGTGATAAACAGCGAAAACTTGCCCAGCGACGAACTCTGGAACGTGTACGTGCCGGCGCGCAGGCTCTCCAGTGGTCCGCCGTTGAAGGCCAGAATGAAGCCGCGGACAGTCCGGGAGCCGGCATGCTTGGGCGGAGGCACGGCCATGCTGGCGGTGTTCACCGGCGCCAGCGCCGGCAGATCTTTCACCGAAAGCAGGCGCAGCCACACCGGCTGCGACTGATTGGGCAGCGTAACTTCAAAGCTGGAGCCGATCGCATTGGTGAACTGCTGACGGCTGGGCGCGGCGATCATGTTTGTGGTCGCGCCGCCTTGGGTCGTTCCCTGAGACTTACTATGGCTGGCGGCAAACACCGGATTGACGGCACAGCCTACAGCGGCGAGGGCGCTGTTCTGCAAGAACTTCCTTCTCGATACGGCCATTGGTCACCTCGAGTTCCGCAACACAGGAAGACTCACGATCCCGTTCATGGGCGGAACCGCTAAAACAAGAGTTTTTTAAGACTTTCCTGGGAACTGCGTCTTATGGGGAAGGTGCTGTAGTGTACTTCGTCTATTAGAGAATTTCCAGCAAATAACCACCTATCTTGCAAAATTCTTAGATGCCATCTTTTGTCAATTCAGGACGCGGCTGATATTTGATTCCCGGATTCAGCGATTCTTTTATTTCCAACGGATGGCCGCAGCATTTCCTTAAAGGCCGGCCTTCGGGTTTCAAAACGGTGCCCCAAACCCTCGTCTTTTCCTAGTTTTTGCTTGACAACAGAGCTGCTGTTCAAGCAGAGTACGTGGGTTCCCAGCCCCCCAGACAGGTTGAGCCCAGGCCGTTGCCGGACCGTACAGGCATAGCTGCGCTTGCCGTCACATTGTGTCTCCTTCTTACAGGTTCGAAAAACAGATGTTCGGGATCAAAAGGAGTAAAGCCGGCGTGATCAAATCAGCTGCTTCGTCCCTCGTGCGCCTTTTTGCCGTTCTTGCCTTTATCACCCTCTCTTTCGGATTGATGGCATCGTTGGTCGCGCCTCAGCTTGCGGCGCAAGGCGGTCCTCCAAAGATATGGCTGGGGGACAATCAGGCCCTGCCGATGACGCCGGTAGGAGCGCCAACACTGGCGCAGAGCGTGGCTGCCGGACAGGCGCAGCCGCTCTCGATGGCGACGGCGGACGTTGATGGCGACGGCGTGGCCGATATGGTCGCGGGCTTTAGCTCCCCGGGTGGCGGCGCCATTGTGATTTATCGCGGCAACGTGGATGCCTTTGCTCCGCAGAGCGACGCTTCGTTTCAGGCGATTGCGCATGGCCAGTTCCCCGCTCCGTTCCTGCCCGACGCGCAGGTCGTCAACATTCCCGTCCGGCCTGATTTCATGGCGCTGGGCCGCTTTGCGCCCGGCGGACAGCAAGACCTGGTTGTGGCCGCGCTGGGCGGCAACAGCCTCTATGTTTTCCCCGGCGACGGCAAAGGCTCGTTCGGAACGCCGCAGGTAGTGGCGCTTACCGGCGGCGTAACCGCCATGGCGGCGGAAAATCTGCTGCGCAGCCTGCCGTATTCGAATCTTGTTGTCGGCGTGGCCACGCCGCAAAGCTCTTCATTGCTGGTGTTTTCCGGATCTGACGCGGGCATGACTTCTGTCGCGGTCTTTCCGCTGAAGGCCGCAGCCAGCAACATCGTCTTCGGCGACTTTGGCGACTCCTATACGGACACGGCTTTTCTTTCCGGCGGCAACGTCTTTATTCTTCATTCTTCCAATTTCCAGATGGAAGCGCTCTCGCTGCCGTTAAACGCCAGCGCCATGGCGCTGGGTTCGTTCATTTTTGATCGCGTGCCGGCATTGCAGATCGCGTTACTGACTTCGGATGGAACGCTCCACATCGCGGCGCACTCGGAATTTGATCCGCGCCCGCTGACCGGCAGCGAAATTCAGGCTCGTTTGCACGCAGGGCGCCGCGGGTATGGCAATCCGCTGGACCCGCCGCGCGCTCTGCCGCAGAACGGCTTCAAGATCGTGGAGAGCATTGCCTCCGCCGCGCCTTTCGCCTCAGAACAGCCGCCGGTGCTCTTCCGCACCCGCATCTCTGACCACGGCGCCGATGACGTGATGGTGCTCAATCCGTCGATGGGGCAGATGGCAGTGATCTCGCATCCGGACCTGACGGCGGGAGCAACCACGTTTCTGCCTGGGCAGGTTTCGACGCGTCCGTACACCGGTTCGCCGGTAGCGGCTTTGCCCATGCGCACGAATGTTGACGGGCGTCCCGGCGTGGTCGCGCTGCATGCTGGCCAGCTAGCTCCGGCAGTGATGATGCCGCTGCCCGATCCGACTTTCACCGTCAACCGCACCGATGATCCGGTGCCCGCTTCGCCGATTACCAACGCTTGCAACGGCGTCGCCAACGATTGCAGCTTGCGTGAAGCAATTCTCCGCGCCAATGCAACTGCCGGGACGGACACGGTTACCGTGCCGGCGGGTACTTATACGCTCACACTGGCCAGAGTTCAGAATGACTGTACCGGCAATCACGGCGCTTTGTCTGTAGAAGACTCGGTCAACATAGTGGGCGCCGGCCAGGCCACCACCATCATTCAGGCCGGCACTACCAATATCAATGGCATTGACATGGTGATGAACGTTAACGAGGACCTTGCTACAGCCAACTGTCCCATTACCAATGCCACGGCCAGCATTTCCAATCTGACTCTTAAGTTCGGCAGGAACCACGGTACGGTGGCGACTTTTGACGGCGATGGCGGCTGCATGGAATACGATACCGGCAGCAGCGGCACCGCCAATCTCGTACTGGACCACGTTACGTTCTCCGATTGCAGCACCACGGATGGTAATGGCGCTGGCATTGCGATCTTCAATGCCTCGTCTGGACTGCCGGGTGGCGGCACTGGCTTGGCGACGATCACCAACAGCATTTTCCAGAACGGTTCAGTAGCAGAAGTCAATACAAATGCCGCGGGCAGCGGCGGTGGCATCTGGGTGGCTGATCTGGCGCGCATGTCGCTGAGCAATTCACAAATCCTCAACAACAATGCCAACCAGATCAACGGTACCGGCAGGGGCGTTGGCGGCGGTCTCTTCATCTTTTCCGCCGGCTCCGGCTCCAGGCAGACGGTCCTGCACAGCAACACCATCACCGGCAATAAGGCATCGGGCGATGGCGGCGGAATCTGGGATACGTCGAATCTCCTGATCGACAACGCCGGCACACCAACCAGCCTCACGGTCATCAGCGGCAATACCGCAGGCGGAAACGGTGGCGGAATCCACTATCACGCCGTGAGTCCGGACGTGATGACGTTGTCCAAGATCACCATCACCGGAAACACGGCTACCGGCAATGGCGGCGGCATCGATTCAGGTGAACCGACTCTGGCGCATGCCTTCTCCATGAGCTTCAGCCGTCTGGCGGGCAATACTGCGGCTACCGCCAGTAACCTGAACAACAACCACTCGACGGCCACCGTGACGAATAACTGGTGGGGCACCAACACACCGGCAACGACCATCAACAGTATCAACAGCGGCACCACGACCTTCGATCCTTTCATCGTGCTGACGCACACGGCCAGCCCGTCCACCATCCGGATCAACCAGAGCACAACGCTCACCGGCGACATGAGCAAGGACAACCACGGAGTGGGAACGGCGCTGGCCGGAAATCTTGACGTCATCGTCGGGCTGCCGATCACCTTCAATAATCCAATTCTGGGCACAATCCCGCAGGCCCAGCCGGAAACGCTCGGCAATCCCGTGCCCACGGCCACGGCTACATTCAATGCCGGTGGCACCAGCGGGAACGGCCACGCCGATGCCACGGTTGACCAGGCCACGGTCACGGCCAACATCGTGATTCTGGAGCCGCTGCAGATCACCAAGAGCTTCAGCCCGAATCCGGTTGCGGTCAACGCTTCCAGCACGCTCACGTTCAGCGTCAACAACCCGAACGTGATTGCCGTGGATGCCAGCTTTACTGACACATTGCCGGCAGGGCTTGTGGTTGCGGCCACACCGGGCGTGACCAATACCTGCGGAGGCACGGTCACGGCGGTCGCAGGCTCGGGGAGCATCAGCTTCTCCAACGCCAGCCTGCCGGTGGGCGCTTGCACGATTACGGTAAAAGTTTCCAGCGCCACCGATAATATTTACAGCAACACCGTCACTATCAATTCCACGGCCGCAGGCACCGGCGCGCAATCCACTTCCTCCGCCAATCTGACGGTCATCAATCCGCCGAGCATCACCAAGGCGTTCGGGGCGGCGACGATTCCGCTAAACGGCACCACCAGCCTCACCTTCACCCTGAGCAGCAGCGACGCCAATCTGACGTTGAACGGCGTTGCCTTCACCGACAGTCTGCCCTCAGGGCTGGTGGTGGCTACGCCGGGCAATCTGAACAGCACTTGCAGCGGGACGGCGACAGCGCCAGACGGATCGTCCTCAATCTCGTTGTCCGGCGCCAGCCTGGCGCCCGGCGCGTCGTGCACGGTTTCCGTGAACATCGCCGGAACGACCGCAGGCGTCAAGAGCAACTCGGTGCAAGTAAGCTCAACTAACGGCGGGACGGGAAATACTTCCAACGCCAGCATCACGGTGGTAGCCCCGCCGGTGATCATCAAGGCCTTCGGTGCAATCTCGATTGCGCTGAACGGCTCGACCTCACTGCAGTTCACCGTCCAGAACAACAACGCTACGGTCTCGCTGAGCGGCGTGGCTTTCAGCGACACGCTGCCGGCCGGCCTGGTGATCTCAACTCCGAACGGCCTTACCGGCACCTGCGGCGGCGGAACCATCACCGCGACGCAGGGAACCAACGTGGTCAGCCTGACAGGAGCCACCCTGGCGGCGAGCACGTCGTGCGTCTTCACCATCAACGTGACGGGTACGGCCGCGGGACAGCAGAACAACACCACCGGCGCGGTGACCTCGACCGAAGGCGGGACCGGCGGCACGGCCTCAGCCAGCCTCAACGTGGTAGCGCCACCGTCGATCGCCAAGGCATTCAATCCCTCGACGATTGCCCTGAACGCGACCACGTCGCTGACTTTCACCATCACCAACCCGGCAGCCAACACGGTGGGTGAAACGGGAGTGGCGTTTACTGACACTCTGCCCACCGGACTCACGGTGGCCAACGCCACGGCCACGGTATGCGGCGGAACGCTGACGACGACGGCGCCGACCGGCATCTCGCTCTCCGGTGCGACGATTGCCATCAACAGCCAGTGCCAGTTCAGCGTGACGGTAACAGGAACGGCCTCCGGGCAGTACACCAACACCACGGGAGCGGTGAGCTCGACCAACGGCGGGACGGGCAACACGGCCTCGGCCAATTTGACTGTAGCCTCACCGCCGACCATCACCAAGGTGTTCGGCGTTTCGACGATTCCGCTGAACGGAACAACTTCGCTCACGTTCACGATCCAGAATCCGAACACCGGCGTCACGCTGAACGGGGTCGCCTTCACGGACACCCTGCCGGCCGGCCTGGTGGTAGCCTCGCCCAACAACCTGAACAATACTTGCGGCGGAACAGCCACGGCGGTGGCCGGCTCCGGCTCGGTGAGCTTGTCAGGCGGAACCCTGGCGGCGAGCGCAAGCTGCACGGTCTCGGTAAACGTTCAGGGCACGACGGCAGGAGTGAAGAACAATTCAGTCCAGGTAACCTCGACCGAAGGCGGGACGGGCAACACGTCGACTACCTCAATCACGGTGGTTGGGCCGCCGACCATCAGCAAGGCGTTTAATCCTGCCGTGAGCATTCCGCTGAACGGAACGGCGACGCTGACCTTTACCATCAGCAACCCCAACGCGTCCAACGATCTCAGTGGTGTGGCCTTCAGCGATACGCTGCCGTCCAGCACGGGGATGCTGGTGGTAGCCAGCCCGCCCAACGTGAGCAACACCTGCGGCGGGACAGTGACAGCGACGGCGGGAACGGGTGTGATCAGCCTTTCCGGCGGGAGCGTGGTCCACGCTGGATCGTGCACGTTGAGCGTGGCTGTGCAGGGAACGGCGGCGGGCGATGCCAGCAACACGACCGGGGCCATTACGTCGACCGAAGGTGGAACAGGCGCAACCAGCAACACGGCGCTGCTGAAGGTGGTAGCGCCACCCTCGATCGCCAAGGTGTTCAATCCCACAACCATCCCGCTGAACGGGACGACGTCTCTGACGTTTACGATCACCAACCCGGCGGCCAATACAGCCGCCTTGGCGGGAGTGGCGTTTACCGACACTCTGCCCACGGGACTCACGGTAGCCAACGCCACGGCCACGGTATGCGGCGGAACGCTGACCACGACGGCGCCGACCGGCATCTCGCTCTCCGGTGCGACGATTGCCATCAACAGCCAGTGCCAGTTCAGCGTCACGGTAACAGGAACGGCCTCCGGGCAGTACACCAACACCACCGGCGCAGTGAGCTCGACCAATGGCGGGACGGGCAACACGGCGAGCGCGAACCTGACGGTAGCTTCGCCACCGACCATGACCAAGGCGTTCACGCTGCACCAGATTCCCCTGAATGGAACCACGACGCTCACCTTCAGCATCACGAACCCGAACACGAACGTAACGCTGACCGGGATTGCCTTTACCGACAATTTCCCGTCCGGGATCGTGGTCGGTCCGACGCCGGGCGTAAGCAACACCTGCGGCGGTACGGTAACGGCCATAGCCGGCGCGGGTTCGGCTAGCCTGTCGGGCGGGACGCTGGCAGCGAGCGCGTCGTGCGCCATCTCGCTGACGATCCAGGGCACTACCGCCGGCATTAAGAGCAACAGCGTGCAGGTGACTTCGACTGAAGGCGGCACCGGCAACGTGGCCACGGACTCCATCACGGTGGTGGCTCCGCCGGTGATCATCAAGGCCTTCGGCGCGGCTTCGATTCCGCTGAACGGAACGACCAGCCTGCAGTTCACGATTCAAAATAACAACCCGGTGGCGCTGAGCGGGATTGGGTTCAGTGACACTTTGCCGGCCGGCCTGGTGATCTCCACGCCCAACGGTCAGTCGGGCAGCTGCGGCGGCGGGACCATCACCGCCACGCAGGCAACCAGCGTGATCAGCCTGTCGGGAGCGACACTGGCCCAGAGCACCTCCTGCACCTTCTCGGTGAACGTGACCGGTACGGCCGCGGGACAGCAGAACAACACCACCGGACAAGTAACTTCCACCGAGGGCGGGACCGGCGGCACGGCCTCGGCCAGCATCAATGTGGTGGCGCCACCGCAGATTGCCAAGGGCTTTAATCCTGGCGGCATTCAGCCGAACGGCGTCAGCACTCTGACCATCACCATCACTAATCCTGGGGTCAATGCGACCGCCGAAACGGGAGTGGCCTTTACCGACAGCCTGCCGGTCAACGTGGTGGTGGCAACGCCGAACGGCCTGACCAATACCTGCGGCGGAACGGCGACGGCCACGGCGGGATCGGGAAGTCTTTCCCTCACCGGCGGAACGGTTGCGGCCAACAGTTCCTGCACGGTGACCGTGAACGTGACCTCTTCGTTCACCGGTACCTATCTGAACACGACGGGAGCGGTAAGTTCGACCAACGGCGGCACCGGCGGTACGGCCTCGGCAACTCTGGTGGTGGCCAACCCACCGACGATCAGCAAGCTGTTCCTGCCGGACACGACCCCGGTCAATGTTCCGGTCCTGGTGAGCTTTACCATCACCAACCCGAACAGCAACTCGACGCCGCCTAGCAACGACGTCACGCTGACGGGAATCAGCTTTACTGACGCTTTGCCTGCCGGCCTGGTGGTGGCTTCGCCCAGCAATGCGAGCACCGACTGCGGCGGCACTCTCACCGCGGTTTCCGGCTCAGGAACCATCTCTCTGACCGGAGGCACGGTGGCGCCGGCGGTCGGCCTGCGGCCTGGGCGGCGCGCACGTACCACTATTGGCCCTGCTGTGGCAACCGGACAGTGCTTCGTCTCGGTCAGCGTGGTGGCGAGCGCCGTGGGGACGTACAACAACACTACCGGTCCGATCTCCGCCAATGAGAGCGGTCCGGGCGCAACCAGCAACACCGCCACGCTGACTGTGACACTGGCTCCGCCTTCGATTGCCAAGGCGTTCAGCCCGAACGTGATCGGAGTCGGCGGGACTTCGACCCTCAACTTCACCATCAGCAACCCCAACACCGGCGGTTCGTCAACGCTCACCGGTATAGCCTTCACTGACACGCTGCCGGTGAACATAGTGGTGGCAACGCCCAACGGCGCGGTGGGAAGCTGCAATGGCGGGACTCTCACCGCCGTGGCCGGATCCGGCAGCATCAGCCTGACCGGCGGGTCGATTCCGGGCGGCAGTTCGTGCGTTGTCAGCGTGAACGTGACCAGTTCCGTGACTGGGAGTTATGCCAATACCACGGGCAATGTCACCTCGGCCAACGGCGGAACCGGCAACACAGCCACCGCGATCTTAACTGTTCAGGCGGCAAACCTGAGCATCACCAAGACGCACCAGGGAACGTTCCAGCGCGGCCAAACGGGAGCGAACTGGATCATCACGGTGAGCGACAGCGCCAGCGCCGGACCTACCGGCGGAACGGTCACTGTGGTCGACACCTTGCCTTCGGTCACGCACCCACCGGTGCCAAGGGCGATGAGCGGCACGGGCTGGACCTGCACCCTGGCGACGCTCACCTGCACGCGCAGCGATGCCCTGGCTCCGGGCGCAAGCTATCCGGCGATCACATTGACGGTGAACATCCCGCAAAACATCGTCAATCACTTTACCAACACGGCCACCGTCTCCGGCGGCGGCGATCCCAACAGCCATCAGGCGACGGATTCAATCACACTGGGACCGCCGATCCTGATCACCTCCATGGATTCCGGCAGCGCTACCGTTGCGCGCGGCGGCGCGGCCACCTTCCAGTTCCAGGTAGACACCACCGGCGTTCCAACGTTGCCCGTGGTGGTTTCCTTTACCTGTTCCGGAGCGCCTGCAGGCACGGCGTGCATCTTCACCCCGCTGGCTGCCGGCTATTCCACCACCAACCCGATTTCGCAGATGACCATGACCGTAACCAGTCTCGGACACTCTGCGAGCTTGAAGAACCGCGGCGGGATGCCGCCAACCTTCGCGGCGCTGCTGTTCCCTATAGCCGGACTGGTCGGCGTTGGCTTCGGATTTGCCGGACGTAAGCGCAAGCAGCTTCGCTTCCGGCTGGCCATGATGCTCATGGGACTAATGCTGCTTGCGGCCCTGGCCGGATGCGGCGGCAACGCGCTGATGACACCGACCGGACAATCCACCATCACCGTGACGGGAACGGCGGCTACAGCGGCCGGTCCGGTCTCGGGGAGCACAACCGTGACTCTAACCGTGCAGTAGAAGTAATCGGGCCCGAAATCTTGCAAGAGTGATTCAACAAGAAAGCTGTGAGGAGCTAGAGAAACATGTCAAGTCCATTTATTGGCGAGATACGGATGTTCGCCGGGAACTTTGCGCCGGCGGGATGGGCATTTTGCAATGGCGCCTTGATCCCGATCAGCGAGAACGACGCGCTGTTCAACCTGATTGGCACCACATATGGCGGGGATGGCCAGAGCACGTTTGCTCTTCCCGATCTGCAAAGTCGAGTGCCGGTTCACGTGGGACCGGGATTCGCGCTGGGGCAGGCCGCGGGAGCGGAAAGCGTAACCCTGACCGTGAGTCAGATTCCAGCGCATTCCCACGTGCCTCAGGCCAACAATGCGCCGGGCACCCAGGTGAGTCCGGCAAACGGGGTGTGGGCTTCCACCAGCCCCAGCCTCAACCAGTACTCCAACGTCGCGCCCAGTTTGACGATGGATCCTGCTGCGTGCGGCCAGAGCGGTGGTTCGCAGCCGCATGACAATATGGTCCCCTTCCTGGTCATCAACTTTATTCTGTCACTGTTTGGGATATTTCCCAGCCAGACATAACTGGCGGTTTGTTTAGGAGAAAGCATCAATGTCAGAACCATTTCTTGCCGAAATCAAGATCATTAGTTGGAATTTTCCACCCAAGGGGTGGGCTTTCTGCAACGGCCAGTTGCTGCCGATCAACCAGAACCAGGCTCTGTTTTCCATCCTGGGAACCACGTACGGCGGCGATGGACGGGTTAACTTCGGGTTGCCCAACCTGCAAGGCCGCACGCCGGTTCACGTGGGGAACGGGATCGTTCTGGGAGAGCAAGGCGGTGAGACTGCACACACACTGAACATTTCTGAACTTCCCGCGCACGCCCACACACCTGTGGGCAGCTCCACGAACCCGCCGACCTCGCCCAGCGCGGCCGGGATGCTGTGGTCAGCCAACAACGCCCAGCCTTTTGCCGGCAGCGCCAATGTGGCCATGAACCCTGCATGCGTGCTGCCCACAGGGGGCAGCCAGCCGCATGAAAACATGAGTCCGTACCTGGTGCTGAATTTCATCATCGCTCTGCAGGGGATCTTCCCCTCGCAAAACTGAGAAAGCGAGCCTTGCGATATGTCGAATCCTTTTGTTGCGGAAATCAGGATCTTTGCAGGAAACTTTGCGCCGACCGGCTGGGCGCAGTGCAATGGCCAGCTCATGCCCATCAGCCAAAACACTGCCTTGTTCTCACTTCTGGGCACTACGTATGGCGGCGACGGCAAGAGCAATTTTGCTCTACCCGACTTGCAAGGCTCGGCGCCGATGCAAGCCGGCCAGGGACCGGGGCTCAGCCTGCGCGACCTGGGAGAAACAGGCGGTGAGCAGACGGTAACCCTGCTGCAAACCGAAATGCCCGCCCACTCTCACACGATTCAGGCTGCGGCGGGCACCGGCCTGGCTGATCCCACCAACAACGTCTGGGCTTCTGGCGCGAAAGGCTTTGGCAGCATCTATTCGCCTTCCGCCCAGGCCACCAACGTGCAGATGAACCCGTTTGCCTTGTCGCTCGCCGGCGGCAATCTGCCCCACAACAATTTGCCTCCATTTCTTGGGCTGCTGTTTATCATCGCCCTGCAGGGAGTCTTCCCGCCAAGGACCTGAGGACAGGAAGCCCGAGTTCTTGTCCCTTTCACTTTAGTACGGTTTGGAATAAAAAGACTTCGACGGAAACGTCGAGGTCTTTCATTTTTTTGCGGCCCGGCGCGTCCGGCTTTTCTTCTTCTAGCCCTCATGCCAAATCCAGGCGCACGCTCGGTCTCGTTGGGAGAGCCGCCAGCGCCTACTGGCAGGTCTCATACCTGGTCCGGCTCAATCTCACTGCCTCTCGGTGATGACCATCACATATGTATAGGACAATCTCAGATAATCGTTAGCCATTATCTTTAAGTATGCGGTAGCGATTCATCAAGCTGGCTAAAGTTGCTACTGGATGAAAAAAGACTCGCCACACTTTTTTCATTGCTATTCCCGCCTCAGCTCTGATAGGTTGGCTGCCAATCTTAAAGAACCCAGGCCATAAGGATCCGGTTTCAGGGATGAAGTAAGACTTTGTTTGAAGGGATCACTTATGCTCGCTCGGGTTCGTCTCCTTGCCGTCATTCTGCTCTCGTTCATTTCTGTTTTGGCCCGGTCGCAATCGGCGCCAGTGATCAGTAACCTGTCCCCTTCTGTAGGTCCGGTGAGTCCCGTGGGAGGCCCGGTGACCATCAAGGGGTCCGGCTTTGGCACGTCACAGGGTGGCAGCGTGGTGACCTTCGCCGGAGTGGCCGCCTCGCCGTCTTCCTGGAGTGATACCAGGATCGTTGCGCCTGTTCCCAATTCTCTCCCCGCCGGTTCTGCGGATGTGGTGGTTACTGTGAGCGGCGCGCCCATGCTGTTTTTGCTGCTTTTGCTTCATCCTATGGTCCCTGAGCAGAGCGCGGAAACTGAAGGCAGCAAATCTGACCAGGCGGCCGAGGCTGTGCGAGGGACCGTAATTGATCCAACCGGCGCCGTTGTGTCGAACTTCAATGTAGAAGTGCGCAAGGCTGCTTCCGACAGCAACACGTCGTTCGGTCCTCCCATGCTGACACTCCAAACCAGCCACGAGGGGGAGTTTTTGGTGGATCTACCGCCTGTCACCTACAAGATATGTGTTCGCTGGTTTCCCAAAAGCTGTCGCATCATAACGGTTGATCAAAGCACGGCTGAGCATATCGTTCTTAAAATCGATCCGTCTGATGATCAAGCTTCTGCGAAAGTCCTTGACGAACGCATTCTTGCCATTGCCGGCAGAGGCGGACCAACTGCGGACGAGTTGCCCTAAAAGAGAATCCATCGCACGCAACACGATGCGCGCTGCGCGCATTCAAGCATCACAGGGCGTTCTATGTCCGCTTCGACGCGGTCGGCATCGACTCGGACATATCTCGCGGCATCGCCGGCGACCAAACTGGAAAAGTGTATTTTGTAGAATTTGACGGCATGGGCATGAATTCCGACGGCTTAACTCCTGGAGCCACGATGCCCGACAATAATCACACCGTAGTCACACCCTGTTCACAGCCGGTTCGCTTGCAGCAGACCCGGGAAGGACAACTCACCTGCTTCAGCGATGGCAGGTAGTTATCAAATTGAGGCGGCCTGATGCCGGGCTTCGCGTGGCATGGGATGCGGGTCTCCGGGAGAGTTTTCCATGGGAATGGGGCCGCGGGAAGCAGCCGCGCCCGAACCTTTGCGAAAATGGGACAATCGTTGCCGCCGGTCCCAGCGGCTCGCTCTACGCCACGGAGGGCGATCTGTCCAACGTGGATCGTTGAAGTTTTGTTCCGGGCTTTCCGGTAGCGCGGCTAATGACGGCGGGGCCTTTGATCAAACAACTGCTCCATTCAATCGGTGGATCTGAAAGGTATCCTCAGTCGGATGCTCTTCCTGCTGGTGAACAGGACCCACAAACGGCGCTGGGTAGTCTGTCCAGGCTGCGAGACATTTCCTGGAGCCCTTCGTCTGGATAGGACTTGTGTCAGAAGTGTCGGTCTGCCGATCTTCGGCGCTGCCGGGACCGCAGGAAAGGCGAAGATATCTCATTTTTTTCTTGACAACTGCGTATCGATTGTGTTAGTGTCGGTTGGTAAATTGATTCTTGACGGCGCATTGGCTCTATCGGCCAAATGTGCCGTTTGTGTTTTGCGAGACGGTTGAATGGTTAAGCCCTCTGGAATGCTAGATAGCTTGATTTCATCCCAGATGCGATACCTTGGGACGGGTTGGCGGAAGTCCTTTGGAATGCTAGATGAGGCTTTAGGGGGTGGGAGATATGCCTTGGAGGTATAGGGTCGGGTAAGGCCTTTAGAATCCTAGATGAGCGATAAACATCCCAAGACCGGTCATACTCCGGTTGATGCGGGCCAGTGCGGAGCGGCGCATCCAGAGACCTCTATGAACAGGACGGAGGCGAAACAGCCGGCGATGTTCGAGTTGGAAAAGGATCTGCCGCTTTCGCAGTCGCTGATCTGGGCGCGGCAGCGGGAGTTCTACGCGCGTCGCGGCCTGGAGGCCTGGACCGCCGACAACGTCCCCCAATTCATTACCAACAACCCGCAGATTGCCGAGATCTACGCCCAGATCGTTTTTGAGTTCCTGCGCGATTGCATGGGCCACGAGCGGGCCGGACGCCAACTCAGCCCGGAGCATCCGCTGCGGATCGTAGAGCTGGGCGCGGCCACCGGCAAGTTTGCCTACCTTTTTCTGCGCCATCTCGGTCCGCTCTTAGACCGCCATGGTCTCGCCCCCAGGACAGTGCGCTACACCATGACCGACTGCTCTGATGCGGTGGTGCGCTCCTGGCCGAGCAACCGCTTTCTCGCGGAATTTGCGCGAACCGGCGTTCTCGATTTCGCGCCCTTTGAAGCCGGGCAGGACGCGAGCCGGCTCGGTTCGTCGGGAAACTCCGGCGCGGGCCCGGTCGTGGTGATTGCCAATTACGTTTTCGACAGCCTGCCGCAGGACGCGTTTTCCTTCCACGATGGGCAGATGGACGAGTTCCTGGTCACGACCACGGCTGCCGATCAGGACGAGAATGCGGCGGCTGAGCTGCCATTGGCAAAACACCGGCTTGCCTTTCAGAGTGTTCCCATCGGGGATAGCCGGTATTCAGACTCGAAGTGGAACCGGGTTCTTGAGGAGTATCGTCAACGCCTGACGCAGGCGACCGTGTTGTTCCCGTCGGGGGCGCTGAGCGCGATCAGCAACCTTGGCCGGCTAAGTAATGGGCGCATGCTGGTCCTGGCGGCGGATAAAGGAGACGTTTACGAAGATACCCTGGCCCTGGCGCAGGGACCTCCGGCGTTCGAATGGCATACCGCAGATTGCTTCTCGCTGATCACCAACTTCGATGCCATTGGCAAAGCGTTTCGCGCAGAGGGCGGAGCAGCGCTGCTGCCGGATAAACACGCTTCCCGGCTCCACATCTGCGGCTTCGTCAAGGGAGATGCCGGAGAGCATTTTCCGCGAACAGAAACGGCCTACCGGGAGTCCCAGAGCAGGGTTGGTCCCGACGATGTTTTCGCGCTCCTGAGCTGGCTGAACAGCCATATGAACGAAATCTCCGTACCGCAGATTCTTTCGACTCTGCGGCTGACCTGCTGGGACCCGATAGCCCTGCTTCGCCTCTTCCCGGTGCTGGGGCGGCAGCTCCGGAGCGCGGGAGCGGAACGCGAGGACCTTCGCGCGGCAGTCCTGAGAACCTGGGCCAATCACTATCCGGTAACTCCGGACGAGAATGTGCTGGCCTTCGATTGCGGCGTGATCCTGCTGGAGCTTCGCTTCTTTGAAGAGGCGATGCAGATGTTCAGGGCGTCGGAGCAGGCGCTGGGGCCGTCGGCGTCTACCAGCTACAACCTGGGGCTTTGCGCTCTGGGTCTGGAACGCGCTGAGGAGGCACTTGGATTCATGAAACAAGCCTGCATGCTGGATCCGGGGTTTGAACCGGCCCGGCGGTCGCGGGAAAAGCTGGAGGTGGACAATTCCGGGCGCCGGTGATCGCGCGCCGGGCGGCTGCTCTCGAATTCCGGCAACATTCCCTGCGGTCCGCCTCATCCTAACGATCAAATTGCAGTGAAGAGGGTGGGGGACAATGAAACAACGCAAGCTGTTCCTGTTTGCAGGAGTCCTTCTGGTCGTCAGCCTGCTGGTGTGGGCGCGCGACGACCGTTTGACCAACACCGGAATCAATCCGGCAGCCGAGGGCAAAGTCACAACCAGCAACGACCGCAACGGCAATACCTCAGTAGATATCCAGGTAAAGCACATGGCCACTCCGCAGTCGTTGACGCCGGCGCAGCAGGGTTATGTGGTCTGGGTGCAGCCGCGAGGCAAGCCGGCAGAGATGCTGGGCGCGCTGCGCGTGAATGACGATCTGGAAGGCAGCCTGAAAGCCACTACTCCGTATAAAGACTTCGACATCTTTGTTACTGCCGAAGACAACATGAAACCAGAAACTCCGTCCGGCATGGTGATCCTGAAAGGCACCGTGGAAAGAAAATGACTTGCTTACGTTTGCGTTCGCGATCTGCAGGGGCCCAAAACCGGGCCCTTTTTCTTGCCTGCCAGGGGCTCAAACGTTAAGGCCGGTTCCTGTTACTATGCTCGTCGTCTATGCACGTCCAGGCCGCTCCCAGCAAATCCTCTCGCGCAGCACGGGTTTCTTTGGCAGTACTGGTGCTGGTGAACGTGGTTAATTTCTACGATCGTCATCTGGCCGGCGCGCTGGCTGAGCCGCTGCGCCGCGAGTTCTCGCTCACCGACACACAACTCGGCTTGCTGAGCACGTTCTTCACGCTGCTATATGCGGTGATCGGCTTGCCGCTGGGAAGGATGGCCGATCGTGGCAGCCGGAAAAAACTGCTTGCCGGCGGACTGGCGATCTGGGGAGCGTTTACTACCTTCGCCGGCTGGGCGTGGAACTTTCCCAGCTTGTTGATCTCGCGCCTGGGACTGGCCGTCGGCGAGGCAGCATGCGCTCCCACTGCCACCAGCTGGATCGGCGATCTCTTCCCTGCCCAACGCAGGTCGCGCCCGCTGGCGTTGTTCATGCTGGGCGTCCCCATCGGTGGAGCTCTGAGCTACTTTTTCAGCGGGCCCATCGCCCAGTTCTGGGGATGGCGCAGAGCGATGCTGACTGCCGGAATTCCCGCACTGCTTCTGGCGCCGGTATTGCTGTTTGTGCTCGAACCCAAACGCGGAACATCTGAAACGGCAACCCGACCGCAAGAAGGGTCAGTCAGACAAGTCTTGCGCGTGCCCGCCTTCTGGTGGATCGTGGCTTCGGGAATACTCGTCAATTTCGTCCTTTATGCTCTGGCTACTTTCATGCCTGCGCTGTTCGGGCGAGTGCATCACGTGCAGGTCGGTGCCGCGGGAGTCGCCACCGGCGTGGTTTACCTCATCGGTGGAGTTCTGGGCGGGACCGTCGGCGGCTTCTGGGGCGACTCCATCGTGCATCGCCGCGCGGACGGGCGCATGCTGGTTGCGGCCATGGCTGCGGCGGCCGCGGCTCCGCTGGCGTTCCTGGGATTGCGTCAGCCTCTGGGCATGCTGCCGCTGGCCATCGTTCTGCTCACGCCGGCGTATGGCCTGCTCAACATGTATTACGGTCTGGTCTACGCCTCGCTGCAGGACATCGTTGCGCCCTCGCTGCGAGCGACGGCCATGGCCATCTACTTCCTGTTTATGTATCTGGGCGGTGCGTCGTTTGGCCCGCAGCTGACCGGCAAGCTCAGCGACCACCTGGCACACCGCGCTGCCATCGCCGCAGGCTCGTCTGGGATGACCGAGGCAGCCAGGGCTGTCGGGTTGCAGGAGGCCATGCTGGTAATCCCCATATTGTGTCTGGCCCTGGCCCTGGTTCTGTGGGCGGGATCGCGAAGTATGTTGATGGTGAAGGGCGTGGAGGCGCGTTCCACGGCCGTCTGAGCCCATGTGACTAGCGTCACTGGCGGGTTTGTCTGATCGGTAATATAAATGTTCCAATTGGAATAATTCCCCGCGCGCAGCAGTATTGCCCGGTAAAATCAGGAAATTTTTTGATTTCGCTGTAGAGCCGTTTCAAGCTCAATGGATGCCAAGACTGTTTTCTTTCTGAGCATGATCGTGGCTGCGACCGGCATAGTATCGCCACCGGTAGCGCTGGTAGGCGGAATTGTCTTCGGGCTCTGCTTCACTCATCCTTATTCGTCCGAAAGCAAGCGCGTGGCCCGGTTCCTGTTGCAGGCATCCGTAGTGGCGCTGGGCTTCGGCATGGATCTGCGCGAGGTCCTGCGCGCCGGCCGTACCGGCTTCGTCTACACCGCGCTCAGCGTAATCGTGGCACTGGTCATCGGATTTCTGCTCGGACGCATGCTGCAGGTCGGCAACAAGCCGGCATTTCTGATCTCTGCCGGCACCGCGATTTGCGGCGGCAGCGCCATTGCCGCCGTGGCTCCCATCACCGAGGCCAGCGACGAAGAGATGTCGGTTTCGCTGGGAACAGTTTTCATTCTGAACTCGATCGCATTGCTCATCTTCCCGCTGATCGGCTGGAGCCTGCACTTGTCGCAGCAGCAGTTCGGGCTATGGTCGGCGATCGCCATTCACGACACCAGTTCGGTGGTCGGCGCCGCTTCGCGCTACGGAGCCGCGGCGCTGGTCATCGCCACCACGGTCAAACTGGCGCGCGCGCTGTGGATCGTTCCTCTTTCGCTGGGAACAGCGGCGGTCAGGAAAAGCGAATCCCGCGTGCAGTGGCCTTGGTTCATCGGCCTGTTCTGCGTCGCTGCTTTGCTGAACACTTATCTGCCGCAGTACTCAGGCGTCTCCCAGTCACTGAATCATCTGGGCAGGCTGGGACTGACAGCGACTCTATTTCTCATCGGCAGCGGCATCTCCCGCCCCACACTCAAGGAAGTCGGCTGGCGCCCCTTGCTGCAGGGCATTCTGCTCTGGATCGTAGTAGCGGTTTCATCGCTCTGGCTGATCCGCGCTGGATGGATTAGTTAATTTCCGAGAAGAAGCATCCGGGAAAGCTTAGCGAGCGAACACAGAACCGCAAACGTGCCTAAATATGACTTCCCCGGCCGGAAAACACTCAACGATCCCAGATTCCCAGCGCCGCGGGCGCGGAATAAGTCAGCCCAGGCCGGAGCGCCTGGGTATCGAGAGATGAAATGTGAAGCCCGTAGAGCGAGCCAACTTCTCGCTGCTTACCGAATTTTGATTCCGAGCTCCTTCAACTGCGCTTCGCTCACCGGAGTTGGCGCATCCACCATCAGATCGACTGCCTTGGCTGTTTTGGGAAATGGAATCACTTCGCGCAGGCTCTCCGCTCCCGCCAGCAGCATAACGATGCGGTCGAGTCCCAGGGCGATTCCGCCGTGCGGCGGCGTTCCATACTCCAGCGCTTCCAGGAAAAAGCCAAAACGTGCCTTGGCTTCTTCGTCGTTCATCCCCAGCGCGTGGAAGATGCGCTTCTGAATATCCTGGCGATGAATACGGATCGAGCCCGAGCCCAGTTCCATGCCGTTCAGCACTACGTCGTAGGCCAGCGAGCGCACGGCGCCGGGGTCGGACTCCAGCTTGTCCATGTCCTGCTCGTGCGGCGACGTGAAGGGATGATGCGCAGCGTTCCACCGTTTCTCCCCCTCGTCATATTCGAACATGGGGAAGTCCGTGACCCACAGGAAGTGGAAGCCCCCGGCGCGAAAAGCCATGTGTCGCTCGGCGTACTTGCGCGCCAGCTCCACGCGGAACTGTCCCGCAGCCTGGAACACGCCGTAGTCCGCGCGCGTGGCGCGCTTTTCCAGTTGGGCAGGCGCAGCCACGAGAACCAACAGATCGTCCGGGTGTGCGCCAGACGTCTCCCGCAGCTTGGCTACAGATTCAGGAAAAGATTTATCCAGCCGCTTGATGTCGTCGATCAGCCGCGCCTCCTTGCGCTCGCCGAAAAGCGGGCGGTTGTCTTCGCGCTCCTTGCGCGAAAGCTCGCCAATCTTGGGAATGCGGATGGCCACCACCGGCAACTCGGCATTGAGTTGCAGCGAGCCCAGCTGATCCGCCGTAAACGCCGCGCGTACGTCAGTCAACTTGGGCAGGCGCAGATCGGGCTTATCGATCCCGTAATGGCGGATCGCTTCGTCGTAGGTCATGCGCGGAAACGGCGGCTTGATCTCGTACCCCGCTGCCTTCCACGCCGCCTGCAGAAATCCTTCCACCACCGCGAACACGCGGTCGATCTGCGGGAAGCTCATCTCCAGATCGATCTGGGTAAACTCCGGTTGGCGGTCGGCGCGCAGATCTTCGTCGCGGAAGCAGCGCACGATCTGGAAATACTTGTCGAACCCGGAGATCATCAGGATCTGCTTGAACAGTTGCGGCGACTGCGGCAGCGCGTAAAACTTGCCGGGATAGACGCGGCTGGGCACCAGGTAGTCGCGCGCGCCCTCCGGAGTCGAGCGCGTCATGAACGGCGTCTCGATCTCGAAGAACCCCTGGCTGGAAAGATACTGCCGGATGGCCAGCGCAACCTTGTGGCGCAGCTCCACGTTGTACTGCATCGGCTCGCGCCGCAGGTCGAGATATCGGTACTTGAGGCGAATCTCTTCGTTGGCCAGCGCCGGATCGCTGGGCAGAAACGGCGGCGACTTCGCCTCGTTGAGCAGCTTCAGTTCGCTGACCGTAACTTCGATCTCCCCCGTGGGCAGGTTGCGATTGATAGTCTTCTCCTCGCGGCGGCGGACCTTGCCCACCGCTCCGATCACGAACTCTGAGCGCAGGCCGCTGGCTTTCTCGTGCAGTGCCGGACTATCGCTCTTGTCGAAGACCAGTTGCGTCAGGCCGGTGCGGTCGCGCACGTCGACGAAGATCAGGTTGCCCATGTCGCGGCGCCGGTTGACCCAGCCCATCAGCACAACTTGCTGCCCGGCATGCTGGGCATTCAGCTCACCGCACATATGCGTGCGGCGAAGATCACCGAGAAAATCCAGTGGCAAAGGATACCCTCCCTTTGGGGAGAATTGGAGTAACTGGTAAAACTATGATTATAAAGGGTCAGCAGGAACCAGTGCTGGGTACTGAAAAACCCTTGACCCTGGAATATATTCCACAGTTGAGAATGTCATCGTTGACGAAAAACGCAGCGGCCCGCACATTGCTTTCCGGAGAGCTGTCGCGGCTGACCGGCGTGAGTCGTGATGCTTTGCGGCATTACGAACGCAACGGGCTTCTTCCCGCGGCGCAACGCTCGGAAAACGGCTACCGCCGGTATCCGCCGCAGGCTCTGGTACGGGTGCGTTTGATTCGCGGCGCACTTTCCATCGGATTCACGGTGGAAGAGCTGCGCGAGATACTGCAGGCTCGCGACCGCGGGCTCGCGCCTTGCCGTGAGGTCCATGCGCTGGCCATCGTGAAAGCGCGAGACCTGCAGGGGAGGATCCGCGAGCTCGAAGCCCTGCACCGCGCCTTACAGGCGGCAATCCGCAGCTGGGCGAAAAGGCTCAAGTCTGCGGTTCCTGGAAAGCGCGCGGGGCTGCTGGAGATGTTTGTCGCCAACCATCCGGAGAGCGTCACCGCGGTCTCGCCGCTGATGTCGCCGGGATTGAGACGAAAATTCCAGAGGAACGAGGACAAACGCAAATGAAGCGGATGGTTACAGCAATGCTCCTGACGATGGCAATCAACCTCGGCGTCGCGGCACAGAACGCCGCAGACAAGCACGATGACATGAAGGACTGCCCGATGCACGCGAAGCACCAGGCTGTGAGCGGGCATTCTCATGGAAAACAGGAGCTCGATAAACGCGGCGACCAGGGCATGGGATTCAGCCAGGAAAAGACTACGCACCACTTTCTCCTGTTCAAAGACGGCGGGGCCATCCAGGTAACGGCGAATTCAGCAGAAGACAGGGACAGTCTGGAGGCAATCCGCATGCACCTGGGGCACATCGCTCAGGCATTTCAGTCGGGCGACTTCAGTATTCCCATGTTCGTCCACGACCAGGCGCCTCCCGGAGTGCCGGAGATGACGAAGCTGAAGGAGCACATCCATTACAAGTATGAGTCCGTGGAGAACGGCGGTCGGGTGCTGATCAGCTCCGACAATCCGGCAGCCATCGCTGCCGTGCATGAGTTTCTGAAGTTTCAGATCACCGGACATCAGACCGGAGATGCGCTGGAAGCGAAATGAAACTGCTAACGTCGCGGAACAACCGGATCAAAACCTAGAAGAAGAGCTTGGTGAGTAGCGAGTGTTTCTGCGGAGTCTCTGAGTGGTAGATCAGCATCCAGTGGTCGCCTCGGTTCTCCCAGATCGAGGTGGCCCGCGACCTGGGTGGCAGGTCGCTGCCCAGGATGCTGCCTTTCACTTCCAGGTCGTAGGTCAGCAGCATGCTGTTCGGCCCCAACGGCTTCACGCTGAAATTCTTCATGCTGTAGCCGCTGATCTTGAGCTGTCCCAGTCCGTCCAGCAGCTTCTGCTTCGAAAGTTGGACTCCGTTGTAGGCCACGTAGATCATGTCATCGGCGAAGGTCTGCTGCAGGCTGCGGATATCGTGGTTGCGCTCCGCATCGTTGACGTTGCCCTCCAGCTTCACCAGTTCGGCTTGCGCCTGTTTCTGCCGCGCCTCAGCATCTGAAGTCCCCCGTGACGCGCTGCCCGGAGGCTGCTCGCCGCAAAAAGCCGCGGGGCGGCACAGCAGAAAAACGAAGAGAAACGACAGCAACCGGGGGCGAAGGGTCATCAACTTGGAATTCATGAATCTGGTCTTTCCCAGGAACCTTTGTCGGACAGAATGGACTACTCACCGAAAACTGAACGGATTATCGCATCTCACGGGAAATGCTTAGCTTTACGAGGGGACACGACCATCGGTTACTTCGAGAATGGTTGACCTGGAGCGAGGTTCTCTGGTTACGCCCGTCCTTGCAATCCTCGCGAATATCTGTGTCTCGTAACTTACCTTTGGGTCCGATCCAACGTCTGTGCTTCGGGATCCGCGCTATCTATCAGGCTCCCTCCTGCTGCAGGAGCTTTACGACCAGCCCTGTCCATCCCGTTTGATGACTGGCGCCGAGCCCCCGCCCTGTGTCTCCATGAAAATACTCGTGAAAGAGAACCAGGTCTCGCCAATGCCGATCGCTCCGGAATTTTGCCGAATTGCCGAATACCGGGCGCCAGCCCTCGGCATCGCGGCTGAAGATGCTTACCAGCCGCCGCGATAACTCCGCTGCGGCTTCCCGCAGAGTTACCTTCTTCCCGGAGCCACTGGGAAGTTCCACCGTGAAGCTTTCGCCGAAATAGTGATCGAATTTCTGCAGCGACTCGATCAGCAGAAAGTTCAGGGGAAACCAGATCGGGCCGCGCCAGTTCGAGTTTCCTCCAAAGAGTCCCGTAGAAGACTCTCCGGGCTCATAATCCACGCGATGCTCCGTTCCGTTTACCCCGAGGGTGTAAGGGATCTCAAGATGGAATCGCGAGAGTCCGCGGATTCCGTAGGGTGAGAGAAACTCTCGCTCGTCGAGCATGCGGTTGACAATCCGCCGCAACTGATCCGGCGTCGTCAGAGAAAGCAGCCGGCGTTGATCAGCGCCCGGCGTTCTCATGCAAGCCAGTCCTTCAGTCAGGTCAGGACGGTTGTCGATGAACCACTCCAGGCGGCGCCTGAAGGCCGGCAACCTTTCCAGCAATTCCGGATCGAGCGTCTCCACGGCAAACAGCGGAATCAGCCCGACCATCGAACGGACTCTTATCGGCAGTTGTGACCGGTCGGGCAGGCGCAGCACGTCATAGAAGAAACCGTCTTCTTCATTCCACAAACCAATGCTGCCATGATGGCGGTGCCTGACGGCATGGGCGATATAGACGAAGTGTTCCCAGAATTTGCTGGCGACATCTTCGTAGCATGGCTCTTCTCTCGCCAGCTCCATGGCAATGGCCAGCAGGTTCAGCGTGTACATGGCCATCCAGCTGGTTCCATCCGATTGTTCTATGTGGCCGCCCGTCGGCAGGGGCGCGTTGCGATCGAACACGCCGATATTATCCAGGCCCAGAAAACCTCCCTGGAAGATGTTCATGCCTTCCGCATCTTTGCGGTTCACCCACCAGGTAAAGTTGAGCATGAGTTTGTGGAAGACGCGCTTCAGGAAGTCGCGATCGCCTTTACCCGAGCGTTTCTTGTCGATCTTGTAAACACGCCATGCGGCCCAGGCGTGCACCGGGGGATTTACGTCGCTCAATCCCCACTCGCAGGCCGGAATTTGCCCGTTGGGATGCATGTACCACTCGCGCAGCATGAGAGTTAGTTGTTCCTTGGCGAACTCCGGATCAACCAGCGCCAGGGGGATGCAGTGAAATGCCAGGTCCCACGCGGCGTACCAGGGAAATTCCCACTTGTCCGGCATGGAAACCACGTCGGCGTTGTAGAGGTGCGTCCAGTCGCGGTTACGTCCGCCCTTACGCTCTTCCGGCGGAGGCGCTGCTCCGTGGTCGCCCTCCAGCCAGTCCTTGATCACGTAGTGGTAGAACTGTTTCGACCACAACATGCCGGCAAAGCCCTGGCGCATCACATTGCGCGAATCGGTTGACAGCCCCGCGGGAATGATGCCGGCATAAAATTCGTCGGCTTCGCGGCGCCGCTGCGACATGATCGCGTCAAAACCGATGAAAGCGTTCTTCTTCGAGAACAAGGAATCAGCCAGCCGCAGTCGCACGACTTTCGACTCACCCGGCGGAATCGTGAACGCGTAATGCGCGACCGCTTTCGTGCCATCACCGGCCGGATTCACAGCGTTAGTAGTGGCGCCCACGATGTAGTCGCTGATTCCGTCCTTTACGTACCGGGAGCGATTTTCTTCGCCAAACAGGCGCTGGGAGTTGGTTTCGTTTTCTGTAAACAACAGCTCGGGAGCTCCTTCACAGTGGAGCCAGCGCTTGCCCAGCGGCGTACCGGCCACCTCGATCGTCGGAGTGTGAGACGTTCGCGACCGGCGCAAAACAGGACGTTTTATTTCATTTCGCCCCGCCCAGGTGTTGCGAAACCAGATCGTTGGCAGCACGCGTATGCCGGCCGGCTCCGGGCCGCGATTGCTGATGGTGATGCTGGCCAGAATGTCTTCGACGTCGGCCTTGGCGTACTCGATCAAGATATCGAAGTAGCGGTCGTCATCGAAAACACCCGTTTCCATGAGCTCGAATTCAGGCTGTTCCCTGCTGCGGCGGCGGCTCTCCTCCCGCAGCCTGGCGTAAGGGAATTCTGCCTGCGGGTATTTGTACAGATATTTCATGTAGCTGTGCGTAGGAGTGTTGTCGAGATAGAAGTAGAACTCTTTGACGTCTTCGCCGTGATTGCCTTCGCTGCCGGAAAGCCCGAACAGCCGTTCTTTGAGAAAGGGGTCCCGCTCATTCCAGAACGCGGGCGCCAAGCAGATCAGTTGATGGCGGTCGCAGATGCCGGCAATGCCGTCTTCGTTCCACCGGTAAGCGCGTGAGCGTGCGTGGTCGTGAGGAAAGAAATCCCAGGCGTCTCCCTGCGGGCTGTAATCTTCTCGCACCGTCCCCCAGGCGCGTTCGCTCACGTATGGCCCCCAGCGCTTCCAGTGTTTTGTGTGCGCGGCCGATTCCGCGAGCCTTTTTTCTTCTGCTGTCATGGAAGACGAACTCCTTCTGGTGGTTGAGGCGTCCGGCTCAGCGGCCGGCTCGTGCAGTCAGGCATCGAGCGTCACATCCGTGAGAGGCCGGCTGATGCAGGGCAGAATGAATCCCTGGGACTTCAGATCGTCGCTCAACGCATCTTCTCTCGCCATGTGCACCCTGCCGCTCAGCAGCCTGGTTATGCAGGTGTGGCAATCACCCTGGCGGCAGCCGGATGGAATCAGCACGCCGTTTCGCTCTGAACTCTCGAGCAGAGTGTCCGCGGGCGAAACCTTGAAGACGGCGGGCGAGCGCGAAAAGCTGACTTCGATTGATCCGGAGGTCAAACTGGCGCCTGTCTCTTCCGCGACCGCGCCGCCAAAACTCTCCCGCAGGATTCGCGAAGGCTCGATCGCCAGCTCTTTCAGCAGGCTGCGGGCGAGATCCATGAATCCTGAAGGCCCGCACAGGAAGAAGGTCGAATCGTGAGGACTCTGTACCGCTTGCTCGAGAATCTCGCGCCGCAAGCGGCCCTTCCGGCCCTCCCAGCCGAAACCCGGCTGCGACAGAACCAAACAGTAATGGAAATTCTTCAGCCGCTGCTGCATTGCAGCCAGCTCGTTCTTGAAGAACTCGTCCCGCTCGCTGCGCGCGCAGTAGATCAGCGTGGTATCGACTGAGAGCGCTAGGTCGTCGATATAGCGCAGCATGGAAACCATGGGAGTGATTCCGCTGCCGGCAGCGATCAGCACGATGCGCTGGTGAACCGCCTCGTCGAAGCAAAATCTGCCGTAGGGACCGCGCGCCTTGACCGTCAATCCGGTTTGCGCGTGGTCATTCAGAAATACTGAGACACAGCCGTTCTCCACTCGCTTGGGAGTGATCTCGACGTAGCCGCCCTGCAGCGGCGAAGAGCAGATGGAGTACGAGCGATTGACTGGCCTCTCCTCGATCATCCACTCGAAGGTCAGAAATTGTCCGGGGCGGGCGCTCAAGGATTGGCCACGGGGCAAGAGGAAACGAAGCGTCCTGGCATCGGGCGCTTGTGGCTCGATGCGCGCCAGGGTCAACTGCAGAACGTCCGGCCGGCTCGCCGTCCGATTGACCGTCGCGCTTCCCGCGTCAGATTTCGATCTTGTCTGCTTGACCTTGCCAAGGTATCCAACCGAGGCCGTGGCTAGGATTCCAACCACTACTGCAATTGAAATCCCACCCGGAATCTTCTTTGCGGACGCATCGCGAAGAAAGTGTATAGCCACGTTCACTGCCACCAGGGTAAAGGCGCTGGTGAAGATAACTATTCCCAACGCTGTCAGCAGCCCGCGTGCCGCCTTCTGATAGCGCGCGACCATCACCTTCACCAGCAGTAGCGGAACCAGCAGCAGAGCCAACCCGGCGTGAAAGATGATCCGCGGCGGCAACTCGTCCGGCCATCCCCGGACGCTCAGCAGCATGTAGTAGCAGAAGACTGCAAAAAGCGCGATGAAGAGATATCCCGCGATCCGGTGAGCCTCGGTCCATAGCCTGCTGCTCCGCGGCGACGAGCCGCGCGCGGTGACCATGCTCCATACATTGAACCCTGCCAGGAAGACGAACAGGCCGGCTGAGGTCAGGCTGACGGCAATACGCACGAATTTCCTCTGGAAAGCAATGCGCACCCGCATAGCTCGCGGCTGCTGGGGTAACAACTAGCGGCATGGCAGTTGTATTCCGGCTTGAGGCGGGAAAGGTCCGAGCAGACGGCACAGATCTCAAGAAGTGATCGCTGTCTGACCGACTACCGGAGTGAGCTGCCGCCCTGGCTGCTGCCGATGATCCGTGACGGCAGCTCCGCGCGTGCCACACTGATCTGCTCGCCCCTGGCTAGATTCTTGAGCGCGAACTGGCCGGAGTTGACCTCGTTCTCGCCCACAATGAGAGCAAATCGCGCCGCCAGTTTGCTGGCCGTCTCCAGAGATTTCTTCAGCTTGAACGTCTCATCGCCCATGGTCACGATCACGCCGTTTCGGCGAAGCTCCCGCGCCAACTGCGCCGCAGCCACATTCATCCCTGCGCCCAGCGGGGCGACGTAAACATCGGGTGTCTTGGACGCGGCTTTGGAGATTTCCTGCAGTGTCATCACCAGCCGGTCTTCCCCGATGGCGAAGCCGATCCCCGGCGCTGGCGGCCCGCTCAGGGCTTCGGAAAGGCCGTCATAGCGTCCGCCGCCGAGGATCGCATTCTGTGCCCCCAGCAAACCGTGAGTGAACTCGAAGGCCGTGCGCGTGTAGTAGTCGAAGCCCCGTACCAGCCGGTGATTGAGAACAAAAGGAACGTCCACCGCCGTGAGTATTTTTTGAACTTCGGCAAAGTGCCTGCGGCAGTCTTCATCCAGGTAGTCGGCCTGTCGTGGCAGCTTCTCGATGATGGGCTGATCTTCGGGGACCTTGCAGTCGAGCACCCGCAGAGGATTGGTGACAGCCCGCCGCTGGCAGTCCACGCACATTTTGTCGACAACATCTTTGAGGGCGGCGCGCAGAACCTCCAGGTACTTGGGACGATCGCTTGCGCAGCCGACGCTGTTGAGCTGCAGCGTCCATCCCTGAATGCCAAGCCGCTCCAGTAACATGGCCAGCATCTCCAGGACCTCCGCATCGACCGCCGGAGATTCGCTGCCTGCCGAAGTTGGCCCGATGACCTCCGCACCGATCTGGTAGAACTGGCGGTACCGCCCCTTCTGCGGCCGCTCGCGCCGGAACTGCGGCCCAATGTAGTAAAAGCGCTGCAGCCCGGGCCGCTCCCAGAGTTTGTGCTCGATATAAGCCCGCACTACCCCGGCTGTGTTCTCCGGACGCAGGGCCAGCCACTGGCCTTTCTCACTCTGCGCGCGGGTGCGGTCTTCCCAGGCGAACATCTCCTTGCCTACCACGTCGGTGTCTTCCCCCACCGACCGCTGAAAGAGCTGCAGGTCTTCGATCACCGGCGTGCGGATTTCCTGAAAGCTATAAAGGCCGAAAACCTCGCGCGCGATCGCGTCCAGGGAATTCCATGTCTCCGTATCCGGAGGCAGCAGATCACGAGTGCCGCGAACCGATTTGATGAGATTGGGCATGGGCGAAGGGCTATTGTAAATGACTGGCGTGATGAGACTTGTGTGGGGTCGCTGCGCCAGAGCGCCACGCCCAGGCGCCCCCTGGGCTTGCCCAGGCCCAACCGCCGGGCCCGCTTACTGCACCAGAAGGCCATTCACCGGGTCAGTCTAACCGCTTGAATTAACGTGTGCTTAAAGGCCTAAGCCCGGATGGTAATATAGAACCTCAAGACCATGCCTTTAAAAACGTTGTTTCTGAATCCGCCGTCATTCGAAAACTTTGATGGTGGGGCCAGTTCACGCTGGCCGGCCACCCGCGAAATCGAGTCTTACTGGTATCCGGTATGGCTGGCCTATCCGGCAGGAATGCTGGAAGGCTCGCGCCTGCTTGACGCGCCGCCGCACCACGTTTCCGCGGCCGATACCATTGAGATCGGCAAGCAGTACGAATTCCTGGTGCTGTTCACCTCCACGCCCGGCTTCCCTGGCGACATCCAGCTGGCAGCCAAGATGAAGGAGGCCAATCCGAAGCTCAAGATCGCCTTTGTGGGGCCGCATGTCACCACGCTGCCAGAGCGATCGCTCAACGACTGCGCCGCCATCGACTTTGTCTGCCGGCGCGAGTTCGATTACTCGGTGGTTGAGTACGCCAACGGCGCGCCGCTCTCTGAGATTCGCGGCATCTCCTATCGCGATGCCGACGGGAAGGTAGTTCACAATCCCGATCGCGGCGACGTGCAGGACCTCGACGCTCTGCCCAACGTCACCGAGGTTTACTTCCGCGATCTCGACGTTCGCCGCTACAACGTCCCGTTCCTGCTCTATCCTTTTGTCGCGCTCTATACCACGCGCGGCTGCCCGGCGCAGTGCACCTTCTGCCTGTGGCCGCAGACCCTCAGCGGACATCCGTGGCGCAAGCGCTCCACTGACGCCGTAGCCCGCGAGATGGCGCAGGCCAAAGAGTACTGGCCGTGGGTGAAGGAGTATTTCTTTGACGATGACACCTTCAACATCCAGAAGGCGCGCACCATCGAGTTGTGCGAAAAGCTGAAGCCTCTGAAGCTGACTTGGTCGTGCACCTCGCGCGTAACCACCGACTACGACACGCTGAAGGCGCAGCGCGAATCGGGCTGCCGCCTGCTGATCGTCGGCTATGAGTCGGGCGACCCGCAGGTCCTGAAGAACGTCAAGAAAGGCGCCACCGTAGAGCGCGCGCGCCAGTTCACCAAGGACACCAAGAAGCTTGGCCTCTTGGTTCACGGAGACTTCATCCTTGGACTGCCCGGCGAGAACCGTGAATCCATACGACGCACCATCGATTTCGCCAAGGAACTCGACGTGGAGACCATCCAGGTCTCCATCGCCCACGCCTATCCCGGTACCGAGATGTACGATTTTGCCAAGAAGAACGGCTTCATCGTCGGCACCGAGCGCATGGTCGATGATGGCGGACACCAGGTGGCGCAGATTCAGTATCCCGGCCTGCCGCGGGAATACGTTCTGGAGATGGTGCACAAGTTTTACGACGAGTACTATTTCCGTCCCAAGGCGGTCTTCCGCATCGTGCGCAAGGCGGCGTTCAACTCCGGCGAGCGCAAGCGCCTTTACAAAGAAGCCAAATCGTTCCTGAAGCTGCGCGCGCAGCGCAATCGCGTGGCTAAAGAAATGAGAAGCAGCAGTAAGCCGGAGCCGGTAGCCCAGACATCGTCCCAAGTTTCTTCCGGGGATTAGCGTTTGAACCTGAAAAAGTACCTGGTTCTGCTCGTTGTGATGTGCTGTGGAAGCACGGGCGATACCCTGCTGAAGAAAGGCATGTCTGAGTTCGGGCCCGTCGATACCCATCATCTTTGGCACGTGGTCGCTGCTTTGGGCAATCCCTGGATTCTGATCGGCATCGCCTGCCTGACAATTTTCTTTGCTTCGTACCTCACCGCCCTTTCCTGGGCTGATTTGAGCTACGTCCTGCCCGCCACTGCGCTGGGCTACGTGCTGGTTACTTTTTTCGGCAAGTACTTTATGCATGAGAATGTCACGCCCTGGCGCTGGCTGGGAGTGGTTCTGATAAGCTGTGGCGTGGGCTGGGTCACGCGTGGACCATCATTAACGGAGCGAAAGCCGCGCGAATCGCCGATTCACCGTCACGGGGAGCAACATGAAATCGCTTGAGCTATGGTTTGCTATTGCCCTGATCGTGCTCGGCTCGAGCGGTGGCGACGTTCTGCTTTCCGCGGCCATGAAGCGCATCGGCGATCTCCATCATCTCCGCGCCAGCCATGGCCTGCTCCGGGTGATCGGACGTATATTCACCGAGAAGTTGTTTCTGCTTGCACTCTGCTCGTTCTCCGTAGGCTTCTTTAGCCTTCTCACCGCCCTTTCCTGGGGCGATCTGAGCCTGGTGGCTCCCGCTTCCGCTTCTCTGACCTTCGTGGCCAGCGCAATCATGGCCAAGGTGTTTCTGAAGGAAGCAGTGGACCACAGGCGATGGATCTCGGCCATCCTGGTCTGTATCGGGGTGGCCTTGCTCAGGTAACGATCTAGGGCCAATTTCGCACTAATAGGCAAACATTAACGATTGACAACGCTCGCATAGCCCCATACTATGCGGCGATTCTTTTCAATTCAGGCCCACGTTTCAACGATGCCTGGGAGGATCGGATGAAGTCTCGTATTGGTGCCCTCAGCGTACTGCTCGGCCTGGCTTTTTCACTCGCCCTGGGACAGGCAATCACCGCATCCCTCCAAGGCCGCGTATCCGACAAGACCGGCGCTGTCATCAACGCTGCCACAGTTACCGCCACGAACACGGAAACCGGGCTCACGCGCTCGGCGAAGACTGACTCCAGCGGAGAATTTGAAATCCGCCAGCTCCCGGTCGGCACTTACAAGCTGACGGTGGGAGCGGCATCGTTCCAGCCGCAATCGCGCACCGTGCAGCTGGTCATCGGTCAGGCCGCGGACTTGGATTTCTCTCTGGCGCCCGGAACGCGTAGTGAGGAGATCGTCGTCACTTCGGAAGCCCCGCTGATTGAAGCCACCAGCACCTCGATCGACTCGGTGATTGGCGCGCGCCAGATCAGTAATCTGCCGGTAAATGGACGCCAGTTCATCGACTTCGCGTTGCTGGCTCCGGGCGTCATCGTGGGTGATACCACCTCCGGCTCGACCGATGTGATCATCGAGCCGGTCACCAAGCTCTCTTTCGCCGGCCAGAACATCCACTACAACTTCATCGCCATCGACGGCGCCGACAATATCTCTACCGCTTCCGGAGTGCAGAAGACCACGCCTTCGGAAGAAGCCGTGCGGGAATTTCGCGTGATCAACAACACCTACAGCGTGGAGGCCGGGCGCGCGGTGGGCGGGATCGTCAACATCGTCACCAAGAGCGGCACCAACGATCTCCACGGCAGCGTGTACGAATACTTCCGCAATGACGCCATGGACGCCACCAGCATTCTCGCGGCGCCGGGCCTCGACAAGCTGCACCAGAACCAGTTTGGCGTCACTCTTGGTGGCCCGATTAAGAAAGGTCGCACATTTTATTTCGGCAACTATGAAGGCCAGCGGCGCAGCGAGAATCCTTTCTACAACTCCGTGATCCTCGCCAATCTCTCCAGCATCAACCAGTTCAAAAAGAATTTTGGCCTGGCTCCGGAGAACCTGAACGTGACGCGCAAAAGCGACTACGACAATTTCTTACTGAAGCTGGACCATTCCTTCAGCCAGCACCAGTACGCGTTCTTGCGCTACTTCTTCAACGACGGCCGCTTCAACAACGTCTCGCCTTTGAACGACGGATTCGATCTGCCATCCGGCTTCAAAGACAACTACCTGCGCGACCAGTCTCTGGTGGGAAGCCTGAACTCCGTCGTCAGCGATCATCTCACCAACGAAGTTCGGGGCCAGTTCGCGCACCGCACCTTCAACTTCCCTACCGACACCACGCAGCCGCACCTGGAAGTCCTGAACACTTTCACCATGGGCGTCAATCGCGGCAATCCCGACTACTACCAGGAAGCGCGCACCGAGTTCAGCGACAACGCCACCCGTCAATTCGGCAAGCACGCCATCGGCTTCGGCGGCGACTTCAACTACGTGAGCACCACCGAGTCCTTTCCGCTGTTCTATCCTTTCGAAGCCGATTTCGCCTGCCTGTTCGCAACCCAGTGTCCGTTCAGCCTGCAGGCGGGTGCGCCGCAGGTATTGTTCTTCGAGCGCTTCCAGGCGCCCACGTTTACCGAACCCAGCTTCAACCCCTCGGTCTTTGCCGGGCAGCGCATCCCCAGCGCCATCAGCAGCCAGGCGAAGGGAACGATTGGCCATACCTATACCGGTTTCTACGTTCAGGACAACTGGCACGCCACCAACAGCCTGGCTCTGAATTACGGCCTTCGCTACCAGTTTGAAACTTTCCCTTCGGCACTGCTGAACAACCCGATGAAGGAGTTCGACCCGCGCGGCGGCTTCGCCTACAACCTGGGGACGAAGTACAACATTGTCCTGCGCGGCGGCGCCGGAATCTTTCACGGCATGATTCCCATGCCCCTCCTTGCGTGCCAGATCCCCTCCTGCGGGGGCACCGCGGGCCCATATCCCGGCACCAACGGCGATGCGCAGAACGCAGCCACGCGCCTGTTCGCCTTCGCCAGCGCGCCCAACATTACCTCCATCGCCCTGTCCGATATTCTTGGCGGCGCCTATCCTGACGCTGCGCCGCTTGGCTTTTGTCCCGGGGGTGTTGTTTCAGGTTGTGGATTTTTCGGCGACGCCACTATCGCCCGCTTCGACAAGAACCATCAGGTTCCCTACGGTGTCCAGATGAGTTTCAGCGTCGAGTTCCAGCCCACTCGCGATTCCGCGCTTGAGATCAGCGGGCTGCGATCCAAAGGCGTTCATCTGGGGAGTTTTTATAACGTCAACCAGCCCGATCCCACCGCCCAGGTGCTGGTCCACAACTCCGAAGGGCAATCCGGGCTTAAGAACACCTACTTCGCCGCGCCGGGTATTCCCGGATCGCGCAGCGCTGCGCCCGGCTTCCCCACGCTCTATGTTGTGTACTTTGAAGCTGCATCGCGCTGGAACTCGGAGTGGAACGGCCTGCTCGTTAACTACAACAAGCGCATGAGCCATCACTTCAGCGGCGGCATCAGCTACACCTGGTCGAAGGGAATCGACGACGGTCCCAACCCCAGCTTCGTCCTGATTCCTCAGGACAGCAAGGACCTTAAGGCTGAGCGCGCCCTATCGTCCGACAACGTCGGCCAGCGCTTTGTCCTGAACGCCACCGTCGACGGCCCGACCAACCGCAACGTGCTGCTCAACAACTTCCACATCGGCACCATCGTCACCCTGGAGTCGCCCAACTACTTCACCAAGTTCGCCGGCTTTGACGCCAACGGCGATATCTTCGGCAACAACGATCGCGTCGGCATCGAGCCCCGCAATACCTTCAAGGGTGACAGTTATCAGAGCATCGACCTGCGGCTCTCCCGGACGTTCAAGGCCACCGAGCGCATGAGTGTGGAGACCATCGCCGAAGCCTTTAACCTCTTCAACACCGTCAACGTGAGGTTCTTCAACACTGTTTATGGGGCGGCGGACTTCTGCCCCTTCGACCCTACTGCCCAGGGGTGCTCCGCAACGCAGCGCTTCCGCGAAGGGTCGCCCAATCCAACCTATGGCACGCCCCGCGCCGTTTACAACCCGCGGCAGATTCAGCTGGCGTTGCGCCTGTCTTTCTGAGAAGAACGCTGCAGGTTGTAAAGGAAAAAAGAGTGGCACAGCCCGCAGCGGCTGTGCCATCTATTTGTTGGGGAGCAGCCTCATCAGACCGGTGGCTGGTAAGTCCGCGACCATCAACTTTAGCGGCATACCGCTGGCATCGGCGAGCGCCTCAGCCGCCAGGTAGCCGCTACGAACTGCGCCTTCCATCGTTGCCGGCCACTCGGTCGCGGTCCAGTCTCCGGCGAGAAACAGGCGCGGCCAGGGACTGGTGGCGGGGGGACGGTATTGGTCCAGCCCCGGGACGATCGAGTAGGTAGCATAGATTTCCTTGATGACGGCTGCCTTCACCACTTTCGCTGCCTTCACTTCGGGGAAGAACTCCGCCAGTTCCCGCTGGGCCAGATCGAGAACCTCCTCCCGTGATTTCTGCACCAGCGACTTCGACGAGCTGACTACCAGCTCCACGTAACTGCCTCCGCCTTCGCGGTAGCGCTCTTCCTGAAACTTTGATTTCTGGAACATCCACTGGATAGTGCGGTCCAGCAGCGCCGCGTGCGGTAGCGGAGTGAACTCGCGATCGAACCAGAGATGGATTCCGGTGATCGGCGACGGCACAAAGTGTTCCGAGCTTTTTCTTAGCTGTTCCCCAACGCTATCCTGCGGAAGAAGGCTGGGGACCAGCTGAAAGGGCACTGCCAGAATGGCGTAGTCAAAATCTTCCTGCCCGGAAACCGCGCCGATCTTCACTGTTTTTCCGTGCGGGCAGATGCTTGTGACCGCGGCGCGCAGCTGCACCTGGCCGCCTCGCCGTTCGATGTAATCGACGGCGCTCGCGTAAAGCTGCGAGAGCGGAATGGCCGGCAACCCAATCCGGCCCGCCGCTGCCGATTTCAGGAACGACTTGCGAAACACCTGCATGGAGTGCGGGACGGACATGCGGTCCAGATCTTCGTTGAGTGCGCTGGTCAGCACCGGCTTCCAGAATCGCTCGATCGCCCGTGGTGTTTGCCCATGACGCTGCAACCATTGCAGGAAGTTCTCTTCCGAGTCGGCGGGCAATTTGCCTGACATCGCCACAAATGCGCGCCCGATGGCGGCTTTGTCACGCATTGACAGATAATGTGCGCGCAGGAAAGATGGCGCATTGTGCAACGGCGCCGGAAGCCACGAAGGCTCAACCCGGCTCACCCGCCCGCCGGGTTCGATGAAGGTCATCTCGTCGAACCATCGGATTTTGTCGCTGACGCCGAGATGATCGTAAAACTTGATCAGGTTCGTGCAGCAACCCAGCAGCAGATGCTGGCAATTGTCCACCACCTCGCCGGTTCCAGGATGTTCGTAAGAAGAGGCGCGACCGCCCAGATACGGCCGCCGTTCGAAAAGGGTTACCGTGTAGCCCGCATCGGCCAGCGCGCAGCTTGCCGCCAGACCGGCCAGGCCCCCGCCGATCACCGCAACTCTCTGTCTCGGGGTTCCGCTCATGCCAGGCGCAGCAGGAAGCCGCGCGAGAGTACCTTCAGCTTTTCCCAGAAGGTCAGGCTGACGCGCTCGGTGAACACGTCGTAATTGCGCGCGGCGATTTTGTTGAGAAGGCGGCTGTAGATCTCCACCAGGACCCACAGCGCAGCCCGGCTGTCCTCATTAATCAGTTCGATCAGCCACTTGGCCGACTCGTAGTAGCGCCGAGCCCGGTCTGCTTCATACTCCAGGAGTGGCCGCCAATCTGCGGAAACCGCCGGTCCCGACCACTCCGCGGGAGTAAACCGTTCAGCTCCGAAACGAAAGCGCTCCAGATCTTCTTCTGGAATGTAAATGCGCCCCATGCCGGCATCTTCTTTCACGTCGCGAATGATGTTGGTGAGTTGAAAGGCCAGGCCACAGTCTTCGGCAAGAAATTCCGCCTTCTTGTCCTCGTAGCCAAAAATGCGAATGCACACCAGTCCCACAATCGATGCCACGTAATAGCAGTACTGCTTGAGATCCTCGAACGTCCGGCAAACCACAGCGGGAGTTGCTTCACCTGCCGGGATGTCGAGGTCCATGCTCGTCCCGTGAACCAGCTTTTCGAAGAGCTGCGGTGAAATGCTGAAACGCTGCTGCGCGTCGGCCAGGGCCATCAGCACGGGATCGTCCGTCGCCTGGCCGCCGATCACGGCGTTCGCAGACTGCAGCCATTCATCCAGCTTCTGGCGCTTTTGCTCGGGGTTAAGCTGTGTGTCGTCGGAGATATCGTCAGCATGACGCATGAAGGCGTAGACCGCGCACAACGCATTTCGCTTTTCCGAGGGAAGGACCAGAAAGCCGTAGTAAAAGTTCTTGGCTGAGCGGCGGGCAATGCCCCGGCAGACAGCGTAAGCATGGCTGAGCTGGTCGCTCACAGGAGTTTGTCCGCCGCAGCCCGCGCCACCAGCCACAACTTGCGCGGCTTGGAGATCACAGGACGCCGACGAAGCACGTTGAACTTCTGGCTCTCGATCGCATTCAGGATTTCCTGGCCGCCCCGGCTGAACAGCAGGATATCGACGGCCAGTTCCCGGCTCACCTTCTGCACCAGGGGAAGCCCGCGCGAGAACCAGTCGCGCGCGCGCTCGACTTCGAACTTCATCAGGTCGATGAATTGCTGAGTGGCCCGCCGCTGCGCGATGTCATCCTCCGACACGCCAAAGCGCCGCAGGTCTTCCTGAGGAAGGTAGACGCGCCCTTTGTCGTAATCCACCACCACATCCTGCCAGAAATTAGCCAATTGCAGCGCCGTACACGTGTAGTCGGAGAGCTGTTGACGGTCGGGATCGTTGTAGCCGCAGAGATACAGCACCAGGTGTCCCACAGGGTTGGCCGAGTATCGGCAATAGCCGAGAATGTTCCCGAACGTTTCAAACCGGGTGACCGCTTGGTCCTGGCGAAACGCGATCAGCAGATCGGAAAACTCGTGCTGCGGAATTGCGAAGGTGCG
>Ga0209580_10000064_pt1 | contig 103993 bp, 125 predicted proteins | sample Coa_R1_5_FD_187153 | JGI IMG/M metagenome (GOLD analysis project Ga0209580, IMG submission 187153) | Surface soil microbial communities from Centralia Pennsylvania, which are recovering from an underground coalmine fire - Coalmine... | ecosystem: Environmental > Terrestrial > Soil >... | reverse complement strand
GGCGGATCACAGGAGCTGTCCTTCGCAGCTTAAACAACACGAGGGGAGCGCAGGACACCGCCGGACCGGCGCCTGCTTCCCCTGACAAAGGCCCCGTCCAAGTAGTGTCGCTTGCCCAAGAAGTTCAGTCTCGTTGCGCGAGAAGTACTCGGCCAAGTTATCGGCAACTCCCGTGGATTGACGAAATTCTTCAGCGGTTGACTCGGCAGCGCCCGTCAGTCTCCGGGTACCCTCTGTACCAACTCAACCAGAAGCGAGCATCGTCAGTACGTCGCCGGATACGCGGTGTGATGGACTTATTGACGCCATCCCTCCCGCAGCTCATAATGGAGCCACGGAGGTGTATCCTTTCCCATGGAAATGCAACTGGCAAAAGCCGAAAAAATAGTGCGAATGTGGGGCGTCCCTGAGCGCCGCCTGCGCGCATGGCTGGATGCGGGGATCGTCGCGACCATTCCTTCTCGTGCCAGAGGGAGAGGCAATCTTCGGCTGCTCACCGATGCCTCGCTCACCGACGCCTTCCTGGCAGCACGACTTTCGCACGATTTTTCGCGAGTCTGGGTGAAGCGCTGCCTGCAAGCCGCTCGACCACATTATGCGGACATCGTGATGATCGATGGCCCCAATCAAATCGTCTTTGAGTTGAAGCACCCACAGCACGAGATCCAGGTAGCAGTTATGATGGAACAGCTTCAGCGGACCCTGGACCTGCTGCGTCACACTCCACAAGCAATGGAAATTCGTCGGGGCAGAAAATCAAAGCGGTGGCAAGACGAGTTTGCAGAACTTGCCAGCGAGATCGGCAAGGAACTCCGGGCTGCGGAACCCGGTCTGCCGCCCGTGCACGAAGCAATACGAGCGTACCGCGCGTCGCGAGGGCGAGGCAAGAAGGAACTGCGTGTCGCCGTCCCGGCCTAAGCCGCCGGAGTATACCGTCGACACGGATGTTCTTGTAGCCGGCGTTCGAGCCTTCCAATTGCCCCCCGCCGCATCGGACCCGCCTGAAGCAGTGCTATTGCAACGATGGCTGCGCCGCGAATGGAACTGGGCTGCCTCGACTGAGTTGCTCGACGAGTACCAATACACGGTGCTTGTGCGCGGCGCTAGCCCAGGGCGCGTGGAGCGCATTATAGAGCTCGTGTCTCAGAACGTGCGGCTGGTTGTCCCGCGCCCCGTACCGGAAGTTCTTCCAGATCCTGATGATGCGCATGTCATTGGCACCGCTCGCGCCGCCGGCACCGCGGTCTTGACACGGAACATCGAGCATTTTCCTGCTTCAGTAATTCGTAGTGTCACGCCTCAGCAAGCCATGGCGGAGATTGATGCGTATATGCGGCATCCAATGCGAGGACGCCGCGTTAATCAGCCACGCCGCAAGCGACGACGTTAGCGGGGCCCCATCCTCCAATCCCGCGTCGATTAGGTCGGCTGGCAGCCCCATGTCTTCCGCATGGTTGTTTCGTCGGTCGAGATGGCTGAGGCACTGGGCGCGCGCCAGTGGCGCGCGAACAGTCTGACTATCCGGGGATCGGTTGCCCTCGCCTTTCACACCTCACCCGATAGACTTCCCCTCCAATGGCGCAAACGCCGCTTGCTCCATCCCGCCAGCTCGCTCTGCCAACAGCCGCCCGCGGCAGGCTCATTCTCTGGCCCTACCAGCAGGCAGCACTCAACGCGATAGTCCATGGATGCCAGCGCGGCGTGCGCCGGCAACTGCTGGTCCTTCCAACTGGCTCAGGCAAGACCATTATTGCCGCACGCCTGCCGGAAGCTCTCGGTGATCCACCACTTCTGTGCTGCGCCCACCGCCACGAACTGCTCGACCAGACATTCGGCGTCTTCCACAACGAACGACCGGATCGCCCCACCGCGATCGAGCGCGGCACCGAACACGCTGGTTCCAATGTCCTGACCGTTGTCGCCAGCATCCAGTCCCTGTCACGGCCCTCCCGACTCAGCGCGTATCGGCCCGAAGACTGGCCGGTGATGGTCGTCGACGAAGCGCACCGGAGTGCCGCCTCGTCTTATCTCGACGTCATCAAACATTTCCGACACCTTCCGCACGATGGCGTCCAAGCTAGGACGGACGGGCTACTCCTCGGCACGACCGGTACCGCCAAACGGACCGATCAGGTCGGCCTCGGGCTCGTGTACGAGGAAGTCTGCTATACGAAGACCCTCAGGGACATGATCGAGGACGGCTACCTCGCGCCATTGCGCGGTTATCTGCTCCGCGACGGCGCCGATCTCGAGGGCATACGCAGCCGGGTCGAAGACGGCGAGCGGGATTTTGATCCTCACGCCCTCGCGCGAGCCGTCAATACCCCTGCGCGCAACCGACTTGTAGTGGACGGTACTCGACACACCGCGCTTGCCGAAGGCCGGCCGACGCTGGTGTTCGCCGCCGATGTCGCGCACGGAGAGGCGCTCGCCGAGCTGTTCCGCAGGGCGGGAGTACAGGCGGCGAACGTCCACGGCGATCTGGCGACCGGTGTACGGCGCGAAATCTTAGATCAATTCAGGCGTGGCGAGCTCCAAGTACTGGTAAATTGTCTGCTGCTGCTTGAGGGCATCGACATCCCGCAGATCTCCGCGGTCGTGATGGCGCGACCGACGCAATCGGCGCTCTTGTACTCGCAAGCGCTCGGCCGGTCGACCCGACTCTACCCTGGGAAGACCGATGCGATCGTGCTCGACTTCGTCGACAACAGCCACAAGCATGCGACGTCGCTGGTCAGTTTGCCGACGCTCTTCGGGCTCCCGCCTCGCTTCGACCTCAAAGGCGCGCCGGCGCACGCGGTCATTCGGCAATTCGAGGACGTGGCCGTCACGCTCGACAGCGGGCTCGATGCGGAAGTTGTCGAGAAGATCCGTTCTCCACAGGACATCCCGAAGATGTTCTACGAGGTCGATCTGCTCAAGATCGCCGGCGTTCCACCTCGGGTGAGCCGTCTCACTGAGCTGGCGTGGCAGCGGATGCCTGACGGCACGTCCGCGATCACTATCCCACGGCCCCGACCAGCCGACGGCATCGAGGATGGCGATCTCGTGCTCGCCCCTCAGGACGCCGACGCCGGCGGTTCGCTCGAGATCGTGGAGAACGCACTCGGCCATTACGAGGTGCGGTGCCGCGTGGCCCTTGGCAGCGCGAATAAATTGACGGAACATTCGGATCTCGAAGCAGCCCTGATGGCGGCAGATAGCGAGATCCGGGAGCGCTATCGCGATCGCCTTGTCCTTCTCAGCAAGCGCGCCCGGTGGCGGGAGCAGCCGGCCACCGACAAGCAGCTCCGGTTTCTCGAGTTCCTCGGCCAACCGATCCCCAAGGACAAAAGTGGTACCGTAGTTCTGACGAAAGGACAGGCGCAGCTTCTGATTGATCGAGCATTAGCTCTGAGGCAAACCAGACGGGCAGGTGTGTCTTCCGCGGCAGATTCGTTCCCCTCGCCGGATCCTGCGACAGCCAAGCAGTTGCGCTACCTGCGCATCCTCCGCGTCCCTGTTCCGGCAAGACTCAGCAAGAAAGATGCTCAGCGAATGATCAACAAAGCAAAGGCGAATCGACGCGCGCCCACGTAGTCGCCAGGCATCACTGACCCGCTTTCTTCTTGAGCAGGCGCGGCATTGACCGCAATCGTCCCGCGGCCACGGGAGAGTCCAGGCCTGTTATTGAATAACGCGCCGCCTTAGCTTGTTCAGGAGAGGAGGGGATCTGCGTGGAGAAGCTTCGGACACCGCTCATGGTGAACGCCGTGTATCTCCTGCTCCTCGGCCTCGCCACACTTTCTTCGTCTATTGTGCGCAGTGTCTTCGGCTATGAGGTTAGAGATCCTGGGGTGCTCCTTGTCCTGTCGGCCGCCTTCCTAGGGTTGTTTGTCATCGTGTGGGCGATCGCCAGCAATCCGGGAAAACACGGCGATCTCGCCATGCCTGTTGTGATAGCGTTGATCGTCTTCATCGTATGGCTGCTCTGGGGCTGGTGGATCTCCCACATCTACACAGCGAGGAACGTTGTGCTGCCGCTCGTTATCAACGTTGTGCTGGTGGTCTGGATCTGGTCGGCAAGGCCGAAATCCTGAGACCGCTTAGGTTATCAATTGTCGGAATTTCGATCAAGGATGCTCTGGGCTATTGACTCGTGTAAGTCGTGACGATGGCCGGAGCTTGTTCCGGCACCACCTTACCCGGGCCGTCTATGACCGCGTCGTCTCCACGGAGGGCAAGATCCGGATCATTCCCGAGCGACACTGCTGGGTTTTGTGAATCCCTAATATGCAGGACGCGCGCTACAGGCGCGCGGAGCAAACTAACGAGGTCCCTGTAGGCTGTGTCAGGAGGTTCCGCCAATGCCGGATCCCCGCACCGTCGCGTTTGTCCGCGAGAAAGAAACTAAGAATACCGTCCGGTTCCAGGAAGAGCCGGCCGCGGGCCAGCCACCCGTCGTCGGTACGCTGTACGCCGCAAAGTGGTACGTGGCCGATGCGAAGCGGCTCAAAGTCACGATCGAGAAGGAATGAAGCGGGCTGCGCGGTTGATTGGCTCGGTGATCGCGTAATGTCGTGCGGTCGATCGAGCGATCCCGCGGCGTGGAACCCAAACATCAAGCCTCGCCAACGCTTTTTGGGGATGCTATCATGACGAACGTGGCCGCAGAGACGTTTACCGCGTATGTTGAACAGGACCCGGAGACGGGTCTCTACGTCGGCACTGTTCCCGGCCTTCCAGGTGCTCACACTCAGGCCGCTACGCTCGACGAACTCCGAGCCAATCTGACAGAGGTCATCCAGCTCGTGCTGGAAGCACATGCGGCACGTGGTGAATCGATTACCGTTGCTCCGTTCATCGGCATCCAGCAGGTCACCGTCTCCCGTTGAGCCGTCTGCCCGTCGTGGACGCGCGCACAATGGAGCGCGTCCTCGTACGGTTAGGGTTTGTTGCTGAGCGGCAGCGCGGGAGTCATGTCTTCTATCGCCACCCAGACGGCCGCACCGCGACGTTTCCGCGCCATCCCGGGAGGAATCTGGCACCGTTGAGCCGGGCGATTTTTGGACGACATTCGCCTGTCGACTGACGAGTTCATTACTGCCCTGCACGATCTGTAGGTCTCTCGCCCCTCGTTTCGGGTCACCGAATTGACCGCCAAATGGCCGAATCCTCACTGGCCGCTCTCCAACCGTGGCCTGTCTCAAGAGGAGTATAGATAGTCATATGTCTTGAAGTTCTCACCCGGGCTTGGTACTTCTAAAGGGAAGACTGCCCGGGAGGCGCCCCAGGTTGGCCTTGGCTACTATCCCCCGACCTTGTAACGCCGCACCGTTGGTTCCCTCGCCCACACACCCAACCAGGCGCGAACAGACCGTCCTCGCACGGCAGGCCCGCCGCGGCAATGCCAGGAGTCGCGACGAGTTGATCCTCCGCAATGTGCGACTGGTCTACGCAGTCGCCCGCCGCTACGTCGGCTGCGGGCTCGAGATGGACGACCTCATCCAAGAAGGCGTGGCCGGCCTGATCCGGGCCGTGGACAAGTTTGATCCCGAACGTGGTGTGTCGCTGAGCACCTATGCCATTTGGTGGATCCGCCAGAGCATCGGTCGGGCGTTGGATAACACGGCGCGGCTCATTCGAATCCCGTCGAACCTTGGCCCCGCGGCAGCGGCAGTTCGGCGGGCAGTGATGGAGACTGACGGCCGTGCCAGCGGACCGAGTTTAGAAGCGATCGCCGAAGTCGCGGCGGTGGACTCCGATACCTGCGCGGCGCTTCTCCAGGCGACTCTCACTCCGGTATCGGTGGACGCAGCAAGCCGCTCTGAAAGTGATACGCCGCTTAAGGAGTTGATCGCCGATCCCTCATCATCCGACCCTGAGGCCGCGGCCGTACGTCAGGAAGTGTGCGAAGCGGTCCGGCGGCTCTTGCACCTCCTGCCGGTCCGGGAACGCGCCGTTGTCCGCGCTCGGTACGGATTCGATGGAGTTCCTGAGACCCTGGATGCGATCGCCGAACGCTACCACCTGAGCGCTGAACGGATCCGGCAGATCGAAGCACGGGCCCTGGAACGTCTCAGGGAGGCGGGCTGCCTCCTGCGGCTCGACGTCTTGGCGCAAGAGTGCGAACTACTCTAGCCACGGACATGGTGAAGTGGGACTTCATTTCATTCCTATCCAACGCCAAATTGAAATGTGCGTCTGATTGACGTACAATAAGTTCGTTGAACTTTCTTCAGCGGAGGCTATGATGGCGCGCACACAGACAACGAGACCCAAGAGAAACCGTCGCACCCTGCGTGCCGAGCGACTGGGGTTCCGACTGGACCGGCAGACCAAGCATCTGATCGAACGAGCAGCGAAACTCGAACAGCGCAAGCTCACCGTCTTCTGCGTGACCGCATTGACCGACGCAGCCCGCCGGACCATCGCGCAGCACGAGACCGTTATGCTGTCGGATAGAGACCGTGCTGCCTTCTTCAACGTCTTGTCAAATCCGCCCCGGACGAGCAAGCGTCTAGAGCGAGCGTTTGAAATGGAGCGGCGTCGCGTTGCCTCGTGAACGGCCAGGCCAGCGTACCAGACCTGCGCGTCGTTCCGCTCGCCTCGACACACGATCGAGCGAGTTTCTTCTGCGGGGTGGACAGCCTCGACACTTACCTGAAGACGCAAGCGGCTCAGGATGTGCGCCGCAAGGCCAACGCCGTCTTCGTGATGGTTCCTGCGGATGCGCCGACGCGCGTGCTCGGGTACTTCACACTATGTGCGACGGCTCTGCCCCCAGGGGAGGTCCCGGAAGCAGCGCGCAAGTACGTCCCGCGCTACCCACTAGTCAGTGCGACCCTCATCGGCCGGCGGGCGGTGGCGAAGGAGCACCGTAGGCGTGGCCTCGGCGGGATTCTCCTTGCTCACGCGCTACGTAAAGCTTACCAGAGTGCGGACGTAGTGGGATCTTGCATGGTGGTCGTGGATGCGATCGATGAAGCCGCTGTAGGATTCTACACTGCTCACGGCTTCGTGCGCCTGCCAGAGTCGATGCGCCTGATCCTGCCGATGCGAATGATTGACAAGTTACTCTGAGTGGGACACGGGCGATTCACCGTCACGATCGAGAAGGACCGAAGGTATGACCATTGCAAGCAGTTTTCTCGCCACAACGGATGCGCCAAGCGTTGAGAGGCCGGAGAGTGAGAGCTATGCGGCGAGGAGCGCGGGTTTTGGCCGCTGCGGTCACCAATGTCTCAGGGAACGGCCTGTGGCTACTCTTGGATAGGCGTGAAATCTTTGTGCCATTCAACAAGTTCCCGTGGTTCCGGGCGGCAACGATTGCTCAAATCATGAACGTCCGGCGACCGCACAAGAACCACCTCTATTGGCCAGACCTCGATGTGGACATCGCCGTCGACTCCATCGAGCATCCGGAGCGCTACCCTCGCGTTAGCAAAGCCCGATCTAGCACCACGCTCCGCCGTAAGCAGGCCGGTTGAGTCTACTTCCTGTTACCAACGCCGTTCCCCTGATCCAGGCTATTAAGCCCACATAGTCGCAAACCAGCTCGAACCGGAAATCTAAGAATCGAACCACAGTTAGGGTGCGGTCCGCAAACGATCTTACACATCCTATCCTTCGACTTGTCCGCACATGAATTCTATCGGATCGCGCGCCGGTGCCTCGACCGACCTCCGTGAGGTCGCTACGCAACTTCGAGGGCGCCTGAGCATACGCCAAGTCCTGGAAGATCGCGGTGTCGCTCTTCGGGCTGCCGGCCGCTCACTTCGGGCTTTGTGTCCCTTTCACACCGAAGACCGACCCAGTTTCCACGTGTCGCCCTCACCCAAGGACGGGATCGAGCGCTTTCATTGTTTCGGATGTGGGACGCGAGGGGATGTGTTCGACCTCATCCAGACTCTTGAAAACTACCCCGACTACACGTCCACCCTGAAGGCCCTTGCCGAACGCTACCACATCCCTTGGCCGTCCCGGCAGGGGGAGGACACAACTGGGATCACTCGTGCCTTAGACGCTGCGACGCAATACTATGCGCGTGAACTGACGGGGCCGCCTGGGACTTACCTCGCGCAGCGCGGCTTCCCGGAATCGTTCCTTAAGGAGCACCATGTCGGCTATGCGGCGGTGCATCCTGGGTTTGGCTTCACCCGGTTCGCCGAAGCGCAGCAACTCGACCATGCCGCTGAAGCCGTTGGACTGATTCAGAAACCGACGGATACCCGGCCGCGGCGGGATTACTTCCTCGGCCGCATCATCTTCCCGAACCGGGAGCACGGCCACACGATCGACCTCCAAGGACGGGCCTTTCCCGCCGACCGCGAGCCGAAGTACCTGAACCTACCAGGTTCACGGCGCCGCATGTATCGCGCCGCAGCATGTGCGCACGCGGCGGTCGTGTTATGCGAGGGGATCCCAGATACGCTGAGCGTACTGTTGGCCGGTGTTCCCGCCTGCGGCATCTACGGCACCCAGGGATGGACGCGCGAGTACCAGCCGCTTTTCCGGCGCTGCCGGCGCGTGTACGTGGCGCTCGACCGCGATGCTACGGACCGATCGATTGCGATCGCCAAGGACTTCGGCGTTCGCGGTCGGGTTCTCGTTCCGCCGCAGGACCTTGGGCCGAAGGGAGACCTCAACGATTGGCTCGTAGGGCCAGCCAGCCGCGATTCCAAGCGGTTCCAAGAACTGCTTGCCGGCGCCATGGCCGAGGGCCCGAGCCCTTGGGCTCTCACTATTGAGCGGCTCGAGGACGTGCCGTTGTGGGACCGGCATGAACAACTCGAGGGACTCCTCGCTGAGTTGGCTCCTATGCCGCCTGTGTTTCGAGAGACCCATTTTGAGCTGCTACACCGCAAGACCGGGATCTCGCTCGGTACGCTTCTTGAGGCCGCGCGCGATCTCGAGGCGGACGCTGCAGCGAGAAGCGAGTAGAGGAACGGCGCCCAAGCCAGCTCGTTCATAAGAGCCGAACGACAGAGGCGACCGTTCCCCCGCTTTGTCGGGTGCCATCGGTAGATGACTTCCGTTGCCTCTGCTCTGATAAGATCCCTTTCTTTACCAGGAGATAGCCGGGCGCCTGTTCCTTGCCGTGCCGAAACGCGAGTGTCTGCTCGTTGCTCTGCCGGCCGGCATCCGCGGGGGAAGCATGACAGACAATTCGGGCAGCGGGAGATCATTTTCTTCTTCGCCGCCGGCGACCTTGGCGGGGCTGCTTTCTTTACGAGAGGTTTCCTCACTAGACACCGGCGCCATCTGGGGTCCTGAAGACGGGTGGCCCGTGCCCTCGTGCCGCACGCGCACCGCTTTGGGTCGCCCGTCCTTGCCCGGGCCGATCTCGAACGAGACCTCTTCTCCCGCCTCCAGCTTGCGAAGCCCTGTTCCTTCAACGTCGCGATAGTGGACGAAGAAGTTTCGACCCAGTTCGCCGCACTCGATAAACCCCCAGCCATGCTCGAAGCGAGATACGACACCTTGATATCGGTGCCCATTCTCAGTGTCGAGATCGATGGCGGTGTGCGAAACCGATGCATTCATGTCATGAACTCCGAAATGATCGCAGAGAGCCGCGAGCATCCGCTCGATTCGATCTAATTGCGAGGCCATCCAGCTACCTCCGAGAGATCCTGCGACAGGTTTCTATCGAATAAGTGTTTAAGGCGGGCCCATACTAACCGTAAGATCAGTCGGACCGCCACGAACAACGCGAGAGTTTTTCAGTTTGTTCCCGGTGTGGCCGATTTTCGCGGCCTAGCTAGCGTACACGGCAACGCACATGGTCCAGTTCGATCTGGACCCTTAGCTCAGTGGCAGGGCATCCGGCTCATAACCGGCGGATCTAGGTTCGATCCCTGGCGGGCCCACCAGGAAAAGGCTTCCAGCGCATTCCGTACACGTTACTCCCCGCTTACTCCCCACTCCGAGGAAACACGTCCCTCGGCGACCATCGGCCGAAGTCGCGAGACGCTGTCGGGTCCAAGGGGACTCAAGTGAATGTTCGAAGTTCAAACAAACGTCTTGAAAAGGTGCGGCTCCGCAGCTCCCGTTTCATTTGCCGGATTCATTGCGCGTTTCCAACCGGTTACTACCACCATACCGGCAGCGCCTCAATTTACAAGATCAGACCTTCTGGTAGCGGGTGCCGCGAGACGAACTCTTCTCGAAATCGCTGTGATCTCTCGACCGTCCGCAGCCATTCATACAGGAGACTCCGCATTGGGAGGATCAGGACACCTTCCGCTGTCATCCTCTGAAGACCGGCCGCATGGGCGTCACCCGGGGACCCGCAGCAGTCGGCCAGTACCACTACACGATGTCCGAGCCGGATCATTCCGATTGCAGACTGCGCAATGCAGACGTCGGTTTCGAAACCTACGAGAACCGCACACCGCCTCCCGGTGTCCCGGACGGCCTTCACTATGTCGGGTTCTTCCGTGAGATCGAATACCATCTTGTTGTGGGCCAGGGTGCCCGCGGGCAACCACTGTGCGACCTCTTCCATCGGTCCGCGGAGCCTCGGGAGGTCTTCTGCTGTCATGACCACCGGGATATCCAACCAGCGAGCGGCTCCGATCAACCATCCTATTCGCACTGCGATACCCTGTGCATCGACTGGCCGCAACTTGCACGCGAACGCGGTTTGAACGTCGATTCCGATCAGGATCGAGTCCTGCGGCTTCACCAGTCCCTTGCTCGTCTTCACCTCGCGTAAGTTAGCCACAATGGCACCCCCAATCACGGCGCTAGTGAGCCTGCATTCTTCCAAGAGGACAGTGCTAACCGATATCGAGTTTGGGATTTGGGGATACTCGGCCCCGGCCGGAAGGGATCCCATGTTCAGTTCGTTTTGCCTTCCATTAGCGATGACCCTCCGGGTCGGCAGTGCACTAAGAGGGGAGAAAATATGCCTGCTTACTTTGTTTATGTTTGTCAAAAGGTTATCGACCGAAAAGAGCTGGAAACTTATTTGTTGTGGATGTTAGGAGAGTCCGCATGAGCTTTCGCGCCACGAAGGCCATCGTTCGAGGAGTCTCGAGAAGCTACGACGTTTATAGTAAACCGCACGCTCCGATTTCAGTGGAACGCGCCGCCAAACAACATGCCCTGTATGTCGACGCGCTCCGTTCGACGGGCCTGCAACTTGTCGTCGTGCCCGCCGACCACGATAAGCCGGACTGCGTGTTCGTTGAGGATACAGCAGTAGTGTGGGAGAATCAGTCGCTGATTTGCCGCCTGAACCCGAACCGAGATGGGGAGAAAGCTGTCGTTGCCGATCTGCTGCGCAAGACCCACCGGGTCCACGTTGTCACTGCTCCCGGCGCGCTGGAGGGTGGCGACGTGTTACACACCGACGATCTCACGTATGTTGGCATTTCAACCCGGACCAATGAAGAGGGCGCAGAACAACTGGCGAGGTTCCTCGCTCCGTTCGGGAGAAAAGTCATCACCGTGCCGGTTACCCGGTGCCTTCACTTGAAGACCGGCGCAACATACCTCGGCAACGCGACGATGCTCGTCGCCCCTAACCTCATGGAGGCCGGGTGTTTTGCCGGATCGCGAATTCTCGAGACGGCGCCCGGCGAGGACGGCGCCGCGAACATTCTGCATCTGCCCGGCTCTCTTGCGATTGCCGCCGGTTATCCGTCGACGGAGCATCGTCTGCGCGACTTTGCCGCAGAACATGGGTTGCAGACAATCCGCCTTGATGTATCGGAGTTCGCGAAAGCCGACGGCTCACTGACGTGCCTCTCGATTATCTGGTAACGACCTGCCGCCTCAGCGCACGACCATGCGGCCGGTCGCCCACAGCACCGCGCCCATCGCCACTAGAAACAGCTGCATCACGCGCGCTCACCTTGCCGGATGAATTTGCCGGTCAACTGCTTCTTTAAGTACGATCCGGAGCTGCCGCAGAATCGCGAAGACTACAAGAGAGCTTCTTGTATCAATATCTGCATCGGCGCATCATAAATGAAGGGTAATCGAAAACGTCTCCAAAAATCATCATTGAGCCGGCGGCGGGCCGCACGCCGTCGCGCCGGTGCACGCATTTCTGGAATGGAGTGACTCGCAGGATGAAGTTTGCGCTGACCCTGCCGAACCGAGGCGTGCTGATGGGTCTCACGACGCCCGAGCAAATGCTGCAAATGGCCGAGATCGCCGACCGATCGGAACGGTTCAGCGACGTGTGGGTCGGCGACAGTCTCCTCGGCAAGCCCCGGATGGAGTCGGTGACGCTCCTTGCCGGCATCGCCGCGCGCACGAAGCGCGTGCGGATCGCGCCGGCCTGCATGGCGAGCTTCCCGCTCCGGGATCCGGTCCTGCTCGCGTACCAGTGGGCGAGCCTCGACCTCCTCGCGGGCGGCCGGACCCTCCTTATGGCGTGCACCGGCATCGTGCCCCAGGCCGGCGGCGCGGTAGAAGGCGCGCATTACGGCGTCGACGGCAAAGCACGGGTCGAGCGCATGGTCGAGTGGATCACGATCCTGAAGCGGCTGTGGACCGAGGACGAGGTTACCTTCGAGGGCAAGCACTACCGCCTGCACGGCATCACAATCGACCCGAAGCCAGCAGCCAAGCCCCGCCCGCCGATCTGGATCGCCAACAACGCCGGCGGGCCGCGCGACCGCATCGAGCGCACGCACCTTCGGGTGGTACGGCACGCCGACGGCTGGCAGACGTCGCGGTCCGATCCGGAAGACGTGGAGTGGCGGCTCAACGACATCCGCCAGAAGGCGCGCGATGTCGGCCGCAATCCAGACGAGCTCGAGACGAGCATCTACCACAACGTCAACGTGAACGAGGACCAGCAGGCGGCACTCGCCGAGTCGAAGCGGTTCCTCGACATGTATTATATGGAGGATTTTGCGCCGGACCACGTGGCCAGCTGGACGGCGGCCGGGTCGCCGAAACAGTGCATCGAGCATCTCAACGTCTACGTGCGGATGGGCATCAACACGATCGGCCTGCGCTGCACGGGCTGGGACCAGATGGGCCAGCTCCGGCGCGTGATCGAGGAAGTGCTGCCCTACGTCGAGGGCAGCCGATGAACGCGGCGGAGATGCGCGCGCCGGGACACCCGATGGGCCGCCTCACGCGCCGCGAGTTCATCGGACGGCATGTGGCCGCGGGCGGTGCCGCGGCCGTGCTGCTCGGACTTGCGGCGGCGGCGCCCGCCGGGGCGGCGTCGAAGGGCGGCGCGCCGGTGGTTCTCACGCTGTTCGGCCTTCCGACCCGCCTCGTCGGCTCGACCGAGATCACCGCCGCCTATGTCCGGTTGCTCATCCACGACGTCCTCGCGAGACCCGATTGGAATACGGGGAAGCCGCAGCCGCGGCTCGCGGAGCGGTGGAGCCGGTCCGCCGACGGCCGCTCCTACACGGTCGCGCTGCGATCCGCGACCTTCCAGGACGGCCGGCCCGTGACCGCCGACGACGTGAAGTTCAGCTACGAATTTTACCTGCACCCGCAGTATCCGGACACCGACGAGGCGCTGTTGGAAATTGACGGCGCGCAGGCCTACAAGCAGGGACGGGCCCCCGCCGTCAGCGGCATCACGGTGGTCGACCCTCGGACAGTCCGCTTCACGCTCACGCGGCGCTACGCGTTCTTCGTCGAGGGCATCCTGGGGGCCGAGATCATGCCGAGGCATGCCTGGGTCGGCGTCGACATGGGCCGCATGCTGGAACACCCGTACGCGCGGCAGCCGGTCGGGGCCGGACCCTTCCGTCTCACCGACTGGAAGCAGAACGACAGCATGAGCTTCGCGGCGTTTCCGGGCTACTGGAACGGACGGCCGGAGGTCGACCGGGCGGTCATCCGCTGGATTCCCGAGCCGGCCACGCTCGAGGCCGAACTCCGGGCGGGTCATGTGGACGCGGCGGTCATTCTACCGGACGACTTTCCCGCGTTTCAGCGGGATCCGCGCGTGCGGCCGCTGCGAATGACCGCCGAGTACTGCTACTGGTTCGGGTTCAACCACAAGCATCCGTTCTTCCAGGACGTACGCGTTCGGCGTGCGCTCGCCCAGGCGGTCGACCGGGACACGATGATGCGGACGCTCGCGCGAGGCTACGGCCGCACGGTCAACAGCATCATCCCGCCACAGGCCCCGCTCTACAACGCGTCGCTCACCGGGCACCGCTACGATCCGGCCGAGGCGCGCAACCTGCTACGCGAGGCGGGGTTCGCCCCGGGCCCCGACGGGATCTTGCAGAAGGACGGCCGGCCTTTCCGCGTGCGCTACAGTTTCCTGTCCGAGAAGCGCTATCAGGACGTCGGACTCGTCGTGCAGCAGTATCTGCGCGAGGTCGGCGTCGATATCACGCTCCAGCCGCTCGAGCGGGGACAGTTCTTTGGCCGGTTCTGGCAGCCTGCGAACGCGCCAAACATCGAGATGGTCGGACTCTCATACTATGTCCTGTGGCCGGTCGAGCCGCTCCAGGCGTCCCTGGAATACGCGTTTCTGAGCACGACCGGATGGGCGCGCAACCTCCAGTACAGCAATCCGGAAGTGGACGGCCTGCTGCGCGAGGCCGCCTCGGCCGTCGACCCCGGGGTGTTGAAGACGATCTACTACCGGCTGCAGGAGGTATTGGTCAACGACGTCGCCTGGGTGGTGCTCTATCGCCCTGACGAGTTGTGGGCCCTGCGGCGCCGGATCGAGCCGCCGCCGGTCCACGAGCTGGCGCAGCTCTTCGACTCGGTGGCCCGCTGGCACGTGACGTAGCCTGCGCGGGCCCTGACCGCCCGATGGGCTGGTATATCGTTCGCCGGCTGGCCCAGGCCGTGCCGATTCTCGTCGGCGTGACAGTCGTGACGTTCGCGGTCCTCGCCGCGGCGCCCGGAGACCCCGTGCTCATGATGGTGGCGCCGGAACAGCAGAACACCGCGGACCTTGCCGTGCTGCGGGCGCAGCTCGGGCTCAACAGGCCGCTCCCGGTGCAGTACGCCGTGATGATGACGAACCTCGTGACCGGGCGTCTGCGGTCGTTCCGGGAGCAGCGTCCAGTCGCGGCGATCGTCGGCGGGGCCCTCGGTCCGACGGCGCTGCTCGCGGGGCTGGCGCTGGCCGGCGCGGCGATCGTCTCGGCGCCCATCGCGGTCGTCTCCGCGCTGCGGCCCTACAGCGCGCTGGACCATGTCGTGACGATGTTCTCGCTGCTCGGTATCGCGCTGCCGAGCTTCTGGTTCGCCCTGGTGCTCATCTTCGTCTTCACCGACCGGCTCACGTGGCTGCCGGCGAGCGGGCTTCGTCCCGAGGGCGTCACCGGCTACCCGCCGGCGGTCGTCTGGCCGTATCTCGTCATGCCCACGATCGTGCTGGCGCTGTCGATTCTTCCGCTGCTGGTGCGCTACGCCCGCTCGGCGCTGCTCGAGACGCTGCATGAGGAGTACGTGCTCGTGGCGCGGGCGAAGGGCCTCACCGGCGCGCGCGTCCTGGGCCGCCACGTGCTGCGCAACTCGCTCGTGCCCGTCGTCACGGTCCTCGGTCTCGTGATCCCCGGCCTGTTGAGCGGCGCGCTCGTCGTCGAATCGATCTTCGCGATTCCGGGCATCGGCCGCCTCACCGTCGACGGCGCCCTCGCCCGCGACTATCCGATCGTCATGACGACGACCGTCGTCGGCGCCGCGCTCGTCATCGCGAGCAACCTGTTGACCGACGTGTCGTATGCGTTCCTCGATCCGCGCATTCGATTTGACTGAATCCCTGCGGGACGCCGGTCGGTGAGCGAGCGCGCCCTCCCCCGTCCGGCAGGCGCGTCCTCCGGGCGGCGCGGCCGCACCGGCCCGCGCGCCACGCCCCTTCGCCGCCTGCTGCGCAATCCCCGGACCGCCGCCGGCGCTCTAATGCTCGGCGCGCTCGGGCTCAGCGCCGTGCTGGCCCCGACCCTGACACCCTACGCGCCGGACCACGCCAATTTCCTCGCCCGTCTGGCGCCCCCGGGCCCGGGCCACCTGCTCGGCGCCGACCATCTCGGCCGCGATGTCTTGAGCCGAGTGCTTTGGGCCTCTCGAACCTCGCTGCTGATCGGCGTCGTCTCCGCCGCCGTGGCGGTGGGGCTCGGCGTCATCGTCGGCGGCATCGCCGGCTATTCCGGCGGATGGATTGACTCGGTGCTTATGCGGTGCACGGACATCACGCTGGCGTTCCCGGTGTTCTTCATCGCGGTGATGTTTCTGGCGCTGTTCGGACCGAGTGTCGCCGGGTTGATCCTGGTGCTCGGGGGCACATCCTGGCCGCCGTCCGCGCGCCTCGTGCGCGGCGAGTTCCTGCGACTGCGGCAGCTCGACTTCGTCGCGGCCGCGCGCGCGCTCGGCGCCTCGCGCCTGTGCATCATGGCGCGGCATCTCCTGCCAAACGTCGTCGCCGTCGTCGTGATCTCGGTCACACTGCGGGTCGGGCTCGCCATTCTGGCGGAAGCGAGCCTATCGTACCTCGGACTCGGAGTGCAGCCGCCGACCCCGTCCTGGGGCAACATCATCGCCGACGGCCGCGACTATCTGCTCTCCGCCTGGTGGATCTCGTTGGTTCCGGGGTTGTTCGTGTTCCTGTCGGTGTTGGCGTTCAACTTGGTCGGCGACGGCATTCGAGACGCGTTCGATCCCAAGATGCAGGCCTGAGGAGGGCTCTATGTCGGCATGGATCACCCGCGAGTTCCACGGGCCGGACGCCGGCAGCGCCGGTACGGTTCGTACGCAGACCGCGAGGGTGGCGCCCGGGGGGTTCGAGTTCGAGAACGGGCGCCGGCTGCCGTCGATTCGGATGGCGTTCGAGACCTACGGCGATCTCGCACCGGACGGCACGAACGCCATCCTGGTGCTGCACGGCTCGACCGGCAACGGACACGCCGCGGGCCGCCACGGTCCCGGCGACATCCAGCCGGGTTGGCTGGACCCGCTGATCGGCCCCGGCAAGGTCTTCGATACGAACCGGTATTTTGTAGTGGCGCCGAACCGGCTGTGCGGCAGCTACGGCTCCGACGGGCCGAACGAACCCGACCCGCGAACCGAGCGTCGGTACGGGTTCGACTTTCCGGTCACCTCGATCCGGGACATGGCGCGCGCGGATCGCGCGCTACTCGAGCACCTGGGGGTGCGCGGCCTGGCGATGGTCTACGGGGTCTCGATGGGCGGGTTCCAGGCCGCCGAGTGGGCCGTGACGTTCCCCGACTTCGCCGAGCGGATCGTCATCGACCGGGGAAATTTCCGCTCGCCCGACCTGCTGGTCGCCACGACCGAGGCTCGAACGCTCGCAATTCGGTCGGATCCGAACTGGCGGGGCGGGCGGTACGCGGAGGAGGGCGTCTTCCCCAAGTCGGGCATGACGATCGCGGGGATGATCCTGCAGCTGTACGCGACGAGCCAAGAGGCATTTACCGCCGCGTTCGGCCGGTCGTCCGCCGAGGCCGGGGCCAGTCCGTACGCCTCGCTGGACGGCCGGTTCGCCAGCGCCGCCGCGCTCCGCGAGGCCGGCGAGACATTCGCGGCGAGCGGCATCGACCCGAACGCGTACTTGTACAACATTCGGGCAATCGCCCTTCACGACGTCTCGCACGGGCACGGGTCGCTCGAGGCCGCGGCCGCCCGCGTGCGGGCGCGGGTGCGGTTCTTCCACTGCGCGTCCGACATGCTGGTACCGGTCGAGGGCGCGCGCGACGCGCATCGGGCGCTCCGCGCGGCGGGGGTGGACAGCGATCTTTACGAGTACGACCATCCGTTTGGCCATCTCGCGCTCAGCACGCACGAACTGCGGGCACGGTGGCTGCCGGTCCTGAAGGACTTCCTCTACGACCGGCCTGCTTGAATGAAATAGCGCAGGCTGCGCCGGCGCCCGTCCTCGCCGGCCGCGGCGGCTCCGTCCCGGCGGTTCCATTCCGGTAATGCACCGCATCGAGGCCGGAAAGCGGTTCAAACGCCAGGAAGAAACGACAGTGCAACCCGCCACGGTTTCGAGAGACCCATCTTAAGCTACGACATCGCAAGACCGGGATCTCGCTCGGTACGCTTCTCGAGGCCGCACGGGACCTTGAAGCGGATGCAGCGAGAAGTGAGTAGGTCGACGGACGGCAAGCCTTGAGTGTGGAGAGGGAACTAGCGTGACCTCGCTCCCGGCTCCGATCAGCCGGAAGATCAAGGGGTGACGCCAAGCCCACACGTTACACGCTGATTCAGCCCACGCCGAGCACGGTCGCGGCGCGCTTCACGTCACGCGGCTTCACCCAGAGAATCGCTCCGAACCGGCCGGCCCCCGCTATGGTGGCGCCGGCCGCCGTCACGTTGATCTTCGCCTCGCCCAGTTTCGCGAGATGTTCCACTAGCGCGCCGGTGCGGTCTTCGCCCTCGATCACGAACGCCTTCTTCGGCGCCGGGGTCTTCCACTTCGCCCTCTTGGCCGCGGCCTTGAACGCCGTCGGATCCGAAGGGACAAAGTCGAGTTGAGCGCGCCGACCGGTCGGGAATGCATGAAATGCGTTCAAGTGGACGCCCGCCTCCCGGAGCACGTTAAGTGCACGGCTGCCCTCGCCCGGACGATCGCCTATTGTGATGTAGAAATAATCAACCAGTCGGATCACATCCGCCATCCACGTCCTCCCATCCTGAGGGGAATCGACCCATGACCGCCAACGCCACGACGCCGGCACCCAGCCTCCGCGGGGCCCGCGCGATCTTGCGGCCGGTCAGGCGCCGGCGGCCATCTCCACCGGCGCGGGTTCGGCAACAATGTGGCGAACCGAGTACTCCGAACCCCACCCGTTCGGCAGACGCCCCTCGTCTTCGGGATCGAGCCACATTACTCCATCAACGGAGAATAAATAGACGACGCGGCCAGGTGGGAGATACACCGTGATCGCCCAATCATCGTCTCTCGTGCGACGCATTCGATGAGCATCCTTATTCCATCTATTAAAAGGGGCGATCACAGACACGTTCCGGGCCGTTGGAGCAAGTCGTGTGGGAAAACGAAATCTTACCGGCACCAATGTGATCATACCAAGCCTCTGCCGGACCCGTTTTTCGGGGCGCCTTTAGTGTGAAGTCTAGCAATCCCGGGCTGCGGCTGTCATCGGGCCAAGGTCGTATTCATCCTTGAACGCGCCCCGCGCCCTCCCGTCGCAGGAAAGGGCTTTGAGGTTTAAGGCGCGGCGCCTGTCTGTTCGGCTTGTGCGAGGTTCAGCGTTGTGCTAACAATAGTCATTGGAGGCGCAAGCTCTCCGGCAGTTGCCGATTCAAACGCTCGCGTACGTGGACGCCGAAAGCTGGCTAAGTGTACTTCGGGGGTAACTCCGGAGAACGGCTGGCGGGCTGTAGGCACCGGCGGCGAGGGCCGAAGACGGTGAGAAGCCGGTGGGTGAGCGCCTCCAAGTTTTTGGAGGGGACCACGGGAAGGGAGAATCTCAGATGTCATACATTACTGTCGGCAAGGAAAACTCCAGCAACATCGATCTCTACTATGAGGATCACGGCTCAGGCAAGCCCGTCGTTCTGATCCACGGGTATCCGCTGAGCGGAGCCTCGTGGGTGGTTCAGCAGCGGGCTATGAAACGAAAGAGTAGTCCTCGCTCGGCGCGGAGGTCCTCCACGCCCATCTCGTGAAGCTCAAAGTCACCGCAGTGTAGTGCAGAAGGACAACTTGGCGGATTTCTTCTACGGAGGCACCGTGCTGCAGCGCGAGCCGCGCATGGGCGTGGACGCCGCCCTCGTGGCGGCTGCCGATAGCCAACGCAAGTTTCACCTAGTTCGCGAGACTTCGCGTCCAGCGGGCCAGCACTGTGAAGAGCCGCTCCGGGTCATACAGCGTCTGGACCCCCGCCTGCCCCTTGGAACAGATCGACCCATCGATCCGGGCCGCCGCATCGAGCGGAGTCCCGTAGGGCAGTTGCGGCTGGAGCGTCATCGGACCGTAGGCGCTGCCGTCGATCTTGACCAGTAGGCCATCCTGCATCTTAACCTTTAGCGTGCACTGGGTGTTGCACTGCAGGCACGTACCGTAGAGGATATTCTCCGGCTGCGCGAGCGCGTAGGTCGTGGCGACCGGATCTCGCGTGGCCGTCGCGGCAGCGAGGCTGAGGAGACGGGGGCCGGCGCTGCCGAGGAGGGCGCCCGTTCCGGCCAGGGCTCCGGCTTTGAACACGTCGCGTCGGGAAATATCCATCATGCCACCCCTCTCAGGCGCGTGTGGGCTCCGGCAAGCGGCAAGTAGCGGTAGCCCACGTAAAAGAGCGCGATCCCGATCGCCGCTACGCCGGCGACCACCTGCCACTCAAACAGGCTCGGGAAGTACGCGTAGCTCAAGCGGTGGCTCAGGTACGCGGACTCGAGCCCCTTGAGTTCGGGAAACACCAGGCCGGGGATCACGAGGTTCAGGCGCTCCGCGAAGTACGTTGCGGCAATCAGGCCGCCCGCTGTCCCGATGGCGAACGGGTTGCGGCTTCGCCAGAGCATGAGCACGGGAATCGCCACTCCGACCAACACATGGATGCCCCAGTAGACGTACCAGTACGGACCGAACAGCACGTAGACGAGTCGAGTGTACTCCTCACCGACCCCGTACCACATCGGGATCGAATACTCAGCCCACTCCAGCAGGATGCCGATCGCAAGCAGGCCGAGGAGGATCTTGCCGAGCGACTGAGTCAGGTCACGCCACGCCTCGTCCCGGCTCGACCAAAAGTACGCGACGACGAAGGTGATCAGGCCACCGCCGGAAATGAGCGCGCCGGCCAGGAACAGCAGCGGGTAGATCGGACTGTGCCACAGGTCGCGCGCCACGACCGTGCCGAAGAGCGATCCGACGCCGCCGTGGAAGGCGATCGCCAAAGGGACCCCAATCGTCCCCAGAATCCGCAGGCGGCGGTTGTCGCCGGTCACCTGCGCTTCAGACAGCTTCGCCCAATCTCGCCGCATCGCGTAGTACAGTTCTCCCAGCAGCAATACAAAGTAGGCGGTGTAGAGCCAGACCATCCACGCCATCATCGAGTGGAACTGCGGACGGCTGAACACCTCCCAGAACCGCTCCATGTGCCCGATGTCGAACCAGATTGTCAACAACGCCATCAATAGCGTGACGACCGCCACATAGAGGGAGAGCCGACCGATACGCTCGAGCCGGTGCACGCCGAAGACGTAGATCAGGCTCGAGAGCAGAAATGCGCCGGCCGACAACCCGATGAAGTAGATATAGGCCGCGACCCACATCCCCCACGGTACATAGCTCGTGTAGGCGCTGAGCCGGTGGCCGAGGAGCACACGTTCCGCGATGCCGACGGCGCCGAACGCGGCCAGCATCGCCCACAGGATCCAAAGGACTGCTTTCGCGGGCTTCGTCATCGCCGGCTCCTCCTACACCAGGTAGTAGACCTTGGGCCCGGTGCCAAGTTCTTCTTTAAGTCGCACCACGTTGTTCCGGGCGATCAACTCGGAGACGATCGAGCGAGGATCGTTCAGATCTCCGAAGAATGTGGCCTGGCCGATGCAGGTGGTCACGCACGCCGGCAGCATCCCCGCCTGGAGGCGGTGGGCGCAGAACGTGCACTTGCGCGCGTTGCCGACGGGACTTCGGGGAACAACCCCCTCCGCCCGTGTCCATTCTGTGCCGTACTCAAAGCTGGGTTCGTTCTGGTACCGTCGTCCGGTCTCCAATGCCAACGCGCCGTCTTTGCCCGCCGCCGCGGGATCAGCCCAGTTCTCCCCAAAGTCGAACGTGCGTGCCTGATACGGGCATGCCGTGATGCAGTAGCGGCAGCCGATGCATGCGTCGTAGTCGATCTCTACGATGCCATCCGGCCGCTTCCAAGTGGCGCCGACCGGGCACACCGAGACGCACGGCGGACTCTCACACTGCATACAGGGACGCGGTAGGAACTTGCGGGTGACGTTCGGGTAGTCGCCCACCTCCATGTCGATGACGGGGCGGTACACAACCCCGGGAGGCAGCTTGTTCTCCATGACACAGCCAACCGTGCAGGACGAACATCCGACGCACTTGCGCGTGTCGATGACCATGCCCCACTTCCGGTCGGCCATCGGCTTTGCGAGAGCCTTTTCGAGATCGCGTTGCATCCGGATCAAGACATCTTCGTCCACACCCTCCCCGACATGGAACGGCGGCGACGGCACGGGCGGTAATGGCGCGGCAGCATCGGCGCGCCGAGTGTCCAGCTGTACGCCGGCCATCGCCATACCGGCAAACACCCCGGACCCTACTTTCTCCAAGAAGGCACGACGGGTTGCAGCGCTGGATTCAGCCATCCTCCACCCCCGATCACGCATTCACGACTTCACCCTACCAAGACCGGAACAAGGACCACATCCGGCTGAGGCCCGAATCCAGGTCGGGCGCACGTCGGACGCGCGACGTCCAAAGAAAACCTGAGCGGATAGGTCAGGAATTGTATGGGAACGGAGGACGGACGGCAGATGCTGGACCTGAATGTCGGAACTCGGGCGCAACGCGCGCCCGCCGTCACTGCCCCAGCTTTGTGCTTGACAGTAGCGATATTTCCAGTAAGATCGAATCATATCTTGCTGGGGTGGGCGACGTGCATGAAGGACGATTCAAGACGGCTGCACGATAGTGCGGAGAACATCATCCGGTATGCCGACATGTTTTCGGCGATCGGCACCGAGGCGCGCCTCCGGATCTTACGGCTGCTCCTCTCCGCCCATCCTAGCGGCATGGTCGTCGGAGATATTCTCGCCGAACTGGACATCCCGAACTCTACGCTCTCGCATCACCTGGAGAAGTTGCGGCACGAAGGGCTGGTCACCGTGCAGCGCGAGGGCACGTTTTTGCGCTACGCAGCGAACGCAGATGCCCTTGCGGAGTTGCTGGGCTTTTTGTACGCGGAGTGTTGTACACGGAACCAGGCGGTGAATCCCCGGGAGATCACCTGGATCGATAGACAGGGACTGAAGCGCTAAACGAGGAGGCAACGTCGCGATGGACGTCAAGAAGACCGTACGAGAGAAGTATGCCCAAATCGCGATCCAGGTCCAGCGAGGGACCGAAAGCGCCTCGTGCTGCAGCAGCGGTTGCTGCGGGGACGCTGCCGACCCTATTACCTCGAACCTTTATCATCCCGCGCAGATGACCGACCTACCGGATGAAGCGGTGGCGGCTTCGCTGGGGTGCGGCAATCCGACGGCGCTGGCGCAATTGAGTCCAGGCGAGGTCGTCTTGGATCTGGGTTCGGGAGGCGGGATCGACGTCTTGCTGTCGGCGAAACGCGTCGGCCCGACCGGCAAAGCGTACGGCCTGGACATGACGGATGAGATGCTGGCTCTCGCGCGGGAGAATCAGCGCAAAGCGGGCGTCGAGAACGTCGAGTTCCTCAAAGGGGAAATTGAACACATCCCACTTCCTGACAACAGTATCGATGTCATCATTTCAAACTGCGTGATCAATCTGTCCGGAGACAAGGATCGGGTGCTTGCCGAAGCCTACCGTGTGCTCAAACCTGGCGGCAGGTTCGCCGTCTCCGACGTGGTGGTGCAAGGCGATGTTCCAGCCGAGGTCCGGCGCAGCATGGAACTCTGGGTCGGTTGCGTCGCCGGTGCGCTCGAGCGCGACGAGTACGTCGCCAAACTGGCCCGAGCGGGATTCGAGACCATTCGGGTCGAGCCCACTCGCATCTACGATGTGAACGATGCGCGCGCGTTCCTCGCCGGACACGGCCTCGACACCGACGCGATTGCCCCGTTTGTCCGTGACAAGTTTATGAGTGCGTTTATCCGGGCACAGAAACCGAGTGACCAGTAAGGGGCGGAGGGAGCCGGACGTGACCAGTGCAAGGCCGAAGGTCCTGTTTCTGTGTACGCACAACGCTGCGCGTTCGCAAATGGCCGAAGGGCTTTTGCGAGACTTGAGCCGCGGGACGATCGAAGTATATAGCGCTGGCACCGATCCGACCAGAGTACACCCTCTGGCTGTACAGGCCCTTCGGGAATTCGGGATCGATATCAGCGGGCAGCGATCCAAACACGTCGATGAGTTCGCCGAAGAGCACTTCAACTTCGTGATCACACTCTGCGACAGCGCTCGGGAGATATGCCCGGTGCTCCCAGGCGATCCAGAACGCATCCATTGGAGCTTTCCCGCTCCAGGGGCTGTGGTCGGAACCGAGCAGGAGCGTCTGCGGGCATTTATGCAGACAGCCCAAGAACTGGCAACGCGGCTTCGCCCGTTCCTTATCGTCGCGCAGCGCGGGGCCGAACGCTCGCCGGCATAGTCTGGGGAGGCGGGACCGCCCGCCGGCCGTGACCACGGTTCCTCGATTCCTGTTCCGTCGGGCGCTCGCTGAGTTTGTTGGGACGGGCCTGCTGCTGGCCGCGGTGATCGGTTCAGGGATCGCCGCTCAACGGCTCAGCCCTCAAGACCCCGGCCTGGAGCTCCTTGAGAATGCCGCAGCGACAGCAGCTGCACTTGTCGCCATTATCCTCGCGGTTGGGCCCGTCTCGGGCGCACACCTGAATCCAGTTGTGACCCTGGCCGATTGGTGGCTTGGCGGCATCAGCGGCCGGGATGGTCTCGTCTACGGTGGCGCTCAAGTGGCGGGCGGGATCGTCGGCGCGATCGCAGCCAATGCTTGTTTTCGCTGTCAGCCGTCGAGATCTCTTCTGAGGCGCGCTGGAGCCCCGGCCTTTGGCTCGGAGAAGTCATAGCCACGTTTGGGTTGCTGCTCGTGATCTTCGGCGGCGTGCGGTCGGGCCGAAGCGCCGCGGTTCCATTTAGCGTCGGGGCCTACATCGGCGGGGCATACTGGTTCACCTCGTCGACAAGCTTCGCGAACCCCGCGGTGACGATTGCGCGCACGCTTTCGAACACGTTCGTGGGGATCGCTCCGGCATCCGCGGCGCCTTTTCTCGCCGCACAACTGCTCGGCGCACTGCTCGCGATCGTCGTGGTGCGGGTGCTCTATCCCGCCATTGCGGAAGTCGCTGCGGCCGTGGTCGTCCCGCACTTCCCCGATGCTTCGGCGTGCACGCGAAACACCGATGCCTCACCCGCCGCGGGGAGATCGCGCTGATGGCTCGGCTGCTGTTCGTCTGCCTCCACAACGCGGGGCGCTTGTCTATCAAACCTCGCGAGTGGTGGCCAGCGGCTTAGGAGACCGCTGCTCCACCGCCCTTCGCTGTGCCTTGTCTATCAAGGTCTCGCGAGGGGTGAGCAGGGGCTTTATGGGGACCTGATCCATCATCTATCACCTTCTTTCATCGTCCGCGTTCGGGGACGGGGGTAGCGACATCCTGAACCGCGCACCGTGAGACGATCGCTGCGGCGGAGGTGTCCTCGCGACCGAATAGTTCACATATCTCGTTCTTGGCGTAGTAGCCGGGACGAGTTCGCGAGAATACCCAGGTCCGGCAGTGACTGCGCGGCCGCCGCGAAGATCGGAGGGAGAAATCCCAGGGATGCCAGCGAGAGGCCGAGCAGGTTGTAGACAGCGGTAAAGCCGATGTTGAGCTTCACCACATGAATCGTGCGGCGCGCGATCCGGAACACCTCCTGAACAAGCCTCCAATCGTCCCGCATCAGCGCCACATGGGCTGCTTCGATCGCGACATCTGTCCCAGCCACGCCCATCGCGATCCCGACATCCGCGGCGGCGAGCGCGGGCGCATCGTTGACGCCGTCTCCCACAACGGCCACCCTGCCCGCCTGTTCCATGGCGCGCACAGCGTCCGCTTTTTCCTCTGGGAGCAGTTCGGCGCGGACGTCGGTGATGCCGACGCTTCGTGCCACGGCTTCGGCCGCCTGCGGATGATCACCCGTCAGCATCGCGACGTGCGCGATGCCGGGCCCACGAAGCGACTGCACGGCCTTGGCAGCCTGGGGCCGCGGCACATTGGCAACCGCGATGACGCCGTAGAGATGGTTATCCGCGACGTAAATCAGCGTCTTGCCCTCCGCGTAAAAGCGCGCGGCCGCAATTCGGGCCGCCTCGGGAATCGATACGCCTTCCTCACGCATGAATGGTGCGCTACCCACGCGCACGAGGATTCCGCCGACGCGGCCGCGTACGCCCCGACCCGTCACACTTTCGAACGACTCAGCCGGTGCGTAACTGATCGCACGGTCGCGGCACGCGACAATAACAGCATCGGCAAGCGCATGCTCAGAGCGTTGCTCGAGACTTGCCGCCGTCCCGAGGAGCCGGTGTTCGTCACCGTCCATGGGCATGATGTCGGTGACGATCGGACGTCCCGTCGTCAGCGTCCCCGTCTTGTAAAATACGACCGTATCGACGGCGGCCAGCGCTTCCAGATACGCGCCGCCTTTGAACAGGGTGCCCCGTCGGGCCGCGTTGGCGATCGCCGACAGGATCGCGGCCGGCGTCGAGATGACGATAGCGCACGGAGAAGCGACGACGAGCAACGTGATCGCCCGGTAGAGCGCGGTGTCTCCGCGGATACCGAGGACGAGCAGGACGCCGTAGGCCAGGGCCGAACCGGCGATGATCACGCCGGCATAGACCTGGCCGAACCGGTCGATCAACCGCTGCGCCGGAACCTGCGCCGACTGGGCCTCCTCGACCAAGGCGATGATGCGGGCCAGCGTGGTGTCCTCGGGACCTTTGGTGACACGGACCTCCAGAGCGCCGCGCTGGTTTGATCGTGCCGGCGAAGACCGCCGAGCCGTGCGCCACGTCCACGGGGATGGACTCGCCGGTGATCGACGCCTGATCGATGCTTGACTCACCCATCACGACAACGCCGTCGGCCGGCAATCGTTCCGCTGGCTTGACCATCACGATGTCCCCTATCCGGAGGGTGTCGACCGGCACGACGAGCGTCTCGCCGTCCCGGCGTACCATCGCGACCACGGGCCGTAGGGCAACGAGCGCCCTGATTGCGCGCCGAGTCCGTCCCAGCGCATAAAACTCCATGGCATTGCTCAGGGAAAACAGAAACAGTAACACGCTGCCTTCCGCCCAAGCACCCAGCGTCGCCGCGCCAACCGCGGCGGCGAGCATCAAGACGTTTATGTCAATCCGGCCGCGCCGCAGCGCTGTCCACGCGGTAACCGCGCTGCCCGTTCCACCGGCGAGGTATGCAGCGACGTAGAGCAGGCTGCCCACTTGAGATGTGCTGCCGCCCACGAGCCAGGCGCTCAGTTGGGTGCCCAGACAAACCAGCGGCTGCGCGGCAGGCAGCAGCTGTGTGATCCACTGGGGATCGGACGGACGTGTCGAAGGTGACGGCCGGATAATAACCGGGCGTCCCGACAAGACGGACCGTGTCGCCATTTACACGTAACCTCCTTGATCACCGTACCGCAGAGATCGGCGCAGCGTATCGGGCGGGCATTCGATATGGCTATCGGAAATCGGACGAAGAAGCAGCATTAAAGCGCACTGATCTGATGTCGGTACTGCCTCCACCACCCGGCGGAGCGTCCGTGCGGGGAAATGGGGAGAGTGTCCCGATTCCCTATCGGATCGAAACCCGATGTCGACATCTGGAGGACGGTGTATCCTGTTGTTGGCGGTGTGTTGGTCGCTGCGAGCGAAAGGAGGCTGCGTATGCTGCAGTCGCGACGCCAGCCGCGACTGGTTCCTGCCGTTACTCCGCCCACGAAAATAACGCAGCTCCTCGCGGAGGTTTTCAATGAGGAGCGTGAACCCACGGTCGGCGGTATCGTAGACGGAATCAAGGACCGAGGTTTCGGATTCCTCCTCGTCGTTCTCGCTTTACCGACGCTCGTGCCGATTCTCCCTCCGGGGTCTGCGACGGCAATCGGGTTTCTGTACGTTCTCCTGGCGCTGCAAATGCTGTGCGGTGCAGAACGTCCATGGCTTCCGGAGCGCATTCGTGCCTATCAAGTTCCTAAGCACATCGTCCCGAAATTGCGCCAGTTTGGCCTGAGGGTGTTCGGGCAGATTGAGCGTATCTCACGACCCCGTGCAATGTTGCTCCCAGATTACATCACCTCTCGCATAGTCGCGTCGGCCGTTCTCTTCATAGGGCTCGTATTGCTCAGCCCCTTGCCCTTTCTTCACACCCTCCCCGGAGTTACGGTCCTGATCCTAGGCGCCGGGCTGCTCAATCGTGACGGAGTGCTGATTCTTGGCGGCTTGATCCTTGCGACGATGGCGCTGGGTATTGTGACCCTCGGCACGAGGGTGCTATATGTCCTTGGCACGCGGGTGCTGTCTGTCTTCTTTCGCGGCCTGTGACCGACGCGATACGAAGTTGAGCACTCGTCGGTGGTCGCAATCTCGCGTTTTGACTGTCAAAATGAGGTTCGTGGGTCGCAGAATCAGAATGCCATGATGGGCCTTATGCATCTCAGTGCGGCACGTTTCTTCGGCGTCAGCAAGGAGTGTTACCGGTAAATGGCGACGGAACGCGCTGAAGTTGTGATTACCGTCTCTACGGATCGTCTTGCGGCGGTCGCACCGGAGGTCATGAGGTTGAAGACCGGTTGGTTTTCCCCGTGTATCGGCGATGACACTCGGGATCACGTACCGAGGAGACGCCCGCGGCGCATCGGGCGGGCGTCGGATTCAAAACTCGGACGCAGAGCCTATCGCGCAAACGTCACACGACAGGGCCGTCGCCTCCTGGTCGTTGGCTAGTTTGCGCTGATAGCGGCCGGCGAGCTAGAGCCTCAAGGCCTCACCCTAGATGATCTCTGCAAAATCTCCACCGACACTTTACCAAAGACCCGGAATAAGGCGATACTGGACACGCCGGGAGTACGCTTCGTAGCCTTCAAGTTCGATCCGGAGCGTTCGGTCCTCAAGCCACGTCCTTGCGACAATCGCCCCCATCACGATAGCCGCGGGGACGAATGCCCAGAGCGATCCCAGTAACAGGGGGGTCGCACCAGTGAAAATGACGAAGCCGCCGTATCCTGGGTGCCGCACGAATTGGTAGGGACCATCGGTGATTACATGATGTCCTCGTTCCCGCTGGATACGCACGGTAGACGAGAAGTACGCGTTCGTCAGCATAGCCCAACTGGCCACCGCCAGACCGATAGCCACGACCACAAGCCCTATCGCTTGCAATGGCCACCTGAGCACCGGACTCCACTTGAACCGATAGTCTAAGCCTGCCACGCCAAGCATCGCGAGGTGACCGACCGCCAACAAAGCGCCCACACTCTGGTCCCATTTCTTCTCCGGCACGATTCGTGCTCGTTCCTCGATCAACTCGGTCGCGGCGGCCCCCTTCGGTATCAGGAGAAGAAGATTAAGTCCGATATTGCACAGGTATATGACGAGGTAGGCCCAGGCCGCTGGCCAGGCAACACGTCCCGCGGAGGCGAACAACAGGACCGCCTGAACAACTAGCAGCGCGGCGACTTGTACGCTGCGTTTGACCACACCGGCGGTCAACTGGAATCCGCTTTCAGTCGTCCGCTGCGTCATCGCGGCGCGGTCCTGTTCATGAGACGAGGCGGGCGAGCCCAAAGGCCGCCGCGGCCGCCAACCCGCCCACGAGCATCGTTTGGAGCGCACCGCGCACTGGACGGGTCCCCGTGAAGTTCGCCTTCACCTAGCCGAACACCGCAAGCGCGGCCAGCGTCACCGCCACCGACAAGAGGAGCGCCGTCGCGACGCGTACCCGAGCCCATGTAGGGCGTTAACGGGATGAACCCGCCGACGATGTACGCGCTTCCGATCGTCATGGCACTCGAGAGGGCCCGCCGCGGGTCCGGTTGCTCGAGACCGCGAAGCACATCATGAAGTCGATCCAGGCCGAAGGGCGCCAACGAAGTGCGTCCACCACGGGCGCGCTCTCCGCCGTGGATAGGCCGTAGGACTGGGACACTTGGCGAACCTCGGCCGCCTCGACGTCGGGGACCTTCTCGACTTCGCGCTGCTCCCGCGCCCGTTCGCTGGCGTAGTGCTCAGCGTCGCTCCGGGCTGCGAGGTATCCGCCGAGGCCCATAGCGATCGAGCCTGCGGCGATCTCCGCCAGGCCCGCCGTCACGATGATGCGCGTCGAGGCGATCGCGCCTGACAGCCCCGCAGCGAGCGCGAACGGTACTGTCAGACCGTCCGACATCTCGATGACGACGTCCCGCACCACCTCGCCGGCCGTGAAATGACGCTCGACGTGCGGAGTCTGGGGCATAGGCGTCCTCCCTGGGCGAGGTGCGACTCCCTTCACCGCCGCACCGGTTCGCTCCCTACGGCACCGCATCGGAGAGGGAATCGGGCCCGTATCGGATCGGCAGATGTGCTCGTGGGTGTCGGGTCAGGGCGAATCGCCGGATGGCTCGATGCGCTCGTGTGGGCCCGTGGTCGCTCGTCCTCGAGCCGGTCGGGATCGCCTGGGCGACGTACGTCAGGCGGACTGCCCGGTTACAACCTCCCCTCCCTCTCAGTCAGCCTCGACGAAGTAGGATGGAAACCCGCGAAGAACCTTGGCGAACTCACGCCAGGTTCCGCGACCGAGTCGAAGGACCTCGGACACTTAGGCGATCATTCTAAACGGCGGTGCCAGTCCTCTTGCCCGCCTCGGACTGGCGCGTTTCCCCGAGCCGTTCAAGGATCCGGTCCGTGTTCTCGCGGATGGCGGTGATATTGCGGAACATCCATTTGGGTGGAGCTGTGTCGGGCATCCGCTCGAACACCTTCTCCCAGTCGAACTCGCCGAACTTGACGAAGCGCCTGGCAAGCAGCACGGCGCCAATGATCACACCGCCGATGATCAAGGACTTTTTCATCCCCATACCTCCCCTGGCTGGGCGGCCTTTCGTGTTGCGGCCGGATATCTGCGAGACGTTCGAAGCAACCTCGATTCTATTCTCGGCTGGGGACGCTCCCGAGGACAATCAGGCGGGGGCCGTACCAGCCATCCGCGCTACGTCTTAGGGTGATCGGGCAGCGCTGTGATCACGACCGCGCTGGCGGGCGCTGCACCCCTTGATCGACATGGGCATCTTCCCCACGTTGATGTTTGGTCGATCAGGCGAGATGGGCGCTCCCATCGGGCACCCATCCCGCCTTTGTCATTCCGTGGTCTTGCCGTCGAAATGCTCCTTGGATGCTTGGGCGGTGGCCTTTGTCGCATGCACGGTCTGATCAGCATGCTCCGGCGGTCCGTACAGCGTATACAGTCTGAGCGGCTTGTGACCGGTGTTCTTTACATTGTGCCGAGCGCCAGCCGGAACAACGATAGCCGAATCGCTCTCAATCTTCGTCCTCGTGCCGTCGATCCAGATTTCGCCCTTTCCCTCCTCTACCTCGAAGAACTGATCTCCATGCTCGTGCACCTCTTCGCCGATCTCTTCGCCGGGCTGGAGCGCCATCAGCACCAATTGCATGTGCTTGCCCGTGTAGAGCACATGTCGGAAATCGGCATTCGCCTCGGCTCTCTTTTCAATGTCAGCGACGAACCCTTTCATAAAGAACCCTCCTCCCTCGGTAGTCTCCCCGCCGCAATCTGCGCGAATGGTCTAAAGTAGACAGCACCGATGGCCCGGCGCCCGAGAGGGAATCGAGCCCGTGCCGGATCGCCTTTCCAGAGGAGCGCCTCCCAGCCCCGCAAGACTTTGGCCGTCGGCTCCATTGTCGACCTGAGGCACTCCAAGGACAATCGGGCGGGGACCGTAACAGCCATCCGTCCCCAGGTCTTAGGCTGATCGGCTCGCGGAGCGCGGGTGACTCGGCGAATCGCGTCCGACCCGCTGGTGCGGGCCGTGTGGCCGCTTATCCTCCAGCCGATCGGGACCGCCTGGGCGATATGAGTCGCGCACCCGATGGATAATCGGGGCTGCGTCTGATCACCTCTCCGGGAACCGCAGCGTTACGCTGTTTATTGAGGCGCGGGTTTTCCTGAGGAGGTGTCCCCATGAACGCAGTTGCCAGAGCGCCGGACGTTCTCACGTACTACGCGCGTACGGGAGGATCCGGAGGACAGGGCGGGCCCAACGAGATCAGCGGCGGCGCAAAGGGTCTTGCTCGTCTGCGGTATCCTCTCCTCGCTGCTGTATGGCGCGATGATCACCTTGATCCGATACGAGGGCTACAACCCCATTTCCCAGGTGCCGAGCGAACTCACCGCGATCGGCGCTCCAACGGGGCCGCTCTGGATGCTGCTCGGCCCTGTGTACGACCTGCTTGTAGTCGCATTTGGTGTGGGCATCTGGATGTCGGCAGGACGGAAACGCGTCTTGCGTGTTTTCGGTGGTCTGTTCGTTGCATTCGGGGTGCTCGGTGCCATCGCGTGGCCATTTGCCACGATGCACCAACGTGAGGTGCTGGCGGCGGGAGGGGGAACCCTCTCCGATGCTTTGCACGTCATGCTCGGGCTCATGACGGTTCTCTTCATGCTGGTGGCGATCGGCTTCGGGGCTACCGCATTCGGAAAGCCGTTCCGCCTCTACTCGATCGTCACAATCCTGATCCTTTTCGTGTTTGGCGCATTGACGGGATTGGACAGTCCCCGGCTTCAGGCAAATCTGCCGACGCCGTGGATCGGGCTTTGGGAGCGAATCAACATCGGCGCGTTTCTGCTCTGGCTCGTGGTCCTAAGCGCTGCTCTCTTGCGTGTCGTCCCGCGCCGCGATAGGAGGGAGGAGTCATGGCGGTAGCCACATCAGACCGCGTCATCATTGAGGGACACGTGAGTCCGGGTTTTGAGGGCGTTCGCGAGGAGTTTGCCGAGAACTTCAGGCGAAGGCACGAGTTGGGGGGCGCCTGCTGCGTTTATCATCACGACGAGAAAGTGGTCGATCTGTGGGGCGGGGTTCGAAACAAGCGGACCGGCGAGCCGTGGGAGCAGGACACCATGGTCGTCGTCTGGTCGGCCACCAAGGGGCTTGCCGCCATGACGCTGGCCCTCGCCCATTCCCGCGGCTGGCTCGATTACGAAGAGCGAGTCGCCAAATACTGGCCCGAATTCGCGCAGCAGAGGAAAGAGAAGATCACCGTCCGCCAGCTCCTTGCTCACCAGGCGGGGCTCTTTGCCTTTGATGAACCGGTCGACAGGAGCGTCGTCGCCGATCTGGATCGCCTCGCGGTCGTGATGGCTCGTCAGAAGCCGGCGTGGGAGCCCGGGACGCGGCAAGCGTATCATGCCCTCACGCTCGGCTTCTACGAAGGCGAGCTCCTGCGACGCGTGGACCCGCGGCACCGCAGCCTGGGGCAGTTCTTTCAGGACGAGATCGCGTCGCCGCTCGGGCTGGACGTCTACATTCGCCTCCCGGAGTGGATCCCGAACTCCAGGCTGGCCGTGCTTGCACCGCCGAGTCCGCTTGAGATGCTGTGCAACTTCCCATTTCGCCTCACGCTCGACTCGATAAACCCTCACTCGAACATCTACCGGGCGTTGATCACGAACCCTGGGACCGCGATCGTCCTGGATAGGCAACACGTGTACGCGCGCGACTTCGAAGTGCCGTCCGGCGGCGGCGTCGGCACCGCGCAGGCGATCGCGGGAGCCTACAGCGTATTTGCCACAGGAGGACATGAACTGGGCCTGCGTTTGAAGACCCTCGAACTCTTGGAGGCCCAGGCGATCCCGCCGACCCGTGGCTTCTACGACGAGTGCCTCCACGGCGACGTACAGTTCTCGCTCGGTTTCATGAAGCCGAGCCCGGCATGGCCGTTCGGCACCGCGACCTCGTTCGGTTCTCCCGGGTCCGGTGGAGCCCTCGGCTTTGCCGATCCGGCGACCGCCGTGGGCTATGCGTACGTGACCAGCCAGATGGGGACGCGATTGACTGGCGATCCGCGCGATGTGGCGCTCAGGAACGCAATCTACTCGGCGATCCGACCGTCCTGAACCCACCGCCGCACGGATGCGGACCACGTTCAAGGCGACCGTCGAACGGGGGACGATACTCCCTCCCTCCGTTAAAGGTGTCGTGCGCGCCGGCGGCGTGGCCGTGACGGTGCTGCTCGGATTGTCCCTCTTACGCAAATGGTTCCAGAGGGCGCAAGGTCAGGCCGAGTTGCGTGCGGTGAGCCCCTGCTCAAGGCAACGCCAGAGACTTCGATGGAGGATACGATCATGGCGCGCAAACGATATGAGTATGCTGCCGTCAAGACGATGCAGGACCAAACTCGAGTACCTGAGTTGAACAAGTTTGGCGCAGCAGGGTATCACATCGTCGCCACAGTCGGTCAGTTGCTCATCCTCGAGCGGAAGGTGAAGACAGACGATGATGATGCGGACGAGGAAGAGGACTAAGCCGACGTAAGGATTAACGATGCGCGGTAACCCTCGAAACGGGCATTTTGGCATCGGTTTGGTTACCGCGACTAAAAGAGGCCGGCGACATCACCCATATCTTGATGGCGTCTTAACGGTCAACGTACTTTGGCCATGTAGGGCTCTTGTCCGAGGTCGAATCAGACTCACGTCGGATCGCGTCCCCAAAACCGTCAGCGTTACGCTTTAATGTGGCGGTTGTTTCAGCGTGCCTCGGAGGTAATCATGGAGACGGCACGATGCTTGCGGGTGGCCGGTCAAGGCCTCGCTAGGGCGCTTGCAATAGTTGTCGCTTCGTACGCCACATACGTCGGCGTGACGTGGTTCGGGTACGGACACGTGAAGCCACCCGCCGCCAATGAGGCGGATCGACTCCTCGACAGATTCATGCCGATCTACGACGTGGCAGAGCGTCGCCAAATCGACGTGGCCGCGCCGGCCGAGATCACGTTGTCGGCGGCGTACGACTTGGACCTGCAGCAGGCGCCCGTCATCCGAGCCATCTTCCGGACCCGAGAAGTCATTCTTCGCAGCCAGCCAGGCGGGCGAACTCTGCCACAGCCGCTCCTGAAACAGATGAAAGCCCTCGGATGGGGCGTGCTGGCGGAGATCCCGGGCCGCGAGATCGTGCTTGGGGCCGTCACGCAGCCATGGAAAGCAAACGTCGTGCTTCGTGCCCTGCCTCCCCACGAGTTTGCGGCGTTCCATCAGCCGGGCTACGTGAAGATCGCCTGGACCTTGCGCGCTGATCCGGTGGGACCGGCCACATCCATCGCTCGTCACGAAACCAGAGCCGTAGCGCCCGACCCCGTCGCGGTCGGGCGGTTCCGATGGTACTGTCGACGCTATCTCCAGGGATTAAGGTCATTCGGTACGTGGCGTTGGGCCTCGTAAAGAGCGAAGCAGAGAAACGTGCGCGGCAAACTCGACTTGAGGAGACAGAAGGTACGGTGACGTATGCTCGTTGACGAATTTCTGCCAATCTACGATGTCTCAAATGCCGTCGCCGCTGTCCTCCGAGCCGATGCCGCAGCGACATGGGACGAATTGATGCAGGTCGACCTCATCCACGTCGGCCGCCGACGGCCGATGGTCGCGGTGCTCAGCGCGCTGCGCGCGCTGCCCGAAGTGGCGAGTCATCTCCTGCACGGTGAGCCGCGCCCACGTCCTCCCAAGCAGATGCGCCTGCGTGATACTACCCAAATCGCCTCAAGCGAGGGCGGCTGGGTCTTGCTGGGCGAGCGCCCGCGCGACGAGATCGCGCTTGGACTGGTCGGAAAGTTCTGGCGCCCGGTTATCGCCTACGCCAAGGTGACTGCAGAGACATTCCGCGAATTCGCCGAACCCGGCTACGCGAAGACCGTGTACTCTCTATCTGTCCGCGCCCTCGACGAACGTCGAACCCTTCTGTCAGGCGTGATGCGCACGGCCACGACAGACGAGCATGCCCGCCGCTGGTTCCGCCGCTACTGGACGTTCGGGGTCGGCTCCGGTGCACATGTGTTGGTGGCTGGGCTCATTGACGTGGTGGCCGAGGCCGCCGAGCGAGAGGACGGGGCCTCGTCGTAGTGCCATGACCATAGCACGGCGCAGGTCAGGCCAAGGAGACAAGGGATCATGAAGAGCGGCGGCGCTTCGGGTGCGGTGTACGGCTTGGGATTCATTGGCGCGGCCGTCTACTTCATTCAGCACGCGCCCACATTCGGGGCCGGCGTGCTGGGCTTCTTGAAAGCCGTGGTCTGGCCGGCGCTGTTAATCTACCGAGTGCTGCAGTTGCTGAAGATGTAGAGCATCGTTGGTGCCCGCGCGGCTATCGGAGGTGAATCCAACGGAAATGCCCGAACGACGACGGCGAGACCTCTTTTGGGTCGTGGCCGCGGCCGGATGTGGCTGGGCGACCACGATCATGTTTGCTGGTTGGATCCACATGCCGCGCTCGCTGTTCATTCTGCCATATGCCGTGATCGTCATCCTCTTCGCGTATGCCTATGTGCGCTGGGACCGGGCCAATCTGCGAGCCGTGGCATCCCATCATTGGGTATCTGGTCTGGTTGGTGCGTTTCTCGTCGCGGCCTTCACCGTGCGGAATGTCCTCTCGCAGCCCTCGTCACGGCATCCACGGGGCGCACCTGCTGCTGGACCTTTTCTGGCTTGGGGTCGTCTACGGTACGCTCGATGCACTCTTGCTGTCGGTCATGGCCGTTCTGCATGGGCCGGCCACCACGCTTCAGTTGCCTCCGCATTACTGATCCCCATGGATGGCCACCGATCGTAGCCTGCGCGCGCGTCATGACACGAGACGGGCGAGGCCGAAGGCCGCGGCAGCGGCCAGCCCACCGACAAGCATGGTCTGCAGCGCACCGCGCAGGGGGCGAGTGCCGGTGAATCGTGCCTTGATGTAGCCGAACACCGCGAGCGCGGCCAATGTCACCGCAACGGACAATAGGAGCGCGCTCGCAACGCGGCCGGAAACCATGTAGGGCGTCAACGGGATGAAGCCGCCGGCGACGTACGCGCCCCCGATGGTTACGGCGCTCGCGAGCGCTCGCCGCGGATCCGGCCGCTCGAGGCCCAACTCGAAGCGCATCATGAAATCGATCCACGCGGCCGGGCGCCGACGGAGGGCCTGCACTACCGGAGCGCTCTCCGCCGCGGATAGGCCGTAGGACTCGAGGACCTGCCGAACCTCGCCGGCTTCAATCTCGGGGACCGTTTCAATCTCGCACTGCTCTCTCGTCCGTTCGCTGGTGTAGTGCTCGGCGTCGCTCCGCGCGGCCAGGTAGCCGCCGAGGCCCATCGCGATGGCCCCCGCGGAAATCTCCGCGAGGCCGGCCGTCACGATGATCCGCGTCGAAGCGATCGCGCCCGACAATCCCGCGGCGAGCGCGAACGGCACAGTCAGGCCGTCCGACATCCCGATGACGACATCCCGCACCACCTCACCGGCCGTGAAATGGCGCTCGACGTGCCGGGTCTGCGGCATGGGCGTCCCCCCTGGGCGAAGTGCGGACTGCCTTCACCGCCGTGGCGATTCTCTCCCTACGGCAAACAGCGGGAGTTTCATCAACCCACGCCGCTACGCCGGCCGCGGCCGGTAGGCAAGCAGCCGCAGGCCGTTTAGAACGACCAAGACCGTGCTGCCTTCATGACCCACAACCCCGAACGCCAACCGCAGGCCGAACGTGAGTGTAAGCGCGATCAGTCCCGCGATGACGAACGATGCCAACGTCAGGTTCTGGGCGACCACCCGCCGCGTCCGCCGGCTGAGGCCGATGGCGTACGGCAGCCGGGAGAGGTCGTCCCCCATCAGCACCACGTCCGCGGTCTCAAGTGCCGCGTCCGTGCCAGCAGCACCCATCGCGATCCCGACATGCGCGGCGGCGAGGGCAGGCGCGTCGTTCACTCCGTCGCCGACGACGGCAACCGTGCCAGCCGCTCTCAGCGTACGCACCGTGCCCGCCTTTTCCTCCGGCAGCAGTTCGGCACGCACATCGGAAATGCCAAGGCGGCGTGCCACGGCCTCGGCCGCCTGGGGATGGTCGCCTGTAAGCATGGCGAGCCGCGTGATCCCGAGCGACCGCAGAGCCTGCAGGGCCACGGCGGCCTGGGGCCGCGGCACGTCCGCGACGGCGATCACACCGTAGAGGTGGTCCGCGGCGACGTAAATCAGCGTCTTGCCCTCCGCGTACAAGCCCGCCACCGCGATTTGGGCCGGCTCGGGGATCGATACGCCTTCATCACGCATGAATGCCGCGTTACCCGCGCGCACGAGGAGTCCGCTGACGCGGCCGCGAACGCCCCGACCCGTCACACTTTCGAACGACTCTGCCGGTGCGCTTGTGATGCCGCGATCCCGGCACGCAGCGACGACGGCATCAGCAAGCGCATGCTCAGAGCGCTGCTCGAGACTTGCCGCCGTCCCCAGGAGCTTGCGTTCGTCACCGTCCAGGGGCACGACATCGGTGACAATCGGACGTCCCGTCGTCAGCGTCCCCGTCTTGTCAAATACGACCGTATCGACTGCAGCCAACGCTTCCAGATACGCACCGCCTTTGAACAGAACACCCCGCCGGGCGGCGTTGGCGATCGCCGACAGGATCGCGGCCGGCGTCGAAATGACGATCGCGCATGGAGACGCAACGACGAGCAGCGTGATCGCCCGGTAGAGCGCGGTGTCTCCGCGGATTCCGAGAGCGAGCATGACGCCGTAGGCCAGGGCGGAACCGGCGATGATCACCCCGGCATAGACCTGGCCGAACCGGTCGATCAACCGCTGCGCCGGAACCTGCGCCGACTGGGCCTGCTCGACCAGCGCGATGATGCGGGCCAGCGTGGTGTCCTCGGGACCTTTGGTGACACGAACCTCCAGAGCGCCGCGCTGGTTGATCGTGCCAGCAAAGACCGCCGAGCCGGGCGCCACGTCCATGGGGATGGATTCCCCGGTGATGGACGCTTGATCGACGCTTGACTCGCCCCTGACTACGATGCCGTCGGCAGCCAATCGTTCCGCCGGCTTGACGATCACGATGTCCCCTATCCGGAGGGTATCGGCCGGCACGACGAGCGTCTCCCCGTCTCGGCGTACCATCGCGACGGCGGGCCGTAGGGCGATGAGGGCCCTGATCGCGCGCCGGGTCCGTCCGAGCGCATAGAACTCCATGGCATTGCTCAGGGAAAACAGGAACAGTAACACGCTGCCTTCAGCCCAGGCGCCCACCATCGCCGCGCCTACCGCGGCCGCAAGCATCAAGACGTTTACGTCGATCCGGCCACGCCGCAGCGCTGTCCACGCGGTAACGGCGCTGCCCGCTCCGCCTGCGAGGTACGCAGCGACGTAGAGCAGGCTCCCTACTTGAGATGCGCTACCGCCCGAGAGCCAGGCGCCCAGTTGGGTGCCCAAACAGACCAGCGGCTGCGCAGCAGGCAGCAGTTGTGCAATCCACTGGGCGGCGGGCGGATGTATGGATGGTGACGGCCGGATAATAACTGCACGTCCCGGCATGACGGACCGTGTCGCCATTTCGCGTAGCCTCCGGAATCACTGTACCGCGGAGACCAGCGCAGCGCATCGGGCGGGTACCTGATATGCCTATCGGATATTGGACGAAAAAGGCAGCTCTTAAGAGCGCACCGATCTCATATCGGTTGTGCCTTCGCGAACGTCCGTGTGTGGAAATCGGAGAAGTTTCCCGATTCCCTATCGGATCGAAACCCGATGTTGAGATCTGGGGCACCGTGTATCCTGGTGGTGAGGGTTTGTCGGCTGCTGCGAGCCGGAGGAGGTTACGTATGCTTCAGTCGCGACGCCAGCTGCGACCGGTCTCCCCCGTTACCCCGCCCGAGACACTAACGCAACTCCTCGCGGAGATTTTCAACGAGGAGCGGGAATCCACGGTCGGCGGTATCGTAGACGGAATCAAGGACCGAGGATTCGGCTTCCTTCTCGTCGTTCTCGCTCTGCCGACGCTCGTGCCAATTCTCCCTCCAGGGTCGGCCACGCTCGTCGGGTTGCTGTATGTTCTCCTGGCGCTGCAAATGCTGTCCGGTGCTGAACGCCCATGGCTTCCGAAGCGTATTCGTGCCTACCGAGTTCCTAAGCACATCGTCCCGGCATTGCGCCAGGTTGGCCTGAGGGTGTTCGGGCAGATTGAGCGTATCTCACGACCCCGTGCAATGGTGCTCCCGGATTACGTCACCTCTCGCATCGTCGCGTCGGCCGTACTCTTCATCGGGCTCGTGTTGCTCAGTCCAACGCCCTTTCTTCACACCCTTCCCGGAGTTACAGTACTCATCTTAGGCGCCGGGCTGCTCAATCGTGACGGAGTACTGATACTTGGCGGTTTGATCCTTGCGGCGATGGCTCTGGGTATTGTGGCCCTCGGCACGAGGGTGTTGTATGTCCTTGGCGTGAAGATGCTGTACGTCCTTGTTCACGGCCTGTGACCCGACAGTCAACGCCGTTCCTGCCAGCCTACTCCGTAGTTGGGCCAAAGCAGCAGGCGTCCCTTGCGTTCGCAAGTTTCATGAAGCTGTGGCGGAGTATCGCGTCGACGGCCGCCTTGGTCATCGCGCCTCTACGGATCGTCTTGCGGCGGTTTTGTCCGGGACGTAGGTGACCAGCCGGACGCCCAGGTCGGTGAGACATTTGATCGTCGTACTCGGCCACCCGCTCATCCACGCCTCCTCATCCGCCGGAACAGCAGTATGAGCTATCACGGCGGCGGCGCCGCGTCCTGTCCGCGGCGGAGCGGGCGTCAGGGCGTGCTGAGGATGCCGGTCTCGGGCCGGTGGGTCTCTGCACGGCCGGCGCGACGCGAGAGTGTACCCGATGTACTGGTCGCCGAGCAGCACGAGTCCGTGGACGGCCGCGAAGCCCAGCGCCAGAAAGCCGGTGAACTGGTGAAGATCGGCGACCGTGGGGCCGCCCGGCCACACGCGCGCCAGCCGGTTGGACAGCGACAGCCCCAAGACGATCGAGAGCCAGAGCAGCCCGTACGCAGTGATGCCAGACGCGCGGCCGAGATACCAATACGCTCGCGGCTCGGGCCCGCTGAGGGACGCGGCGAGCGCCGGCAGCCACCGTAGCACGAGCACGAAGATCATGAGAGCGCCAAGGACGGCCGCCGCCACCGCCAGGTTGTCGTCGGATGTGGGAACCGATGCGGCAGTTGTGTTCCGCCGGTCGCTGCGATTATCCATGGTCGAGGCCTCCGGCCCGGGTGCCGGGCCAGATACAGTGGACGAATCCCGCCGTGCAGCGCAGTTGCCGGTCCCGGCGGACCGCCAACCCCTCCACGCCCGGCTGGGCCGCCAGGTATCGCAGCCCTTCTTCGGAGCCGAGAATCAGCGCGGCGACGGCGTGCACGTTGGCGTCGACGGCGTTCGCCGCGACGACGGTGACCGACCAGAGATCCGTCTGCGCCGGCCGGCCGGTGCGCGGGTCGATGACATGATGGCACTTCTGGGCGCCCCGGCGCCACCGGCGCACGTCGGTGCCGGACGTCGCCACGGCGCCATCCGCGATCGCGAGCGTCGTGAGCGTCCGGTCGGGCGCATGCGGATCGGTGATCCCGACGGGCCACCCCGGCCGGCCCGCCGGCGCGCCTCGGGCCGCGATGTCTCCGCCCGCATCCACGAGACACGGGCCCGCAGCCGCCAAGGCCGCGGCCGCCTGCTCGGCCGCCCACGCCTTGCCGATCCCTCCAAAGTCGAGCCGCACGCCGGGCGGCAGCGTGACGGTCCGCGCGTCCGGATCGAGGACGACATCCGCCCACGATCGCCGGGCGCGGGCCGTCGCCTGCGGAATCGTGCCGCCGTCACGGTCGAGACCCGCGCGAAACGACCGGTCGTAGCCGGCGGATTCGAGGTCGGCGAGGATCGTCGGATCGTAGAGGCCGCGCGTCCGGCGCGCCGCCTCCATCGCGCCGGCCAGTACGTTCCACACGTCGGCACTGACGGCTACCGGCCGTCCGGGCCGGGCGTTGAGGCGGCTCAGCTCGCTTGAGTCCCGAAACCGGCTCAGACGCTCTTCGGCGCGATCGATGAGCGCGTGCGCCGCGCGTAGACGCTCCTCGGCCGAAGGATCACCGCTCGCCGTGTACAGCGCCATCGCGCAGCCCATCGCGCGGAACTCGATCCGCTGCACGGCCGGGGCCCGATCGAGCGTCGTGGCCGGCACCACAGCACCGCCTAGCGGGACGACTGCGTCCGCACCATTGGGGCGGGCGCCGCCTATGGTACAGCGGGGAGCTGTACAAGGTACGTCTGGCCGTCCGGCTCGGTGACGATGGCCATGCGCACAGGCGCGGTATCGTCCGGCGCCGGTGCCGGCAACGACGCGGCCGCGCCGCCGCCGTCAGTGGCCGCCGTCGCCTGTGGGTTCGTGTCCAGGAACCCTTTCCATCCGACGAGGGTCGCGGCCAGCGACAGGATGGTCACTCCCCATTTGAGCCATAGGCAGCGTCTGGTGTTGCGCCGATTCATCGATCACGCCTCCCGGTCGTAAGCGGCCGCCGTGATTCTCGCGCGGCCCTCGTCCATCCCGATCATACGGCACCCGCGGCGTCGCAGGATTAGGGGGACGTTACCGGATGCGTTAACATTACGTAACAGCCGGCCGCGCGATCGTGCCGGCACGTTCGGCCGGCGGCAGAGCGCGGGGCGAGGAGCCCGCCGCCTCGGCGTCGATGACGCGCCGAAGCGCGCGGACGTACCGGTCGAGGATCAGCCGGGACCGGGTCAGATGTGCGATCTGGTCTTGCACGGACCGGCACTGCGCCTCCGTTACCGCAAGGGCGCGCTCCAATTCGAGCCGGCGCGTCCCGGCGCCGGCCGGTCGCCCAACCGCGGCGAGGCGGCGCCTCCGCGCCGCCCCGCCCGATGCATGCATACGCGCTCTTGACGCCAGCCGCCGTACGCAGTCATCCTGGAAAGACCACTCAGCGCTTGCCATCGCGGGATCCTTTCCTGCCCTCACCCCGCCGTCGGGGGGTGCGCGGTGAATTGAAAGTCGAGCATCGCCTTGTTTTCAGTCTGCAGCATCATGATGCTGGGCGGGTTGAAGCCGAAATCCGTCATCTGGACGGTGGTGGACACGTCGCCGGTCAGCGTGTCGCCGTTCAGCTGCAGGGTCCCGGTGAATACCTCCGGCTTCGTCACGTCGTGCACCGTGAGAGTGCCGGCAATCCGAACGTGCACGGTCTGGCCCGCGACGTAGGTCTTCGGAAGGACCTCGATCGACGTCGGCGTGAAAACCGCGCTGGGATACCGGTCGGATTCGAGCCACCGGCTCCGGATCGCGTTGTCGCGATGCCGGCTGTCGGAGATCAACTCGTCCACGTTAACCGTGATCGTCCCGACACGGCTCTGGTCCGGGTGCGCCCGGTCAACGTACATGTCGCCCTGGATGCTGTGCGTCGTCCCGACGGCGACTTTGAACCGGTTGTCCCGAAAGAACGTCTCACCCACATGGTACGAGGCCGCGGACGCCTAAGGATCGATCACAAAGGCCTGTGCGCCCTGGAGCGGGTGAACGGGCGTCGCCGGTGCCGCGGCGGCAAGCACGTGGGGGACCGGCGCGACGCCGGCCGTGATCTGCACCGCGACGGCGATGACGGCAACGATGCCTGCCCCCGCCGCCGCCAATACAAGACTGCGCTTCTTCATTCTGTGATGACCTCCTAAATGGGCTCATCTCGGCGCACGCGCGCCATGCTCCGGCGTCCATCATGCGATGGCTGCCGCCCGCTGTGGTTACCGAGACGTTAACGGGAATGTTAACAGCGGATAATAAATCGTCGCGCCCTACACTGGACGCGGCCGGTAGGCCAGCAGGCGCAGGCCGTTGAGCACCAGCACCACTGGAGATCGGGCGGGTATCCGAAATGCGCAGTTATTCTAGGGGATTACCGTGGACCCCGGCTCACAGAGCACAACGAACCCGTCGAGATTCTCGTTAAGCGGTTACACGATACGACACTCGTGATAGGAGGCCGGCTCAGTATGGCGGACGGACGAAGCAGACGTCCACGACGTGCGAGCGCTGCGGTGCTCGTGAGTGTGGCCGGCGCCGTCGCCTATGCGTACGCGAGCCCGGGCGTGCGCGTCGTCATCGTAGATTGGGATAACCTCGTCGCGGCCGATTCGCTTCATGCGTACTCTACAGACGACATCAAAACGATCATCGACGAAGTCGAAACGCTGCCGCGGAGCATTCTGAAACAAGCGCCGGAGATGCTACCCAATCTACGAGGGGAAATCGATCGTCGGGACAGTTAAAGCGGTTCGTCCCACTCGGATCCAAAACCAGTAGAGCGGCACGAGGGCTCGGAACATCGAAGTCGACACGGGTCGCCCTAAGCAGGAACGAACCGGCCTTCGACCACAGGCGGCTACGCGATTGGACGGGAACATTGCGGAAGAGTGAAACCGACATCCGCGCGGAGGTCTACGCGGAGCATGTTCGAAGGATGATGTGGGTGCACGAGCAGACCAAGAATTCGCCTCACAGAAAGGCCTGGATTCGCCGGAGGCGAGAGGCCGCTGAAACAATTATCGCCAGCCTACCCGAAGATCGGAAAGTTGTTCTTATCGAGATCCATGACGGCTATATCGACGGGGGTCACAAGAAAGGCAATGTCGTCATCACGGTGCACTGAATCTCAGGAATCGACCGCGTTAAACACTTGCAACGGCGAACCGCGCAGTGCGTGGATAATGACGTTTGTCTTACCGTGGTTGGACTAAAGGAGAGGCAAACCGTATCGCAAACAGGTTACGGCGTTATCGCCTAGCTGGGCGAGTAGGCTAATCGTTCGGCAGGGCGCGGCGACCGACGACGCTCTGGGTCTTAAAGTCCGTCAGGGCCACACGCCCGAAGCGGGTTCAACTCCCGTGCCATGCCGCCACTCCTTGCCCGTGATTCTTTCCGCATACTTCTTGCGTTCCGCACTGACACGGTGGTTTGCGCAGAGTTACGGAACGGGCGTGGGCATCCGGCGCGAACACGCCGTCCACAGCTGGTTGAGAAGACAATGCTGCGCATCCGTGAGAGTCATCTTACCGCCGCATACTGCTCTGTTAAGGGCCCTTTCCAACATGTCCTTGAGATACGCCTCCTGTATCGGTTGTGGCCATAGATTGCGCGGATCGGTCGGGTGGCCGCCGATCTCCAACGGCACATAATGGTCCTCTTGGTAGTCTCGCGGCCGTTCCGGAAGGTGGCGCGCGACCATCTGCTGCCGTTTCAGTTGGTACGTATAGGACTCTGGCGGCCGCACAGTCGCGGTCCAGCCAGGCCGGCAGATCGTCTGGGCGATGTTCGATTGCGTGACGCTTGGGTTGAGCGCCCCAGGTGGAGGTGAAGTGTCCTGGACAGCGCCGGCGCGGGTCGAGGGAAGTGGCAGCACGACGAGAACCGAAGCGAGAAGCACAACGACAAAAATCCGCAAGGAACGCCTCCTGCTTACGCCACGAAACGGCAATTGTCATATTCGGTGCGGGAGTCAGAGGCTTTGGTTCAACTATATAAGCCATCAGGGGGGAATCGAAGCCGAAAGCGGGAACGCCATTCCGACCACCCGTGGTGCGGCCACGGAAAGGCCGACCACTTTTGGGTTGCCAATCAGGTAACCTCGGACCTCAACTGAGTACCGCGGCATCGGGACTGGCGGAAAGATAGCGTCTGTGTACTGTAGACCGCAGGCTGGACAGGAGCACTACCTCGAAGTGAGTAAGTCCTTCGCCTTTTCCCTTGCGTAAATAGGTGATCATTTGATACATCGTTATTGGTTCGACGATGATGCTAATGATGATGACGATGAGGATGTTTTATGGCTGTCTCTGTTAAGGCTGTTCGTAGCGGCCGGGTCCTCCGGGTCAAACCAATCCGGCAATGGTTTGATCTATCGCAGGAGGAGTTTGCTCGGGCCCTGGGGGTCGGCCGTGCGACCGTGGTCCGCTGGGAAGCCACGACGGGGGGCCCCCTTTCGCACACTGCAGAAGGCAAACTGGTGCGTGCGCTGATCGACATCAAGTTGCTTGCGACCAAAGCGTTCGGTCGCCAGGCGAAAGCATGGTTTCATGACCAGGTGCCGGCTTTGAATGGCAAGACAGCTCCTGAGGTGCTAATCATGCGCGGGCCGGTGCCGGTCCTGATGGTCCTACGCGCGAATTGGGACGGTGGCTATTTGTAGTTCCTAGCCTACCCTATGCCGTTCTCGCCCCGCGCCTCGGCAATCGCCGAGGCGCTTCGACGTGCAGAGCCGTTTTCGGGCCGGATCGTCCGCTGCCGCAGGAAGAGAAGTACACGCTCACGCGCGGAGAGATCCTGGCCAACATCACGGCGATCCTCGGCGGACGCGTGGCGGAGGAGATCGTGTTTGGCGAGATCACGGCCGGGGCCGCGAACGACTTCGAGGAGGCGACGGACCTCGCCCACAAGATGGTGACCGAGTTTGGGATGTCGGACAAGCTCGGCCCGTTGACGCTGGGCGCCAAACACGGGCCGGTCTTCCTGGGGCGGGATCTCGTCGAAAGCCGCAACTACTCCGAAGAGATCGCCTACGAGATCGACAAAGAGGTCCGGCGCATCATCGACGAGTGCCATACGCGCGCGCAGCAGGTGCTGACGGAGCACAAGGCGGTGCTGGAGCGCATCTCCCGGGCCGTGCTCGAGCGCGAGTCGCTGGAGAACGACGAACTCGACCTCCTGATCGCCGGCCAGCCGCTGCCCCCGGACACGACCGCTTCGACGCCCGTAACGACCATCGAGGTCACGCCTGCGCGCACGCCGCCAACCGCCCAGATTTCGAGCGTCTTCGTCGGGATCACCGGCGGGTAGTCCGACGATCGGCGCGGCGAGGTGCCGCGCGCTTGAACGTCTAAGGCGCCGTCGGACGATGAATCGCAGTCGCCCACGATGGACTTCCCCTACCGACCGGAGGGCGGTCTCCCGGTAGTGTGAAGGAACGCGATCTTGAGAAAGTCGGCGACGACGACATAGCCGAGCGAGTACAAGAGAATCCCGCCCTGCGCGGCCCACGGCAGTATCCCGAAATCGAACAGCCGCCGCGCCAGCGGCACGTTGATCAGCGCTAGCGTGATCAGCAGGCCCGCCGCCACGGCCGCGCCCAGCGCCAGACTCAGGGGAGGCGCCTGCCAGAAATGCCCCGGCGTGCGCGCGACCGCGAGAATGAGCAGCGCCGTCGTGCCGAGCAGCAGAAACCACGTGGAATAGACGATCGGCACTGGCTGTCCGCGCACGATCCGCAGGAGGCCGAAGGCAAACAGCGCGTTCAACGTGCCGAGGTAGAACGTCATCTCCACTAGACGACGCACGTCCCAGCGCCGCGGCGTGGCGAGATCCGCCGCAGCGACGCGGTCGGTAACTATGGCGAGCATCGGTAGATCCGCGAGCACGTTGAGTACCAAGACTTGGGTCGGCCGCAGCGGAAGGAAGTTCAGAAAGAGCGACGCGATCGCGACAACAATGACGTTGGCGAAGTTGCTTACCATAGTGTAGAGCAGGTAGCGGTTGATGTTCGTGAAGAGGCGCCGCCCTTCCGCGACGCTGTCGACGATGACGCCGAGATCGTCTTCAAGCAGCACCAGGTCCGCGGCGTCCTTCGCCGCGTCCGACCCGCTGGCCAGTGCGATGCCAACGTCGGCCGCGCGCAGGGCCGGCGCGTCGTTGACCCCGTCGCCGGTTACCGCGACGTGACCCCCGCGGCCCTGGAGGGCGCGCACCAAACGAAACTTGTCGGCGGGGGTCACTTCCCCAAAGATCCGACCCTGTTCCGCGGCCGCTCCGGCGTCCGCGCCCCGCAGGGCCTCGGCTGGAACGACGGTCTCGGGCGACGCCGAAATTCCGATCTGCGCGGCCAGCGCCGTGGCCCGCCGCACCGCGTCACCGGTCACGATCTTGACCCTGACGTGGAGCGCTTCGGCGCGGGCCAGGGCGGCCGCCGCGCCGGGCCGGGGCGGATCGGCTAGACCGAGCAGGCCGAGCAAGGTGAGACCGGTATCCGCCTCCGCGCCGGCCGGCTCTCCGGGCGCGAGCGCCCGTACCGCCACGGCGAGCACGCGCTCGCCGCGCTCTTGGAGGGCGGCGATCTCCGACGCGACGCCCGCCCGCACCGGATCCAACTCGACGTCGCCCTCCCGCGTCCGCAGCGACCTGCAGCGCCGCAGCACAATGTCGGCCGCGCCCTTAACGATCAGGGTGCGCCCCGCGCGACCCTCGACCAGCATGCACATCCGCTTGCGTTCCGAACTGAACTGCATCGAGGTCGTGCGCAAGAGTCCCGTCAGGTCGGGGCTGGGCAGGTGCTTGTCCTCGGCCGCCGCGATGACGGCATCGTCGACAATGTTGTCGTGCTTTCGAGGGTAGCTCGAGCACAGTAGTGCCGCCTCGAGCACGTCGGCGGGCGCGGCTCGAGTCCAGATGTCCGTGACCGCCGTGCGGTTCTGGCTGATCGTGCCCGTCTTGTCACAGCACAGCGTATCGACGATGCTGAGATCTTCGACCGCGGCCAGGCGGCGGACCAACACCCTCTTCCGGGCGAGACGCGCCGCGCCCAGCGCGAGCGTGGTGGCGGTGACGGCGGGGAGCGCCTCGGGGACGGTGCCGAGCATCAACGCCAGGGCCAGCGTCAGGGAGACCACAAGCCCGTGGCCCAGTAGGGCGTTGGATACGAATACGACGACGGCGAGAAGCAGACCGAACCGAAGGAGGAAACCGCCGAAGCGCGTGAGGTTCACCTGGAAGTCACTCGCGGCGCGGATGTCCCGCACCAACACCGCGGTTTCCCCGAACTGCGTGCGTTCACCGGTCACCGCTACGACGCCGCGTCCGTAGCCGCTCACGACCGTCGTGCCCGCAAAGACGACATCGGACCAGGAGCCGGGTGGACCCGGAGGCACCGCCGCCGCGTCCTTTGGCTCAGAGAGTGACTCGCCTGTCAGCGCCGCCTGGTTCACCTCGAGGCCGTCGGCCTCTAAGAGACGGAGGTCCGCCGGCACCAGATTCCCGCCCCGGATGGCGATGACGTCGCCCGGGACCAGTTCCCGTGCGGAACGCTCGCCCTCCCTCCCGTCCCGCCACACCCGCACGGCCGGCGGCAGCAGCGCCCGCAGGGCTTCAAGCGCGCGCTCGGCGCGGTATTCTTGGAAAATACTCAATCCCACGTTCAGCACGACGAGCACGAGAATGATAATCCCGTCGCTCAGGCTGCCGACAGCAAGGGTAAGCAGACCGGCCAGACCCAGGAGGAGGTTAATCCCGCACTTGAGTTGCTCGCCGACAATATCCGCCAGGAACCGCCGGTCCGCGCGGACCTCGTTCGGCCCGTACTGCGCGAGGCGCCCCTCTGCCTCGGCGGACGTGAGCCCTTCCGGCCGGCTGGCAAGCAGGCGCAGCACGGCCTCCGCGTCGAGTGTCGCCAACTGTGCAAGCGAGGCGTGTTGCAGGCTCACCATGACCCCCTGCGCCATTATAGGCGCACCGGCGGTGGCAAAAATACGACCGGGATCGGATGGTACTGCCGTTCGTCCTCCCATACCATGTAAGCAACGGCTAGGCGCGGGCCGAACGCAGGATGGGAGGCGGGAGCCAATGGCGCAGAAGGTCCTAAAGAGGGACATTGAGATTCAGAAGGACGTCCTCGAGGAAATTCGGTGGGACGGACGCGTGCTCGCTACCGACGTTGGGGTGGAGGTCAACAAGGGCGTCGTCACGCTGACGGGCGCCGTCGACAGCTATGCTAAGAAGGCCGCCGCGCAGGAGGCGGCCCATAAGGTGCAGGGCGTGCTCGACGTGGCGAACGACATTCAGATTCATATTCCGAGCGCCGCCGCCCGCACCGACACCGAGATCGCCCAGGCGATCCGTCAGGCGCTCGAGTGGAACGTTTTTGTGCCGCAGGAGCGGATTCAGTCTACCGTTGCCAACGGGTACGTAACGTTGAGCGGCGCCGTCGAGATGTGGGCCCAACGGGACGAGGCTTACCGGGCCGTGGCCAAATTGGCGGGCGTCAAGAGCGTGTTCAACAATATCACCGTGACGCCGCCCGAGCGCATTGCCCCGGAGAAGATCCGGGAGGCCATCGAGAACGCCCTAGCCCGCCGCGCCGAACGGGAGGCCCGGGGAATCATCGTGGCGGTGCACGACGGCGAAGCCACGGTGTCAGGGAAGGTGCACTCCTGGGCGGAGCGGCAGGCGGTGGTCGACTCCGCGTCCCACGCGCGCGGGGTCAGGGCTGTCAAAGATCTGCTCGTCGTCGCACCGGACTTCTAACCTCGAACACTGCCGGCCGGGGCGGAGCGCCGCGCCGCCCGCCCCGGGTCCGGGTCCGCGGGGGTCACGCCAACGGTCGACAGCTGACGCTCGCCCGCCGCCGACGCGCCGATCGGAACATGCGCCGATAGACCTCGGCCAGCCACGCGTACCGCATCTCGAGGAGGAGTCCTATGTCGGCCGAACTCGGGCCGCAGTCCATGGATAGGCCCCGCACGCGACGCGCGATTCCGCTGCGTCGGATCGACGCGTATCGGTGGGAGATCCCAGCGGATTACCAGGCCGGGATGCGTGTCCCCGGACTCATCTACGCCGACGAGGGCCTCCTTCCCCAGATCGAAGAAGACCAGGCGCTGGAGCAGGTCGCGAATGCCCCACCCTTCCGGGCATTGTGCGCCGGTCGATTGCCATGCCGGATATTCATTGGGGGTACGGCTTTCCGATCGGCGGGGTGGCGGCGATGCGGCTCGACGACGGCGTCGTCTCCCCCGGTGCCGTCGGCTACGACACCAACTGCGGGGTCCGGTTGCTCACGACCGGCCTCAACCAAGAAGAAATACGATCACACCTCCCCGCCCTTACCGACCGTTTGTTCCAAAATGTCCCATCGGGGGTCGGGCCCACGGGCGCCTTCACCTCACGCCATCGGAATTAGATGATGTGCTCGACCGCGGCGCGGCCTGGGCCGTGGCGCGAGGTTTCGGCCGGCCTGGGGACCTCCAGCGGATCGAATCGGAGGGCACGATATGGGGAGCGATGCCCCCCGAAGTCAGCCAGCGGGCCCGCTCCCGGGGCCTCCCGCAACTGGGCACGTTGGGCTCCGGGAACCACTTCCTCGAGATTCAGCAGGTCGACGAAATCTTCGATCCAGCCACGGCCGCGGTTTTCGGTCTGCGCCGGCCGGGCCAGGTCACGGTCCTCATCCACTGCGGATCTCGAGGGCTCGGCCATCAAGTCTGTGACGATTTCCTCAAGGTATGCGACCGCGCGCTTCCCCGGTACGAGATCACGCTACCCGACCGCCAGCTTGCGTGCGTCCCCCTCTCCTCCCCCGAGGGCCGATCATATCTCGGGGCGATGGCCGCGGCGGCAAACTTCGCCTTCGCCAACCGGCAAGTCATTACGCACTGGGTCCGCGAGGCGTTCGCGGAGATCCTCGGGCCGCCGCCGGCGGCATCCGACCTCGACATCGTCTACGACGTCACCCACAATATGGCGAAACTCGAGGAACACACCATCGACGGCGAGCGGATGCGGCTGTGCGTGCACCGCAAAGGCGCGACGCGGGGCTTCCCCGCCGGTCATCCGGACGTGCCCGCGGCCTACCGGGACGTAGGCCACCCGGTGTTCCTTCCCGGAGACATGGGGCGATATTCCTACGTTATGGTCGGCACGCCGCTCGCGATGGCGGAGACGTTCGGCTCGACTCCGCACGGCGCCGGGTGCATGCGGAGTCGCGGCGCAGCGCGGCGGCTGCTCCACGGCGTCGATATTGTCGCGGCCTTGGCCGCGCGGGGCATCATCGTCCGTGCCCAGAGCCGCGGTCTGCTAGCCGAGGAAGCGTCCGAGGCGTACAAGGACGTCGCCGACGTGGTCCGCGTGAGCGACGGGGCCGGGATCACCCGCAAAGTCGCCCGCCTGCGCCCGCTGGCCGTGGTGAAGGGCTGAGCCGGTGGCGCGCCGCCTCACGCCTTTCGAGACGTTTGAACATACCGCCGACGTCGGCCTCGTCGTGCGGGGACATACCCTCGAGGAGCTGTTTGCGAACGCCGCCGACGCCCTGGTCGACCTCATGGTCGATCCCGAGGGGCTCCGCGAGGACGTCCGGATGACGGCTACCGTCACCGCGGCCGACCGCCCGGCGCTGCTCGTCACCTGGCTCAACGAACTGCTCTACCTGCTCGACGTTCACCGGTTCCTTCCGCGGCGGTGCCGGATCACTGAGTTCCGCGACACGACTCTCATCGCGGACCTCGTCGGCGACACCATCGATCCAAACCGGCACGCGGTTCGGAGAATGGTGAAGGCGGCAACGTACCACGGCCTCTCGCTTACTCACCTGGACGGCGTGTGGGAGGCCCGGGTGATTGTGGATCTCTGAGAGCCACTATTGAGGCACCGGCACCTGATCCCTCCGAAGCGCTCGGGCGCGTTGCCGCGATCTCGCTTAACCGCGGCGACGTGCGTCGCTTCCCAACCGGCAGATGCGGGCGAACGGCTGAGACGGGACCTCGCCGGCACCGTGGAACAGGCCCCGGCCGATGCGTTGGACCCCGTGCGTATCGCGCTGACCGATCGGCGTAGCGCCTGGAAAATCAGGTGCGGATCTGATAGGCGCTGGAACGGACCCCCGCTATGCTTTAGGTAGCTTCCGCGCCGCTCGGTCAGGCCAGGCGAAAAGGCAAGGTAGACGTTGCGATGTCGAGCCGTCGGAGTACCCTTCAATCGCGGGATGCGGATGATGCGGTAGGTACCATCCGCGCGGTCCACAGACCGGCGTTGACGCATCGGGATTATGAATGTGGTCTTGACCACGCGGGAAACGTTGCGCTCTTCCTCGATCAAAACCACTTCGCTCCAGACCGGTGGTCCCTCGATATCGATATCGGCCCGGACCTGATGTTCTTTCGTGTCATCATCAACGGTGTCGAGCAAGCGGAGCATGGACTGGCGAGGCGGCACGTGGTCGTGTCATGGTGGCTGGATGGCGCACGATCGGTCACCGACTTGCCCCCGCACCTGCAACCGGCCGCCCGGCGGCGCCCGCGCATCGCCTTATTGAAAGAACCACCCCGAGCGGCCGGATTCTGAAACGGGCGGCGACCTACGCAGGTGCGAGCGCTTGGGAGAGTGGAGGACGTCAATGCGCATCGGTCAAGTGGCGCCGCTGTATGAGTCCGTGCCGCCAAAATTGTACGGCGGGACAGAGCCGTTGTCTGCGGTTTGACCGAGGAACTTACGCGGCGCGGTCGCGAGGTCGTGCTCTTGGAAGGCACCAAGCTCAAGGCGGAGCCGCGTCGGGCAGAAGCTTGCCAAACGGGGCGTGTCCCGCCTCGTGGCAGGCCGTGAGCTTCCGCGCCTTCGGTGAGAGGATCCGGCTCTTCCGCTGCAGGCCGGCGATGACTCGCTCGGTTGCCTCGTCCAACTCCGCGCGGCCGATCCGCTTTTTCTCCTGCCCCGCCGCGAGCAGTGCCGCCCTCGTTCACCATCTTCGCCAGATCCGCGCCGTTGAACCCCGGCGTCTGCCGCGCCAGCCCGGGGACCATACTTTGGCCGCCACTCGGCCGTGATTGTGTTGCTTGTACACGGCCGCAGGATCGGACTTGCGTCTCATCGGTCATCCGATGCGCGCCGGATGGCGTCACGGGCGGCCGCTGCGTAGAGTACAAGCGGATGGTGTCCCTGACGGTCGTGGAGCTTTTGAAGGAGACGACATGGTGGACGCGGAGCGGCTGAACGAGATCGTGAAAGCAGGCGGCGACGGCGTGTTCTCGCTCTCGCTGAACACGGACCCGAGTTTGGCCGAGCATCAACGTCCGAACCCTGCCTACCGGGTGTGGACGCATAACGCGGTCCGGCGCCTGCTCCGCCGGTTATCCCCTGAGGCGCGCGAGCGCGCGGAGCCCGTTGCGCACCGGATGCTTGCGCACGTGGACACCATGCCCCAGGAAGGCCGGGGGACGGCCGTCTTCGCCGGGCCGGACCTGTGGGAGACCTACACGCTGCCGTTTTCGCTGCCCAACCATCTTGCGTACGGCCGGCCTGATGCAGTCCCGGTGCTGTGGGCGATTCACGAGTACGCGCCGTATGCTCTCGTCGTCGTCTTCCACGACCGTGCCCGGCTCCTCGTCGCCTACCTCGGCGAGACCGCCGTCGTCGACGAGATCACGCTCGAGCTCGCTACAGAGCAGTGGGGATTCAAGTACGGCCGCACGGCCACGTCCAGCCGCCGGAGCGGCGTGGGTGTAGGGCGCGGTACGCAGTCGGACGCGTACCAGGCACGCGTGCTCGCGCAATACCGCCGGTTCTGGCGCGCCGTTGCCGAGGCAGCTGCGCGCACGCTCGCGGCGCGCCGTATCGACCGGATTATCCTCGCCGGCAACAAAGAGGCCGCTGCGGCGGTATTCGCGGCGCTTCCGCGGCCGCTGCACAGCGCCGTTGTCGGCACCGTGGCCGTCGCGCCGCACGCCACCCTCGCCGAGATCCAGGCCCGGGCGCTGCCGGTCGCGTTGGCGCATCGTCACGGGCGGGACCGCCGCCTCGTTCGTTCGATCGTCGAGGAACGCCGTCCGGAAGGCATGGGGCTTGACGGAGCGGCCGCCACGCTTGAGGCGCTCGCCGCCGGCAAGTTGCGCATTATCGTGGCCGGAAGAGATATGCACGCCGCGGCGTGGGCCTGTTCGCGCTGCGGGGTCCCCGGCGCAGGCGCGGCCCAGTGTGCCGCGTGCGGCGGGTCGATGCACCGCCTGACTCTGCCGTGGGAGCTGCCCGTGCTGGCGGCCCGCTACGGTGCCGCACTCGAGGTCGTGGGTGCCGATGCCGCGGCGCCCCTTGCCGATGGCATCGGCGGACTGCTGCGCTACGCGCCGGCGGCGGCCGTCAATCTGCGCCGGGGAGCGTAGATCAATAGATTCCGGGAGCCCTTCGGCGGGTATGTGCGCAGCAGAGCAGCACCGCAACGAACAGCTGCGCCCCTAGCCGGCGCCTAAACTGCGGCGCACGGGGTCCTGAGCTAGGTGTGTGTCGGACCTCCGCGCAGCGGACAAAAGGCGAGCCGCCACATCTTCTGAGCTTTTGCCCACTCGGCCCACGCGGCATCGCCCAATCGCGCACGCACCTCTGCCGACTCGATGCGCACATCATCGGGACCGGATTGGGCCGCGATGTTCACCCGAAGGTTGCACGGAAACTCGGGGCAGACGCCGCAGTGCGCGACGCCGCGCTCCTTCGCACACGCGTAGACAGGACACACTTGTCCGAGATGCAGCTGTTCCTGTGTTGCGCACCCGGCGCCCAGCGTCTCGTACCACGCATTGCCCTCCCAATAAAGCCCGCAGATCCCGCCGAAGTCATTCGGAATCGCCTCGTCCACCTCGGGTTTGCGCGCATCCGCCACGGCTGCTCCCCCTCAATAAAGCTAACGCCTCTCGACTCTTGTCGTGGTGTGGTCCAGGCACCGCCCTTCCGCACATTCGTTTAACTCCCTCGGCAACGCCGCCTGCTTCGATCCGACGTCGTCGACGATCGCGCCGGCGACAACCTGAGCGGCGATGGAGAGTCTCACATCTGAATGGTAGGCGGCGGCGGACAGCCGGCATATCAAGCAGCAGACTCATTTCGGATACGGTGTGCGCCCGATGGGCGTGGGACGACCGTTGCCCCGACCGGTGGGAGCGACTCCGCGCACCGGTGAAACCATGGCCGCATGGAGATCGTGTTCCTGGGGACCGGAAGCGCGATCCCGCTTCCGCGCCCCGGTCATGACTGTCCGCAGTGCCGCTCGCGGGACGTACGCGACCGGCGGGAACCTTCCGCGCTTCTCATCGACCGGCGCATCCTGATCGATGCCGGCCCCTCGATCGGCGCGCTGCTGGCGTCGGTGGGACGCTCTCCAGACGACATCGCCGCCGTCGTGCTGACGCACCGCCACCGGGACGCCGCGGGCGGGCTCGGCATCCTCCCGGCCCGCACGCGCGTCGTGCTCCCGCAGCACGCAGGGCGCATTGCCATCGCGGACCGACGCTTGGAGGCCGTGCGCGTCCCGCATGCCGGCGCGACGTGGGGCTACCTGATCGACGGCGTGCTCGCGTACTTTTCAGACTATAGCCGGATTACGACGGCCCTTCCCGCCCTGCGGCGCGCGCGTGGCGGTCCTCGACGGCAGCGGGTGGGACCGAACGTTTCCCTCGCATCAGCCGATGGTGGACGTAATCCCGATCGTCAAACGGCTGCGCAATCTACGGCGGGTGGTCTTCACCCACGTCGGTCATTCGCATTTCACACACGCGGATCTTGAACGACGGATACAAGCACTTGGCGGCGTGCGATTCAGCGTCGCCTATCACGGCCTGCGGCTTCGCATTCGGTCGCGCCGGACGTATGGTTGAACGAGCTTATGCAGCCCGCGGCCTCGGCCGTTCCGTCCGATCGCCACGGGTCCAGCCAGACAGCGGAGGCGTCTGACCGGAAAGCTTCTCCATCCGACCCTCGCGGCGCACCTCTTGGCTACCTTCTGGCAGTCCGGCCAGCAGCACAGTCAGGGCCACGAACAACAGGACAACCGCGATCACCGCAGAGGCCCAGAGGACTGTGGATCCGACCTGCTGCCAAAACGTCTCGGTGTAGAGCTGGATTTGCTCGCCGAACCCCGCCTGTCCCAGGGACCAGTCCCACATGATTCCGCCACCCCCCGGCCCGTGTCGATTCGACACTTTAATGGTAGCGGGGCCCTGCGGCGGCGGCCATCAGATCGAAGTCTTATTCACCATCGGATGGAGCCCCGGTCGCCGGGCGGGTCGCCTGAGGGCCGACGGCCCGGGCGGGGCCGAGGCCCGCGTACGCGGCGGCGGGGCTGAGTTGTGCGATGAGGTCGTTGGCCCACACTAAGAATCGGCCGCCGGCGAGCGGATCGAGGGAGGTCATCTGTTCCATCGTGCGCCGTGGGTCGGCCCACCAGCGCTCGACTGAATCGCCCAACTCGAGCGTATAGAGGACCCGCGTGTTGGTCCCGGCTAGGGCCGCCGTTACCGTCGGGAGGTTCCGAAGGTTTGCCGCAAGGTCGAAGCGGCTCCGGTACGACTCCAGCCAGAACCCGGCCCAGGCCTGCGGATAAAACTGGTAGATCAGGATATCCAGCCCCGCGTCGGCCAGCGCGCGATAATCCGCACCGTGGCACGCGGCCTCGCCGGCGGACATGCCCATCTCATCGTAGGCCAAGAGGGCTCCGCCTGCACCGTGTACGGCCTCGGCGATGGTCCGGTAAAAGGCCGTCCACCGCGGAATCGTGCGGGCCCGATCGCCGTAGCGGTCCGGGTTCCAAATGCTGCTGAATCCGCAAAAGCCGTCTCCCAGCATGAGCCCGTCGAGTTGAACGTCTCCCGGAGCCGCACGTACTGCCGGCCGATGTATTCGGCGTACGTGAGGTGCTCGGGCCGCAGGCGTACGAACGGGTACAACTGGCTGCTCAGCGGCACGTGCCGCAGGTCGTGGGCGCGCCCGCACCCATGCCGGCCGGCGGTGGAACTGCCACCCCCCGTAGTTCCAGAAGCCGATGACGGTCTTGACGCCCTGCGCATGAAGCTGTGTAACGAGCGTCCGCAGATCTTCCTGGGTTACCCAGTCACGACGCGGACCGTGCCGGTTGAGATCCGCGGCGCGGCCCGCCTGGTAACCTGTGAAGGGCAGGAAAAACCGCGGATCGCGGTCCTCCATGATTGCGACGCCTTCCAGGCCGCCGAGGAGCGGCGGCGGCCGAGGGAAGGCGCCGAGATCGTGCATGCCCAGGTGCGGCCATTGGCGACCTGAGCCAGCGACAGGCCGGAGGGCCGGTGCCGCTGGACGGCCCGGCGCAGCAAGGCCCGGAGCAGATGATACGGTGGACGTGTAATCTTCACACTGCGTGGCTGTGTACCGCACGGCGGTGAGGGCCTCCTCCGTGGCCCCCTCAGACGACCGGAGGGAAGCGGATGGCGAAAGCACATGCCGGGCTGCATTTCAGGTGCGTGATGCGCGATTTTGTCACCGCGGACACGATGGCGCTGCTGACCGATCTCTACGAACTCACCATGGCGCAGAGCTATTTCCGGGACGGGCACAATCCGCCGGCGACGTTCGATCTGTTTGTCCGATCGCTGCCGCCGCGGCGCGGATTCCTCGTCGCCGCGGGCTTGGACACCGTTCTCGAGTATCTGGAGCGGATTCGCTTTTCCGAGGACGCGATCGCCTATCTGCGTTCGCTGCGCCTGTTTGATGAGCCGTTCCTCGACTATCTTCGCACCTTCGCCTTCACGGGGAACGTCTGCGCCGTCCCTGAGGGCGAGCTCGTCTTCCCGCCGGAACCGATTGTCGAGGTGACCGGACCGCTGATCGAAGCGCAGGTCGTGGAGACGTTCCTCCTCAATCAGATCAACTGCCAGACAATGCTCGTCACGAAGGCGGCCCGCGTCGTGCTGGCGGCGAAGGGCCGCCCGGTCGTGGACTTTTCCCCCCGGCGCGACCACGGCACCGATGCCGCGATGAAGGCCGCCCGATGCTCGTATCTGGCCGGCTGCGCGGGCAGTTCCAACACGCTTGCCGGGATAGTGTACGCCCTCCCCGTATACGGCACGATGGCGCATTCCTACGTTATGTCGTATGATGACGAGCTTGAGGCGTTTCGCGCCTACGCGCGGAGCTTCCCCGACGCGTGCCTGCTGCTCATCGACACGTACGACACGGTGCAGGGCGCGCGGAACGCCGCGATTGTGGCGGCGGAACTTCGGGACCGAGCGCATCGCCTTCGCGGCGTCCGCCTCGACAGCGGCGATCTGCTCGACCTGAGCCGAAAAGTACGCCGCATCCTCGACGACGCCGGGGCTCGGGATGCGCAGATTCTCGCGAGCGGGGACCTCAACGAAGACAAGATCGGCCACCTGCTCGAGGCGGGCGCCCCGATCGATTCATTCGGCGTGGGCACCGAGATGGGAACCTCGCACGACGCGCCCGGCGTCGGGGGCGTGTACAAGCTCGTCGAGGACACCCGGGGGTGCCGCGTCAAGCGCAGCGGCGGTAAGGCGACCCTGCCCGGACGCAAACAAGTATGGCGGCTCACCCGCAACGGAGAAATCGGAGAAGACATCATCGCGCTCCACGACGAGCCCGCGCCGCCCGGTGGACGGCCGCTCCTCATCGAGGTGATGCGGAACGGGAAGCGCATCGTGCGCGAGCCGCTCGAAACCGCACGCCAACGCTGCCGGGACCGCCTTGCTGCCCTGCCGTCGGCATTGCGGGGGATCGGAGCCGTCACCTATCCCGTTCAGCGCAGTCCCCGCCTCGATGCGCTCTTTCGGCAGATGACAGGCGTGTCAGATGACGGCCCGTCCGTCAGCCCGGTGTAAACGCCGAAGGCCGCCGTATCAGGTCAGTACTCTCCGCCCGACGCCCACCCCGGCCGTGGCGCGCCACCTACGTCACGGCGCTACGATCTACGGCCGCGCCGCGAAGATCCCGATCTTCGGCTGCACGAGCCGCGCGAAATCCTCGTACGTCATCGTCATCACCAGATCGTGCGTTCCCGCGTTGAAGAGGATCACCGGATCGTGGGTCAGCCCCCGATCCACCAACACCGGGATGTGGTACAGGTTGCCGAACGGCGGCATCGCCCCCACGTCGCAGTCCGGGAACGCGCGCAAGAATTCGGCTTCCGTGGCCAGCCGCGCACTCTTCGCCCCCACCGCCTTGCTCACCCACGGCACGTTGACGTACGAGGTGCCCGGGACGACGACCATGATGAGACGCTGATCCCCCATGACCAGAACCACCTTGGCGATCAGCTTGCCCGGCACGTGTTCCACCTGCGCGAGCTCCTGAGCCGTGTACCGCGGAGCGTGGCGCGAGACCTGATACGCGACCCCCGCCATGTCAAGATACTCCCGCAAACGCGCCAGGCAGGGTGAACGTAACATTGTGGCGCCCGTCGACTCGATCTCAGTCATACTGGCTCACCTCCCGCGATCCTCACGTTCACGATAGCGCGACCCTTCGCACGGGCCTGTCCGTCACGCAACCGATTCGGGATTACTTCTGCGCCCTGCTCTTTGGCCAGCTGTAGGGCGTGCGTGAGCGCGCCATCACTGCCGGCGTTTCCGTCGGCGGGAATCAGGATGCGGCGATACATAGAGTCCGTTCCTTTGTCCGATGGCATCCGTCAGCAACAGCAGCAATGATGATGGTGATGGTGGCACCCACAGTGATGGCGGTGGTGATGATGGTGGTGACCGCAATAGCACCCCTCTTCACCCTTCCCCGCCTCTTCGTTACGCTGTTCTCCCGCTGCTCCTTTCAGCGCGCGCTCCAACGCCACCCGCTCTTCCTGGTTGAGACTTTCCAGAATTTTCTGCACGTCCGCCATGTCGTCACCGCCTCTTTCATCGAGATGCCTTGCGGGACACCATCGCGCCCGCATGAGACGCTCTTGATTATCGTAGAAAGACCCGTTCGGCGCCGCCATCAGGCCGGGGACGGATTCACCGCCGGGTTACGGCCCTACGTCAAGAGCAAGGCCCCTTGCGACGGAGCGCGTGCCGCGGAGTCCTGATCCTGATGCCGGCGGCCAGGGCCAGCGCCACCACGAGCGCGGTCACCACGGCACCAATCATCCGGCGTCGCATTTACCGCACGTCCTCGATCGAGATGAACCGGCGCCGCGGGCGCCGCGGCTTCGCTCTCCCGCGCGGCACCGTCACGGCGCCGGTTCTCCCCGTGTGACTCAGGCGCTCTATGCCCGGCCGGCAGGCGGACGCTAGGTGTGCGTAGGCCCTCCATACGGGGCGAGCACACGGCGGAGCGCCGCCGACGTGCGGATCCGAGGCAGCCTACGACGGTCCTTGTCGCGAGGGCCGAGACGCGCTCCGCCGGCTGGAGATTGAAACCGCTGGGCTCCTGCGGCGCGGGCAGGTCCTACTCGGCCTAATGGATCCCCTCGCCTCTCCGGAGACGGTCCGGGATATCGCCGCTACCGGCGCGATCGCGTTTGCGATGGAACTCATGCCCCGGATCACGCGCGCGCAGAGCATGGACGCGCTGTCCGCAATGGCCACCGTGAGCGGCTACAAGGCCGTGCTGCTCGCCGCCGCCGCGCTACCCCGCATGTTCCCGATGCTGACCACGGCCGCGGGGACGATCACTCCTGCCCGCGTGTTTGTGATCGGCGCCGGCGTGATGGGCCTGCAGGCCATCGCGACCGCGCGGCGCCTCGGGGCGACCGTGTCCGCCTATGATGTGCGGCCCGCAGTGCGCGATGACGTCATCTCCGTTGGGGCACGCTTCGTCGAGTTGCCGCTCGATACGGCATCGGCGCAGGATACGCGCGGCTACGCGCGCGCGCAGGATGAAGCGTTCTACCGCCGCCAGCGCGAGCTGCTCGCGCAGACCGTGGCGCAAAGCGACGTCGTCATCACGACCGCGGCCGTTCCCGGCCGTCAGGCGCCGGTGCTGGTGACCGCCGACATGGTGCGGGCGATGCCGCCGGGATCGGTGATCGTCGACTGCGCCGCCGACCATGGCGGCAACTGCGAGCTCAGCCGGCCGGGGGAGACCAGCGAAGCGGGCGGCGTGACCGTCATCGCGCCCCTGCAGCTCGCCGGATCGATCCCCGCCCACGCGAGCCAGCTGTACGCCCGGACGATCGCCGCATTGGTCCAACACATCAGCCGCGACGGCGCCCTCCACGTCGATCCGGCCGACGAGATCATTCGCGACACGCTCGTCGCCTGCGACGGAGAGGTCGTGCAACCGAGGGTGCGCGAGGCGCTGGGACTGCCGCCGCTCCCCGCCGCCGCCGCCGCACCCCCGGCCGCCAACGCGGCCGACGGAGGCGAGGCGTGACGACCACCGACCTCACGACCGGACTCTACGTGTTCATGCTGGCGACGTTCCTCGGCTTCGAAGTCATCCGCCGGGTCTCGCCGCTGCTCCACACCCCGCTCATGTCGCTGACCAACGCGATTTCCGCGATCGCGGTCATCGGCTCCCTCGTGATGGCCGGCGAACAGCGCACCGCGCTGAGCACGATCCTCGGCACGCTTGCCGTCACGGCGTCGATGATCAACGTGGTCGGCGGCTTTCTCATCACAGACCGCATGCTGCGGATGTTCAAGCGGAAGTAGCGGATGATGCTCGACACCGCGGTGTCGCTCGTCTATATCCTTGCGGCGGCGCTGTTCATTCTGGCATTGAAATGGCTGAACGCGCCCGCCACGGCGCGCCACGGGGTGGTCGCCGGCGAGATCGGCATGCTGCTCGCGATCGTCGGAACGCTGCTGCGCACCCACGTGGTCAGTTATCAATGGATCATCGTCGCAGTGGTGATGGGATCGGTCATCGGCGCGCCGATGGGCCTCTTCATGCCGATGACCGCGGTCCCGCAGCGGACCGCCCTCTCGCACGCCTTCGGCGCCCTGGCCGCGGCGCTCGTCGGAACCGGCGAATACTACCTCCAGGCGCCGCGCGCCGGCACGTTTACGATGACCGCGCTTGCCGTGTAAGTCGTACTGGGCAGCCTCACGTTCGCCGGCAGTCTCACGGCCTTCGGAAAACTTCAGGAACTGCTCCCCACCCGCCCGATCACCTATCGGGGCCAGAACGTGATGAACATATCCTTGTTGGCGGTGACGGTCGGCCTCGCGGTCGCGGTCGTCATCCGCCCCGGGCTCACGGTGTTGTTTCCGATCATCATCGCGTGTGCGCTCGTGTTCGGGGTGCTGCTGATTATCCCGATCGGCGGGGCCGATATGCCGACCGTGATCTCGCTGCTGAACTCCTATGCCGGATTGTCCGCCGCGGCGATGGGCTTCGTCCTCAACAACTACCTCCTCATCATCGCCGGCGCGCTCGACGGCTCGTCCGGGTTCATCCTCTCGATGATCATGTGCCGGGCGATGAACCGGTCGTTTACAAACGTGCTGTTCGGGGCGTTCGGTAAAGTCCAGGAGGGCGTGGCCGCCGTGGCGCCGGAGAAGCCGGTGCGGAGCGCCACTCCCGAGGAAGCGGCGTCGATCCTGGCGGCGGCGCGGTCGGTCATCGTGGTGCCCGGCTACGGCATGGCGGTCGCGCAGGCCCAGCACCAGGTGCGCGAGCTCTACGACGCTTTGACGCGCCGCGGCGTGGACGTCAAGTTCGCGATCCATCCGGTGGCCGGGCGCATGCCCGGCCATATGAACGTTCTCTTGGCCGAGGCCGACATTCCCTACGAACGGCTGCTCGGACTGGAGGACGCCAACGCGGAACTCCCGCAGGCGGACGTGGCGCTTGTCGTCGGCGCGAACGACATTACGAATCCCGCGGCCCGGCACGACAAGACAAGCCCGATCTACGGGATGCCGATCCTCGACGTGGACAAGGCCGGCGTGGCCATGGTAATCAAACGGAGCATGCGGCCGGGGTTTGCGGGCGTGGAAAACGAACTCTACTACCTCGACAAGACGCTGATGCTCTTCGGAGACGCCAAGGCCTTCGTCGGGGAGATCACGAAGGAACTCGGCGAGGCCGGCCACAGCGCCGCCCCGAGCGCGCAGCCGAAACCGGCGATCGCGACCCTAGCCGCCTCGCGGTGATCGTCGAATGATGCAGCTGCGGTGACCGTTCCGATGGCCCCATCCGCCCCTGAAGCGTTCCACACGCTCACGGTCGACGGATTGGATCCGCTGTTTCAGGTCCTCCGCCGCCGCGGCTACCGCCTCGTCGGCCCGACGCTGCGCGACGGCGCGATCGTCTACGACGAGATCGCTTCCGCAGCGGACCTTCCGGTGGGCTGGACCGACGTCCAGGACGGCGGGACATACCGCCTGGAGCGGCGCACGGATCAGGCGCGCTTCGGCTACCCCGTCGGCCCGCATTCCTGGAAGCGGTTCCTGTTCCCCGCCGCCACGCGCCTGTGGCGCGCGCAGCGCGCCGCTGGTGGGGGGTTCGAGCTCGAGGATCACCCGAACGACGCCCCGCGCTACGCCTTCATCGGCGTGCGCGGGTGCGATCTGCACGCGATCGCGGTGCAGGACCGGGTGTTCCTCGAGGGACCGCACGTCGATCCGACCTATAAGGCGCTGCGCGAAGGCGCCTTTGTCGTGGCGGTGAACTGCGGGCAGGCGGGCGGGACATGCTTCTGCGTCTCGATGAAGACGGGGCCCAGGGTCACCGGAGGCTTCGACCTCGCGCTCACGGAGATCCTCGAGGACGGCCGCCATGAGTTCATCGTGGAGACCGGCACGGAGCGAGGCGCGGAAGTGCTCCGGGACCTCGAAGCGGACGGCCCCGCGCAGCCGGCCGCCGTCCGCGGCGGGCCGCCGGACGCTGCGGCCGCGATCGACCGAACGGTCGCCCGCGCGGCCGCGCAGATGGGCCGGACGATGGACACGACCGGCATCAAAGAACTGCTGTACCGGAACCTGGAGCACCCGCGCTGGGACAACGTCGCCGCGCGCTGCCTCACCTGCGCCAACTGCACAATGGTATGCCCCACCTGCTTCTGCAGTTCCGTCGAAGACACCACCGACCTCACGGGCGCGCACGCGGAGCGGTGGCGCCGATGGGACTCGTGCTTCACCATGGACCACTCCTACATCCACGGCGGCAACGTGCGGAATTCGCCGAAGTCGCGGTACCGGCAATGGATGACCCACAAATTGGCGACGTGGATCGATCAGTTCGGCACATCAGGTTGTGTGGGCTGCGGGCGCTGCATCACCTGGTGCCCGGTGGGCATCGACATTACTGAAGAGGTACGCGCGATCCGCGAGAGCGAGACAGAATCTCCCGATCGCTCCTCACCCAAGCAACGCGGCGGCAAGGGGCCCGGCGATGCGTGAACTCTCCGAGGTGCTTGCCGATCATATGTTTTTCCGCGGACTGCCACCCGGCGACGTGGAATTTATCGCGGGATGCGGCTCGAACGTCCACTACGCCGAGAACGCGATCATGTTCCGCGAGGGCGGCCCGGCCGACCACTTCTATCTGCTGCGCCACGGACGCGTGGCCCTCGAAATCGCCTCGCCGGACCGCGGGCCGCTCACCGTGCTGACGCTCGGCGCCGGCGAGGTCGTGGGGTGGTCGTGGCTGGTCCCGCCCTACCGTATGTCGTGCGACGCGCGCGCCCTTGAGCCGGTTCGGGCGACGCAGTTCGATGGCGCCTGCATTCGCCGCAAATGCGAAGAGAATCCCCGACTCGGCTATGAACTATTGAAGCGGTTCGCCGGGGTGCTCGGGCAGCGTCTCCGCGCGACGCGCCTTCAGGTCCTTGATGTTTACGGGACCCGTGTCTGAACCGGCGCCGACGGCGCCCCGGCTGGCCATGGACCCGATGGCGCCGGTCCCCTACCCGGTCCGGCGGGTGTCCCGCGATACGCACGACACCGTGACGCTCGAACTGACGTCGAACGGCGGGGCCGCATTTGCCCCGGGACAGTTCAACATGCTGTATATGTTCGGGCTTGGAGAGGTCCCGATCTCAATCAGCGGTGATCCCGGCAAGCGGGCCACACTCGTGCACACCGTCCGAGCGGTCGGGGCGGTGACGCGCGCCCTCTGCGCGGTGCGCCGCGGCGGCATCGTGGGCGTCCGGGGCCCCTTCGGGAGCGCGTGGCCCCTCGAGGAAGCGGCGGGAAAGGACATTGTCATCATGGCGGGGGGCATCGGGCTCGCTCCGCTGCGGCCCGCCATCTATCACCTGCTCACCCAACGGGACCGCTACGGCCGCGTGGTCCTGTTGTACGGTGCGCGGACGCCCGGCGATCTGCTGTACACGCGGCTGCTGGAACGGTGGCGCGGCCGCTTCGATGCCCAGATCGAGGTCACCGTCGATGCCGCGCCGCCGGGCGAGTGGCGGGGCCACGTCGGCGTTGCGGGGACCCTCTTGCCCCGGGCGGAGTTTGACGCCGCCCGGGCCGTGGCGCTGGTCTGCGGCCCGGAGGTCATGATGCGCTTTGCGATCGCAGACTTGCGACACCGCGGGCTCGCCCCGGAGCAGATCTACCTGTCGATGGAACGGAACATGCGCTGTGCGATCGGGTTCTGCGGCCACTGCCAGTTCGGGCCGGTGTTCGTCTGCAAGGACGGGCCGGTCTTCCGTTACGATCGGCTGGCGCCGTTTCTCGGCGTCCGCGAATTCTGATGCCGCGCGCGGACACGGCTGCCGGGCGCCCGACGGTCCTCGACCGAAGCCGTCGGCCGCCAGGGGGCAAGGGACGCCGGCCCACCCTCGCGGTCTGGAAATTCGCGTCGTGCGACGGCTGCCAGTTGACCGTCCTGTCGTGCGAGGACGAATTGCTGACCCTCGCCGGCCGGGTCGACATCGCGTACTTCCTCGAAGCGTCCCGGGGGACCGTGCGGGGCCCGTATGACGTCTCCCTCGTCGAAGGCTCGATCACGACGGCCCACGACGCGGAGCGAATCCGCCGCGTGCGGCAGGCGTCGCGGTTCCTCGTCACGATTGGAGCGTGCGCCACCGCGGGCGGCATCCAGACGCTCCGCAATTTCCAAAACGTCCAGGAGTTCATCCGGGCCGTCTACGCAAAACCCGAGTACATCGAGACGCTCGCGACCTCGACGCCGATCTCGGCTCACGTCAAAGTCGACTTCGAGCTGCAGGGCTGCCCGATCAACAAGGGGCAGCTGCTGGAGGTCTTGAGCGCCTACCTTCAAGGGCGGGCGCCGGGCATCCGGAATCACAGCGTCTGTGTCGAGTGCAAGCGGCGGGGGACGGTGTGCGTAATGGTCGCCCGGGGCACGCCGTGCCTCGGCCCGGTGACGCACGCCGGGTGCGGTGCGATCTGCCCCGCTTACGATCGGGGCTGTTACGGCTGCTACGGGCCCATGGAGAGTCCCAACACGGAGTCGCTCACGCGCTGGTGGCGGCGGCTCGGCGTGCCGGACGCGGCGATTGCGCAGTCCTATCGCGGCATCAACGGCCACGCGGAACCCTTCCGGAAGGCCGCCGAGGCGCTCGGCGTACCGCCCGAGACCCCACCCGACCGCGAGGGCAAGCCCGGTGAACCGCATGCCGGTTAAGCGCCGCACAATCAAAGTTGACGCCCTGGCCAGGGTCGAGGGCGAGGGCGCGCTCTATGTGCGGACGGCGAACGGCCGAGTCACCGACGTGCGCCTGCGGATCTACGAACCGCCGCGCTTCTTCGAGGCGTTCCTGCGCGGCCGTGCGTTCAGCGAGGCGCCCGACATCACGGCGCGCATCTGCGGCATCTGCCCGGTCGCCTATCAGATGAGCGCCTGCCGGGCGATGGAGGACGCCTGCGGCGTGCAGGTCGGCGGACAGATCCGCGCGCTGCGCCGCCTCCTATACTGCGGCGAGTGGATCGAAAGCCACGCGCTGCACGTCTACATGCTGCACGCGCCGGACTTTCTCGGGTACACAGGGCTCATTGAGATGGCGCGCGACCACCGCGTGATCGTGGAGCGCGGGCTTGCGCTCAAACGAACCGGCAACGACCTTATGCGCCTTATCGGCGGCCGCGAAGTCCATCCGATCAACGTGCGGGTGGGCGGATTTTATCGGACGCCGTCGCGCGCGGAACTCAACGCGTTCAGGGACCCGCTCAAAGAGGCCCGGGACGCCGCGGTCGAAACCGTGCGCTGGGTGGCCGGCTTCGACTTCCCGGAGTTCCAGCAGCCCTACGAATTTGTGGCCCTGCGGGCGGGCTCGCCGTCCGGCGAGTACCCGATCGACGACGGCCGGATCGTCAGCAGCGGCGGGCTCGACATCGCGGTCGACGCGTACGGCGAGCATTTTATTGAAGAGCAGGTCCCGCACTCCAACGCGCTGCATTCACGCCTCCGTGCCCGCGGCGCGTACTTCGTCGGGCCGCTCGCCCGGTACAATCTCAACTTCGACGCGCTGTCCGCCCCGGCGAAGGAAACAGCGCGCCAGGCGGGCCTAGGCGCGGCATGCCGGAACCCTTTCCAAAGCATCGTCGTTCGCGCGGTGGAAATCGTCTACGCCTGCGACGAGGCGCTGCGGCTCATCGACGGGTACGAGCCGCCGCCGCGGCCGTTCGTGGAGGTTCGGCCGGCGCGGCGAGCCACCGGACACGGATGCACGGAAGCGCCGCGCGGCATCCTGTATCACCGCTACACCGTCGACGAGAGCGGCGTCATTGTGGACGCGCGGATCATTCCGCCGACGTCGCAGAACCAGGCGCAGATTGAGGCCGACCTCCGCGACGTCGTGCAGCAGTCGCTTGCGCTGCCGGACGACCGGCTCACGCTCCGCTGCGAGCAGGCAGTCCGCAACTACGACCCGTGCATCTCGTGCGCGACGCATTTCCTCCGGCTCCACATGGACCGCGCATGACCGGACACGCGACGGAGCCGGTGCTCGTCGTCGGCGTGGGGAACCGGTACCGCGGGGACGACGGCGCCGGACTCGCCGCCGCGGCCCGACTCGGCGAGGCCGCGGGCGCGCCGGTCGTGCTGCTGGATAACGCCGGCGACGGCACGGTGCTCCTCGATGTCTGGCAACGGGCGGACGCTGTCATCCTGATCGATGCCATGCGATCCGGGGCGCCCGCCGGCACAGTCCGCCGCCTGGACGCCGCCGCAGAAGTTGGCGCCGCGAATGTCGCGGCGCTGCTGAGTCAAGGTCGGACGCTGGGCGGCTCGACGCACGGGGTCGGCGTGGCTGAGGCGGTCGCGCTGGGCCGAACGCTCCACCGCCTGCCGCGCCGTCTCGTCGTCATCGGCATCGAGGGCAGGCGTTTCGACGCGGGAGTCGACCTGTCGCACGAGGTGGAACGCGCGCTGGACGAGGCCGTGCGCCTCGGACTCGAGGAGGTCGCGGATGTGCATCGCGCTGCCCGGTAGGGTCCTCGAGATCGTCGACGCGTCCGCCGGGACGGCGCGGGTGGACATCCGCGGGACGCCTCGGACAATCAGCCTGGGGCTGCTGGACGTCCGGCCGGGGGACTGGGTCATGGTGGGCATGGGGCTGGCGCTCGAGAGAATCACCGAAGCGGACGCCGTCGACGCGCTGCGTCTGCTCGACGAACTGGAAGGAGCGGCGGCAAACGCCCAGGTCCCGGAGGCCGGGCCGTGAGCCGCGAGGGGGCCCTGCTTGCCGCGCGGTTCAGTTTCATGCCGAACCGGCTCGGCTTTTGCGGTCCCGAAGAGAACCGGGCGATGCTCGAGTACCTCGCGGACGGACACAGCGACCGGGGGCTCGAGCAGATCCTGACGCGCTTCGCCGGCGCCTTCCCATACTACACGTTCATCGCCGCGGCCAACGGGATCTCCGATCCCTTCGACGTGCGCGTCATCGAAGCGTATTGGATCGGCAACCGACTCCTCGCCGGCGTCGAGGCGGCCGACCTCTGGCGGCACCTGGAGGAACGGTTCCGCGCGCGGTTCCCGGCGCGGCTGCTGCGATCCGTCCTGGGCCAGGTGCCGGCGGGCGGGCGGCCCCATCACAACTTCCATGTGTTCAGCATGCCGGTGCGGACGGGCCACCGGGAGACGTCGCACAGTCTCGCCACCATGGATGCGTGTCGGATCAGTTGGGCCCGGGTCGTCGCCGACCACGACGAGACGCTGCTGGTGGAACGGCGTCCGCTCGCGCTTGCCGGCGAGGAGATCGTTCTCGCCGCCCCGGAGCCCCGGAGCGTCTTCCGGCGGTTCGACGGCAGAACGTTGTTGGCCGACGTTCGACCGGGCGATGTGGTGGCTGTGCATTGGGGATGCGCGTGCCATCGCCTCACGCGCACACAGCACCGCTACCTCGTGCACTATACTCGCCTGCACCTCGCGCTGGCCAACCGAGAGCGGCGCGGCGGTACGCTCGTCGCCGGATCGAGGTAACCGCGCCGTGCATGAACTGTCGATCGCGATGAGTCTGGTCGAGCTCGCGTCGGACCGGGCCGCCGAGATCGGCGGAGCCCGAGTCGCTGCCGTGCACGTCCAGCTCGGGGCCCTCGCGGGCGTGGTCGAGGAGGCGCTGCGCTTCTCGTTCGACGCCGCGGCCGGCGGCACGGCGCTCGACGGCGCCCGCCTGGTGGTCGACCGCGTGCCCGTGGCGGTACTCTGCGCCCCGTGCGGCGTCGAGCGCGTCCTCGACGAACCGCTCCGGTTTCGGTGCCCCGTGTGCGGAGCCCCCGCGACGAACGTCGTGCGTGGGCGGGAAATCGAGTTGACGGCGCTGGAGGTCGAAGAGCATGCCACCGCGGATCGTTGAAGTGCGCCGGAACGTGCTGGCCAAGAACGATGCGCTGGCGGGGCAGCTGCGCGCGAGGTTCGCGGATGCCGGTGTTTGCGTAGTCAGCCTCGTCTCGAGCCCCGGTGCCGGCAAGACGGCGCTCTTGGGCGAGACGCTGCGGGGCCTGCGTGCCGGCCATCGTGTCGCGGCGCTCGTGGGCGACCTCGCCACCGACAACGACGCGGTGCGCCTCGGGGCGAGCGGCGCGCCGGTCCGGCAGATCAACACCGGCACGATCTGCCATCTCGACGCCGGGATGGTCGAGCGGGCGCTCGACACCTGGGACCTCGCCTCGCTCGACTTCCTGTTCATCGAGAACGTCGGCAACCTGGTCTGTCCGGCCGGCTATGACCTCGGCGAGGACCTGCGCGCCGTGCTGCTGTCCGTCACCGAGGGGGAGGACAAGCCGCTGAAGTATCCGGTGATCTTCGGCGGCGCCGATCTCGCGCTGATCACGAAGGTGGACCTGGCGGAGGCCGCCGGCTACGACGAGGCGCTGGCACGCCGGCATCTCGAGGCCGTGCGCCCCGGGCTCGAGGTCTTTCGGGTGTCCGCGAAGTCCGGGGAGGGCCTGACGGGGTGGCTGGCGCGCCTTGACGCCGCCCTGGCCGCCAAACGCGCCTCGGAGTCGCGGGTGTGACCCGCGAAATCCCGCGCAACCCGCGGCTCGGCTACCAGTTTGCGGTCCTTAACGCCGTGATCAGCGGGTTCGCCATTTTCCTGAACAGCCTTGGCGTCCGCATGTTTGCGGACTCCACCCTGTACACCAGCCTGAAGAACGGGGTGGTCGCCGTCGCGGTGCTGCTGCCCTTGCTCCTGAACACCGCTCGCCGGCGGGAGCTGGCGCGTCTCACCCGCGGCCAGTGGAGCCTGCTCGTGTTGATCGCGCTCGTTGCCGGCAGCGTGGCCTACGGACTCGATTTCCGCGGACGGCAGATCAGCACGGCAACGACGGCCGCCGTCGTCGGGCACACAGGGTTCCTGGTCGTGGCGGCGCTGGCGGCCGTGTTCCTGCGCGAGCGGTTCAACCGCGCCGTCCCGGCCGCCCTCCTTGCGCTTGCGGTCGGGCTGGCGCTGGGCCTCAAGGTGCACGACGTTCGGCTGGACGCCGGCGTACCGCTGCTCGCCGCCGGTACGCTGCTGTTCGCTGTGGGCGCGGTATTGATCAAAGTGGCGCTGCGCACGATCTCGATCGCGACCGTGGTCGCGGTAAAGATGGCGTGCGGCGCCGCCCTGCTGTTTGCTTATGTGGCCGCGACCGGGAGTCTCTCCACGGTGGTTCACCTCTCGGTCGTGCAGTGGGGCTTCGCGCTCGTTGGGGGGCTCATCTTGCTGGCGTTCACGCTGACGGCCGTGGCCGGACTGCGCTACGCGTCCGCCACGGGCGTGACGGCCGTCTCCGCCGGGGCGCCAATCGTGACTGCAGCGCTGGTGGCGGCGACGCGCCACACACCGATCCAGCCGCCGCAGCTGTTCGGCATGGGGATGGTCCTGACCGCTGTGCTCATCGTCTATGTCTTGGGAGGCGCCGACGAAAGCCGGGCAACTACGCGTCACGCCGCCGGTCGCGCCCGGTCCTCCGCGACCTCTGCCGTCGCGTGGCTGTCGGGATCGGTGCGCGCGAAGTACCAGTCAAACACCGGCTCCAGCCATCCCCGCAGGCTCACCCAGTAGATGCGCGCCATCATCATCTTCATGAAGTGATTGAGGCGGTTGGGCGCATAGTTGAGCACCGGCGCGGTATAGGAGCCGATGACGAACGTGCCCTTCCCGTAGGCCAGGTCGAACGCACAGTGAGTGCGGCCCCCAAACCGCGCCGGACGGCCGCTCAGGATCTCGGCTACGACCTTCGCCTCGAGGTGCGCCCCGACGCCCGCCTTTGAGGTCGGTAGATTGGTCGCGTCGCCGATGGCAAACGCGTTGTCGAAGCCTTTGATCCGCAGCGTCTCCTTGTCGGTCACGACGAAGCGGTTTGCGTCCAACGCATCCGCGGGTTCATAGGCGATGTCGGCCCCCACGAACGGCGGAATGATGATCGGCAGGTCATACTGAATCTCCTCGCCCTCGATCGAGTAGATGGTGCGGCTCGCCGGGTCGATGCGGTCCACGTCGAAGAATGGCATGATTTCGACGCCGCGCGCGCGGAGAATCGGCTCGACGATGGCGTTCGTCGGCTCGGCCGGATAGGCCCGCGGGTACGGCGAGATGAAGACGAGTCGCGTCCGATCCCGCAGACCCCGCCGCCGCAGCAGTTCGTCGGTGAGCAGCATCCCCTCGACGGGGGACGGCGGGCACTTGATAACCGGGGATGCCTGACCGAGGACGATCGTGCCCCCGCGAAACGCGTCCAGGGCCGCCCAGACCTTCTGCGCCCGCGCCACGCTGCTGTGGTAGGTGCCATATTGATCATTGATCGTCCGGAGCCCGGGGATTTGGTCGGGGTCCGTCGTCACACCCGTCGCCACGACAAGATCGTCGTAGTCATACCAGCTGCCCGCCGCCGTGGCGACGGTGCGGGCGGTCAAATCGATGCGGGTGACGGGTTCTTGGATGAACCGGACGCGGCGGTCGAGGAGCCGGCGCTCGTCCCGGATGATGCGCGGGCTCGCATTCTTGAATGCGACGTAGAGCAGCGCTGGCTGAAACATGTGCGCCGCGGACTTGCTGAGCACAATCGTCTCCATACGCCGCCGCGCGAGCATGTTGGCCACCATCGTGGCGCCCGAGCCGCCGCCGACGATCACGACGCGTTTCATCGGCTCACCTCCGCCTCACCGTCGCAGGATACGGACGACCGCGACGATCTTCCCGGGCGGGTCCTCGATGGACACGATCTCGTTGCGCGTCTTGGCCGCCCACGCCTGGACGTCCGGCTTGACGCCCGGGTCGGTGGCCCACAGTTCGATGACGTCCCCCACCTTCGCGCGGCGGTAGGCGAGCGCGAGATCCGTGATCGGCCCGGGACACGAGGAGCCCCGGGAATCGACAAGCGTATGCGGTGTCGTGGCTTGGCCCATGTCGCCATCTCCTCAGATGAACAGCGTCTGGCCGCCCTCGGCCGCCTGGAGGAAGGTGGCGGCGCCAACGACGTCGTCGACCAGATCGTTGAAGTCGGCCTTCTTCAGGCCCATCACGTCGGCCATCATTGAGCAGGCGTAGACCTTGGCGCCGAGTTCCTTGGCCTGCCGCAGCATGGCGTCCCACGGCTGAACGTGCGCGGCCTTCAGGCCCTGCGCAAGCGCGGGCGCCATCGAGGTAAATTCCACGGGAAATGGCAAATCGTGCGGCTGCTTCGTAAAGCCCTGCAGCGCGAACCCCGTCACAAAGACGTTGACGTCCATGCCCATGGCCGCGGCGCCCTGCGCGAGCACCCCGAGCGGGATGAACTTGTCGGCCGTGCCGCTGAACATGATGATCGAGATCCTGCCGGTGGCGACGCTCCCCGCCTCGTCCTTTGACACAAACTCCATGGTTTTGGCCATCGCGAATGCCTCCCGTCGTGGCACGTCTTCGAGCCTTGCCATGCTCGAACGTACGCCACGCCGCAAGATATCACCATCGGGCCGCCGTCGTATCACGGATCGGGCGGGCGGTTGAAGCGCCGGCGGCGCCGCATGCCCGGCCGCCGCGGCGCCGCCCCGCGGGGTCAGACGAGTCCGGTGACGTGTCCCTCCGCGTCCAGATCGATCTGGGCGGCATGAGGATGGCTAGGCAGCCCCGGCATCGTTACGATGTCGCCGGCGAGGACATCGAGATAGCCGGCGCCGGCCGCCAGGCGCACGCCCCGGATCGGAAACGTGTATCCGCTCGGCGCACCTTTGAGCGAGGGATCGTGCGATAGCGAGAGGTGGGTCTTGGCCACGCAGACGGGCAGGCCGCCGTATCCGGCCTCGACGTAGCGCTCAAGGTCGCGCCGCGCTTCGGCCGTCCACGAGACCTCTGCGGCGCCGTAGAGCCGGGTGGCGAGCGTCCTGATCTTCGCCTCGGGAGCGTCCTCGGGCCGGTAGAGCCGACCCGTCGGCCGCGCGCCGAGCCGGCAGGCCTCTTCCACGGCCTCGGCGAGTTCAACGCATCCGTCGCCCCCGCGCGCGAACGCGTGGTGTTCAGCGACGGCGACGGCCCCGGTCTCGGTGGCGAGCGCCCGCACCGCACGCAGTTCGGCGGCCGAATCGGTCTCGTAACGGTTGATGGCTACCACGACGGGCACGCCGAAGGCCCGAAGGTTCTGAATCTGCCGCGTCAGGTTCACGGCGCCCGCCTCGAGGTCCGGCACGTTTTCCTGCCAGAGTTCCAAGGGCACCGCTCGGCCTTCGGCGAGATGGTAGCGGCCGGTATGGCTCTTAATGCCCGGCACCGTCGCGACGAGCACCGCCGCATCGGGCGTCATTCCAGACGCGGCGCATTTGATGTGGAAAAACTTCTCCGCGCCCATGTCGGCGCCGAACCCCGCTTCCGTGATGAGGTAGTCCACGCGGGGCAGCGCGATGAGATCCGCCAGAATCGAAGAGTTCCCGTGCGAGATGTTGCCAAACGGGCCGGTGTGGATGAACGCGGGCGTCCCTTCCGCCGTCTGCATCAGATTCGGCTGCAGCCCCTCGCGCAGCAGCGCCGCCATCGCCCCGGCGCAGCGCAGCTGCTCGGCTGTGACCGGCCGATTACCGTCGAATCCGGCCACGATGCGGCCGAGCCGCGCGCGGAGGTCGCCCGCGCCACGGCTCAGCGCGAGAAGGGCCGTGACTTCGCTTGCCGCGGTGATATCGAACCCGGTTTCGCGCGGCACGCCGTTGGCGTGGCCGCCGAGCCCCGTGACGATGTGGCGCAGCGCCCGATCCGAGAGGTCGACGGCGCGCCGCCACTGGACGGTCCAGGGGTCGATCGAAATCGTGCGGCGCATGAGCGCCTCATCGATAAAGGCGGCCAGCAGATTGTTGGCGTTCGCCACGGCGTGGCTGTCTTCGCCGAGCCCCAGGAGGCACTCTTCAAGCGGCACGATCCGCGACGCGCCGCCGCCCGCGCCGCCGCCCTTCACGCCGAGCGTTGGACCGAGCGTGGACTCACGAATCGCGACTGCCGCAGAATGGCCGCGCCGCCAGAATCCCATGGAGAGCCCGATCGCCGTGACGGTCTTCCCTTCGCCGAGCGGCGTGGGCGTGATGGCGGAGACGAGAACGTATGCGCCGCGCGCTCCCGCCGGCCGGACGCCGGTTTGCGGGCCGCCCGCAGCCGCGACAACCTCGCGGCTGATCTTGGCGCGGTACCGTCCCCGGACATCAAGGTCGCGTTCCTCGAACCCGATGGAACCGGCGACCTCGCGAATATCGCGAAACGACATCCGTCCGGCCCGGCACAACAGGACGATTGCCCTGCATCGGCCGCCACCTTCTCCCGTCGTTCCCAGCCCCGCACCACGGTCCCGGACTATGTGCGAATCAAAAGAAGCGCACGCTGTCTCCGGCTTTTCACCGTCTTTGACCGCCTCGCCGGAGCCTACCGTCAATCGGCTGTTCTCCGGAGTTCCCTCCGAAGTACACCTTTCGATTGTCGGCTCCGCGCAGGCATGTAACCCGGCTACTTCGCCGTTCCGCGTGCGCTTCGATTACACCATACCAGGTCCCCGGCGCGGCGGCATCGGGTCCGGATCGTATTTGCCGTCGGATACGGAATCGTTCTTGACGTGGAAGGAGTCAGGCCCGGGCGGCGCTGTGAGATCGAGCGTCGCGACGACACAAATCGCCGTGATGACCGCCGCGGAAACGAGACACCACGTGCAGTAGGCGTGGAGAACGAAGACCTCGATTGCCGTGAGGTACAGGGGACGGCCGCGGCGGGCACGTAGACCGCAGCTCTCTGACGATGACCGAAACGGCGGTGACGGCCTCTGCTAGGGCCCGCCTCAGACTAATCGATTTTCCGAGCCTGTGCCTGCTCCTCGGCTTCCCTCAGGAGCACGCCCTTGGCCCCGCGGAGATCCTTGGGATCTTTGGGCCCCCGCGGTCCCTGGGCGCCGAAGAAGGGGTTCCGCCCGCGCTGCATTTTCCGGAGGGTCTTTCTCTTCGCGATCCTCCGGGCAGCCACGACCGTGCGCTTCATGGATAGTACCTCCGGACGGCCGCCGTCCTGCGACCGATCCTACACCACCCGCAGCGAGTACTCGCCGCCCCACTCGCACGCCCGACGGCCGTCGTCGAACGGATCGTTCCACGGCACGTCGTCCACGATAAACAGATAGTCATATTCGCCGGGCGGCAACCACACGGCCGCCGACCACCAGCCATTGTCCGCGCACTGCATCGGGTTCGCGGTCGGGTCCCAGCGGTTGAACGAACCGACGAGACAGACAGATCGCACGCCCGGCGCCTGACGTCCGTCAAACCGGAACATTACCCGTTGAAGAGGCTGCTGAAGGACCGTGGCCGTCGCCATCGACGTCACCGGAACGTCACCGTGACCACGCGCCGCTAGCGGACGATCAGCACAGGAATGTGCGCCCCATGCAGTACCCGCTCGCTCACGCTGCCCAGGATCAGTCCGCCGATCTGCCCGAGTCCCCGGCTCCCCATCACGATCAGGTCGGCCTTCACCTCCGCGGCGGCCGCGAGAATCTCGTGCGATGGCTCACCGCGCCAGTACTGCGCCGTTACGGGCACATCCACCCCATGGAACACCGTCTTGGTCTCCTCGAGGATCGCCAGGCCGGCCTTTTCGAAGCCCTCTTCCAGCATCCCGTAATCGACCATCATGTCCGCCCCGGGCCCGCCCAGCGCAATCGCGGGGATGTGACCGGCATTGACGAGCACTACTTCGCAAGCCCGAAGTTCCCGCGCCAGCCGCGCTGCGAGTTCTGCCGCGCGCTTGGCGTGCGGCGAGCCGTCGGTAGCTGCCAGAATCCGCATCATCTCGTGTCCCTCCCCCGCGCTAGGCGGCAACCTCCCGCTTCATTTGCTCGAACTGTTCTTTGGTGAGCTCACCGGCAGCGTACCGGCGCCGCAGCACCTCGAGCGCCGTGTCGGTATACCGGGTGCCCGGCGCACGGGTGATCAACACGATCACCGCCACGATGGCAGCGACAAAGACGAGCATCCACACCCAACCGAAGATCATCGGTCCCCAGCCCGGTCCATAACCGTACGGCCACATCGTCGTTGTTCACCTCACCCGGTGTGCCTTATGCGTCCGTCCTGCCTGTCCGGACGCCGCCAGGCGGGCCCGCCGCGTCCGGCCACCGGCGAAGCTCCGTTCGGCGGAACGCGATGGACGCGGAGATGCTGCGTGCTTCGTGACCTTGACGGACGCGGATGCTTTCGCTTCGGGCTGGCGCGGACTCACTTCATGCAGGTTGAGAAACACCTGGATGATGTCGCTTGCGCTCACGATGCCGGTCACGCGTCCCCCGCTCACGACCGGTACCCGGCGCACCATCTGGTCGAGCATAAGCGCCGCGATCTCGTCGACCGGCGTGTCTTCCGAGACGGCGACTGCTTCGGCGGTCATTACGTCGCGAAGTGTGCCGCCGGACCGCGCGGAGAGATCCGTGAAGCTTACCATGCCGATCAGTTGATCTGTCTTATCCACGACAGGCGCTCCGTGAATGCGGTAGTGGAGAAGCGCGTCCGCCGCATCGGCGATCGACATTCCGGGCGACAGCGAGACGACGTCTTTGCTCATGATCTCACGCGCAACCGTCTGGGCCATATCTGTCCCCCCCGCTCCGCCGCTCGACCGCGGTTGCCGGCCGCTGCGGTCCGGCTAGCTTCAGGTCATAATCACCGTACCACCGGTCGTCCGAACCGGCGATCCGACTCGGACCCGATTCCGGGGTCGGGTGGTCTCCCGATGACTCGGGATGGACGCCGGGCAGACGGCGCTATGTGCCGCCGACGGTCAGGATCAGGTCGGTCGCGTTAAGCGGCGAGAACGCCGGCGATGATACCCTATGCTGAGACCGGCGGCTGATGGAAACGGCGGCCCACGCGAACATCTCGCCGATGTGTAAAAGAGCGCGCCGACCGCAAGCGCCAGGAACACCACGAAGGCCTGCGGCGAAATGACCCGGTGCGCGAAGAGGGTTGCCGAGAAGCGTGGTCCTCTGCGGATCAGGCCGGCTACAGCCTAGCGCGGCCAGACCATACGATACGGTCGCCGGAACAAAAATCAGCGCGAGGCGCGCGCCCAGGATCATAGGGAGCATTAATGCTGGCCCCGCGCGAATGGCCCTGCTCGCCGCACGACACGCCTTTCGGCGGGTAGCCGGTGGCGATTCGTTTCGAAGATGAGCTGACAACATTGTGTCGGCGAGCAAGGACCTTGTGCATCTCTCTCAATCTTGCTCGGCTCTCTGCCCTCAAGAACCTTGTCGGCAAATCAGACCTTGATCTGATCCCCTATTCTCCCGGGGTATGGTAGCCTCGGCTCGACGGGCCGATTGACCGCACCCCGCCAGTCGGCGGCGGCGTTGCTGGGAGGAGGAACACAGATGAAAGGACGCACAGGCACGACGGATCGTCTGATTCGGTTCCTGATCGGGGCCGTCGCGCTCGGGGTTGCGCTCACGCAGGCCGGCGCTCTCGGCGCAGGCTGGACGTATACCGCTGGCGCGGTCGGCGTAATCGGGATCGTCACGGGCGCCTTCGGGCGATGCCCGCTTTACGCGCTGCTGGGCGTACAGACGCGCCGGAAGCCGGCGTAACGACGGCGCCGGTTACAGACATGGCAGGAAGGCTTGCGGCGTGCTGACCGAGATCGATATCAAGAAGACGATGAAGCAGAAATACGACGCGGACTTTCGCTGTAGGTGATCCTTGGCGCGCGCAACCTGCGTCTGGGAGACCGGACGTTTCAGGCGAACTCGAAATCGGGTTGCTGCTGCCCTGCGATGTGATCGTCTATGAGGACGGGCGACTGTTCGCCCCGTGTTCGTGATGGACTCCTTGACCGCGCTGCGGATCGCCGGCAATGGGCCTCTGGCGCCCATCGCCGAGGAGGCACGGACCCGCCTGGAACACGTCGCTCAAAATCTCGGTTGTGCTTAGTAAGGGCCTCACTGCCGCATACACGATCCTCCGACACGCACCGGATGCCAAATAGAGCACCCGGCCGATAGTGCCCGGGCGCACCCTCGCGTATTCTGAGCCCAGGAGGGATGCGTCATGGAAACAACGCTAAGGGGACCGGTCGTGCTCGCTCCGACCGATTTATCGCAGGCGTCGGTCAGCGCCGTGACATTCGCGGCCGACCTCGCCCGCCAGCTCGACGGCACGCTCGCGTTGCTGCGCGTGCTGCTGCCGAGAGAGGTCGAGGAAGGACTGGCGCAGGGGAAGTTCGTCAACCAGCAGATGGACGAAGGCCGGGTGTATCTCCGCTGGTGGTATACGACCTTCGTCCCTGAGGCGGCACGGCGGACCGTGCCGGTGCGCGAGTTCGTGGCGGTCGGGCATCCTGAAGACGAGATCCCCGCGGTAGCCGAATCGCTAGGAACGACGATGATCGCGATGGCTACGCACGCGCGGAGCGGGTTCCGCCGCGCCGTTTTGGGGAGCGTCGCCGAGGCGGTGGTGCGCCGCGCCCCGTGTCCGGTGATCATGCTCCGCGGCCCTGTCCAGGCCTGGACTACACCGCGCCCTGAAGCGACACCGGTCCGCGAACCGGCGGGCGCGGTTGCCGCCTCATAAAGGAGGGTTCCCAATGCGCGCGCGTGAGTTGATGAGCACCCCGGTCGTGACGATCTACCCGGATGCCTCGCTCAAAGACCTGGCGGAAGTCATGGTCACGCACCGCGTCAGCGGCGTGCCCGTTGTCGACCGTGCGGGAATGTTGCTCGGGGTAGTCTCGGAGTCGGACGTAATGGCCAAAATCGAGGGGGCCATCGCGGAGCAGACCGAAGTTGGGGTGCCGCGCCTCATTACGGCGCTCGCCAAGGCCCTGAACAGCACTCCTAAGTCGAAGGCCAGGTCGGTGGCCAATTTGATGACGACGCGCGTCGTGAGCGCCGGGCCCGACGCGACCGTCCAGGAGCTTGTGCATCTCATGATCGCCTACGACATCAACCGGATTCCGATCGTCGAGGCGGGACGGCTCCTCGGCATCGTTACCCGGGCCGACGTCCTGCGGACGTTCGTGCGGCCCGATGCTGCCATCGAAACCGACCTGCGCTGGCGGATTGCGCATGAGCTGTGGATCAGCCCAGAGGCTCTGAAGATCTCCTGCCGGAACGGCATCGTGACGCTTGCCGGCACCGTGGAGACGCATGCTGACGCCGAACTCGTGCGGAGGTGGGCCGCCAAGATCGAAGGCGTCGTGGGCGTGGAAGACCGCGATCTACGATATGCTGTTGACGAACGCCGGATCCCGGTCCGCACGGACAGCCTGCGCTGATCCGTAGGGGGCCCTCTTCGCCCCGCCGAGCGCCCGCGCGGCGGCCGGCGCTCGAGAACCGGTGCTCCGCCTGATGCCCAATCGGGCCCCCGACCGATGCGGAGTTTTCTCTATGCTGATACGCTGAGCCGGATCGGGCGCATTGATGTGCTTCGCCCATCACGGAGCGTACAAACGGTGATAGAATCGGGCCAGCGACGAAACAGCGAGGTATCCTCTGTGCCGCCGCAGACCCGCGGGAAGATCCGCGTGCTCCTGGCCGACGACCATGCGATCGTCCGGCAGGGCGTGAAAATGATTCTCTCCAACGAACCCGATATTGAGGTCGTCGGCGAGGCGGAAGACGGTCTTAAGGCGGTGGAACTGGCCAAGCAGCTGAAGCCGGATGTCGCTGTGCTCGACATCAGCATGCCTGGGATCAACGGAATCGAAGCGACGCGTCAAATCAAGGCCGCCCTGCCGAACGTACACACGCTCGCGCTGACGATGCACGCCGAGGATACCTACGTGTTCCAGCTACTGAAGGCGGGCGGGTCCGGGTATGTGCTCAAGCAGGCCGCCGCGACGGATCTGGTCCAGGCCGTCCACGCCGCGCGCCGGGGCGAAGCGTTCCTCTACCCGGCCGTCGCGAAGGCCGTGGTCGCGGACTACCTGAAGCGGCTGGAGAGCGGCGAAGGCCGTGAGAGTTACGACGGGCTTACCGAACGAGAGCGGGAGATCCTGACACTCGTCGCGGAAGGGGCCACCAACCGGGAGATCTCCCAGAAGCTCTACATCAGCGTCAAGACGGTTCAGACTCACCGTACGCACATCATGGAGAAGCTCAACTTGCACGACCGCACGATGCTGGTCCGCTACGCGATCCGCAAGGGTCTCATCGAGCCCTAACCGCAGCGGTGCGGTCTCATCGATCGTAAGCCCGCCTTACGGCAGCCGGCGGGGCGCCGGCGTCAGTTCTCGGCGTCAGTTCTCGGCCCGAGTCAGGTTTCGTATGCGGGCCTGATGCACCGCGCGCCCGGTCCGTGCGATACTAGGCCCGAAGAACAGAGCGCCGTCCCAGTCCCGGCTCGGGTCGCGTCCCGCGGGGGCGCGAATGGCGCCGCGAGGGGGCCTGTCGATGCGGCACGTTACGGCGCGCGAAGTCATGTCGAGCCCGGTCGTCACCGTTGGGCCGGACACGCCGGTCCGCGAACTCGTCGAGCTCATCCTGAGGTCACGGATCAGCGGTGTGCCGGTCGTCGACGCTGACCAGCGTGTCCTCGGGATCGTCACGGAGAGCGATCTGCTCGAAAAGGAAGACCGCCCGTCCCCCGAACCGCCGCTCATCTCGTGGCACGGGCGCTCGCTGCGGCTTGAGCGCATGCTGGGCCGGTATCGGAAGGCCACCGGAACGACCGCGCGCGACATCATGACAGAGAACGTTATTACCGCCACCGAAGAGACCGAGGCGCATGAACTGGCGCATCTGATGCTGCGGCACAACATCAACCGAATCCTCATCTTGCACGACGGCCGGCTCACCGGCATCGTGACGCGCGCGGACGTGCTCAAAGTGTTCCTACGCAGTGACGAGAGCATCCTCCACACGATCCGGCAGACGCTGGCGCGCGAGCTTTTTATCGACCCCGCGCCCCTCGCGCTGATGTGCTCCGGCGGCGTGGTGACCGTCTCCGGCACGGTAGATCGACACAGCGACAAAACACTCGTTGCCAAGTGGATCCGCTCGGTCGACGGCGTCGTCGCGGTTCATACGGACAACTTGGACTACCGGTACGACGACCTGGCACTCGGCAGGGCCGCGTTCTAAGCTGGGACGCGACCTCGCGATCCGTTCAATGGCGTCGACCCTCCCGTATCCGGCTGAACGCGAGACCGACGTCGTTCTCCGCGACGGCTCCACCCTGCACGTGCGCCCGGTCCGGCCGGACGACGGGCCGGGGCTGTTGGCCTTTTACTCCGCGCTGTCCGATGAAGCGCGCCTGATGCGCTTCTTCTCGCCGCTCTCAGACGTCGCGCTGGTCCAGCAGGTCCGCCGCGACGTCGCCGTCGATCACATGCGCCGGTTCGGCCTGGTCGGCACGCACGGCCCGCGGCAGGAGATCGTCGCCGAAGCCTCCTACGCTGTCGGCGACGGCGACCACGCCGAAGTGGCGTTCGCCGTCGCCGACGCGTACCAGGGCCGCGGGATCGCCACGATCCTCCTCGGTCAGTTGGCCGAGATCGCCGCCGCGCACGGCATCCATGTCTTCCAGGCGCTCGTGCTTCCGGACAACCAGCGGATGATCGAGGTGTTCAGGGAGGCCGGCTTTCCGGTCGACGTTCATTTCAGCGGCTGGGAAATCCTCGTCACGTTCCCGACGTCGTTCACAGAAGGCGCCCTCGCGCGGTTCGAACAGCGCGACCAGATCGCGGCGGTGAACGCGCTCCGTGCGTTTTTCGCGCCTCGGTCGGTCGCGGTGATTGGCGCGTCGCGGCGCCGCGGCACGATCGGCGGGGAAGTATTTCACAACCTGCTGCGTGACGGGTTCGAGGGGCCAGTGTATCCGGTCAACCCGGCCGCTGCGGTCGTGCAGAGCGTGCCGGCCTACCACGCAATCGGCGACGTCCCCGGCCCGATCGATCTCGCCGTCGTCACCGTCCCGGCCGCGGAGGTCGCCGGCGTAGCGACGCAGTGCGCCGAGAAGGGTGTCCGTGCGCTTGCCGTCATCACCGCGGGCTTCGGGGAAGCCGGCGAGGAGGGCCGCGCGCGGCAGGCGGAATTGGTCCGGATCTGCCGGACGAGCGGCATGCGTCTCATCGGGCCCAACTGCATGGGCCTTCTCAACACCGACCCCGCGGTGCGGCTCAATGCCACCTTCGCGCCGCAGATGCCGCCGGCCGGTCGCGTGGCGTTCTCGACGCAGAGCGGGGCCTTGGGACTTGCGATCATCGATTACGCGGCATCCCTGGGCCTCGGCCTCTCCACCTTCGTGTCCGTGGGCAACAAAGCGGACATCTCCGGCAACGATCTCCTTAACTACTGGGACACCGACCCCGGGACTGATGTCATTCTGCTTTATCTGGAGTCATTCGGAAATCCGCGGCGGTTCGCGCGAATCGCCCGCCGGGTGGGCCGGACGAAGCCGATCGTTGCGGTCAAGAGCGGCCGCTCGCCGGCCGGCACACGTGCGACCTCATCGCACACCGGCGCACTCGTGGCCGCGGACGTCACCGTGGACGCGCTGTTCCGGCAGGCCGGGGTAATCCGCACCGACACGCTCGAGGAATTGTTCGACGTGGCCGCGCTCCTCGCCAACCAGCCGGTGCCGGCGGGGAACCAAGTCGCGGTCGTCACGAACGGCGGCGGCGCGGGCGTGCTCTGCGCGGACGCCTGCGAGGCGCAGGGCCTCGTGCTGCCGGAGTTCGGCGAGGAGACGCTGGCACGGCTTCGGGGGATTCTCCCGGCGGAGGCCAGTGTGCGGAATCCTGTGGACATGCTCGCCGCGGCCAGCGCCGACCAGTATCGGCAAACAGTGCAAATCGTTGCTGCGGACCCTCAAGTGGACGCGGTCATCGTCATCTTCGTGCCGCCGCTCGTCACCGAGGCGGCCGACGTGGCCCGCGCGCTCGTGGACGCGGCGCGCGACATCGAGCGGCGCAAGCCGATCCTGACCGTGTTCATGTCGACCCGTGGGGTGCCGGAGGCACTGCGCGCTCCGGACGTCCGGCTGCCGTCCTACGCGTTTCCTGAGGCCGCGGCGATTGCGCTCGCGCGGGCTGCGTGCTACAGCGCTTGGCGGGCCCGTCCGCTCGTGGCACCGCCCGCGTTGGCGGACGTCCGCCGCGGTGACGCGGCCATGGTCATCTCGGGGGCGCTCGCCCGCGGCGGTGGCTGGCTCGCGCCTGACGAGGCCGACGCGCTCCTGCGGTGCTACGGTCTGCCGGTTGCCGCGCAGCGGCTCGCGCCCACACCGGCCGAGGCCGCTTCCGCCGCGGACGCGCTGACGCACGAGACCGGTGTACCAGCCGTCGCGCTGAAGGCCGTCGGGCCGGACCTACTGCACAAGACGGACGTCGGGGCGATCCGGCTCGGCCTCGCTGGTGCGGAGGCCGTGCATACCGCCGCCGACGAGATGCTCCGGACCTTAGCGGCCGCGGGGCATCACGCGGCCGGATGGCTCGTGCAGTCCATGGCGTCGCCGGGGATCGAAATGATCGTAGGCGTCGTGCACGATCCCCGCTTCGGCCCTGTGCTGGCCTGCGGCGCGGGAGGGACTCTCGTCGAGGTATTGCGCGACGTCGCGGTGCGTCTGACGCCCCTCACCGAGCGCGATGCGCGCGAGATGGTCCAGGGCCTCAAGATTGCGCCGGCGCTTGCGGGTGTGCGGGGACGGCCGCCCGCCGACGTCACCGCGCTCATCAACGTGCTGCTGCGAGTCGCCGCGTTGGTCGAGGATCTGCCGCAGGTCGCGGAACTGGATTGCAACCCGGTGATCGTCCACGAACATGGGGCTACGATCGTAGACGTGCGCGTGCGTGTTGCACCGGTGGACCTTCCGCCCCTGCTCGGGCGGCCGCAACCCGACGCGCCCGGCGCCGCCACCGGTCCGGGTACCACTTCATCTTGTCCGAGTGCGCCGTAGCCCACCACCCGGTCCATACCGTCGCCGCGATCACCTTGTTTCGCATCGCGCAGGAGGCGATGTGGAACATCGTCAAGCACTCTGGGGCGACGCGAAGCGGTGGTCGATCTTATCTCTGAGGCGTTCGCCTCAAAGTGCTCGCGAACTGATCCATTGGACTTGCACCTTGCGGGAGGGTCTTGACCACCATGGCGACGACGGACACTCTGCGCTCCGGACTCCTGACGGCTTCGGGCACGCCGCTGTCCCCCGACGAACTTCGTCGGATGGACGCCTACTGGCGGGCCGCCAACTACCTCTCCGTGGGCCAGATTTACCTGTATGAGAACCCGCTGCTGCGCGAACGGCTCCGGCCCGAGCACATCAAGCCCAGGCTGCTCGGGCACTGGGGCACCACGCCGGGACTTAATTTCACCTACGTGCATCTCAACCGGCTGATCACCCGATACGACTTAAACATGATGTACGTGACCGGCCCCGGCCACGGCGCGCCCGGCATCGTGGCCAACACATACCTGGAAGGCACGTACAGCGAGTACTATCCGCACATCCCGCAGACCGCCGAGGGGATGCGGCGGTTGTTCATGCAGTTCTCGTTCCCGGGCGGCCGAGCCACGTCGCCCCCGAGACCCCGGGCTCCATTCACGAAGGCGGCGAGCTAGGGTATGCGCTCGCGCACGCCCACGGGGCCGCGTTTGATAATCCGGATCTCATCGTGTGCTGCGTTGTCGGCGACGGCGAGGCGGAGACCGGCCCCATGGCCACGTCCTGGCATTCGAACAAATTCCTGAATCCGGCGCGGGACGGCACCGTGCTCCCGATTCTGCATTTGAACGGATACAAGATCGCGAACCCCACCGTGCTGGCGCGTCTGAGCGACGAGGAGCTCTACCGGCTGTTCAGCGGGTACGGCTACATACCATATCTCATGGAGGGCGATCAGCCGGAACCGGCGCATCAGCGGATGGCGGCCGCGTGCGACGCCGTGATCGCCGACATCCGCCGCATCCAACAAGAGGCGCGGACGAGCACGGGCCGCGGACGGCCGCGCCCTGAAAGCCAACGGCCTGGGTGGCCGATGATTATCCTGCGGACGCCGAAAGGCTGGACCGGCCCCAAGACCGTGGACGGCCGGCCCGTCGAAGGCACTTGGCGCGCTCATCAGGTACCGCTGGGGAACGTCCGGTCGCGGCCTGACCATCTCAAGCAACTCGAGGAATGGATGAAGAGTTACCGTCCCGACGAGCTTTTCGATGGCGCGGGCCGCCCGCGGCCAGAGCTGGCGGCGCTTCCGCCGCGCGGCCGGCGCCGCATGGGCGCCAACCCGCACGCGAACGGCGGCGAACTGCTGCGGGAACTCGCGATGCCGGATTTCCGCGACTACGCCGTGCCCGTGCCAAAGCCCGGGGCCGCGACCGCCGAGGGTACACGCGTGCTCGGACAGTTTCTGCGCGACGTGATGCGCCTGAACCCGCGTCAGTTCCGGATCATGGGCCCGGACGAAACGGCGTCCAACCGGCTCGATGCGGTCTTCGGAGCCACGGACCGCACGTTCATGGGGCCGTTCCTGCCAACCGACGAGCATCTGTCGCCCGACGGGCGCGTCATGGAAGTCCTGAGCGAACATCAGTGTCAGGGATGGCTCGAAGGATACCTCCTCACCGGACGCCACGGGCTGTTCTCGTGCTACGAGGCATTCATCCACATCGTGGACGCGATGTTCAACCAGCACGCGAAGTGGCTCAAGGTCACCCGCCACATCCCCTGGCGTCGGCCCATTGCTTCCCTCAACTATCTCCTGACGTCGCACGTGTGGCAGCAGGATCACAACGGGTTCAGCCATCAGGATCCGGGCTTCATCGACCACGTCGTCAACAAGAAAGCGGACATCGTCCGCGTGTACCTGCCGCCCGACGCCAATACGCTGCTCTCCGTGGCCGACCACTGCCTGCGCAGCCGGCACTACGTGAACGTCATCGTCGCGGGCAAGCAGCCAGCCCCGCAGTGGCTCGACATGGACTCGGCCGTCCGGCACTGCACGGTCGGCGCCGGTATCTGGGGCTGGGCCTCCACCGACCAGGGGACCGAACCGCATGCCGTGATGGCGTGCGCCGGCGACGTCCCAACCGTGGAGACGCTCGCCGCGGTGGATCTGCTCCGCCGGCATTTCTCGGATATCAAGCTGCGCGTCGTCAACGTCGTCGACCTCATGACACTACAGCCGCAGAGCGAGCACCCGCATGGGCTGCCGGATCGCGAGTTCGATTCGATGTTCACGACCGACCGGCCGATCGTCTTCGCCTACCACGGGTACCCCTGGTTGATCCACCGCCTGACCTACCGGCGCGCCAACCACGACAACCTCCACGTCCGCGGCTATAAGGAAGAGGGCACCACGACGACGCCGTTCGACATGGCCGTGCTCAACGAACTCGACCGGTTCCACCTCGCCGGCGACGTGGTCGACCGGGTGCCCAGGCTCGCCCGCGTCGGTGCGCATTTCAAACAGTTTCTGCGGGACAGGCTCATCGAGCACCGCCTGTACATCGCGAAGCACGGCGACGACATGCCGGAGATCCGCGAGTGGCAGTGGCCGTCCTAGCGTAAGTGTCCGCGCCGGAGGGCCGCGTGGCGTCCCATCGGATCCTCGCTGTGAACGTGGGGTCCTCCTCCCTGCGGCTGGACGTCTGGGATATTCCGGGCGCAGGTCCCCGGATGAGGCTCCGTGCGGACCGCATCGGCGCGCCCCGCGCGGCAATCACGGAGGCGGGCCGGTCGCTGGACTCGCCGGCGCTGGCGGACCACACCGCGGCGTTCGACGCGCTGTTCGGGCGCACCGGGGCACCGGGGGGCCTCAGCGCCGTGGGACACCGCATGGTGCACGGCGGCGCGCACTACCGCGAGCCGGTGTGGGTGAACGAGCAGGTGCTGCGCGCGCTCGATGACGTGGCCGCGCTCGTCCCTCTGCACATGCCGCCGGCTCTGGCCGTCATCCGGCACGTCGCGCGACGGTTCCCCGGCATCCCGCAGGCGGCCGTATTCGACACCGCGTTCCACGCGACGCTGCCGCCGCACGCGTTCGAGTACGCGGTACCCGCGGCGTGGCGCGCGTGCGGGATCCGGCGCTTCGGGTTTCACGGTCTGGCCTGCGCGGATGCGGTCGCACAGCTTGGGCCGGCGCTGCGGAGACGGGCCGTACTGCTCCACCTCGGCGCCGGCTGCTCCGCCACGACGCTTTTGCGCGGCCGGAGTATCGACACCACGATGGGACTCACCCCGCTCGAAGGCCTCGTCATGGCGACGCGGTGCGGCGACCTCGATCCCGCCGTCCCGCTTCTCCTCCAGCGGCGCGACGGGTGGCCCGCGGACCGCATCGAGCACGCGTTGAACCACGAGAGTGGATTGCTGGGCCTGTCCGCCGTGTCCGGCGACATGCAGACGCTGCTCGAGCAGACCGGCGTCCCGGCCGTGCGGCTCGCGTTGGACGTCTTCTGTTATCGCGCGGCCAAAGCGGCGGGCGCGATGGCGGTGGCACTCGGCGGCTGCGAGCAGCTGATCTTCACCGGCGGCATCGGCGAGCACGCCGCGCCGATCCGCGCGCAGATCGTTGCGCACCTCGCATTCCTGGGCGCCCGTCTTAACGCCGGCGCCAATGCCGCGAATGCATCGGACATCGGCGACGATCACACCGCCGTGTCGATCCGGGTCGTTCGCATTGACGAGGAACGTCAGATCGCCGAGGCGACCGCGCGGTTGTGCCTGGCTCGATGAGAGCACCGTCCTTGGATGAACTCTGGAATTCGGCCGCGCCCGGCGGCCGCGTCTTTCGACCGGACCAACTTCCCGGGCTCCCAGAGGCCGCGCGGCGGTACCCTGAACACGCGATTGCGGCCGGGACCCCGCTCGCCTCCGCCGTTCGCCTGCGGATGCATGGCGAGATCAAACTGCGAAGCTGGGCGCCCTTCACCGCGCAACACGTCACGGTCTGGGACCGGGGAATGATCTGGAGCGCCGTGGTGCGCATGAACGGCCTGCCGGTCCGCGGGTTTGATCGTCTCGTCGGCGGCCAAGGCGCGATGCAATGGAGGTTGTTCGGCATGATCCCGGTTGCGGCGGCGTCGGGACCGCATATCACGCGCTCCGCGGCCGGTCGCATCATCGCGGAATCCGTGTGGCTGCCGTCCGCGTTGTGCGCCGAGCACGTGGCATGGACGGCGGAGGATGCCTCTCACGCCTGGGCGCGCGTCACCGTCCACGGCGAAACAGCACAAATGGGCCTCGCCATCGACAATCGGGGCGGCCTCAAGACCTGCGCCGTCCCACGTTGGGGCAATCCCGGCGGCGGCCCGTTTCGGTACGTGGACTTCGGAGCCGTGGCCGAGGACGAGCGCCGATTTGGCGGCTACACCGTTCCGTCTCGACTGCGCGTGGGATGGTACATCGGCACGGACCGGTTCGAGCCGGCGGGTGAATTCTTTCGGGTTACGATCGATGACGCTATGTATCGTTAGGTCGCAGTGTCAGCGCAACGCTTACCTGGTCGCCGAAGGCGCGACCAACCAGGAGATCTCGCCAAGAACTCGACGGTGGCGCAGCCGTGAGAAGGTGTTTCAGGTGCCGCCTAAAGAGTAGTTTTTTAGATGTTTAAATGTCTAGATGTAACAAATAGGGTAATTGGACCTGCTAAGCAATTATGGCGGCGGGGCATTCAGAGACGCACCAGCGAACGCATGCCGGGCTTCTCTGACGCCGTAGTAGACAATAACGAGCGATGCAAGCGGATCAGCCCACCACCAGCCGCGGAGGGCATTGAACGCCAGACCGATGAGGACGGCGGCCGCCAGATACGCGTCGATGAGCGTGACGCGTGCTTCTGTCCGGAGGACCTCATTTCGCAACTGCTGCCCGGTGACGAGTTTGCCATAGGCGAGTCCCAGCATCGTAAGACAGGTAAGGGTGGTCCAGACGATGCCGCTGCGCGAGGGTTCTGGGTGCGTACGCGTGAGAATGGTATAGGCGAGTTGCACCGCGATGTAGATCACCAGGAGCACGAACGCGACATCGATGAGTCGCAGCGCGAGGGACTCGCGGTTGAGATGGATGCCCAAGAGTTGCCAAACGACGACCACCGAGGCGAATATCTCGATCAGCGAATCGAGGCCGAAACCAGCAAGAGCCACGGACCGAGAGGCGTACGCGGCCGCGGCGAGAATAACGACGCCCACCACGTTCCATTCGAGCGTAGCGTATTCCAACAACAATCCGCGTCTAAGAAGCTCGTCGTGTTCCATGACGCCTCTTGGATGCGTTCCGGCCTTCAGATGCACTGCTCAGCCAACCCAATGCCCGGCCGGTCGCCATAGTAGGTCGACAGGCATTCTCTTCGCGAGAGTACGGGTGCCTTCATATCTTCAAGAAGTGGTCACGCGGCTACGGTGAACCATTAGGTGACATTGACCCGCGAAGTGGGCCCGCAGTGTGAGAAGCGCGCTTGGAACGGCGGGGACCAGAGGGCGCCGGGACGCAGCTTAATCCGGGTCTAGATCGTGGAGCACGGCGCGCCAACCGCAAAGGGTGCTTGACCGGCGCTCGCCATTGACGGGGTACGTCACGCTGGCGTCACAACATCCGGGCAAGTGATCCACAAGCGCTTGGTAGATAATGCTCATCGATCGGTGAAGGCGAGGGTTCAAGTCCCTCCTCCCCGACAAAAAGCAAGCACCACGCGAGATTTTCGCGTTGCCCGCTAATTTTGGGCCCAATTTGGGACTTTTGCCAATTTCAGCTCTGTAGGTTCGCAGAGGTGAACGCCCGCCATGTGCTTCCCGGAACTTCATAAGCATTTCTCTCTCAATGTCGCGCGGGCTTGTTCCTGGCAGCGAGCAGTTCCAACCCATCAGAAAATCGCAGCATTCCGCTAACTGCCATAAATATCTGCCACCCTAAGGTTGGTCACCTTCAGCAGGTGTCTCGCGTCTAACGGCCTCGGCTAGGTAATAGGCCCTGCTGTTCCTTCCAAAGCTGGTAAAGTTGACCTGATGTCTCGAGCGAGACATCCTCGATTTGCACGAGCCCGTCCTCGGGCACCGGTCGAACTATCCTGGCGCCGTGCGAAAGCCCGATCGGCAGAAGCTGCTGCTGTGCCGCTGCCCTCGTATCCTCGATTAGCCCGTAGACTGTGGCGCCGCCTTCTCCGTCCAGCACGTCGCCTGTTCTAAGATCGCGCTTGGCAGCGCACACAACCGCGGCTTGTGGCATCGAAAGTGGCGTTCCGGTGGCCTCGTGGTCCAGCGCTGCGCGCGCGATGCTGAGGGGCAATTCCATCCCGACGAGGTGATACGGGCGATAGAACGCCGCGTACTTGCCCGTGCGATCCACCGGCATCCCGTAGTCAGCGAAACACTGGCGAGTGTACGCGCTCGACGACGTCAGCACGACGTAGACGCCCCAACGTAGGTCGTGCGGCACGGGGCGACCTTCCCTGTCGATAGAGCTCACGACTTCGACCACACCGGTATGATGCAGGATACCGCCATCCTCGACAGGCTTCAGAATCTCTGATAGTGTCTCGACGCCTGCGGGAGGAAAGTGCATGCCTCGCACATCGGGGCGCAGTCCGGTCATGTTGGCGACGGCCGCCATTTCTATGGCGGACTTGGTACCGTCCGTGAACGAATTGTACATTTTAGGATTCAGCCCAGCACTGGCGTCCTCGGGCATCCCGTAGCGCTCCCAGATATCGTCGGGGAGGCCCTTGCGATAGGCCGGCAGGTACTTCGTGCCCTTTCCCGCCGCGACGACCTCGAAGCCGAGCGATCGCGCCCAGTCGTAGAGTTCCACGATCAGCGCCGGCTGATCGCCGTACGCGGCCGAGTACACGACGCCGGCCTCATCGGCGGCGCGCCGAAGCACGGCACCGACGAGGACGTCCAGCTCGACGGTGACCATGACGACGTGGCGGCCGTGGCCGATTGCGGCGAGCGCCGTGCCACAGGCCACTTCCGGATTTCCAGTCGCGTCGACAACCACGTCCACGTCGCTTGCGATCAGGACTCCCGCGTCAGATGTGACGACCGACCCGCCCCGCGCGATCACGGGATTCGCGCGGTCCACACGATCGGCCTCGATGATGTCCACGTCGGCAACGCCACCATGGTGAAGGGCGCGGCGGGCCCTCGGCGTCTCGAGATCGGCGACGACCGATGGCCGCATCCCCTTTATGGCAGCCAGCTGGCTGACGATCATCGTTCCAAAGCGGCCGGCACCGACCACGCCAACGCGAATGGGACGGCCTTCGCGCTCACGAGCGGCCAGACGTTCGCTTAGCACAAGCTCCTCCCACCCTCAAACTCTGGCCCAATGGCATCTCTTACTGCCTGAGCAAATACTCTTTGTGTTACCGACTTGGTCCCGTCCGTGAACGAGTTGTACATCTTGGGATTAAGCCCGGCGTGCTCGTGGCCGGGCATGCCGTACCGCTCCCAGATATCGTCGGGCACGCCCTTCCGGTAGGCCGGAAGGTACTTGGTCCCCTTGCCGGCGGCGACGACGCGCAGCCCAAGCGCGGTTGCCCAGTCGTACAGTTCGACGATCAACGCCGGTTGGTCGCCGTACGCGGCGGAGTACACGACCCCGGCCTCATCGGCCGCGCGCCGCAGCACCGCACCGACGAGCACGTCGGCTTCGACCGTCACCATCACCACGTGCCGGCCACGTTGGATCGCCGCAAGCGCGTTGGCCGCCGCCGCGTCCGGGCTGCCGGTCGCGTCGACGACGACGTCGACGTCGCTATCGACGAGCACCGACGCGTCCGCCGTCACCGCGGAGCCGCCGCGGGCGATCACCGGGTTGGCGCGATCGGACCGGCTCGCTTCCACGATCACGTCGTCGGCGACCCCGGCGTGCGCGAGTGCGGCGCGGGCGCGGGGGACGTCGAGATCGGCGACGATCGAGGGGCGCATGCCGCGCATCGCCGCGAGCTGGCAGATGATCATGGTGCCGAAGCGGCCAGCGCCGATGACGCCGACGCGGATCGGACGGCCCTCCCGCTCGCGGGCGGCCAGACGTTCGCTCAGCATGGGGCAGTCCCGCGCGTGGCGCCGCCGTCCACCGCGCAGCGCCGGCCGGCCAGCGGCATCAACGATACCCGCCGTAGATCGCGTGGCCGGCGTGCATCCAGAAACAGTCCACAGTCTGGAATCCGCCTTCGCGCAGCCAGTCCAGTTGCTGCACCAGGCGTGACGGCTGGTCCACCGGATCAGGCACCTCGAGGCGGTAGTGGTTCCAGCGGTCGTTGCCAAACCCAACGAGCGCCCGCGCGTCGCCGAACCGGCGCCGGCTCCGTTCGTGGACCGCGTCGTCCCACTGCGAGGCAAAGGTACGCGCCACGCGCGGTGTCGCCGGCTCGACGAGATCCGCCACAAGGAGTGCGCCGCCCGGCTCCAGACGCCGGGCCATATCCGCGAAGAGGCAGCGCTTCTCGGGGCCGGGCATATGATGGAAAGCAAGAGAGGACACGGCGCACCGCAGCGGCGCCGGCAGTGCGGCGCGCCAGTCATCGTGTTCGAGCACGAAACGGCGGACCTCGGCCCGGTCGCCGAACGCCGCCAGCAGCCGGCGCTCCCGGTCCAGCATCACCTCGGAGCCGTCGAGCGCCAGCACCCGGGAACGCGGAAACCGCTCAAGCACGGCCCGGGCGAAGGTCCCGTCGCCCGCCGCGAGCTCGACCAGGGTGAACGGCTCATCCGTCTCGGCCGGAATCAACTCGAGTAGGACCCGCCGTTGTTCCTCACGCGCGGGAACGTAGAGGTCGCCGACATCCACGAATCGCGCGGAATCGGCCTCGGTCCAACGGTTCGGATCGCGCTCCTTCTCCGCCATGCGCGTGGGATTCGCCGTCTCTCCCGGGATTTGCATTGAGAAACGATGCGGCCGGCTGGCGCTGCCAGCCGGCCGCATCCCACTACCGCGTCAGGCGGCTCGCCCGGCGCTCGTCAGTGAGCCTGCCCGCACCCGCACGCGCCGCCCCCGCAGCATCCGCCGCCGGATGCCGGCCCCTCGCCGGGATCCGAGGCCGAGGCGCGACCGCCCGTCATCACCATGACCGGCGTGAACACGCGGCGCACGGCGGCCGTCCCGCACTTCGGGCAGGCCGGGAGACCCCGGCTCTCGTACTCCGCGACGGTCGCGATGATCTCGAACTCGTGGCGGCACGAGGCGCAGCGAAAGACGTACGTCATAGACGGTCACCCACCCCTACGATGTCGTCGCAGCAGCCGCGCGACACGTTCGGCCGCCGGCGGTGGTTCTCCTGCGGCATGTTATACCCCATTCACTCCTCCGTAATCTCCCAGGCATGCGAGATCTCGACGCATCCCTTCAGCGTCTGCGCCACCGGGCATCCGCGCTCGAATACCGAGAGCGCGCGTTCCGCGTCGGCCCGCTTCCCCTTCGGCACCCGCAGATGGTACGTCACGCGCATGGTGGTGAGCCGCATGACCCGGTCCGGCGCCTCGATGGTGCCTTCGGCTTCGGTCCACAGTTTGTCGGGGTGACTTGGAATCCCGCGCGCTTCCAGCGCGCCCGCGAGGGTGCCCGTGAGTCAGCCGGCCGCAGCGCCCACCAGATGGTCGAGCGTGCTCGGTAGTTCCTCCTCGGGCTCCATCTTGTAGAAGTCCTTGATCCCGGTGTTGACGCCGTAGCGAATCGGGTCAGGAAAGTCCCCGAGGAACGCACGGCGGTTGGGACGCTTCTCCTGGATGACCCGGGCCCGCGCACGATGCACAACGCTCATGCTGTCCCTCCCGCCGCTCTCGGCGTAGTCTCGGCACGACCGAACCGCCTGAACCTAATGATACGTCCCGTGCGCCGCGCTCAGCGTCCCGACCAGCGCGGAGTGCGCTTCTCGAGAAAGGCGGCCACGCCTTCTTGAAAATCGGCGCTGTTGTAACAGGTGGCGATGAGATCGTGCCCGCGGTCTTCGGGCAGCAGCCGGTCGACGACGCGGCGGACGGCCTCCTTGCTGACCCGCAGGGTCAACGGCGGCGCGGCGGCGATGGCGCCGGCCAGTTCCCGCGTCCGGGTCTCCAGGAGTTCGGCCGGCACCACTTCGTTCACGAGCCCCCATCCCAGCGCTTCGCGCGCCTCGACGTGGCGGGCGGTGTAGATCATCTCCTTCGCGCGCGCCGGTCCGATCAACGCCACCATGCGGGCGTAGTTGTTCATCGAGAGACAGTTGCCGAGCCGGATCACGGGGATGCCAAACCGGGAATCCTCGGACGCGATGCGGAGGTCGCACGTCATCGCGATCCCCATGCCGCCGCCGACGCAGTATCCGCGAATGGCCGCGATCGTCGGCTTGCGAACCGACTCCAGGCGGCCCGTCACGGCGTCGATCCGCTCCTCGTAATCGATGCCGGCCTGCGGGTTGCCGTGGAACGCCGGGAATTGCGAGATATCCGTCCCGGAGATGAAGGCCCGGCCGCCCGCCCCCGTCACCACGAGGACACGGATCCGCTCGTCGCGATCCACCTCCTCGCACACGTCGACGAGGCGCTGGTACATCGCCCACGTCATGGCGTTCCGCTGCTCGGGCCGGTTGACGGTGAGCCACGCCACGCCGTCCGCGACCTCCAGTTGCATGTGGGACGCGCTCGCGCTCGGCGCACCCCCGCCGGATGCGGGGGAGGGAACTGTCGGTTGTCGACCAGGGGCTGGGGGCGTCGGCACCTAGCCGGCCTTGGCGGTGTCGGGTGGAGACGCGGGCGCGTCGCCCGCCGGCTCGCGTGTCTCCGGCGGGCGGGCGTTCTTGTCGCGCGCCGGCGCTTCGGAACTCCCGGCCTCGCCCTCCGCGGCGTCCCGCCCGGGCGTCGTGACGGCGCGCCGCAGGAGATCCCCGGCGATGTCGCCGATTGTGACGCGGCCGGCCGGCTCCTGGCTGGAGATGTACTCTTTCACCTGCTGGCGCTCGCGCGCGCGGGCGAGCCGCTTGAGGCTCAAGATCATGCGTCGCTCTTCGCTGCGGATCTCGGTGACCAGGGTCTCGACATTCTGGCCCACGGCGAGCACATCCTCGACCTTGCCCACCCGCTTGTCGGCGAGCTCGGAAATCGGCAGGAACGCGTCCACTTCGCCGAGGCGTACGAACGCGCCGGACGCGACAATCCGCACGACTTTGCCGGTCACGGTCTGTCCCGGACGATACGTCTCGCCGATATGCTGCCATGGATCGGGCAGGATGTGCTTGAGTCCAAGCGAAATCCGGCCGGCTTCGCGGTCGATCCGGAGCACCGCCACTTTCAGGTGCTGCCCTCGCCGCACGACCTCCGACGGATGCTTGATGTAGGTCCACGACATCTCGCTGATCGGCAGCAGCGCGTCGACGCCGCCGATGTCCACGAAGGCCCCGAAATCGGTGAGCCGGCGGACGATGCCTTCCCGGATCTCGCCTTCCTCGAGCGAGGTGAGCAACTCGCCGCGACGTTTCGTGCGCTGTTCGGCCACCGCGGTCTTGTGGGAGAGGATGACGCGCCCCTTGCCGCGGTCGACCTCGATAACCTTCAGCGGAATGCTCTGACCGACCAGAGATTCGAATTGCCGGCCCTTCGCCTCGGAGAGGTCGACGTGGCTTCCCGGCACGAAGCCGCGCAGCCCCAGGTCGACCACCAGCCCGCCCTTAACCTTGTCGACGACCATCGCGTGAAGGACCGTCCCCTGCCGGTGCGCATCCTGCACGCGATCCCACGTGCGGGCGAGATCGGCGCGCTTCTTGCTGAGGAGAATATTGCCTTCCTCGCCTTCGACCTTCATCACGTACACATCAATCTTGTCGCCGACCGTAATGCCCTCGACCGCGTCGCCGCGCGCCGAGAGTTCCTTCGGAGGGATGAAGCCCTCGGACTTGGCGCCCACATCGACAAGGACGCCTTCGCTGTCGACGCGGACCACCGTGCCCTGCACGATCTGGCGCTCGGTCAGGGACGGCATCCGCGCGAGGTCGACGTCGTCGCCCGGGTCCGGTCGCGCGTTGTCGTCGATCATGGAACAGCCACCTCTCCCTATCCCGCGGCCGGAACGCGCGCACCTCGCGGCGCTCCGCGCCGGGACCTCATTGGTTCTCTGGACCGTCCACCGCTCCTGCCCCGCTCAACAGCTGCCGCAGCGACTCCGGCAGCCGCCGGACATGACCCGTCCGGTCGACCGCGGCGTGAACGGTCCACCCATCCGCGATGGCCGCGCCGTCCGAGGCGCGCGCCAGTTCATAGCCAAACGACAGACGCGCCGGTCCCAATTCGCGCAGGCGCGTGCGCAGCCGAAGGACGTCGTCGTACCGGGCCGGCCGCCGGTACCGGCAGAGTGCCTCGATCACGACGAGCAGCCATCCGTCCTCCTCGAGCTCCGCATACGAGCGCCCGCACGCCCGGATGAACTCCGTGCGTCCCGCCTCGAACCAAACCAAATAGCTCGCGTGGTGCGCGACCCGCATCTGGTCGGTTTCGGCATAGCGTACTCGAATCTCGAGTTCCGAGACGTGCACGGAGGACCTCCGGATCGCTGCGGCAACTGCCGCAGTTCGACGGCAACGCCGGCGCATCCCGCCGGCCGAAGGTCCCCGTTACGGGGCGACGCCGGCGCATCCCGCCCAGGGTCCTTGCCCTGTCCATACGGACGCCCGGGCGCCAAAGTTCGACCGCAAACGAAACGGCCCCGTCGGATTCGGCGCGGGCGTCGGCGACGCACCGTCAGACGGAGCCGTCGTGGTAAAAAACGACGCGGTTAGCGGGCGCGCACGGGCGGGATGCCTCGCAACTCGGCCGCGCGGCGGGTCGCGCGCGCGACCGCGCGCGCCACCGTCGCGCAAAAACCGCCGTCCACCAACGCTTCGACCCCGGCCGTCGTTGTGCCCCCGGGAGACGTGACCCGGGCGCGCAGCGCCGCGGGATCGTCGCCGGTTTCAACGAGCATCCGGCCGGCCCCGAGTACTGTCTGCGACACGAGCGCGAGCGCCACCTCCCGTTCGATTCCTTCCCGTTCTGCTGCCTCGACCATAGCCTCGGCCAGCAGGTACACGTAGGCCGGTCCGCTGCCCGAGACGCCGGTCACGGCGTCGAAGAAGCGTTCGGGCACGACGACCACCCGGCCCACCGCCTCGAAGAGCGTGCGCGCGACGCCGAGATGCGTTTTCCCCGCGAGGCGTCCGGCACAGATGGCGGTCACCGATGCGCCCACCGCGGCGGACGTGTTGGGCATGGCCCGCACAACCGCCGCCTTATCAAGCGCCGCCTCAAGTGTCGCGAGCGGCACGCCCGCGGCGACCGAGACGACCAGATGGCGCGCCTCCACGTACGGGGAGATCTCGCGCAGAACGCCGGGGACATCCGCCGGCTTGACCGCGAGCACAACGACATCGGCGCCGCTGATCACGCGCCCCTTATCCCGCGTCGTGCCCACAGACCATTCGCGGGCGAAGCGCGCAAGGCGGGCATCGTTGCTGCGGTTCGTCACCAGGCAGCGGTCCGGCGTCAGCACACCGCGTCCCAACAGGCCGCGCACAAGCGCGTCCGCCATGTTGCCGGCCCCGATGATTGCGACCGTTCCCGTCCAATCCATCACGGTTGCCCCCGGAAAAAACAAATCGTCCCTCTCGCCAAAGGGCGAAAGGGACGCTTCCGCGGTACCACCTTTGTTCTCCGCCGACCCGGTCGCGCCACAGCGGGCGCGGGATCATTCGGAGCACTCGCCGCTGTCTCGGGCGCACCCGGTTTCCGTTTCGGCGGCCCCGCCAGGCGGGCCGCGCCTCGGAAACGGCATCGAGGGTGGGTTCGAACGAGCCCGCGGCGGCCCTTGCACCGAACTGAAGCCGCTCTCTCGCACGCGGACAGGACGTTCTACGTCCCCGTCACTGCCGTCATATGCGAAGCGCATTATAACATCGCCGGGCGGCGAAGGCAAGAAAACACGATCGCGTGGGTCTAGCGTTGTCTTGCGGGGTCTGCCAGCCGCATGGCGTCTTCTATGGTGTTCACCAGGGTCGTATGGCCCTGAAGTTGAAGAATCGAGAACAATCGGTGGACCAGCGAATTGGAGGACACGACGACGAGGCGCTGGCCCGCGGTGCGCGCCCGGACGCTCGCCTCCTCGAGCGCCCTGACCCCGCGCAGGTCAATGTAGGTCACCGCCCGCATGTCGACGATCAACCCGCGATCCGGCCGAAGCGCGTTGGAGAGCTGGCGGACAAACATCGGACCGGTCGCGATGTCCACCTCACCCGAGATCCGAAGTACATCCGCGCCGGCCAGCCGTTCCAGAGAGAGGTTGAAGTTCGGTCCCCGCACCAGTCTCCGCCCTTCCGAGCAGATTCGGACCACCAGCCCGGCGTTATTGTTATAAACGTTTACGTTTGTTGTCAATACGATATTTCGTTCGATGGTTGCAATGTTTCCAATGTCGACGTTATAATCGGTCGTGAAAGTGTAAAGACGTGCAAACTCGCAGGGGCCGACAAAAATGAACGGCGAGCTCGAACGGTGTGGCGATGGCACAGGGAAACAGGCCCGAGCGGAGGAGCAGGTGCCGGATCAGACCCGTCTAGTACCGTCGAGCGAACGGCGCGGGCGCAAGGTCCGCGCGACGTTCCACCTCTCGGCGGAGTTGCTGGACGAACTGCGGGACGTCGTCGTGGCGCTTTCGGGGCCCCCGGACAGGCTGACGTTGTCGGATCTCGCCGAAGGCGCGCTCCGCCGGGAGGTCGACCGGCTGAAGCGGGTGCATATGAAAGGCAAGACTTTCGCGAAGCGAGGTTCGGAGTTAAAGGGCGGTCGTCCGATCCGCTAAGCGGCGCGGGCCGCGCCCCCGCGCGACCGGCGCGACGCTCTACGGACGAAGCGGTGTGCCGGCCCCATTCTCGCACACCGCCTTAGGTTATTGAGATAGTAGCGCAGTTGAAATTGTAGTTGCCCTACACCGGTCGGGAAGTTCACGCACATAGCCCTGAGCATCTCCGCATGACCGCGATCGCACGCCGGCATGCCAGGCCGGATACAATCTTCAACCATTGGGTTGAAGATACCAGCCGGGCCGCGTTGATGTCAAACGCAATGACGGCGTCTGCACGCCGGCAGGTCCCGCGCGGCGCCCGCGTCGTGTTTCGAAGGAAACGCGGTACGTCCGGCCGGAACTAGCACCACAGGTCCTCGAGGCCACCGAAAATGAGGTGACGCGGCGTGAGCGAACGGATCGGCTTCATCGGATTGGGCATCATGGGCAGGCCGATGGCCGGGCATCTGATCAAGGCCGGGTACGCGCTGACCGTGTGGAACCGCACCGCGGCCAAGGCGACGGAGTTGGTGAAGGCCGGCGCCCGGCAGGGCGGCTCGCCCAAGGAGGTGGCGGCGCAGAGCGACATCACCATCATCATGGTCGCCGACACCCCCGACGTGCGGCAGGTCGTCCTGGACGCCAGCGGCGTCCTGGAAGGCGCACGCCGCGGCAGCGTGGTCGTGGACATGAGCACTATCTCGCCCGTGGCGACACGCGAGATCGCCGAGCGGCTGGCGGCGCGGGGGGTGGACATGCTGGACGCGCCCGTCTCCGGCGGCGAGAAGGGCGCGATCGACGCCGCGCTCTCGATCATGGTCGGCGGCAAACCCGAAGTCTTCGAACGGGTGCTGCCCGTGTTCCAGCGGATGGGCAAGAACATCGTCCACATCGGCGGCCACGGCGCCGGACAGGTCACCAAGGCGTGCAACCAGCTCGTGCTGTCACTGACGATTCTCGGTGTCGCGGAGGCGATCCATCTTGCCCGGAAGGCCGGCGTCGATCCCGCGCGCGTCCGCTCGGCGCTGCTCGGCGGCTTCGCGCAGAGCCGCGTGCTCGAACTCCACGGGCAGCGCATGCTCGATGAGAACTACACGCCCGGCTTCCGGACCCGCCTGTACCACAAAGACATGGGCATCGTGACGGAAACCGGCCGCGCGCTGGGGATGCCGCTGCTCGGCGGCGGGCTCGCGGCGCAGTTGTACCAGGTCGCGATGAACGAAGGGCTCGGCGAGATGGACTACTCCGTGCTCGCGAAGGTCGTCGGCGAGCTGGCCGGCGCGGCCGGCCGCCAGGTGGAGTGAGCTAGGCGGGCCTCCGCGGGCCGTCTCCCGGCCGGCGGCGCCATCCGGCGCGTGCGGGCCCCCGGTGATGCGCGGCCCGCACGCTCACAGTTCCGGCTCCAGTACGATCTCGAGTTCACCCCTCTTGGTGCCGGGCTTGGGGAGATACGCCACCGCGGTCGGCTTGAACCCCGCGACGGCCACCCGCACGTGAATGTGCGGCTGGCCGAAGCTCGAGCCGGGGAAATCGGTCTCGAATCGAAAGCGGCCCGCCGCATCGGTGATGACGGTCCCGCGATGGATCATGTCATAGGAGCCGTTGGGACCGGCGTGCCAGATCTCCACCCGCGCGCGCGGCACGACCGCGCAGTCAATCCCGGAGCGGACGATGCCGGTGAGCACGAAGCCGGTGCCGACGTGCGACCGCACCGGCGGGTTCGGGGTGTAGTTTGGATCCATGTACCCGCTCGCGGTAATGGGACACTTCGCGGCCGGCGCGGCGGCGGCGATGCCGCCCGGACCACGGCCCGCAGGCGCACCTCCCACCAGGGCGGCGAGCACCCCCGCGGCAGCCCCCAGCCGGACGTAGTGGTGCACCCGTCTCCCGATCGGCGCGCGTGTCGTCATCACCCAAAGCCTCCAGAGCTGACGTGCGATCGATCTACGTCACGATAGCGGACTGGTCCTGGATCGTCTTGGCCGCGGTGTGGCTGCCCGGCTACTTCGTCACCAAACCGGCCGCGCGCACGCCGGACCGCGGCCGGCAGCGCGTTACCACCCTCCTCCTCTGTGCCGCCTTTGTCCTCCTACTCGCTCCGCGCATAGGATCGGCCGTCGGGCTGCCGGCGGCGATCACGCCGGGGCTTGCGGTGTTCGGCCCACTTGGTGTCGCGTTGGACCTCGCAGAGATCGCGTTTGCCATTTGGGCGAGGATCACGCTCGGCCGGAACTGGTCGGGTGCCGCCGAAGTCAAGCAGGCGCATGAACTCGTTCGGCGCGGCCCTTACGCCGTCGTGCGCCATCCCATCTACACGGGTCTCCTCACCGCAATGCTGGGCACCGCGCTGACGATGGGGCGGCCGGCCGCGTACCTCGGCGTTCTCTGCGGAGTCGCCGCGATTCTGATGCGCATACCGCACGAAGACGCGCTGATGGCCGAGGAGTTTGGCGACGTCCACGCGGCCTACCGGCGCCGCACCAAGACGCTCATCCCCTTGGTCTGGTAGACCCGGAAGACGTACGCCGCCCGTCGAAGTGGCCGGGACGGTCACCGCCGCCTGGTTGGCCGGCGCCCGGAGGTGTGCGCTGGAGATCTTTGAGATCCTCGACGGCCGGCTGTACCAAAGCGGGGCGCCAGAGGACGCGGCGGAATGGACGTCGATTCGTGCCCGCGGCATCGACGTGGTGGTCGATCTCTTTGGGAGCCTGGATCCAGGCGTCCCCGTTGAGCCCAACTCCATCTTATATATCTACTGGCCGATTGAAGACGCCGCCGCCCTGCCGGCCATGGGAATCATGAGCATTCTGGTCGACGCGGTCGTGCGCCTCATTCAACTCGGCCACAAAGTGTTGGTGCACTGCCACAAGGGCAAGAGCCGCTCCGGTCTCCTGAACGCGCTGGTCGCGATGCAGATCCTCGGGATAAGCGGCGCCGACGCCGTCGCCCTGCTGCGGCGCCGGCGCCCGGGCGCGCTCGGCAATCAGGTGTTCAGCGCGTATCTCGAGTCGCTCCCGGCGCCTCCGCCCCCGAGGCCGTGACTAGGGCGCGCGGCGCCGCATCGCGAACTCCCCTGCGGCACATCGGAAGGATGTGATCCATGGCCACAACGGACAAGCGCAGGTTCGACGAGCTGCCCGCGCAGGACGAATCGCGTCACATTACCCCTGCGCAGGCGGAGTGGGAGTCGCGCGAGGTTGCCGAGGCGGCCGGCCGCGCGCCGGAGCGCCGTGACCGATTTGAAACACTGTCCGGCCTGCCGGTGAAGCGGCTCTACGGACCGGCGGACGTCGCCGGCCTCGACTATCTCGACGACTTGGGATTCCCCGGGCGCTATCCGTATACGCGGGGCCCCTATCCGACGATGTATCGCTCACGTCCGTGGACGATGCGCCAGATCGCCGGCTACGGCACGGGCCGCGACACGAACGCGCGCCTCAAGTACCTGATCGCCCAGGGGCAGACGGGGATCTCCGTCGACTTCGACATGCCGACGCTCATGGGCTTCGATTCGGACGACCCCCGGGCGCGCGGCGAGGTGGGACGTGAAGGCGTCGCCGTGGACACGCTCGAGGATCTCGCCGACATCCTGGACGGCATCGACATCGGCGCCATCAGCGTGTCGATGACGATCAATCCGACGGCCTGGATTCTCTTCGCGATGTACGTGGCCCTCGCCGAGCGGCGCGGGGTCCCGGCCGCGTCCCTGTCGGGCACCGTCCAGGCCGACATCCTGAAAGAATACATCGCGCAGAAAGAATGGATCTATCCCATTCCCGCCGGGATGCGTATCGTGCGCGACCTCATCGTTTACAGCGTGGAGCACCTGCCGCGCTACAACCCGATCAACATCAGCGGCTACCATATTCGCGAGGCCGGCGCGACCGCGGTTCAGGAAGCCGCCTTCACCCTCGCGAACGGGATCGCCTACGTCGAGGAAGTGCGGCGGACGGGCCTCGACGTCGACGCGTTCGCCCCGCGTCTGGCGTTCTATTTCATCGCGGAGCGCGACTTCTTCGAGGAGATCGCGAAGTTCCGGGCGGCCCGCCGGGTCTGGGCGAAGATCATGCGCGACCGGTTTGGGGCCCGCCGCCCGGAGTCGATGCGCCTGCGGTTCCACTGCCAGACCGCCGGCTCCAGCCTCACGGCCCGGGAGCCCCTGAACAACATCGCGCGGACGGCGCTCCAGGCCCTCTCCGCGGTGCTCGGCGGCGCACAGAGCCTGCACGCGAACGGCATGGACGAAGCGCTGGCGATCCCCTCCGAACTGGCGATGAAGGTCGCGCT
>Ga0209580_10000060_pt1 | contig 108015 bp, 103 predicted proteins | sample Coa_R1_5_FD_187153 | JGI IMG/M metagenome (GOLD analysis project Ga0209580, IMG submission 187153) | Surface soil microbial communities from Centralia Pennsylvania, which are recovering from an underground coalmine fire - Coalmine... | ecosystem: Environmental > Terrestrial > Soil >... | reverse complement strand
GAGAATCGACGACTTCGTTCATCGCTACAACCGTCACTGCCATCCGTTCGTGTGGACCGCCACAGCCGATTCGATCCTGGACAAGCTCGAACGACTTTGTAAAGCTATCGCCGGGACATCACACTAGGTTATCCAGTGATATCTCCGGGCGTACGGGCCCGCCACACCGGAAGACTTTGCGGCGTGGACCGGCATCCGCCTCTCGGATGCTCGCGAGATTTGGGCGCGCGAGCAAGCGGATATCGTTCCTGTGAATGTAGAGGGGTGGGAAGCGGCGGTTCTTCAGGACGACCTCCGTAGTCTCAAGATGGCTGCGTCCGAACCGCAGCTGGTCCGTCTTCTCCCATATTTTGATTCGTTTCTCCCTGGCCACAAGCCGCGAAAGCACCTCGTCGCCGTGCGTCACAACAAGACCGTCTACCGGACAGAAGGATGGATTGCCTCCGTCGTTCTCGTGGGGGGGCGCATCATGGGTGTGTGGGCCCACGCGCGGGAGGGAAATCGCCTCCGTGTTCGCGTCACGAAGTTTGCTGCCCTATCAAAGCGCGTCGCCGTCGGGATTCGCGAGGAAGCGGATCGGCTGGGCCATTTTCTCGGGAGTTGCGACGTGGAGGCCCAGATCGTCTGAGGCGAAGCGGCCGGTCCCGCGCGACGCTATCAAAGCAGAGACCATCAAGAACCGCGGGGGTCCGGCGTTCACCGGACCCCCGCTGCATACGTAACGCGTTTCTTCGATAACTAGGTCAGTTGGCGGCTAAGGGTGCTGGCCGTTATCGGGGCAGGCCGGTTCTCCCGGATGGCCACACTGGTGCTGCGGCTTGCGGCCGCCGGAATTGTCCCGGCCGCCGTTCTGATTTGAATTCGGCTGCCGCGGTGGCTGCTGTTGGTTGCGGTTGTACTGTTGATGGTTGGTCTGGTCCGTCCCCCGTGGCGTCTGCTGCTGGTTGCGGTTGTACTGCGGTTGGTGGTTCGGCTGTGTCGACGGTCGCGGGGCCAGGTGGGGCCGCTGTACGTCCGGAGCAAGGATTCGCTTGTCGCTGTCCCAGTGTGAATCGCCCATGCGCAGCGCGGCGCGGCGATAATCCCCGCTGCTGACATACGCTCCGTGATAGTCGCGGTAATCGGGCTTGTAATATACTTTCTGGTACGGCCCGAAGTAAGGGTACCGGTACAGATGGCCGCCCGCGTCGCGCGACAAAATGTAGTGGTGACCGTCGACAAGGACGACCCCGAGCACGACCCCGGCCACATGGGGCGCGACAGTCACGACGACCGAGGATGACGGCCAGAATCCCCTATACGGCCGGTAATCGGGACGATAGTAGTGGCCGTAATACTCGCCGTAGTAAGGGTACCGGTAATACTGTCCGTCCGGCCCGTGTACGATGAGGTACAGCAGTCCAACGGCAATCACTGTCCCGAGGACGACGCCCCAGATGGGGACCGGCGAGGCGTCGGGAGATTGCGCCTGGACGGGCCCAATTCCGGCCAGGCCGAGGGCCGGGATCAGAAGCAGGCCGAGGACGAGAGCCATGGGTATGCGCACGATGCTGCCTCCTCAATAATGCCGCGATCTGCACTGCCTTGTACCCTGGGGAGCCGGTTTTAGTCGGGATCGACGCCGAGGGGCATCATCCGCTGGCGCTAGGAAGACAGCGGGCACTATATTCATGGGAGCCTCCGCCGACTTGCCGCCAACTACCGCCAAAGTTCCGCGAAATTGATCGAGCGCTTGACCGGCCGACCGGCCGATGCTATGTATCTGGTACGGCTAGGACATGCGATCGCTTTTTGGGGGCGCCTGATGAGAAGCGCACTTCTGGCTGCGGTCGGTGTGCTCGTAGCGGTCCTCGGTGTCGCGAGACCGGTTCCTGCCCAAGAGTGGGTACGCGTTGATGGCAGGATTCAGGCCGTGGATTGCCAAGTCCCCACGCTCGTCCTGCGGTCGGCCAACGAGACTCATCGTTGGCCGGTACCGCCTACCGCGGTCATCTTCGTGAACTCGGCGCCTATCGGGCTGTGCACCCTGCAGCAGTACGTTGGCAGCTATGCGACTGTGGCCGTCAGTGCCGTCGACAACCGGCTCGTGGTGGGCCGCATTGACGTTCTCGTAGGCGCGACACCGCCTCCACCGCCCTATTACGCGTACCCGTACTACCCGTACTGTTGCTACCCGTATCCCTATTACTACTACGGGCCGTCGATCGGAATCGGGATCGTCATCGGCGGAGGTTGGCATCACCACCGCTAACTCCGTTCCCGTGCCCGGCGCGTGGGAGGGTTAGTTCGGATGAGAGCCCTCGCGTAATCAAGTACAAGGCTTCGCCGTGCGCGGAGCGACGCTCAAGCTGTTAAAATCACGCCCATTCGCCGGAAATAGGGAGGATTCAACCTAAAATAGCCCGAACGGCTCGCCTGCACGATGGCAGGGCCCGACAGGTGAGCGATGCCGGTAGCTTCCGGGAAATGTCTGCTGAAGAAGCCCGACGCGCTCGCAGTCCGGGTCCCCGCTCGGCTCGCCGCGGCCCTCCTCGCAGTCGTTTTGTGTCTCCTCACCCTTAGGTGCCCCCTCTACGCGGAACCGGCCCGGTCGCCAGGGGCCCCACCTGGACAACCATACGCCGGGCCTGATCAAGGCAAGCGCGGTCAGCCCGTGGGGCAGGGGCTCGACACGCACGAAAGGGTCTTGATCGCGGCAATTGCACTGGCCATTGCCTTTCTCTGATTGCTCAAGGACTTTCGGCAATACAGTGGACTTCTTTACGTTCTTCTCTGGAACGGATATGCGTGGGGTTTTCTGGCTCTCGTTGCCAGTTTTATTTTCCTCGCCGACTCCGAGATGTGGCCCTTAGCGTGGACGTCGACCGGCTCACGCCGCGCGGGGTGAACGGCCGCCCGGCGTACGCCAGGGCGTGGGATGCGATGATCGGACCCTGACGGCTATCTTGGTGGTCGCGGACGCGCGATCGTGCGCCTCGAGGTCCGCGAGCCTCTATCCAACAGTTCAACCCGGGCCTTGCCCGGTGAGAAATTGGCTGATGGCTTCGACCGACGGAACGAAGTAGTAGGCGCCGGTCACCGGCTTCGTGTACTTCGTCAACGCGTCCCGCACGCCGTCGGCGCCCCCCGCCATGCTGTCCAGCATCTTGGCAAGCCGCCGCTGGTCGGCGCTGAATCCCACGAACATCGTGCCGTGATTCGTCACGGTACCGTACGGCATGTTCCGGCGGAAGATGTGGCCGAACACGTCCTGGTCGGTCCGGGCCACATGAGAATCCGCCGGCCGCGGGTCGAGCTCGACGCTGTCGGCCTTGCGCCGGCCGATGACGCGTTCCTGTGCCGCGATCTCGAGCGACTCCCAGCGTGCCGCCTCGTGGACCCACTTCTGCAGCAGGAGAATGGTGCCGCCGGCTCCGGGCCGGCCGTCCGGTACGGCCAGCACGCCCGGCGCTTCGAGCAGGCTCGGATTCTCCGTGCCGTCGATGAAGCCGGTGAGGTCATGATCGTAGCGATAGGGCCAGCTCGATGTCTCTTCGGCGACCGAGGCCACGCCCGCGAGCGCCGCCATGGCCTGGCGCGACTCGTCGAAGACGACGTCGTAGGCGCTGCCGGAGAGCCACAACACCGCGTCGTGCTGCGTTGCCGGCATGATGTAGTTGTCGGCTCCGCGGATGTCCTCGTTGAACCCGGCGAAGTCACGCGGCAGCCCATCGGGAACGACCTGCTGCCACAACTCCGGCCGGAATCCGGACACGAGGTTGATGCCGCCGATGGTCATGCGAGGTTCACGCAGGTTGGCCATCGCGGTGATGAGATCGCGCGGGTTCGTCCCGGCCCGCATATCGAGCTCGAGATACGCGTGTGACGAGGTTCCGAGCGCAAAGATGCCGCTCTGTGGCGTGCTCACCGCTAGTTGCAGTGGTGCAGGTACTCGCGACCTGCCTCGAGCGACGCGACCAGCGGAACCACCTCGGCGAGATGCAGGAGGTCGAACAGCCGCCGGACCTGCAGCCTGGGTCCTGCCACCGCGAGACGTGCCAGGTGCGACTCGGCCGCGCGCTCGAGCACGGCGACGCCCGACCCGTCCAGGTATGTGACGCCGGCTAAGTCGACAATGACGCACGGGCCCCGCCGGAACGCGTCCGCGATGCTGTCCGCGAGCCGCGGCGCCGTCGCGAGGTCGACTTCGCCTTCCACGCGGACGACCACGGCGTCCGGCATCGCCTCGACCCGGCAGCGCAGAAGCGGCGTGCCGCTTCCACCGGCGATGAGGGGCTGCCGGACCATGCGCAGCACGCCCTCGCAGGTTCGAACAAAAGCGTAAACTGGACATATCAGAGCCCCGGAGACGAGAACGCCCGAGCCGCCGAGTTGAGTTTTCGCCCGTAGATCGGCGGAGAGAACGGTGAATGTCGCGCGGGATTCTTGAAAGCGGTGGCACAACGCGATGAACCGTTCTTTTTCGTGACGGAGTTCCCTCAAGGCTGCGGCGCGATCCATGGTACGCCACCCCCACAGGCGACGTCCGAAGCCGGACAAGGATGATGCGCTGATGCGCTGTTCCGTGTGTTCCAGGGACGACGTGCAGCGCTGCGAGGCACGGCGTGATAATTGCAGGACTTAACTTTCACGGTGAGGGACGGTGCTCCTCTCGTGGGGGATGAAATCTTGACATGTAGCCCGGTGGCCTACGAACCGGCGTTCGGCCCTGCAGCCATGCGCCATACCATCCCGCGTCTGTGGGTACAAGCGGCGTGGTAGGGTCGCCGCGTCCGGCGGAAGAATGTGCACAACCCGCCAGCCAGGAGGCGACGAGGTGTCCAGCGGGCGAGCGAGGGTGTGATCCGTGTCGCAGACACCATCGGGTTCACGCCCTATAACGGGAGTGGACGCACGGTGGTATGGTGCGCAAGGTGCCGCCTCGCTCGTGAGAACGGCGGCCGGTTCGGAGGGTGAACGCAGGTGAACCAGTCACGAAGGCTCGAGGCAAGACATGATCGTCACGGCAGCCGGCGCGATCGTGTGATCGTCACGCTGGCGGCGGCGGCGGCGATCGCGTTCCTGGCGTGGACCGCGGGAGCGGTCGCGCCGGCCGCCTTCGGCGACGAGGCGCCGGCCCTCACGGCCGTCCACGACCTCGGCCACGTCTTTTCGCTGAGTGTTCCTGCCACATGGCGGACCAAAGTCACGAAGGGCGACACGGCCCTCTCGGCCGTGAGTTCTGCCGCCGGCGACGGGCCGCCTGACACGGTTGAAGTTGTCGTGCGCGACACGATGGTCGGCATCAACGACGCCAAGAGTTGCGAGGAGAAGGCGAAGTGGGTCATGCGCGTCTGGCTGCATAAGCAGTTCACGACCCTGAGCGAGGGGCCGATGACCATCGGCGGGCTGCCCTCCTACGCGCAGACGTATACTTGGACGGCGGCGGAGGGGGCACAGCGTTGGAGCACGCAGGCCTGCGTTGTGCAGCAGGGCAAGGTGTATGTGCTGACCGGCACGACCGCGTACGTCCCGCCGGCCGCGCCGCCTCGGGCCGGTCTGATCATGACGATCCTCAACTCGTTCCGCTTCACGACAAGCGCATCGCGGTAGCGCGAGGTCTTCTAGAGTAGACACGTAGTCGGCGCGGGTCCCGGGTCGATCGTAGTCCCGGGTCCCGCGCCCGGCCCGCCGCCGCACGAAGACCGGTGCGGCGGTAGGCCTCCGAGTATTTACAAGTTCTTAATGCCTTCCGTCGCATTCGAGACCCCCCTGTAATGCTTTCGATGGTATCGTCATCAGGCGACGTCGAGGGGGTGGTGACGGTGAACGATGTCCTCGTGATCGGCCTGATGTTCTTGTTGTTGGTGTCCACCCTCGTCTGGGTGCCCGGTTTGACGCGGCTCATGAGGCCGTAGCGGCATGGTTGTCCTGGCCGGTATTCTCGCGGTCGGTCTGTTCGTCTATCTGGTTTGTGCGCTGCTGCGGCCGGAGTGGTTTGTATGACCGCCGGCGGCATCCTGCGCATCCTGCTCGCGCTCGCGGTCGTCTTCGTGCTGGTCAAGCCGCTCGGCGCCTACATGGCCCGGGTCTACACGGGTCAGCGCACCATCTTCGATCCCGTGCTGCGGCCGCTCGAGCGGTTCTTGTATCGATGGTCCGGCGTCGACCCGGAAGAAGACATGTCGTGGCAGACCTATTCCCTTGCCCTCCTCCTGTTCACGTTCGTCGGCATGCTGCTCCTGTACGCGTTCCAGCGGGCGCAGGCCGTGCTTCCGTTCAATCCGCAGAAGATGCCGGCCGTGTCCACCGATCTTTCGCTCAATACGGCGGTATCGTTCGCGACCAACACCAACTGGCAGAACTACGGCGGCGAGACCACGCTGAGTTACTTTGTGCAGATGGCCGGCCTCACCGTTAAGAACTTTACGTCGGCGGCCGCCGGGTTCGCCGTACTGGTCGCGCTCATCCGTGGCCTGACCCGCCGGCAGGCGCAGGCGATCGGCAACTTCTGGGTCGACTTGACGCGGAGCGCCCTCTACATTCTGCTGCCGATGTCGATCGTGGTGGCGCTGCTGCTGGCCTCGCAGGGCGTCGTCGCAACGCTGTCTCCGTACAAGACCGCGGCACTCCTCGAGCCAACGTCGTACGACGAGCCGATCACCGATGCGAACGGCAAGCCGGTCCTCGACGCCCAGGGTCATCAAAAGACCCGGCCGGTCACGATCACGGAGCAGACGCTCGCGGTCGGACCGGCCGCCTCGCAGATCGCCATCAAACAACTCGGCACGAACGGCGGCGGGTTCTTCAACGTGAACTCGTCGCATCCGTTCGAGAACCCGACGCCGTTCTCCAACTTCGTCGAGTTGATTTCGATCCTGGTGCTGCCCGCGGCGCTGTGCTACACATTCGGCCGGATGGCCGGCGACACGCGCCAGGGCTGGGCGATCCTCGCCGCCATGACCCTCATGTTCCTGCCGCTGCTCGCGGTGACGGAGGGGTTCGAGCAGGCCGGCAACCCGCTGATCGCCCGGCTGGGCGTGGATCAGCGCGCCGGCCCGCTCCAGTCCGGCGGCAACATGGAGGGCAAGGAGGCGCGGTTCGGCGTTCCCGACTCGGCGCTATGGGCGACGTCGACGACCGCGACCTCGAACGGGTCGGTCAACTCAATGCATGACTCGTATACGCCGATCGGGGGCCTGGTGCCCCTTGTCAACATGCACCTTGGCGAGGTCGTCTACGGCGGCGTTGGGGTCGGGTTGTACGACATGTTGATGGTGGTGATCCTGGCCGCCTTCGTGGCCGGGCTCATGGTCGGCCGCACGCCCGAGTACCTCGGCAAGAAGATCGAGGCCTTCGAAATGAAAATGGCGTCGGTCGTCGTCCTCGTCATGCCGCTGATCGTCTTGATCGGGACCGCGCTCGCGGTCGCCCTCCCGGCCGGCCGCGCCGGCGCGTCCAACCCGGGTCCCCACGGATACAGCGAAATTTTGTACGCGTTTACCTCGATGGGCAACAACAACGGCAGCGCGTTCGCCGGCATCAACAGCAACACGCCGTTCTACAACGACGTCGGCGCCGTCGTCCAGTGGCTCGGACGGTTCTGGGAGATCGTGCCGGTGCTGGCCGTGGCGGGGTCCATGGCGGCCAAGAAGATCGTCCCGCCGGGCCCCGGCACGCTGCCGACGCACACCGGGCAGTTCGTGCTGTGGCTCGCCGCGGTGACCGTCATCATCGGCGCGCTCAGCTTCCTGCCGGCGCTCGCGCTCGGGCCGATCGTGGAACACTTCCTGCTGGGCGCGGGGACCGTGTTCAAGTGAGCCGCGCGATGCCGGCGCCGGGCGCGGGCCCGCAACGCGCGCAGACAGCCATGCTCTGGCGTACCGCGATCCGCGATTCGTTCCTGCGGCTCGATCCGCGCCAACAGGTCCGCAACCCGGTCATGTTCGTCGTCGAGGTCACGAGCATCCTCACGACGGGCCTGTTCTTCCAGGCGCTTTTCGGCCGGGGGGAAGCGCCGGCGCCCTTCATCGGCAGCATCTCGGCATGGCTGTGGTTTACGGTGGTGTTCGCCAACTTCGCCGAGGCGCTGGCGGAAGGGCGAGGGAAGGCGCAGGCCGAGGCGCTGCGGCGGGCGCGCCGCGATACCCCGGCCAAGCGGCTCCGCCGCCCCGACCGGCAGTCGGGCTGCGAGACGGTGTCGTCGACCAAACTGCGCAAGGGCGACGTCGTGCTGGTCGAGGCCGGCGACGTGATCCCGGGCGACGGCGAAGTGATCGAAGGCATCGCGTCCGTGGACGAAAGCGCGGTCACGGGCGAGAGCGCGCCCGTGATCCGCGAGTCGGGCGGGGACCGCAGCGCCGTGACAGGCAGCACCCGCGTGCTGTCGGACTGGCTCGTCTGCCGGATCACCGCGAACCCCGGGGAAGGCTTCATCGACCGCATGATCGCGCTGATCGAAGGGGCGCGGCGCCAGAAGACGCCCAACGAGATCGCGCTCAACATCCTGCTGGCGGGGTTTACGATTCTGTTCCTCGTTGTCTGCGCGACGCTGCTGCCGTACTCCGTGTACAGTGTGGGGGCGGCCGGTCGCGGCACGCCCGTGACGATCACCGTGCTGGTCGCCTTGCTCGTGTGCCTGATTCCCACGACCATCGGCGGGCTGCTCAGCGCGATCGGCATCGCCGGCATGGACCGAATGATCAAACGGAATGTGATCGCGCTGTCGGGCCGGGCCGTCGAGGCCGCCGGCGACGTGGACGTGCTGCTGCTCGACAAGACGGGGACGATCACGCTCGGCAACCGCCAGGCCGTGGAACTCATCCCGGTCGACCACGTCGACCCGGCGGAGCTCGCGGAGGTCGCGCAACTCGCCTCGCTCGCGGACGAGACCCCGGAGGGCCGCAGCATCGTCGTCCTGGCCAAGGACCGCTACGGCCTGCGCGGCCGGGCCGTCGCCGCGGGATCGGAGGCCGCCGCCGGCGCCCAGTTTGTCCCCTTCACGGCCCAAACGCGGATGAGCGGCGTCGATCTCGACGGGCTGGTAATCCGGAAGGGCGCCCCCGACGCGATTACCGAGCACGTCCAGGCGCTGGGCGGTAGCATTCCCCCGGACGTCAACACGGTCGTCGAACGGATTGCGCGCTCGGGCGGCACGCCGCTCGTCGTCGCGCGCAACGACAAGATCCTCGGCGTGATCCACCTCAAGGATATCGTCAAAGGCGGCATCAAGGAGCGCTTTATCCAGTTGCGGCGGATGGGCATCCGCACCATCATGATCACCGGCGACAACCCGCTCACCGCGGCGGCCATCGCCGCCGAGGCGGGCGTGGACGACTTTCTCGCGCAGGCGAAGCCGGAGGAGAAACTGCGGCTCATTCGCGAGCAGCAGGCGGGCGGCCGCCTCGTCGCCATGACCGGGGACGGCACGAACGACGCCCCGGCGCTGGCCCAGGCCGACGTCGCGGTGGCGATGAACACCGGGACGCAGCCGGCGCGCGAGGCGGCGAACATGGTCGACCTCGACAGCAACCCGACCAAATTGATCGAGGTCGTAGAGATCGGCAAGCAGCTGCTCATGACCCGCGGGGCGCTCACAACGTTCAGCATCGCCAACGACGTGGCGAAGTACTTTGCGATCATCCCGGCGGCGTTTGCGTCGACGTATCCGGCCCTCGGGGCGCTGAATTTCATGCGCCTCGCGACGCCGCAGAGCGCGATTTCGTCGGCGGTGATTTTCAACGCGCTCATCATCATCGCGCTGGTTCCGCTGGCGCTGCGGGGGGTGCAGTACCGGCCGGCGGGCGCGGCGCGCATTCTGCGGGACAACCTGCTGGTCTACGGGATGGGCGGGATCATCGCGCCGTTTATCGGCATCAAGCTGATCGACCTGATCCTGGCGGCGCTGGGACTGAGGTGACCGTAATGAGGCGGCAGATCTATCCGTCGGTCATGCTGACGATCCTCATGGCGGTCCTGTTCGGACTGATCTATCCGCTCGCGATCACCGGCATCGCGCGGGTGCTCTTTCCGCGGCAGGCCAACGGCAGCCTCATCATAGACGGCGGCCGTGTCGTCGGTTCGCGCCTGATCGGCCAGCCGTTTTCCGACCCGAAGTACTTCTGGGGCCGGCCGTCGGCGACGTCGCCGTATCCATATAATGCCGCCGCGTCGAGCGGCTCGAACCTCGGTCCGACCAACGCGGCCTTGCTCGACGCGGTCAAGGAGCGCATCGACGACCTGCGCAAGGCCGATCCGGGCAATAGCGCGCCCATTCCGGTCGACCTGGTCACGGCCTCCGCGAGCGGGCTCGATCCCGACATCAGCCCGGCCGCGGCATTCTACCAGGCCGCGCGTGTGGCGCGCGCGCGGCGTCTGCCCGCCGACACGGTCACCCGCCTGATCCGGGAGCATGTCCGGGGGCCGCAATTCGGCATCCTCGGTGAACCGCGGGTGAATGTGCTAGAGTTGAACCGAGCGCTGGATCACACGAGGTGACCCGAGATCACATATCCGGGCGAGGCGGAACGCCCCCGGCCTGAAGCCTTTCTGAAGGAAGCCGAGACCGAAGAGCGGCGCCACCGCAAAGGGAAGCTCCGCATTTTCCTGGGGTACGCGGCCGGCGTGGGCAAAACGTACGCCATGCTGCAGGCCGCGCGCGAGGCACAGGCGGAGGGGCGGCGCGTCCTGGTCGCCTACGTGGAGACCCACGGGCGCGTCGAAACCGAGGCGCTTGTCGCGGGCTTCAGAGTAATTCCCCGCTGGCCGATCGCGTACCGCGGCGTGACGCTCGAGGAGATGGACCTCGACACGGTCCTCGCCGAGCATCCGGACCTGGCGCTCGTTGACGAACTGGCCCACACCAACGCACCCGGCTGCCGGCACGCCCGCCGCTACCAGGATGTGGAAGAGCTGCTGGAGGCCGGCATCGACGTCTACACCACGCTGAACGTCCAGCACATCGAGAGCCTCAACGACGTCGTCGCGCAGATCACCGGCATCACGGTCCGCGAGACCGTGCCCGATCAGATCCTGGAACAGGCCGACGAAGTCGGGCTCGTCGACCTGCCGCCGGACGAGTTGATCCAGCGGCTGCACGAAGGCAAAGTCTACGTGCCCGACCAGGCGCACCGCGCGATCGACAAGTTTTTCCGTCCCGGCAACCTCACCGCGCTGCGCGAGATCGCGCTGCGGTACCTCGCGGGCCAGGTCGATCACCAGATGCGCGCCTACATGGAGGCGCACGCGATTCGGGGCCCCTGGCCCGCCGGCGAGCGGGTGCTGGTCTGCATCGACGCCGACCCGCTGGCGGAGCGGCTCGTGCGCACCGGGCGGCGGATGGCGACCGGGCTGGACGCCGAGTGGATCGTGCTCCACGTCGAGACCCCCGAGTACGCCACGCTGCCGGAGGCCGCCAGGGACCGCATCGCGCGCACGCTGCGGTTGGGCGAGGAGCTCGGCGCCCGGACGGTGAGCCTGCCCGGGACGAAGGCCGCCGAGGAGATTATCCGGTACGCGCGCGCCCAGAACGTCTCCAAGATCCTCGTCGGCGTGTCCCACCATCCGCGGTGGATCCGGCTGATCCACGGCTCGGTGGTCGAGCGCATCATCCGGGCCGCCGGCGACATCGACGTCTATGTGATCAGTTCCGCGAGCGACCGCCGGCGCGCTTCGGCCGCCCCGGCCGAGCGGGCGCCGCTGCATTACACGCCGTACGTCTTCGGGGCCGGCGTGGTCGCGCTCGCCGTGCTGGTCGGGGCGCTGGTGCACGGCGTGTGGGCGCAAGCCAACCTGACGATGCTGTTCCTGCTCGCCGTGGTCATCGTGGCCCTCGAGTGGGGCCGCGGGCCCGCCACGCTCGCGGCGGTGACCAGCCTCGCGGCCTTCGCGTTCTTTTTCGGCCCGCCGTCGTTCACGTACACGGTGGCGGACGCGCAGTACCTCGTCACAGTCACCGCCCTGTTGGTCGTCGGGCTGGTCATCGGGACGCTGGCCAGCCGCACGCGCGAGCAGGCGCAGGCGGCGCGGAGCCGGGAAGCCTACATGGCCGCGCTGCACGCGCTGAGCGGAGAACTCGCAGCCACCAACGATATCGACGCGGTGCTCCAGGCGGTGGGCCGGCACATTGGCGCCACGTTCGGCCGCAGCGTCGCGATTTTTCTGCCGAAGGAGGACGCGCTCGAGCCGAGGCTGGAGACACCGGGCTTCCCGCTCAGCGAAAACGAGCGTGCCGTCGCGGACTGGGTCTTCCGCCACGGCCACTCCGCGGGCTACGGCACGGACACCGTCCCGGCCGCCGCGGCCCGCTACATGCCGCTCAAGACTTCGCAGCGGATCGTCGGCGTGCTCGGGGTGCAGCCGTCCTCGTCGGGACCGCGGCTCACGCCCGAACAGCGTCGCCTCCTCGACGCGTTCACCAGCCAGGCCGCGTTGGCGATCGAGCGCGTGCAATTGACCGAAGAGGCGCGCCGGGGCGACGTCGCGCGTGAGACGGAACGCCTGCAGACGGCGCTCCTCAACTCGATCTCCCACGACCTCCGCACGCCGCTCGCGTCCATCACGGGGGCGCTCACGACCCTGGCCGACCATCCCCCCGCCGATGAGGCGGTCCGGCGCGAACTTCTCCAGAACGCCCGGGAGCAGGCCGAGCGGCTGAACCACCTTGTGGGCAGCCTGCTCGATATGAACCGGCTCGAGGCCGGGACACTCCGGCTCCGCCTCGAGCCCGGCGACGTGGAGGACCTGATCGGCGCGGCGATCGCGCAGCTCGGCGAAGCGGCGCAGCAGCGCGACATCCGTGTCACGGTCGAGCCGAAGCTGCCGGCCGTGCCGATGGATTTCGCGCTCGTCACACAGGCGCTCGTCAACGTGCTGGACAACGCCCTCCGGTACTCGCCGCCGGATGCGCCGGTCGAAGTCGTCGCCCGCCTCGCGGGGAACGAAGTCCAAATTCGCGTCGAGGACCGGGGCCCGGGGGTTCCCCCCGGGGACATCGCGCGGATCTTCGACAAATTCTACCGGATCCAGCACGACGGCGCGGACGGGCACGGCGCGGGTCTCGGGCTCGCGATCAGCCACGGGATCATCGGCGCCCACGGCGGCCGCATCTGGGCGGCGAACCGTCCCGGCGGGGGCGCCGTCGTCGCGTTTGCGCTGCCGGTCCGGCCGCCGGAGCCGTCGTCGGCCGCCGCGGACACCAGGACGGATCGCGGAGACCGCGCGCCCGAATGGGCGACACCGGGCCGCGCGTCCTAGTTGTCGACGACGAGCGGGCGATCCGGCGGTTCCTGCGGGCGTCGCTGTCGGCCCAGGGCTACCAGGTGATCGAGGCCGCGTCGGCGCACGAGGGCCTGGAGGCGGCCGCGGCCGCCCGGCCCGATCTCATCATCCTCGATCTCGGCCTGCCGGATCTCGACGGCGTCGAGGTCACCCGGCGCCTGCGGGAATGGTCGAAGGTCCCGGTGCTGATTTTGTCCGTGCGCGGACAGGATGCGGATAAGATCGCCGCTCTCGACGCCGGCGCGGACGATTACCTGACCAAGCCGTTCAGCACAGGCGAGCTGCTGGCGCGCATGCGCGTCGCGGTGCGCCACGCCGCGCAGCCTGCCGACGAGCCGGTCGTCACCGTAGGCGACCTCACGGTCGACGTGGCGCGCCGCTTGATCACCGTCGGCGCACGTGAGGTCGCGCTGACACCCGTCGAGTACTCGCTCCTCCGGGCGCTCGCCGTGCACGCCGGCCGCGTCATGACGCACGGGCAGCTGCTGCGCGAGGTGTGGGGGCCGGGGTACGTTTCGGACGGCAACCTGCTGCGGGTCAACATCAGCAAACTGCGCCACAAGATCGAGGCGGATCCCGCCCGCCCCCGGTACATTGTGACCGAGCCGGGGGTGGGCTACAGGCTGCGGGTGCCCGCGTAGAGGGTGTGACGTGATTCCACTCGGCGATGTTTCCCGGCGCCCGATGCACTTTCCCATGGTCACGCTGGGCATTATTCTCGTGAACGGCTTCGTCTTTTTTCTCGAGCTCGCCGGGGGCGACGCGTTCATCCAGACGTGGGCCGCCGTCCCCGCGGATATCACCGCCGGCCGCCACCTCATCACCATCTTCACGGCCATGTTCATGCACGGCGGCTGGCTGCACATTCTCGGCAACATGCTGTTCCTCTGGGTCTTCGGGCCCGAGATCGAAGACGCGATGAACCCGGCGCGGTATCTCGCGTTCTACTTGATCGGCGGCGTGGTGGCGGCGCTGGCGCAGGTCGCGGCCGATCCCACATCCACCGTGCCGACGCTCGGGGCCAGCGGCGCGATCGCCGCGGTGATGGGTGCGTTCCTGACGACGTATCCGCGCGACCGGATCCGCACGGTCCTGTTCATCGGCTTCTTTTTCACGATCACGTTCATCCCGGCGTTCCTGCTCATCGGCCTGTGGTTTGTGATTCAATTGTTCAGCGCGGGCACGGTCGCGTCGAACGTGCAGACGACGGGCGGCGTCGCCTACATGGCCCATGTGGGCGGCATCGTCTTCGGAATCGTGACCGCGCGCCTCTTCGAGGATTCCGGCCGGCTCAACGAGGAGCGGGGACAGGGTACGCTATAGCGCGGGGGGTACGCATGCGGGCCGCGCACGGCCGGCGCCGCCGGACGAACGCCACCCGGGAGGCGGCGCCGGAGAGTCCGCTCACGACGCCGATTGAGCCGATGCTTTCCGCCCCGGCCGAGACGCTGCCCGAGGGGGACGGCTGGCTGTACGAACCGAAATGGGACGGATTTCGCGCGATCGTGTTCCGCACTACCGCGGACGTCTTTATCCAAAGCCGCGACCTCCGGCCGCTGGACCGCTACTTTCCGGAACTGCACGAGGCCTTCCTGGCGCAGCTGCCCGCCGGCTGCGTCGTGGACGGCGAGATCGTCATCGCGACGCCGCACGGGCTGGATTTCGACGCGCTGCAGCTCCGGCTCCATCCCGCCGCCTCGCGCGTCGCCATGCTGGCCAAGGCGACACCGGCGGCCTTTGTGGCCTTCGATCTCCTCGCGGTCGACGGCCGGGACCTGCGCACTTCACCCCAGGCCGATCGCCGGGCGCGGCTCGAGCGGCTGGTGGCCGGGACCGCGCCGCCGCTGTATCTCACGCCCATGACCCGTGACCGCGCGACGGCGTCGGAGTGGCTCCGGCAATTCGAAGGCGCCGGCCTCGACGGGGTGATCGCCAAACCGGCCGGGGCGGCGTACCAGCCCGGCCGGCGGGCGATGATCAAGGTCAAGCACGTTCGCACGGCGGACTGCGTCGTGGCGGGATTTCGCTGGCATAAGAGCGGGGGCGGCGCGGTCGGCTCGCTGCTGCTCGGCCTGTACGACGACGCCGGCGCGCTGCATCACGTCGGCGTGGCGTCGGCCTTCCCGATGTCGGTGCGAAGGCGGCTCGCGGAAGAGCTCGCGCCGCTGCGGCGGGACGCGCTGCGCGACCACCCCTGGCGCGACTGGGCCGAGGTCGCCGGGGGCGAATTCGTGCGCATGCCCGGCGGCCAGAGCCGCTGGAGCGCCGGCAAGGACCTCTCGTGGGAACCTCTTCGGATCGAGCGCGTCTGTGAGGTTAAATACGATCACCTGCAGGGCCGCCGGTTCCGCCACGCGGCGCTGTTCCTGCGGTGGCGGCCCGACAAGCGGCCGCGCGACTGCCGCTACGATCAGCTCGAAAGTACCGCGCCGTTCGAACTGGAGAAGGTGTTCGGGGTCGGCCGTCCTCAAGGCTGACGCGGCGGCCAACCGGCCGGTCCTTCGTCCGGGTCGCGCGCCTCGCCGGCCGGCCGCAGTTCCGGCGGCACGTGCCGGAGGTTCAGGCGGATTCGTGTCCAGGTCGTGAACCGGCCGCGCATCGCGTCGACCAGCACATCGTCGGGAGCAAGATGTGCTGCGGCCTCGGGGTGGCGGGCCCGCCAGCGCTCGAGCCCGGCGAGCGCGTCTTCCTTGCGGTGCGCCCGCGCGATCTCGATGAGCGGCTGGCGCACCGCGCGCCGCCGGGAGGGCTGCGTGCGCGGCGGCTCGCTGGCCTGCTTGCGGTAGTGCGGCGGCCACGGCGCGTCGCCGAGCCCTTCGCGTTCGTGGCGGGCCGCAAGATCCAGCAGCGGGGAGAGTGAGCCCGGCGATGCGTCGATGCCCTCGTGGCGGTCGCCGGCCTCGGCGAATCGCCGCGGCATCGTCGCCAGCGAGAAGTCACCGGGGTCACAGCGCTCCGTTTCCGACCACGAGAGCGGCGCCGACACACGGGCGTCCGGATTCGGCCGCACCGAGTAGGCGGCGGCGACGGTGCGGTCTTTCGCGTTCTGATTGTAGTCGATGAACACGCCGTGGCGCTCTTCTTTCCACCACTGGCTGGTCGCCAACGCGGGCGCGCGCCGTTCGACCTCGCGGGCGAGCGCGAGCGCCGCCCGGCGGACTTGATCGAATGTCCAGCGCGGCTCGAGCCGGACGAGGACGTGCATCCCGCGTCCCCCCGACGTTTTTGGCCACCCGATGAGGCCGAAGTCATCCAGCGCCGAACGGACGACGCCCGCCACGCGCCGCACCTGATCCCACTCGATGCCCGAGCCGGGATCGAGATCGATGCGGAGTTCGTCGGGATGGTCGAGATCCTCGGCCCGCACGGGATGGGGATGCAGTTCGAGGCAGGCCAGGTTGGCCATCCACGCGAGATCGGCCGCCTCGCGCGGTACCACCTCGTCGGCGCTGCGGCCGGACGGGAAGCGCAGGGACACAACCTCGATCCAAGCCGGCCGTGATGCCGGGGCGCGCTTTTGGTAGAAGAATTCGCCATCGATACCGTTGGGGTACCGCACGAGCATATTCGGCCGGCCGCCCGCCGCGCGAAGCGCACCGTCCGCGACGGCGAGATAGTATCTTACGATGTCCCGCTTGGTGTAGCCGAGGCGTGGGAAGAGCACCTTCCCCGGGTTGGAGATCCCGATGCTCCGATGTCCGACAACAATCGTTTCTCGCTCGGCGCTCGCGACCATATACCAGGGCCTTTACCCTGTCATCCGGCGAACGGGTCCTTCATCACGGCTTCGCACAATTCATACGACGTTCCGCGTATGTTCCCGCCCCGGCGGTCACGGCATTCGCGGCGGGCGCGCAGACGATCTATTACTACGACGTCAATAACGCGCCGTCGGCGACACAATTTGGCAGCGCCTGTACGACCACATATTACGTCGATGGGGACGGCAACCTCGGCTCGTTTATGTCGTGCACACCGTCTCGCACGATCTATTACCTGCCGGGCTACCAATATTACTTCGTCAGTCCGTAGCGCGTAGCGAAGACGCACGATGCACGAAGGGGCGCGGCCTCTGGCCGCGCTCCGTCGGCGTTGTGCTGCACGTTGCACAACGGATGTGTGTGCTGCGCGGCTCGCCGCGACCTCCGCGGCGGCCGGACGGTTGCGGGCTTAGACGAGACCCCGGCGCACGGCGAAGGCAGCGGCGTGCGCGCGGTTGCGAAGGTTGAACCGGCCGTAGAGCGTACGCAGGCAGTTTTTCACCCGCGATTCGGAAAGGCCCAGCTTAGAGGCGATCTCCTTGTCGCTCAAGCCCTGCGCGACCTCGACCAGGATATTTGTCTCGCGCGGCGTGAGCCGGTGGGCCCGCCGCGGGGCGCCCGTCACCGGTGCGTCGTCCAGCGCTATGCCTTCGACCATCTGCCGTGCCAGGACCGGATTGATCATGGTGGCGCCGCCGTGGACGGCGCGGATGGCATTGGACAAGTTCGCGGGTGAGATGTCCTTGAGCACGTAGCCCACCGCGCCGGCGGCCGCCGCCTCGCGGAAGATCTCGGCATCGGACTGGGCGGTAAGGACGAGCACCTGCGTCGTGGGGCAGTGGCTCTTGATGAGGCGGATCGTGCCGATGCCGTCCGCCCCCGGCGTGGCGATGTCGATCAGGACGACGTCGGGCTTCACCGTGGCCAGCTGCTCCACCGCCGCGGCCCCGGCGTCCGCCTCGCCGACGATCTCGATGTCTCCCTCGGACGCGAGCAGCATGCGGAGGCCGTGCCGCACCAGGGCGTGCGGGTCGATGAGGAACACGCGGATCGGCGCGGTATGCGGCACCGCGCGGAACCGCGGCTTAAGCGCGCGCAGTCCGCCCTTTGGATCCATCACTCCGCCTCGTCAGCACTCATACCGCCGATACAGGTGTGATGTGCCCCAACGCGAACGTCCGCAGACCGCGCGATGATACGGCGCGCGGCGAGAACCGTCATCGCAGTTGCGCCAAAGGGGCTGGATTCTTGCGCCGGGCGCGCCCGCGCTCGAACGAGGGTGTTCGCGGGCGCGAACGGTTCCCGTGTGGGCGCGGACGAACGCAGGGCGGCCTGCCGCGCCGCGGCCAAATAGGTATGCGCAATCACCTTGGCACCCGGCGTCCGGGCGACAGTGGCTCGGACGTCCAGCCTCAGACAACGGAGGGACTGAACGGTGAAACTGAGCAGCAAAGGCGTGTTGCATGAGTTTCAGGCCGCATACGCGGCACTCCGGCGCGCCGAGCACGAGGAAGCGCGCATCGCGCTGCCCTACTCGGCGGTCCTGGCTCGCGACGATCTGCGGAAGCCGTACGGCTGCGACGTGTGGGTGTCCCGGCAGGCGAAGCCGGCCGCCTCGTTGCAGTTCGCGCGGATGCGAGCGGCGTGGGAGATGCTGCCGGATACCACTCGCGAGAAGGCGCACTTGATCCTCGCGGTAGAGAGGGCGCGGTGACGCGCACCGGCTAGGGCGGTGCGGGGAGGTACTGGCCGCCCGCGGCTGTGACCGGCCGCGGCGGGCACTGGATCGGCGTGAGGGGGTGGCCGCAGGCCACGCCCTCACGCCGCGTCGGCGGATCCCTCGGGGTAAATGTGCGGGTGGACAGCGCGTACCCGAGGAAGACCCTCATGGAATTTGACCGGTGCGACGGACAGTACGTCCTGCGGCTCGACGCTGGAAGTCTTCCTGACGAAGTTTCCGAGCGGACTCCGCCGCCGCAAGGACCCGGCGACGGGGCTCGAGTTACTCGCGTTCGGCCCCGCGGCGGACGCGGCCTGAACGGTGCGGCTACCGCGTGATCCCGGCGTCTACTGCGCGATTCGGACGAGAATCCAAACGGCCAAACCGATCGATGACACACCGAGCATGCGCGTCAGCGCGCCCGACATGCCCGCGTCCGGTACGACCACATCGGCGATAAACCCGAGGAGAAATGCCGCTGCGACAGCCATCGCGGAACGGTTGCCGGTCATCTTCATACCTATATTCTGCCCACTATTCTGCCCACGAACCGGCTCGCCGGCTAATGTCCCGCGTCAAGGTTAGACGGCCTTCCGCCCGAGGGAAAACCCACCCGGGAGGCTGGATTCGCCATGGTTTCCAGTGGCCTTCCAGGGGCTCGGCGCATTGTTGCGGTTGACGCAGGGCCAGAGGCCCGCAAATCTGCGAGAAGCGACGGGGTAGACTCATGGCTATTGACCGCAAACCGAATGCCGTGTCCTCCGAAGCCCAGCCGCGTGTGATCGCGGGCCGGTTCGAATTGGGCGACGTCCTCGGCAACGGGGGCATGGCGACCGTGTACGAGGCGTGGGACCGTGAACGCGCGCAGCCCTGTGCGGTAAAAGTCCCGGCGGACAATCTCGCGAACGATGGCGAATTCCGGCGGCGATTTCGGCAGGAGGCCGAAGCGGCTAGCGCGCTGGTGCATCCACGAATCGTCCGCGTCTACGCGTACGGAGACGACGCGGGCACGCCCTATATGGCCATGGAGCACGTTGACGGTGGAACGCTGCGCGACCTCTTTCAGCGGCGGGGACAGATTCCGGAGCCGCTCGCCGTCCGGTTGGCCGCGGAAGTGGCCGAGGCGCTGGCCTACGCCCACGATCGCGGGGTTATTCACCGGGACATCAAACCGCACAACATCCTCCTGACGGCCGACCAGCACGTCAAAGTCGCGGACTTCGGCATCGCCCGCACGCTGGGCGAAACCTCGCACACCAAGACGGGGTCGGTGCTCGGTTCGATGCAGTACATCTCACCCGAGCAGGCCCGCGGCGATCAGGCGGGGCCGGCGTCCGATCAGTACTCGCTCGGCGTGGTATTGTACGAAGCGCTCGCCGGGCGGCTGCCGTTCGAAGAGGCCGAGACGCCGGTTGCCATGGCGCTCAAGCACATCAACGAGCCGCCGTTCGATCTGCAGTGGATCCGTTCGGATCTGTCCGAGGCGACTGTGACGCTGGTCCGGAGGTTGCTCGCCAAATCGCCGCGGGATCGCTATCCGACCGCGGCGGATCTCGCGTCGGCCCTGCGGCGCATTTACGTCCGGTTCGGCAAAGAAGCCGCCGCGAACGGCGCGACGGCCGCAATACCGCTTCCTCTCGGCGACCGCGCCGCGGCGTTCCGGGCCGGCAACACCGCCGTCCTGAGGGTAGACCGGGCGGGCCGGCGTTCGTCGAAAGGCGATGCGGTGGCGGCCGCGCTCGGCGCCGGTGCGGCGGTGAGTTTGGCGTCCCTCGGTGGACGCCCGCGCACGCCGGTCCTGTCCTCTCAGCGCCGGCGCACCGCGGCCGCGCCACACGTGGCGCTCGCGGTGATCGGACTGCTCGGTCTGTGGATGCTTGCGGCGGCAGTGTATCAGGCATCGCGGTCCGTTCCGGGGGGCCCGTCGTCGCACCCGGCGGCGTCGCAGGCCGCCGGTCAGGTGCGCGTGCCATCGTTCGTCGGACAAACGCTGGATGCCGCGCAGCGCGCCGGAGCCTCGCAAGCCTTCACGGTCGCGGTGGCCTCGAGCCGGCAGGATCCGAACGCCGACGCCGGCGTCATCGTCGCACAGGATCCGCCGGCCAACGCGGCAATGGCGAAAGGCGGCACGATCCACGTCGTCGTCAGCCAGGGCTCCGGTGTGGTTCCGGATCTGCGCGGGGTTTCGCCGGCCGACGCGAGCAAGCGATTGGCGGGGGCCGGCCTCACCCTCGGCGGCACGGATCAGGCGTCTGACGACACCGTCGCCGCCGGAATGATCGTGTCCGAGTCGCCCGGGCCATCCACGCATCTCGCGCCCCATTCGCCCGTCGATATTGTCGTCAGTCAGGGTTCCAATACAGCCGCGGCGTCGCCCGGCGGCGGGGCCACAGACGGCACGCCGCCGTCGACCGCGACCGCGGCGCCCGCGCCGTCAAACGAGCTGCCGGCTTCCGGCCCGTCGACGTCCGGGCCCTCGGTGTCGCCTTCGGTCCCGCCGGCGTCCGCCTCCTCGGCGACGCCCTCCTCGATCGTACCGAACGTTACCGGGACCCCGATTGCCGAAGCACAAGCGCAGCTCCGCGCCGCGCGGCTGCGGGTCGGCCAAGTCAGCTACACGCACAACAGCGAATTGGCTCCCGGCGTCGTGATCTATCAGGCCCGGGTTGCCGGGAGCTCGGCCCCCGTGGACCAGGCCGTGGACCTGCTGGTGAGCCAGGGGCCGTCCGGATCGCCCGGACAGACGCTGCCCTGATCGTGAGGAATTCTCTTGGAGGGACATCGCACGTGAAACGCCTGCCCGTGAATGTATACCGCCACAACAGGCGCGTTGTCGTGACCGTACCGTCCCCCGGTCTCGAGCCGGCCAACCTTCACATTGAAGTGCGGGGGGCGGCGGCTGTCCATGCTTGAACACGCCCCGGGTCCCGGACAGGACCGTTTGGAACACGTGCGGCGAGAATGGCGCACCGGTCCGGCGCGTCGCGCCATTGTGTTGCCCGCGCCGGTCGACGCCTCCCGGGCCAACGCGACCTACGACAACGGCGTACTCACCGTCATCCTTCCCGTCGCTCCGCAGGCAACTCCGGGAGTGATCGATCTCAACAAAGTCGGGACGGCGAAAGGACGCCGGGTCCGCCACGTCGGTCGCGAATTGCGACCGGCCTCGTAGCGCCGGCCGCCCGGCGGTCTCGCCAGCACATCCCGATTTCCCACGCGCGATAGCACGTTCCGGCGCGGCACTCGCCTGCCTGACGTATCGAGGGCCGCGCAGGCGGCTCGGCGAACAGTGCCCCTGTGATGCGTGCGCTTGTCATCGGCGCCGGCGTCATCGGCGCGTCCGTAGCCTACCGCCTGGCCCGGGCCGGCGCGGACGTCAGCCTCGTGGACCGGGGACGTCCCGGAAGTGGGACGTCGGCCGCGAGCCTCGCCTGGGTCAACGCCAACAACAAGACGCCGAGGGCCTATCATGACCTCAACGTGGCGGGCATGCGCGCGCACGCGGCGCTGCGCTCGGAGTTTGGCGCCGCCCCCTGGTGGCACGGTGGCGGCAACCTCCTCATCGCCACGGGCCCGGCGGGAGCCGAAGCGGTCCGGCGGCGCGTCGCGCGCCTTCGCGAGTGGGACTACGCGGCCGAGGAACTCACGGTCGCGCGCGCGTGGGAACTCGAACCCGACCTCAATCCCGAGGCGCTGCGCGAGGCCGCGATCGCGTATTTCGCTGAAGAAGGCTGGGTGGACACGACCGTCTACGTCCACGCGATGGTCCGGTCCGCCCTTCGCGCCGGGGCCCACCTCTACGCTGGGACCGCGGTGCGCGAACTGACGAGGACCGGCGACCGTGTGACCGGCGTACGCACCGGCTCAGGCGAGACCTATCAGGCCGACGTCGTCGTCAACTGCGCCGGCCGCTGGGCCGATGAAGTCGGAGCCTCCGCGGGACTCGGTATCCCGATGGCGCCCAACCGAAGCCTCTTGGCCGTCATTCCGCCGGCGCTCACCAGGCTTCAGCGCGTCATCCACGCCCCGGACTGCCAGTTTCGTCCCGACGGCGGCGGCCGTGTGATGGTGCAGGCCGATGAGGTCGATGACGCCGTGACGGCGGCCGGCGCGTCGGAGCCTCCGGCCGATCTCGCGGACGCCCTTGTGTGTCGCGCTGCGCGCTGGCTGCCCGACCTGGCCGGGCTTCATGTCGAGACCGCGCGCATCGGCATCCGCGCCATGCCGGCAGACGGCCACTCTATCGTGGGACCTCAGGGCGGTGTTGCGGGATACTACGTGGTCGTCACACACAGCGGGGTGACCCTAGCGCCGTTCCTGGGGACGGTCGCCGCGGACGAACTGGTGCGGGACCCGCCGGACGCGCGCCTCGCCTCGTTTCGTCCCGACCGGTTCTCCTCGGCGTAGCGGCCGTGCCGCGCGCTGCGGCGAGGGCTTAGGCGAGCCAAGCCCGAGCGGAGCGGAAGCAGCGCGTACGAAGGGCGTCGCTGCCGCGAGGGACTCCGTGCGCCGGCAGGCGCGCGGCGGGGCGAAGTGTGCGGGGCTAGGACCTGGAGATCTTCCCCCAGGGCCCGTAGGCCTGCATCTGGAGGATCCAGCTCTTATCGCGCAGATCTGTCGGCAGCAGATCGTGGATCGCCTGCAACTCCCCAAGCTTGGCTTCCATGGCGCTTTGAACCTGCTGCTTGCTCTCCGAGTCCATGTAGGCCTGGTCGAGCGCGCGCAATTGCCGGTGAATCCGGATGAGAGACGGAATGACATTTACCGCGACGCTCATGGCTGTTGCCTCCTCATAATCTGGTGGATTCGATCGGGCGATTCTGCTCGGCCGGGCCCTCCCCCGCGGCGGGGTAGGCATCGGCGATGGCGTCCTCGATGGTGTCGTGGACGGGAATGACGGTATCGAACCGGAGCCGCCGGAACAGGGTCCGCAGCGGAGCCCGGGGTGACATGACCATCCGCAGTTCGCGCCGGCGCATGCGAAGATCTTCGGCCAAATCGTACAGGAGGCGTATCGCGGCGCTGTTCAAGTAAGTAACGTCGGTCACGTCGACCGCCAGCAATTCGCCGGCCTGGCCGTTTCGCGCCGCGGCGGCCCGCAGGTCCCGTTCGACCTGCGGCAGGCTGACGAGATCGAGATTCCCCTCTACGCGAGCCACCGTCGCACGGGGTGGCTGTTCCACCGTGACCTTCGCCTGTGCTCTCATGGTCTGTTCGGGGAGCGGATTTGGCCTGACAACAAATCCGCACCGACCCTCCCCAGCCGGTGCCGGACCACGCAAAGCCACCGCATGGCACCGCGTATTTACCTCGGTTCTGATGAGCGTAAACGTCCCCGGCGCCTTCGTGGTTCCCGTGACGTTCTCCGACGCACTTACCGCCGAACGTCGAGGGCAGGAATCCCAGACGGAGGGCCGAACCCGCCGTACGGCATACCGTAGACGAGCGCAGGGGGGAATGGGTATGGCGCGATTGCGGCTGTTTCTGATTCTGGCGGCCGTAGGGCTCTTGGGAGTCTCCTGGGGGCCCGCGGCCGCCGCTCAGGCGCGGTTGAACATGGTCGTCGACAGCCTCAGGCCCGGTGGCGTGATTCTGGGCGCGTACGCCTACTGTGTCACCGCGAAGAGGAACCACGACACGACGGGTCCCAACCGCAGCCCGGAGATCGCATGGTCCCGCGGACCCTCCGGGACGCGGTCATACGCGCTCGTTGTCGTCGACACCGACGTGCCGACCGTGTTCACGAACGCCAACAAGGAAGGCCGGGTCATCCCCGCCGGCATGAAGCGCCGGCCGTATTACCACTGGGTACTCGTCGACATCCCGCCGTCCATGATCAAATTACCGGAGGATGCCGGTTCGAAGGATGCCGCCCCGAAGCCGGCCGGGCCCTCGAAGTACGGGGTGGAGGGCCTGAACGATTACGGCGACGGCCGCGGCGCCTACGACGGGCCGTGCCCGCCGTGGAACGACGCGATCGTGCACCACTATCACTTCCAAGTGTACGCGCTCAACGTGGCGCATCTCTCACTGCCCGCGGGGTTCACCGGGCCGGATGTGGTGAAGGCCATCCAGGGTCACATGCTGGCGCGCGGTGAGATCGTCGGGCTCTACACGCTCAACCCCGTGGTGGCGAAGACGCTGCGCCGGTAACCGACGAAGGGATAACTCAGGAAGCGGGGACGCGCGGTCCGAGCAGCGCCTCGCGGAACGCTTGGACGTTGGTCGACGGCGTAATGGCCACGATGCTGTCTCCCGCCCGAAGCACTGTATCGCCGTTGATAACTTCGGCCGCCTCGCTGCGGACGAGAAACCCGAGCGTGCACCCGCGCGGCAGGGCCAGGTCGCGCACTCTCTTGTTGACGGCCGCCGCGCCCGACGGCAGGACCAGTTCCACGACTTCGAGGTTGCCCCGCCGGAGGGCCGTGAGCGGGATCACGTCGGCGACCTCGACCTCCTGCTCGATGAGGCTGTAGATCAGCTTCGTCGAACTCACCGTCTCGTCGATGCCGAGCAGTTGGAAGGTTTCCTCGTTCTTGGGATTGTTGATGCGGGCGATGACGCGCCGCACGTTGAACTTGCGCTTCGCCATCTGACAGATGACGAGGTTGTCCTCGTCGTCCCCCGTCACCGCTGCGACGAGGTCGGCCCGCACCGCGCCGGCCTGGTCGAGGGTCCTGACCTCGCACGCGTCGCCGAGGAGCGCCGATTCGCCGAACTCCTCCTGAAGAAGGACAAAGCGCCGGCGCGTTTTCTCGATGATCGTCACTTCTTGCCCCGCGGCCCGCAGCGCTTTGGTGAGATAGTAACCGACCTTTCCGCCGCCCCCGACGATCACGTACATGGCTATCGGCTCCCCTCGGGTCCCGGCGAGAGCAACGACGTTTCCCGCGGAGCACGGTACTCTTCGATGCTCCGCCAGGGCCGCGCGGCCAGGAAGTCGAGGCACAGCCCCGCGCCGATCAGCGTGGGTGAGATCGTATCGATGCCCAGCTCCCGGTAGGCATCGGCGCGGAGCGGATCGTAAATCCGCGCGATCACGCGCGGCACTTTGTACTTCACCTTTGCGATTTGGGCCGACATGATGTTGGTGTTATCCCCGTTCGTGGTGGCCGCGAATCCGCCGGCCCGTTCGATCCCGGCCTTCTTGAGAATGTCTTCGTCGATGCCGATGCCGAGGATCGTCTTGCCTTGAAACCCCCAGGTGAGACGCCGGAACGCCTCCGGATCACGGTCGATGATGCAGACCGAATGTCCCTCGTCCTCCAGCATCGACGCGAGCATCGCCCCGACCCGCCCGCACCCAAGAATGACGACGTGCATCGCTTCCGGCTCCCTTCTGTCGCGCCCGGCCTACGGCCCGCCGGACCGCCGCGGCCGCACGGTGTCCACGATCCTGCCCGGCCGTGCGTCGGGACCGGCGACCGTCGTGGGCGCCGTCGCGCCGATGCTCGTCTCCGCGAGCCGGTCGATGATTACCTCGCAGGGGGCGTGGCGGAACAGCGATTCCGCAATGCGCTCCGCGGACCCTTCGACGAAGCCGGTCTCCGGCGAAATGCCGAGGACGATGAGGTCGACGTCGTGATCCCGCGCCGTCCGGTTGATGCCCTCGCCCGCCTCGCGCGCGCGGACCATCTCGGTCGCCGCGTCGAGATGGTGCGCTTCGACGATCTCGCGCGCCTCCTCGAGCGCGCGCCGGCCGCGCTCCTCCACCTGCGGGAGCGAGACCCCGAGGCTCAGCGTGCGGGGCACCTCGACGACGTAGCCGAGCAGGATCTTTGCCTTCTGCTCCTGACCGAGCCGGCTCGCTAGTTCGACGGCCCGCGCGGAATAGTATGCTTCGAGAATCGGTACGAAGATCGTCCTCACGGCGCCGACCGAGCGCACCGCGCGGGCGATCTCCTGGGACACGGGCCGGGGCACCCGCAGCATCCACAAGAGAAGCGCCGTCATCGTGACCGTGAACGCCGCGGCGAGGACGGCGCCCAGCCCCGTCGTCTCGAGCGGTACGGTCACGGCGCCGTCCCGCGGCGCCGGAGATAGGCGGCCACAAAGGAGAGCCGGTACGCCCCCAGGCCGGCAAAGACCAGTCCCATCAGCAGCGCCTGCAGGTGGATGCCCGACGGCAGGCTTCGCGCCAGAATCACGATGCCAATGACGACCATGAGGACGCTGGTCACAGTCCGGTACGCATCGGCGGTGCCGAATCGTGGCGCGCCCACAGCCTCACGCATGCGGCCGCCTCCTGGCGAGATCCCGGTCACGCTGCGCCAGCACGATCTCGTACCGCTCCAGAAGATCATACTCCTCGGCGTTCCGCAAAATCGTCCGCTGCTGCTCCTCCCAGCGGTGTGGCACGCTGCCTGCGACCGGCAGGCCCTGCCGCCGGCGGAACCACGCGTAGTAGCCCAGCGCCAGCACGACCCAGGCGGGGCCGGCGATCCGGCCGATGGCGTGCGTGAGGACGACTTCAATCAGCGTGATCACGATGCCGATCAGGCCGAGCACGCCCACGATCGGCATCTCGACGGCGGGGCCGCCGCCGGTCCGTCGCCAGCGCACGTTCAGCGGGACGCGGTACGGCCGCGGGGAGAACGGATCCTTGACGCGCAGCGCCATCAGCGCGATGAACACCAGGGTGTAGCCGAGGGTGGCTCCAAACGCATACATATTGGCCAGCACGTCGACGGCGCTCGGCGTGAGAAACGCCAGCATCGCTTCGAGCAGCCCGATCGCCGAAAAAATCAGAATGGCCCGCGCCGGTGTGCGGTAGTGTGGATGGACATCGCGAAACCACGGCGTCAGGAGTTTGAGCTGGCTCATGGAGTACACGAGCCGGCTTGCCCCCATCACCCCGGTATTCGCCGAGATCAACAAGATCACGGCGCCTAACACAGCGGCGAGCGGGCCGGCGATCGGCCCCACGAACGGCAGGCGGCTGCCGAGCAGCGCGACCGAATCGCCGACGTCCCTGGCATAGGCCTGCCAGGGCAGCACGCCGAGCCCCGTGATCGAGAAGAATACCGCGAAGAGGAACACGCTCCCGATCAGGCCGATCGACGTGCGGGGGATGACCGTGGCGGGGCGGCGGGTTTCCTGGGCCGCCTGCGAGATCGATTCCAGGCCGACGTACGAGATGATGGCGAGCGACGACCCGTACATGAACTGGTGGAATGTCGGAAACTGATGGACCCACTGGTCGGCGAGCAGATCCGGCTTCCACGCGAAGAGCAGCCCGATCAGGATGAGGCCGGCCTCGACGAGGAGGCCGAACACGCCGATCACCTCGTTCAGGAACGACGACTCGCGCACGCCGCGCACGTTCAGCCACGTGAGAAAGATGATGAGCACAAACGTCTCGCCGGCCCACACCGGGTTGATGTCATGAAACGGCCCCAGGGTGGTCTTGAAGTGGGCCACCGCCGGAAAGAAGAAGTTCAGGTACCCGGCCGAAAACGTGGCGAACAGCGCGATGTCGATCGTATAGTCGAGCAGCAGCGCGGCGCCGGCGACGAACCCGGCCATGTCGCCGAGTCCCCGGCTCACGAAGTACTGGCCGCCGCCGGCGACCGGATAGGCGGACGCCAGCTCCGTATAGGCCAGCCCGACCATGATGTAGACGAGCCCCGCCGCCGCGAAGGCGAGCGGCGCCGCGCCCATCGTCGCGGCGATGACGATGCCCAGGGCCACGTAGATGTCGGCGCCGACATCGGCGAACCCCCACATGAACGAGCCCCAGACGCTGATGTCTCGCCGGAGGTGGACTTCGCCCGACGCGGGATGTCCCGGAACTATCTCAGCCACGCGGAGCCTCCCCGCGCGGCACGGCGCCGGATCTCACGAACGCGGATTATACCACGTGTCCGTCGCTCGCGGTCGACGTCGAGCGGCGCGCCGCCGCGAAGCGGACGAACGCGTCCAGGGCGTCGGGATTCGCCAGCGCGTCGCGGCTCGCAGCGCGCTCCGCCGGGGTCCCGGCGAGGATGCGCTTCACCGGGACTTCGAGTTTCTTGCCGTTCAATGTCCGCGGCACTTCGTCGACCTGATGGATCTCGTCGGGGACGTGCCGCGGCGACAATTGCGCGCGCAGGCGGTCCCGGATCGCGGTTCGCAGACGCTCGTCGAGGGACGTCCCCTCGCGCAGCACGACGAACAGCAGGAGCCGGCCTTCGCGTCCTAGTTCGCCCGTATCGATGACGAGGCTCTCGAGCACCTCCGGGAATTCCTCCACGACCCGATAAAATTCGCTCGTCCCCATCCGCACGCCGGCGCGGTTGAGCGTGGAGTCGGACCGCCCGTAGATCACGCAGCTGCCGCGCGGCGTGATTTTGATCCAATCGCCGTGCCTCCACACACCCGGAAAGCGCTCGAAGTAGCTCTCGTGATAGCGCGACCCGTCCGGGTCGTTCCAAAAGCCGACCGGCATGGAGGGCATCGGCTCCGTGACGACGAGCTCGCCGACCTCATCGATCACGGGGCGTCCGCTTTCGTCCCACGCCTCGACGCGCGCACCGAGACCGCGGCACTGAATCTCGCCCGCGCGCACGGGCAGGAGCGGACACGAGAGCACAAAGGCGGTCGCGACGTCTGTGCCGCCGCTGATGGACCCGAGCAGCAGCGAGGGGTTGACGTGTTCGTACACCCACGCGAAGCCTTCCGGGGTGAGCGGCGCGCCCGTGGAGCCGAGTCCGCGAAGACGCGACAGGTCGAACGTCCGGCCCGGGTCCAGCCCGGCCTTCATGCACGACAGCACAAACGGCGCGCTCGTGCCAAAATACGTCATGCCGGTGCCGGCGGCGAGCTGCCATAGGGCGGTGAGGTCCGGATACGCGGGGCTGCCGTCGTACAGAATCGCGGTCGCGCCGGCGATCAGGCTCGCCACGACGACGTTCCACATCATCCACCCGGTCGTCGAGAACCAGAAGAAGCGGTCGTCGGGACCGATGTCGAGGTGCAGCCGCAGCACTTTCAGCAGTTCCAATAGGACGCCGCCGTGGCCGTGGACGATGCCCTTCGGGAGCCCGGTCGTCCCCGACGAGTAGAGGATCCACAGCGGATGATCGAACGGGACGGGCTCCGGCTCCAGCGCATCGCCGCCGGTCCCGGCCGCGCAGGCCGCCAGGGTCTCTCCCCACAGCCGGCCGCCGCGCAGGCCGCTTGGGTCGGGGCGGTCGTCCAAGTAGGGCAGGAGGATCACGGCCTCCACGGTCGGCAGCGCCCCCGCGATCTCGCGCACGGCCGCCATGCGGTCGTAGGCCCGGCCGTTGTAGCGGTAGCCGTCGACGGCGAGGAGCACCCGCGGCTCGATCTGCCGGAAGCGCTCCACGACGCTGCGCGTGCCGAACTCGGGCGGGCAGCTCGACCAGATCGCGCCGATGCCCGCCGACGCGAGAAACCCGGCGGCGGCTTCGGGGATGTTCGGGAGGTACGCCGCGACTCGATCGCCGCGCCGCACGCCGAGCCGGCGCAGCGCCGCGGCCGCCCGGCCCACGTCGCGGGCGAGGCCCGTGTGGCTGACGGTCCGCGGCGGACGGGTTTCCGAGTAGGCGAGGAGCGCCGGGCCGTCGTCCCGCCGGCGCAGGGCGTGTTCCGCAAAGTTGAGCAGCGCGCCGGGAAACCACGCCGCGCGTTCGACGCGCCGGTGCGGCAACGCCGCGCTCGCGCGCCGCGCGGCGTTGACGTCGAAGAACTCCCAAATCGACGTCCAGAACGCGTCGAGATCGCGGACGCTCCACTCCCACAGCGCTTCGTAGGACTCGAAGGCGAGCCCGCGCGTGCGGCGGAGCCAGTCCAGGTAGCGTGTGATCGTGGCCCGTGCGCGCGCGTCCGGTGACGGTTCCCACAGCACGGCCCCTTCGGCGGCGGATGAGGGCGGACGGCGCATCGGACGGGGGTTCGATCCCGCGGCGGAACGGGCCTGCGCCGCCGGGGGCGGGATTCCCGCGGCTAGGCCTGGATCAAGCCCTTTCGGATCGCGTAGCGTACCAACTGGGTGCGGTCGTGCAGCCGCAGTTTCTCGAGGATGTGCGCCCGGTGCGTCTGCACGGTCTTGACGCTGATGAACAGGCGGCGGCCGATGTCCTGATTGGTTTCGCCCTGGGCGATGAGCGTGAGGATCTCTTTCTCCCGCGCGGTGAGCCCGTCGTATGTTTCCCGGTCTTCGCCGTGCTCGACCCGGGTGAGGAAATCAGCCACGACGGCGTTCGCCGTCTGCGGATACAGGAAGGCCTCCCCGCGCGCGGCCGAGCGGATCGCCTCGATGAGATCGGGCGCGGGGTCGTGCTTGAGGACGCACCCCGAGGCGCCGGCCTTAAGCAACTGGAACACGTACGACTCGTCGGCGTGCATCGTCAGCGCCAGCGTATGGGTGTCGGGCACTGCCGCGCGAATCTGCCGCGTCGCCTCGATGCCGTCGAGCCGCGGCATGCTGATGTCGAGCACGGCGACGTCCGGACGGAGGCGCTTGGCCAGCGCCACCGCTTCCGCGCCGTCCGCCGCCTCGCCCACCACTTCGATGTCGGCTTCGCCGGCCAGGATGCGCTTGACGCCCTCGCGCACGATGGCGTGATCGTCGGCCAGCAGCACCCGGATCTTCCCGCCGGCCGTCACGCCGTCTGTCCCCGCCGTGCCGCGGCGGCCGGGAATTCCGCCAAGACCTCGGTACCGCCGTCGGGGGGCGACGTCACCCGGACGGTTCCGCCGAGCGCCGCGGCCCGCTCCACCATGCCGCCCAGCCCGACGCCGATCCGGCCGCGCCGGTCGGCCCCCTGACGGGGACCCGCGGCCGCCGCGCCGCCGGCGGGAGCGGTCAACCCCCGGCCGTCGTCCCGCACGCGCAGCACGAGCCGCTCGCCGCTGCGAAGCACTTCGACGTCGACCCGTGTCGCCGCGGCGTGCTTGACCGCGTTCCACAGCGCTTCCTGCGCGATGCGGAAGACCGCGGTCTCGAGGGTCGGATCCAAGCGGTCGCTGCCGAGCCCTTCGGTCAGGTGCACCTGCAGGCCGCGTGAGGCGATCTGCGTCTGCGTGTACCACCGCAGCGCGGGGACGAGGCCGAGGTCGTCGAGCACGGCCGGACGGAGGTCATAGATGAGCCCGCGCACCGCTTCGACGGTGCGCGCGGCGAGGCGCCGCAGGCGCGACAGCGTCTCGGAGGTCACCGGCGTCCCGCGCGAGGTATCGAGCCGCGCGGCTTCGAGTTCCAGCATCAGGCCGGCGAGTGACTGGCCGGCTTCGTCGTGTAATTCCCGCGCGATGCGCTTGCGTTCGTCCTCCTCCGCGCTCAGGAGGCGGCGGATCAGCGCGGTCCGGTCGGCCTCCTTGTCGCGCAGCTCGTCGAGCAGCCGCGCCTTGTCCATCGCCAGGCTGACCTGCGCGGCGATCGCCGAGACGACCGACATCTCGCGCTGCGTGAACAGGCGTCCCGACGGCAGGACGAGGTTGAGGACCCCCATGCTGCCCGCGCTGCGCAGCGGGACGCTCGCGTGGCGGACGGTGACGCCGGCGCCGGAGAAGCGGTCACACTCGAGGACGCTGCCTTCCACCGGCAGCCGCCCCGCGCGAAGGAGGTCGAGGCAGCGGCACGGGCCGGCCAGCGTCTCCGGGCCGTCGCGAACGAGCGGGCCGGGATGCCCGTAGGTCGCGGCGACATCGTAGTCCCCGCCTTCGCGCTCGAGAAACACCCAGCCCGAATGCGACTGCACCATCTCGCCGGTCGCGCGCAGCACGTACGCCAGCATCTCGCTGACGTGACGGGCCCGGTGCAGCGCGGCGCTGATGCTGCTCATAACCTCGAGGGCGCGCTGCCGCTCGAGCGAACGCAGCTGAATGCCGGTCCCGAAGGCCGCCGCGCACAACGCGCCGATCAACCCGGAGACGCCGGTCGCCCCGGGCGTCCGCGGCAGGAACGACCACACCGCGAAGTTCACGCCGATCGCGACCAGCGCCGCGAAGATAAGCCGGATGGCCCGATCATTCGCGGCCCCCTCGGCATGGTAGTAGCCTCGGCCGGCGAGCACAAAGGCCAGCGCCGCGGCGAGCCCGGCCGCCGCCCGCCCCAGCGCAAACCGCTGGGGCTCGGGGGCGACAAAGACGGCGGCCGCAATCAAGAGCCCGCCGTAGCCCACCGCGCCGAGGACCACGTTGCCGGGGGCATCGGGATCGCGCGCGACGGAGCCGGTCAGGAAGCATCCCGCCGCCGCGAGAATCAAAAAGCTCCGCGCGATGAAAATCGGGGCCGGAGGGCCGCCCAAGAGCTGCGCGATGTCGATCGCCGACAGCGCGGCGAGCGCGACGATACCGAGGCTCCACCAGACGACGTAGGCGAGACGCGTCTCGATGTATTTGCCGAAAAGCAACAACACGACGGCAACGTGGATGCCGACGGCGATATCGAGCATGAGGACCGGCATGCCCAGTCGCGTCACCCCCGGTCGGGCCTCGGCGACCCTCTACCGCCTACATTCCCCGCAGCACGGACCGATAATCCCGCCTACTCGAGCGAGCGCCCCGGCGGGGCGCCCGGTCCGCGGCATCTGGTCGAGAGCCGATTTCGGGTTCAATCGGGCCGCCACCCGATTACCGGCGTCCCCCCGTGCTGATACAGTTGGCTATGAGATGTGGAGGAGTGCGGATCGGCTGTTCTGGACGGCGCTCGCCGGCGTGCCGATCGGGCTCCTCGCGGCAGGGTTTGCCGGTTTTCTCCGGATCGCGACCGCGCGGCGCCGCAAGACTCCATACCTACTCAAGCGCAGAGTATTCGGCCGGGCCTCGTAACGGGGGGAAACGAGGCCCGGCATGCGAGAGACCGGGGGCTCGGGCTCCGGTCTCTCGCTTTTTGTGCTTCCTTTGGGCATGATCAAACGTGGCGGGGGCAGGTCGGTGCAGGAGGATGACGATGGATTCCCCGGTTGAGCAGCGGGGCGCGGCCCGGCGGCAGAGTGACGAGACGGCGGACAAACCGCTGCTGCTCTACGACGTACGGGACGGCGTCGCCGTACTGACGCTCAACCACCCCGAGCGCCGCAACGCGCTCTCGCGCGCCATGCTGCGGAGCCTGAAACACGCGCTGGCGCAGGCCGCCGCCGACGACGCGGTGCGCGCGGTTGTGATCCGCGCAGCGGGCCCGGTCTTCAGTTCCGGGCACGACCTCCGGGAACTCGTTGCCCGGCCCGAAGCCGAGGTGGCCGCGCTCTTCGACCTGTGCACCGATGTTATGGAGACGGTGCGCACGCTTCCCAAGCCCGTGATCGCCCAGGTGCACGCGCTCGCCACGGCGGCGGGGTGTCAGTTGGTCGCGACGTGCGATCTGGTCGTGGCGTCCGAGAACGCCACGTTCGCGACGCCGGGCGTCAAGAACGGACTATTCTGCACGACCCCCGGTGTCGCCGTCGCCCGCGCCGTCGGACCGAGGAAGGCGATGGAAATGTTGCTGACGGGGACCCCGATCAGCGCGGAGCAAGCACAGCGCGCCGACCTCGTCAACCGCATCGTGCCGGCCGGCCGGCTCGAGGAAGAGACGATGGCCCTGGCGCGCCAAGTCATCGCGGCCAGCGCCTACACGCTGGCCATCGGCAAGCGGGGCTTCTACCAGCAGATCGCCAAAGACCGGCCCGAGGCCTACGAGGTCGCGCAAAAGGTCATGGTGGAGAACGCGCTGGCTCCGGATGCTCAGGAGGGCATGCGCGCATTTCTCGAAAAGCGGCCCCCGCGGTGGCAGCACTAGCCGGCCCCGGCGGCCTCCCGGGTCTTCCCACGGCCCGCGGCCGTGGCGCGGCACGGGGCCGCGCTGTGATGCTGGCGTGCGTCCTCATCACCGCCGTCACCGCGTTCACGGGGGCCGGCGGGCCGGTGCTGAGCGCGACGCCTCCGCGGGCGCCCGATTTTCACCTCCCGTTGTTGAACGGCGGTACGATCAGCCTGGCCGACTTCAAAGGAAGGCCCCTTGTCCTGCTGTTTTGGACGCCGTGGTGACCGACCTGCAACGCGGACGCCCCCGGGTGGGAGCGTGTGTACGGTGAAGCCAAAGCGAGAGGGGTCGCCATCCTTGGCGTCGGCCTGCTCGACAACCGGCAGGCCTGCGCCGGCTTCGTCAGGGATCATCACCTCTCGTTTCCCAACGCGTACGACGGGGACGAGCGGGTGGCGAAGGCGTACGGGTTTACGTATCAGCCGTATTGGGCCGTGATCTCGCGGACCGGGACATTGGTCCGGGCCGGGTACGGCCCGGAGGGGCAGACTGAGTTGCGGCAGACCATCGAGGCGCTCGCCGCGCGGTAGGGCCCATGCCGTTGAATCTTGGGATTGCGTTTCTTGCAGGCGTGCTCGGCTTCTTCTCCCCGTGCGTCGTGCCTCTGATTCCCGGCTACCTGTCGTTCGTATCGGGCGTGTCGCTGCTTGAGCTCGATGCCGCGGAACGGCGCCGTCACGTCCGGCGCGTCGTCGGCGCGACGCTGTTGTTCGTGGCGGGCTTCGCGCTCGTCTTCACCGGCCTCGGCGCGTCCGCCTCGCTCGCGGGCGCCTTCATCCTCGGCAATCGGGATGTGCTCGGCCGCATCGGGGGCGTGATCGTGATCCTCTTCGGCCTCGCCATGCTGGGGGTGATCCGGGTGCCGGGCTTCCAGCGCGAGCGCCGCTTCGTCGTGTCGCAGCGGCCGGCCGGGTTTGCCGGCATCGTGCTCGTTGGGATGGCGTTTGGATTCGCGTGGACGCCGTGCGTCGGCCCGGTCCTCGGCGCGATTCTCACGCTCGCGGCCACGACGGCCCGCGCGGCGGACGGCGCCCGCCTGCTCTTCGCGTATTCCCTCGGCCTCGGCCTGCCGTTTCTCGTGACCGCGGCGCTCCTGACGACGGCGTTCGGGGCGCTGCGTGCGATCGGGCGATACACGCACGCCATCGAAGTGACCGGCGGGGCCTTCCTTGTCGTGATGGGCACGGCGCTTCTCTTCGACTGGATCTACCGGCTCAACGCCTGGATTCTGCAGATCTTCCCGGTGCGCCCCGCCCTCTGAGGCCGTTTCACAAGGACTCGCCGCGGGTCGCTCCGTACCCATAGAGCATGGTCGCCGGTGATCATGCTCCTTCGGCGCATCCCGCGTCCGTGCCGCAGGCTCAGGCTGCGGCGCCACCGTGGATCGGTAAGAGCGTCCGCGCCCGCGAGACGCTGCGGCCCATCCGCGGCCTCGCCCGGTACGTCGACGACCTCGTCCTGCCCGGCGCCGCTCATCTCGCGATCGTGCGAAGCCCGGTCGCGCACGCACGCATCCGGCGCATCGACACCGCGGCGGCGCGGCGGGTCCCCGGCGTGCTCGCCGTCGTCACAGGCGCTGATCTCGCGGATCGCACGGATGGCTTTCCCGTAAACGTACAGGAAGGCGCGCGTGTCACCGCGGTGCCGCATCGGGCGCTTGCGACCGACACCGTGCGGTACGCGGGCGAGCCGGTGGCGGCGGTCGCGGCGGAGACGCCCGAGGCCGCGTTCGATGCCGCCGCGCTCGTGTCGGTGGAGTACGATGAACTGCCCGCCGTCACGGACGTCCGCGCCGCCCTCGGCGGGCCGGTCGCCCTGCACGCGGCCGCCCCCGACAACGCGCTGCTGCGCTGGCGCCGGGCGCACGGCGACGTGGACGCCGCGATGGCGTCCGCGGCGCGCGTGGTGCGGGCGCGGTTTTCCATTCCCCGGATCGTCGGCGCCCCGATGGAGCCGCGCGGCGGCGCCGCGTCCTACGACGCCGGCACCGACATGCTCACGGTGTGGTGCTCGACGCAGGATCCGCACCGGCCGCTGGCCCAGCTCAGCCGGATGCTGAAGCGGCCCGAGGACCGGCTGCGCATCATCGTGCCGGACGTGGGCGGCGCCTTCGGCGTGAAGGGTAGTCCGGCGCCCGAAGTCGCGGTCGCGGCCGTCCTGGCGATGGACCTCCGCCGCCCCGTGAAATGGATGGAGACGCGGCGCGAAAACTTTCTGTCGTGCTATCAGGCCCGCGGCGTCGAGGCGGACGCGGAACTGGCGCTCGATGCGGGTGGCCGGTTCACCGCGCTCCGGATGCGCCTCCTCGCCGATCTCGGAGCCTACATGTATCCGGCGACGACGACGGTGCCGCTCACCGCGGCGATTCTCGTCATCAACGTGTACGCGACGCCCGCCGCCGACGTCGAACTCATCGGCGTCGCGACGACGAAGCCGCCGACGGGGCCGTACCGGGGCGCGGGCCGCCCGGAGGCGGTCTACGTTATGGAACGCCTAGTCGATCTCGCGGCGCGCGAGACCGGCATCGACCCGATTGACCTCCGCCGGCGCAACTTCATCGCCCCGGAGCGGTTTCCGTATCGGACCCCGCTCGGCTGGGTGTACGATTCGGGCCAGTATGCGCTGTGCCTGGACCGCGGGCTTGACGCGATCGGCTACGAGCGGTGGCGCCGCGAACAGGCGCGGGCCCGCGCGGAGGGCCGCCTCCTCGGCATCGGCGTGGCGGCCTACGTCGAGCGCGCCGGCACGGCGCTGTGGGAGGCCGCCGCGCTCACGGTCGCGCCGGACGGCCGCGTGGTCGCGCGCATGGGCTCGACGCCGCAGGGGCAGGGGCACGAGACCACGTTCGCGCAGATCGCCGCGGATGCGCTCGGCGTATCGCCCGATGCCATCACCGTCGAACACGGCGACTCCGCGGTGGTCCCGCGCGGCGTCGGCACGTTCGGCAGCCGCTCGGTTACTGTGGGCGGTTCGGCGCTGTGGAACGCGGCGCAGAAGATTCAGGCCAAGGCGCTCCGCATCGCCGCGCATCTCCTCGAGGCCGCACCCGGCGACGTCGTCCGCGACGGCGACCGGTATGCCGTACGCGGCGCGGCCGCGCGGGGCGTCACCTTCGCCGAGATCGCCGCGGCGGCGTATCAACCCGGGCGGCTGCCCCGCGACATGGAACTCGGCCTCGACGCGGCGGCGACGTTTGCGCTGCCCGCGCCGGTCTTTCCGTCGGGCGCGTACGTGGCCGTGGTGGAAGTCGAGCGGGACACCGGGGCGGTGCGCATTCTCGCGCTCGTCGCCGTCGACGACGCCGGCCGCGTCATCAACCCGTTTCTCGCCGAGGCGCAGGTCATTGGCGCCGTCGCCCAGGGCATCGGGGAAACGCTGTTCGAAGAGGCGGTGTACGACGAGGCCGGCCAGCCGCTCACCACCACGTTCGGCGAATACGCGATGCCGCGCGCGGCCAACACGCCGGCCGTCCACGGCGAATTTGTGGAGACCCTCTCGCCGTTCAACCCGCTCGGCGCGAAGGGGGTGGGGGAAGCCGGCTCGATCGCCGCGCCGCCCGCCGTCGCCAATGCCGTGATGGACGCGCTCGCCCCGCTCGGCGTCCGCCACCTCGATCTGCCGCTGCGGCCCGAGACGATCTGGCGGGCGATCCGCGAGGCCGGCGCGCAGGCCGGCCGGGTGTCGAAGGAGGGCGGTATATGAGGGACGCGATGACCGTACTCGTGGCCGTGACGGTGGGGACTCTGGCGGCTCCGCCCGCCGCGCCGGCGCCTTCGGCGCAGTTGTGGTCCGCACCGGAGGCGCAGGCGGCGGCGCCTCAGTTTCCCGCGCCCGGGCCTCGCGCGGCGATCGTGTTCGGGCAGCCGGTGGCGCCGCCCAACGTCGTCCACGCGCCGGTGGAGCTGGCGAAGGCGTTCGGGTTCATGGACAAGTTCAACGTCGACCTTCGCACCCTCGACTTCGACGGCTCGACGCGGGCGCTGACCGCGGCGATCGCCGGGGGCGTGAACGTCGGCTTAATCGACTGTCAGGTCGCCGCCGGCAACGGTGTGCCCATCGTCGCGTTCTACGCGCCGGCGCCCCGCACGGATTTCGTGCTGGTGGCGCGCGACACCATCAAGACGCTCGCGGATCTCAAAGGGAAGAAGATGGGCTTGTCCAGTCCGCCGGGCGGGATCATCGACCGTTTCAACCGGGCGATCCTGGCGACGGCGGGCCTGCGCGCCGACGACGTGGCGATGGTGCCGACCACCACGGCCGGCCGCGTTCCGGCGCTCGTTACGGGCCAGAGCGATACCGCGATCTTCCATTACGAGCAGGCCAGCAAGGTGCTGCGGACCCAGCGCGGCTTTCACGTGCTCTACGACCTGTACAAAGCGCTGCCGGATTACGAATACAATATCTACTGCGGGCTCCGCCCGTGGGTGGAGGCGCACCGCGATCTCATCGTCAACATGACGGCGGCCACGATTCTCGCGGTCCGCTACGCGTACGCGCACCGCCCGGAGACGATCAAGGCGTTGACAGACATCACGCACGAAGACGCGGAGGACGTGGCGTACGCTTACGGCAAGATCGTGACGGGCTGCATCTGGGCGCGCAACCTCGGGCTCGATACGCGGCGGTTGAATTGGACCACGCAGTGGGAGCACCAGGCCGGCAATCTGCGCAACCCCTACGACGCGGCCCAGATCCTCGACATGAGCATCGCGAACGAAGCGCTTGCGAAGGCGGGCGGTACCGTTCCCGTCCCGGAAGGCTGCGAGTAACCCCGCCCCGGCCCTCGGCGGACGGCCGTGCCCGACGACACGATCGCCTACGTGGCCCGCACGTGGGCGCCCCGGCTCATCGCCAACGGCATTGACGCGAGCGACTACCGCCGCGTGGTGGACGGCCTCGAACGGTGGGAGCAGTGGTACGCGGCCTGGATGGACCTCGGCCGGACCCACGAGGATCTCGCCCGCGAGGCCGCGGCGGCCGGCCGCGCGGTGACGGCCGGGGCGGCGCATTACCGGGCCGCGATCGCGTACCATTTCGCCGTGTTCAGCTGGACCGAAAACCTGGACGAGTACACGCGGGGACACGAGCGCCGCGTCGAGTGCTACGGTCGCGCGCTGCCCTGGCTTGATCCTCCCGGAGAGCGCGTGGAGCTCCCGTTGGAGTCGATCCGGCTCCCCGCCTACCTGCGGCGCCCCGCCGGCGCCCTCCGGCCGCCGGTCGTGCTTTTTCTGTCCGGGCTCGATTCCGTGAAGGAAGAGCACGCCACGTTTGAGCGGTTCTTCCTCCGCCGTGGCCTGGCCACCCTCACGGTGGACGGGCCGGGGCAGGGGGAGGCCTGGTACCGCATGAAGATGCGCGTCGATTTCGAAGTCGCGGCCACCGCGGCCGTCGATTACCTGCTCGGGCGCAGCGACGTCGACGGGACGCGCGTCGGCGTCTGCGGCGTGAGCCTCGGCGGCTACCTCGCGCCCCGGTGCGCGGCGTTTGAACCGCGGCTGCGCGCGGTCGCCTCCTGTGGCGGGCTGCACAGCCTGGAAGAGGGACGCCTCCACCGCGGCCTCCACCTGGCGCGGTGGCTGCACATCTGGGGTGCGCGTGATGTCGCGGAACTCGAGGCGCGGAGCCGCGGCGCGACGCTCGCCGACTGCGCCGCGCGCATCACGGTGCCGCTGCTCGTCGTCCACGGCGCGCAGGACAATCTGATCCCGCCCGACGACGCCTACCGGACGTACGAGCGGGCGCGCGGGCCGAAGCGGTGGGTGCTCTACCCCGACGGCAACCACGTGTGCAACAACATCGTGTACAAGTACCGGCCGCTCGTCGCGGACTTCATGGCGGAACATCTCGCGTGACGCGCCCCAAGATCCAGGTCGAGAGCGCGTGCCGGATGTTCGTGGGCGGCACGGTCAGCGCGTTCGAAGGGCTCTCCTTTGACGTCTACGACAACGAAATACTCTGCCTCGTCGGTCCGAGCGGCTGCGGAAAGACCACCCTGCTGCGGTGCATCGACGGTCTCGTCCCGCTGTCCGCGGGACGGATCCTGCTCGACGGGGCGGCGGTGACCGGCCCGCCGCCGCGGATGGCCATGGTGTTTCAGCACTTCGGCCTGTTCCCGTGGAAGACCGTGGAGGCCAACATCGCCTACGGCCTCCGGTTTGCGAACGTGCCGCGGCCTGAGGCCGCCTCCCGGGTGGCGCGCGCGCTCCGCCTCGTGGGGCTCGACGCCTTTGGCCCTGCGTATCCCTACCAGTTGTCCGGCGGGATGCAGCAGCGGGTGGGCCTCGCGCGGGCGCTCGCGATCGATCCGGACGTGCTCCTGATGGACGAACCCTTTGCCGCGCTCGACGCGCAGACTCGGGAGATCCTGCAGGAAGAGATGCTGCGGATCCTCGAGCAGGAGCGCAAGACGATTGTCTTTGTGACCCACAGCATCGACGAGGCGCTGCTGCTCGGCGACCGCGTCATCGTGCTGACACACCGGCCCGGCCGGGTCCGCGAGACCGTCACCGTGCCCTACGGGCGGCCGCGGTCGCTCGAGGCGATGCGCGCAGACCCGGCGTTCGGGGCGCTCCGGGCGCGGGTGTGGAATCTGCTCCGTCCGGAAATCCAATGAGGCCCCGCTGGGCTCGTGGTGATGCGGTGAGCACCGGCGTCCCCGTGCGCCGGCCTTCGGACGGCGGAGCGTCCGCGGCGACGGTCCCGTCGGCGGCGCAGCGGGACGTGCAGAGCGCGGCGGCGCGGCTGCGGCGGCGCCGGCGGCTCCACGACCTGACCGTGCGCGCCGCGTCCGTGTGCGGCGTGCTGATCATCTGGGAAGTCGGCGCCCGCGGGATCAGCCCGCTGTTGTTCGCGCCGCCCTCCCGGATCATCGCGGCGGGCGCCCAGATGGTCGCCTCCGGAGAATTGTGGCCCTACCTCGGCCTCAGTTTCCGCGTGGCCGCGATAGGCATGCTGCTCGGGATGATCGTCGGCATCGCATCCGGCGTCCTGATCGCGCGTGTGCGCCTCCTCGATCTGTCGTTGGAGCCGTTTGTCATCGCGCTGTACTCGACGCCGATGGTGGCGTTGATCCCCCTCGTCGTGATTTGGGCCGGGTTCGGCGACGGGGGCAAGATCGTCGTCATCTTCCTGTTCGCCGTGTTTCCGATTCTCCTCAACACCTACCAGGGGGTGCACGGCGTCGATGCCCGCCTGCTGGAGGTCGCGCGGTCCTTCCGCACGACCGAGCGCGCGCTGTGGGGCGACGTGATTCTCCCGTCGGCGCTGCCGTTCATCGTCGCGGGGTTGCGCCTCGCGGTCGGCCGCGCGCTCATCGGGATGGTGATCGCGGACCTGTACACGTCGGTCTCCGGCATCGGCTACCTGATCGTGCGCTACGCGCAGAATCTCCAGATCGACCGCCTGCTGGTCCCGGTGGTCATCCTGTCCATCACGGGCGTGGCGCTGGTGCAGGGGCTGCGCTGGCTCGAGACGCGAATCGCGCCGTGGCAGTTTGCCGGGCGCGACGACTGAGGGGGCGGGCATGACCCAGGCGAGTTCCGGCTTCAGCGCGGCCCGGGAGCATCTGGACGACGGCCGGTACTTCGGCCGGCTCGCCGGGACGCCGTACTACCACGACGCGATCTACGAGCGGTTCTCCGCGGACGAGCACGCGCGCCGGCTCGTGCGGACGCGCGAGAAGATGGCCCGGCTCGGGCTCGACGGGCTCATCGCGTGCGGGGGCCCCAACCATTGGAGCTACGGGGCGGGTGTGTTCTGGCTCACCGGCCACCGCGAGTGGCACGCCCTCTCCGTCTACCTCTACGTCCCGCGCGACGGCGAGCCGGCGCTCGTCTACGGCATGGGCGGAACCCACATCGAAGCGACCCGCCGCGCGGTCGCGGTCCGCGACGTGCGCCCGGCCTCGGCCGGGCAGTTCGGCGACGTGCTCGCCGCGGTCGCGCGCGAGCACGGGCACGCCGGCGGGCGCATCGGGATCGCGGTCATCGATCCGCGGTACGGCGATTACCTGCCGCACAACCAATACCGGCGGCTCACGGCGGAACTGCCGGATGCCCGCGTGGAGCTCGTCGGCGATTTCTTCCACGAGTTTCTCGTCGTGAAGAGCGCCGAGGAGCAGGCGCGCGTGCGCCGGGCGGGGGAGCTCTGCGTGCGGGCCCTGCGGGCGGTGCGCGACGCCGCGCACCCGGGGGTCGCGGAGTACGAGCTCAAGGCGGCCGCGGCCTCGGCGATCCTCGGCGGCGGCGGCGAACTCGATTTCCTCATCATCGGCAGCACGCCGATGGCGGACCCGTCTATGGTATTCGGCAACCCGCGCCCGTCGGGGCGGCGGCTTCGGAGCGGCGATCTCATTCTGAACGAGCTGGCCGCGGGTTACGAGGGCTACACCGCGCAGATCGGGATTCCCATCTGCCTCGGACGGCCGGCCGACCGTGTGCGCCGGATGTGGGACGAGGTGGCGCGCCCGGGCTTCGAACTGCTCGCGGCGGAGCTGCGGCCCGGCAACACGTTCGACGCGATGCAGCGGCGCACGGGATTCTTCCGCGAGCGCGGATATCAGTCCCGGCCGATCGTGATGCACGGCATCGATCTCACGAGCCATGCCCCGGATGTGCGCGTCGACGGCGTGCACGCCGAGCCCGAGGACCGTGTGATGCGGCCGGGCATGGAACTGATGCTGGAACCGAACCCCATTACACCCGATGGGTTGCTCGGCCTGTTCTACGGGCACACGTTCCTGATTACGCCCACGGGCCGGGAGCTCGTCACCGGCGGGCTGCCGGAGGATCTGCTGGTGGCCGAGGGCTAGGCGGCGCGCTGCGCGGCGGGCCGGCGCCGCCGGAGTAACAGTGCGGCGGCCGCGGCAGCGGCCAGGACGGCGACCGCGCCCCCGCCGTACAACAGCCACGCGGGCGTCCCTCCGCCGATGGGACGCGCGGCCACAAACACCCCCAGTCGATCGGAGGCCGCGAAGATCTGCAGCGCGGCCTGGACGCGCTTCGTGTCCAGCATCGTCCACGTGCCGCCGCTCCACCGCAGGAGGACCGTCGCGTGGCGTGGATAGCGCAGCACGGGCGTGACGGGCCGGCGCAGCGCGACGGGACGGCCGTTTTGGTAGGTCGCCTCCACGCGATATCCGTTGCCGTCAAACGCGTACCCCGCCGGCGGCGGCGCCACAGTCTCGGGGTCGACCGGAGTGAGCCGCACGGTGGCCGACGTGATGCCGGGCCGTGGCGCGACCGCGTCGTGCGGGAAAATGACGCCGGCCTGCGCGTCGTCGGTGAGGATGGAGGCGGACCCCGACCCCGCCGGATTCAAGCCGATCTGCCCGCTGCCTCCCGACGGCGCCTGGTTGTCGCGCGCGAGCGCCGGTGGCGGGTGGACCCAGCGGTAGGGCGCCGGCGGGACCTCGCCCTCGTAGAGCAGCCGCGCCGGAACATCGCGCCACACCGCCGGCGCGATGACCAGGTAGACGATCGCCGCCGCGACGCCCCACGCCGCGGCCGCACGGCGGCCGCGCCAAGCCATCACCAGGCCGCCTGCAGTACGTTGGCCGCCGCGTGCGTGACCGCGGGCGCCGTCCACGTACCCGATGCCCATCGCTGCCACCCGAACAGCAGTCCCGCGGCGAGATCGACCGGAAACGCGGGAAGTCCGTACGCGGGGACATGAACCGCCGCAAACACCGCGGCGGAGCCCCAGACGGCCGCGGAGGCGCCGTAGACGCCGAGGGCGCCGTAGAGCAGGCGGCGGAACAACAACTCTTCGGCGATGCCGACCACCGCGGTGGCGGCGACGAGCGGCGGCGCCATGCGCGGTGCCAATGGGTGCTGGAGCGCGCGCGCGGCGGCAAACGCCCCGATGCCGATCGCCGTCGCCAGCAGCCAGGGGAGCGTCGTTTCGGCGGTCCGCGGCTCACCACGGCCGCGGGGTACGGGCGTCACGGCGCCGACTACTCCCGTGGCCAGCGTGATTGCGAGAGACACAAGCGTCGCGGGCGGACGCAGCGCAAGCGCCGCGCTGCCGAGGAGCGCGGCGATGAGGGGTAGGAAGACTTTCAAGACGAGTATAAGGAATACAACGCCACGGCGCCGGACTCCGCTTGTCCGGCGCCGGTTTCGCAGGCGGCGCTGATGCGTGCGCCGTGGATCAGGGAGGCGGGAATGAGCGGCCGCGCGGCGCACGTGGGATTTGTCGGGCTCGGCGCCATGGGGGGCCGCATCGCGAAGCGCCTGCTCGACGCGGGACACCGCGTCACGGGCTACAACCGCACGGCGGCGAAGGCGCAGTGGCTCGTCGAGGCCGGGCTGCGGCCGGCGCCCTCGCCCCGGGCGGTCGCCGAGGCCGCGGACGTGACGTTCTCGATGGTCACCGATACCGCGGCGCTGCGGGCGATCACGGACGGCCCGGATGGCGTGCTGGCCGGGCTCGGGCCCGGCAAGGTCTACGTCGACATGAGTACCGTGAGCCCGGAGGCGAGCCGCGCACTCGCCGAGCGGGTGCGCGGGCGGGGGGCCGCGATGCTCGACGCGCCGGTCTCGGGTAGCCTCGTCACCCTCGAGGAAGGACGGCTCTCGATCATGGTCGGCGGGGACCCGGAGGTCCTCGATCGGGTCCGGCCGGTCTTGCTGGCGATCGGCCCCGTCGTCACGCACGTCGGCGGAAACGGCCAGGCGGCGCTCATGAAGGTCGCGACGAACCTCAACCTCGGCGCGCAGGTGCTGGCGTTCTGCGAGGCGGTGCTGCTCGCGGAAAAGGGCGGCATCGACCGGGCCACCGCGGTGCACGTGCTGCTCAACAGCGCGATCGCCTCCCCGATGCTCAAGTACCGCGGTCCGTTTGTCCTCGAGATGCCGGACGAGGCCTGGTTCGACTGCGCGATGATGCAGAAGGATCTCGTGCTCGCCGCGGACATGGGCCGGCGGCTGGAAGTGCCGCTGCCCACGACGGCGGTGGCCAACGAGTGGCTGACTGCGGCGCGCGCCATCGGGCTGGAACGGCAGGACTTCGCGGCCATGTTCGATGCGCTGGCCCCGTCCTCCGGCGTCGAGGCGCGGCCGCCGAAGCGCCGCCGGGCGGGCGCGACGAGGGAGGACGGCGATGGGACATAAGACGTTCGGCCTGCAGACGGTCGACTGGGAGGAGCGCGTCAACTACGAACGGCTGCGCACCGAGCGGCTCGCCCGGGTCAAGCGGTTCCTCGACGCCTCCGAGTTTGGCGGGCTGCTCTGCTTCGACATGAACAACATCCGCTACATCACCGCGACCCACATCGGCACGTGGGCGATCGACAAGCTGGTGCGCTTCACCCTGCTGCCCCGCGGGGCCGACCCGATCCTGTGGGACTTCGGGTCCGCGGCGCGGCACCACCAATTGTACTGCCCGTGGCTCGGGGAGCGCTCCCGCGCCGGGATTTCCACGCTGCGCGGCGCCTATCCCGAGAGCGCCCGCGACGTCGCCAAGAAGATCCGGGTTGAACTGGAGGCGCGCGGCCTGCACCGGCAGCCGCTCGCGGTGGACATCATCGAACCGCAGGTGCTGTTTGCCCTCCAGGCCGAAGGGCTCACGATCGTCGACGGGCAGACGCTCATGCAGGAGGTCCGCAAGATCAAGACCGCGGACGAGATCACCCTGATCACGACCGCGGTGATGATGGTCGACGCCGCCTACGAGGAGCTCTACCAGGCGATGCGGCCGGGGATGCGGGAGAACGAGTGCGTGGGACTCGTCGCCAAAGTCCTCTACGACCTCGGCTCCGAGCACGTCGAGGGGGTCAATGCGATCTCCGGCGAGCGGTGCAGCCCGCATCCGCACGTGTACACCGACCGTGTGCTCCGGCCGGGCGACCCGGCGTATTTCGACATCCTCCACGCGTACAACGGCTACCGCACATGCTACTACCGCACGTTCTGTGTCGGCAGCGCCTCGCACGCGATGGTTGACGCCTACCGCCGCTGCCGCGACTATCTCGACGCGGCGCTCTCGCTCATCCGGCCGGGCGTGACGACGGCCGACGTGGTGCGGGTGTGGCCCAAGGCGGAGGAGTTTGGGTTTGCCGGCGAGGAGGCCGCGTTCGCGCTGCAGTACGGGCACGGCGTCGGGCTGTCGATCTGGGAGAAGCCGATCTTCAGCCGGCTCGTCTCACTCGAGCACCCCGAGGTGATCGAAGAGGGCATGGTCTTCGCGCTGGAGACCTTCTGGCCGGCGTCGGACGGCTGGTCGGCCGCGCGGATCGAGGAGCAGCTCGTCGTGACCAAAGACGGGTGCGAAGTCATCACCCGGTTTCCGGCGGAGACGCTGCTCGTCGCCGGCACGCGCTACTGGACGGCGGCGGGGCCGCTCGCCTCGACGCGCGAGGCGCAGTCGAACCTGAACCGCGGGGCGGCCGCGGCGTCCCCCGGCGGGGATCTGCCGCCCGCGGGGCAAGTCGTCGCCGGGGCGCGCGCGGAGGGACGAGGGGCGGCCGGGCGCCGATGACCCCTTCGGCCGGCGTCGTCGATGCGCACGTCCACATCATCGTCCCGGAGATCACGCGGGAGCACGGAAGCGAGGCATGGCGGCCCCGGGTCGTGCGCGACGGGCAGCGCCAGCGCATCGAAATCGGCGGTGTTGAAGTGCGCTCGGTGCGGCACGAGTTCGTGCATCCGGACGGCGTGCTCGCGGAGACCGCCGCGGCGGGCAGCGACCGCGTGGTGCTGTGTCCCTTCGTCGGCCTGCTGCGCTACGACGCCGACCCGCGCGATGCGCTCGAGTCGGGCGGCATCCAGAACGCCGCGCTCGCGGCGCTGGTGCGGGCGCATCCGGGCCGGGTCGCGGCGCTCGGGACAGTCCCGCTGCAGGACCCCGCGCTGGCGGCGCGGGAACTCGACACCGTCATGCGCTCCGGCCTCGCCGGGGTCGAAATTGCCGCGAGCGTGCGGGGCATCTATCTGGGCGACGACCGGTTTCGGCCGTTTTGGGAAGCGGCCGAGGCGCTCGGTCCCGTCGTGTTCATCCATCCGACGACCCGCGGCTTCGATATCCCGGCCTTTGCGCGATACCATCTCGCGAACGCGGTCGGCAATCCGTTCGAGACGACGATCACGGCGGCGGACCTTGTCATGAGCGGCGTGCTGGACGCTCATCCACGCCTGCGCATCATCCTCGCGCACGGGGGCGGCGCACTGCTTGCGCTGCGCGGGCGGCTTCGGCACGCCTACGAGCAGGTGGAGCCGGCGCGCGCGCGTCTGCGCACCCCGCCGGACGCGTCGGTCCGGCGGTTCTACTTCGATACGATCGTGCACGACGGGACGCTGCTGCGGCAACTGGTCGCCTTTGCGGGCGCCGATCACGTCGTCCTGGGGTCGGACTATCCGTTCGACATGGGGGTCGAGCGGCCGGCGGACCAGGTGCGGGCGCTGGAGCTCCCCCCCGGCGAGGAGCACGGCATTCTCGGCGGGACGGCGATGCGGCTCTTCGAGGCGGTGCGCGCCTAAGGCGGCGCGGGCCGTCGCGTGGGCGGCCGCCGGCGGATCAGCACCAGCAGTGCGAAGAGCACGATCGCCGCGGCGACCGCGTACTCGGCCCAGGGTGTGGGCTGTACGTACGGCGCGGTGGCCGGCGCAACCGGTGCGAGCGTGCCGAGCGCGGCGACGTCGGCCACGAGCAGGTGAAGATGTCCGGCGTAGCGCGTCGTACGGACCGGTGCCCATGCGCGCGGCTGCGCCGTCGGCTCTCCCTGGCCTAAGGCTTCGGCCGCCCGAACAATAGTCGTTCCGTAAGACGCGTACCGCAGTACCACGGTCAGCGTGCGGCGGTAGCGCGGAACCATGCGGCTCTTTCCGTACACCGCCTCGAACCGGCAGGCGTTCCCGTCGAAGCGAAAGCCGGGCGGCGGCGGGCCGATCGAGGCCGGGTCGAGCGGCGTGATCGTCACCCCCAACGTCGCCCCGGCCGGGTCCGCGGCCAGCGCCCCGTCGTTGATGATGACCGTGCACTGTCCGTCTCCGGTGGCCACCGAGCCGGGGGACTTGCCGGCGGGCTCCAGATCCAACGTCGCACGGCCCGCCTGCGGGGCGCGGTTGTCGCGCGCCAGCTCGCGCGGGGGATGAACCCATTGGTACGGTGGAAGAGGAACGATGCCGTCGTAAAGACCGCGCCCGAGCCGGGCCGGACCCGGCAGGACGGCGACGGCGAGCACGAGCAGCCCGGCGCTGAGGAGCCCCCAGGCCGCGCGCAGTTTACCGGGCGGGTAGGTCAGCCGTGCCGGTAAGACCGGTCAGGACCGGACCGAAACCGGGCCGTGGTCGTCGCAGTGGCTCCCGTGCGGATGATGCAGGTGCCCGGCGACGAGGTAATCCACATGGTCGCCATGCGGCACCGCGTCGTGCCCGCAGCGCGGGCCATGCGCGTGGTCCTTTGGATGCTTGCCGCAATCGTGCTGCGGCGTGCAGCGTGCCGGGTTGGTCGCATCGACCGCGAGGCTGTGGTCGTCCACGTGGTCACCGTGGACGTGGTGCAGGTGGCCGTCGTGGAGGTAATCGGTGTGGTCGCCGTGCTTCACTGACTGATGGCCGCATCCCGGTTTGTGCTGATGGGTGTGTCCTTCGTGTACTCTGCAGTCGCTCTGCCGCGCCACCGGCCGCCTCCTTCGCCGGCCGGCAGTGGCCGCGGCTCGCGTCGCGAGGCCGTGACATCCCGCCGGCCGATATCAGGATCCCCGCTTAGTGTACCGCAATGCGGCCGCCGTGCCTACGCTTGGCGCGCGCGTCGCGCGCGTCCCGCACCCGGCCGCGCGTCACTTCACGGTGAACGTGACGCTCTTGACGACGCGCGGATTGAACGGGAAGTGGTCCTGCGCCACGAACTCGGCCTGCAGCAGGTGGTCGCCCGGCGTGACCTGCACATCTTGCTCCACCCCGTACGCCATCGAAACGACACGTCCGTCGAGAATCAGGTGGATGTGCCCTTTGTCGGGGCTCAACTGGTTGGACGTTACCGGGGTGATCGTCGCACCCGTCAGTTCGAGCCGCGCATGCAGCGTCCGTCCGGTGACGGTTTCGCCCGGCACCGGGTTCAGGATGCGCAGCGTCGCGGTCGAGCGCGGCCGCACCTGTGAGGCCGGCTGCGCACGCGGCCCGCAGCCGGTCAGCAGGCACGACAGCAGCACCGCGGCAGCGAGACGCTTCATAGCGTGACGTCGAGGCGCGCGTCGAGCACGGTCCCGTCCCGCGCCGTGCCGGAGTACTCGATCCGCCACGCGCCCGGCCCGAGTTGGGCGTCCCCAATGAAATGCCCCGGCCCGAACCGGCGCACCGGTACCGCCCGGAGCGGCTGACCGGGACGGCCCACCGCAATCGTGATCGGCGTGGGCACCGGAAGCTCTTGTCCGCTCGGGCTGATGTACGTCGCATGGAGTTCGTTGAACCCCGGCCGGTCCGGATCCAGATACGCGTCGAGCACGATGCCTCCTCCCACGTCGATGCTGTAGAGTGTCGGTTGTCCCGGCGCCCGGATGGTCCGGATCGTCTGCGGCCTGAACTTCGGCGCCACCGCGAGCGCCACGTCCACGGACGTCGTCGCGCGCTGGACCAGCGCGGTCACCGTCCACGTCCCGCCCAATGATAGGTTCGCGCCGTCCGCGGTGTACACGCCGTTCCCGGCCGCGCGAAGGTCGAGGGTCGACGTCCCCAAATCCGGCCGTTCGTTGCTTCGAAACGCAAGACTCACCCGGTCCGCCGCGATCGGCCGCCCGGTGTCATAGTCCACGGCGCGAAGCACGAAGCGGTTCGCGCCGGGGTAGCCCGGCGCGATTTCGAGGCGCACCCGCACCGAGGTGGCGAAGTCCTGTCCGGTCACGACGACGGGGCGCGCGGCGGCCACGGCCTCTTCCGTCTGCCGCGCCGGCGCGAGGCCGGTGAGGACGCCGGTGAGCAGCAGTACGATGGCCGCCGCGGCGAGTTCGGCGCCACCGACCCGGCGCAGAGTACCGGCTCTGGCGGGCAACCGCGGGATGACGCGGTACCGGTTGACCGCGCCGAGCGCCGCCAGCACGAGCAGCAGCGCCGCCTTGATCATCACGAGGCGCCCGTAGTCGGTCGAGAGCAGCGCGTCCCATGATCCCACGTTGTCGACGGCGCGAAGCACACCCGTCGCGGCCACCGCGACAATCGCGATGCCGGCTCCGGTCGAGAATCTCCTCGCGGCCGCCACAGCCTGATCGGACGCCAGACGGGCTCCGAGGACCAGCAGCGCCGCCAATCCGCCGAGCCAGCAGCCGATGCCGAGGAAGTGCAGCCACTGCACGGCGATGTTCACCGGCCGGAGGGCACCCGGCGTGGCTCCGGCGTGGCCCGCGGCGACGTGCGCCAGCATCGCCGCCGCCGCGCACACGCCCGCCGCGGCAAGCCCCCACCGCCGTGGGCCGGGGCGCCTGCGGAGGACGCCGAGGACGACGGCGGCGAGCACCACGGGCAGCGCGCGGAGCAGCAGGGAGACGCCCAGCGACGTCGCGAGCAGACGGCCGATGTCCACGCCGGCCGCGGCGGCCTGCGCAAAGCCGATCCCCGCGACGCCGGTGAAGGCCGCGGCGCACCACAACCACACGTACCACGTCGGGCCGGCGGCCGACGCGGCCGGCGCCGCGAGCGTCCATACCCACGCCGTCCCGGTGAGCCCCGCTACGCCGGTGTAGAAGATCCATCGGGACAGGATGGATGCCGTGGAGGGGGGCGGCCCGGCGGCGGCCGCCGGCGACAGCGCGGCGGCCGCGGGCGACACGCCGACTCCGAACGCAAACGCTCCGCCGGTGACGTGTCCATCGACGCGCGAGACGGTGCGCCATGAGACCGTGTAGACGCCGTGGCCGGCCGCGCGGATGGGAACGCTCAGCGCGAGCGGATCGCCCGCGACCGGCTGGGCCGCTCCGCTGCTGACGACGCGGCCGTTTGCGTCGACGACCTGAATCGTGGAGAGCGCGGGTTCGGGTTCCTCGGTAAAGGTGAGCGTCGCCATGTCCGGCGCCCGTTGGAGAATCGCGCCGGGGCCCGGCTGCGCCCGGCGCAGCAGCGCATGCCCCGACACGGGGAGCGTCGCGGCGAGTGCGATGAGCAGGGCTGAAAACGCTGCGGACGCCGCTCGCATGAACGCGCGGCGGACGCGCGGCGTTCGCCACGGCGGGCGGCGCCGTGTTTCGAAGCCGGGCAGGGTCGACGTTAGCCCGGCCGCCTCCGCCGCATCGCCCCGAGGCCGACGGCGATCCCGACCACGCCGGCGACGAGACCGATCGCGCCGAGCGTGCTCGCCCGGCCGGCCGCGGCCCTCGCCTCGTCGACGCGCGGGCCGATCCGGTCGAGCCGCCCGCCCAGGTCCGCCGTCGACGGGTCTTTGACAGGGAACTCGATCGCCGCCGCGTCCTGCACGTTGTCGAAGGTCGTACTCGACGACGTGAACGTTTGGTCGATCTTCTGATTATCGACCGTGCCGATGAAGTGGAACGAGTAGGTGCCCGGCCGGGTCGGAACAATCTGCGCGCGGTAATCTCCGGGGCGGCCAAAGGTCTTGGCGAACGCCCGCTCCAGATCAAGCGGCCCGATGCTTTGCGAACCGAAGCGTACCTCGACCTTCAGCGTGTCGACAAGGTCCGTGATCGGCTTGCCCGATTTGTCCTGCAGAATGAGCTGTACCGAATTCTTGAAACCGGTGTATGTGGGTTCGTCGCCCCAGCCGACCGTCATCTGCACCGTGGCGACGGTGCGGTGCTCGTGGGCCCAGGCCCCCGGCGCGAAAGATGCGATTCCGCCGATGGCCACGAACGCGGCGAAGCAACGCGCTACCGTCGGTGACATGCGATCCCCCCAGCGATGCGCACGGTGTCGGCGGGCTCTAAGAACCCGCCGGTTCGCCGGCCCCGGTGTCCGGCCGCGCCAAGCCCCGCCGGACGGCAAAGGTGGCGAGTTCCACCCGGTTGCGCAGATGCAGTTTCTCAAGGATGTTTTGCAGATGCCGCTTGACGGTCCCCTCGACAATGCCAAGCGCGTCCGCGATCTCCTTGTTCGGCAGGCCCCGTGCCACGAGCCGCAGGATCTCTTCCTCACGGCGGGTGAGCGTCGGCAGGTCCGCCGGCACCGCCGTGCTCTGCGTGAACTCCCGCAGGATGCGGCTCGCGATGGCGCGCGAGATCCGCGCGTCTCCGTGGACGAGGGCCTCGAGATACTCGAGCCACAGCCCGGGTTCGACGTTCTTGATCAGGTAGCCCTGCGCGCCGCAGCGGATGGCCTCGAAGAAATCCTGCGGGTCGTCGGAGACGCTGAGCACGACGACCACGGTACCCGGAAGTTCTTCCTTGATGACGCGGATCGCGTCGAGCCCGCTGCGCCGCGGCATTCGAAGATCCATCAGGACGAGGTCCGGCGTGAGTTCTCGCGCGCGGGCGATCCCGGACTCCGCATCCACCGCCTCGCCGACCACCTCGAAGGCGGAAGATTCCGCGAGCATAGCGCGGATCGCCCGCCGGGCCAGCACGCTGTCGTCGACGATCAGCGTACGCGTCACGGCCGCTCCCCGGTGTTGGCGGCCGGCCGCGCGCCCGCATACGGCATGCGGAAGGCCACCACCGTGCCCGCACCGCCCGGCCCGCCGGCCGCGGTGACGGTTCCCCCGACGGCGCCGGCGTGTTCGGACAGCGCCGCGATGCCGTACCGTCCCTGTTCGGGCCCCGGCACCGGGTCCGGCAGACCGCGGCCGTCGTCGGCCGCCGTGACGGTCACCGCGTCGCCGCCCCAGTCGATGCCAACCGTGACGCTGCGGGCCCGCGCGTGCTTCGCGACATTGTGCAGCGCCTCGCGCACGATCGCCATGGCGTGCAGCTGATGCTCGAACGGGAGGTCGCGGGGGGTGCCGCGTTCGTCGACGCGGCCCACCAATCCGTGGGCTTCTGCGAACCGCTGGGTATAGTCGCGCACCCACGCATCAAGGGGCTCGCCGGGCTCGGGGCTCGTGCGCAGATCGAAGATGGCCTCGCGTACCCGCTGCGCGGTCTCCTGGACCGCCTGGGTGATCTCGGCCGCGATCGCGCGGGCATTCTCGTCGGGGTCCGGACGCAAGGAGCGTTCCAGGACCGCCGCTTTGACATTGAGGAAGAAGAGCGCCTGCGCCACCCCGTCGTGTAATTCCCGGGCCAACCGCTCGCGCTCTCCCGAGACCGCCTGCGCGACCTGAGTTGCCCGCAGCTGCGCGTCGGCGGCTTCGAGGCGCCGATAGATCGGGAGCAAAATTGCCGCGGAGATGACGAGCGCCGCGATGCCGGTCAGCGCGTTGCCCAGCATCTCCGGGATCTCGTGGTGCAGGACCTCGTGGCGGATGAACTCGGCGGTGAAGACCACCAGCGCGGGCAGGAGCACCGTCGAGACGCGGAACGACCACCGGCGCACCCACGGAGGAGTGCCCCGGGGGCGGGGCAGGGAGGGAGCCTCGACGTCCCTCCAGGCGGGGGTCACGTCACCGGCGTGCGCCACCCCTTCATTATAATGGCCCATACTCGGCGATCCCGCCGGCGGAACCGGGGCAGGCTGTGGTGATTCCGTTAGGCCACCGTTACCCGGTGACGGTGCACGTCGTGCTCTCGACGGCGCTGTCCGGCGCGTGTGTGCTGTTGTCGGCCCAAAACACTTTGATCGTGTGCACGCCCGCCGCGAGTTTCGGCAGCAGGTACTGGTAGCGGCCCGGCCCGACTTTCGTGAGTTGATCCGCGGCCGGCATGTATGCGGTGCCGTCAACGACGATGTGCAGATGCACGCGCGGCCCCATGCCGGTGCCCCCGCTCATGCCGCCGCCGCTCATGCCGGGCATCGGCGCCATGGCCCGGCCCATGGTAAGCTGCGATATGTCTCCAGGTGTCTCGATCACGACCGCGACCGGGTTCTTGACCTGCGCGTGCCCCGCCGGCGCGACGAGCCGGAGCGGAGGCACCATCGCCGCCGCCGCGACAGAGAACTTGAACGAGCCTTTCTCCACCGCGCCGTCGTCGGAGGAGATCGCGACCCACTGCACGCTGTAGCTCCCGGCGGTGAGGGCGGGCGGCATGATCTTGAGCACCCGGTGGCCGGCGACGCTCATATCGAGACCGCCCTTCGCGAGCATCTTTTGGTGCGCGTCGTACAGCCGCATCACGCTGGCTTTGTCCAATTCCTCGCTGAAGGTGGCCTGAATGACCTTCGGGGCCTGCTTGAGCGCCGCGCCGTTCGCGGGTGACGATTTCACCATCGCGGCGTGGGCCCAGGCCGGACTCAACGGGGCCAGGCCCGCCGGGACGGCCACGACGACGGCCGCTAGAAGACCGGCGGTGACTGCTGCCAATGCTCTCACGGATGACACCCCCGCGCCATATATTTTGAATCGGTTGCTTCCATGACGCGCCACGGTACTGTTTGTGCATACGATAGGGTCGAGGCGAAACGTTCGGCAATGTTTCAAAAGTAGTAGCACCCGCAGCGTTTAACGTACCGCCCGCACGACCAGGCCGGCGCCGGCCAGCACGAGCGTTATGCCCGCGGCGAGCGGCAAAGCGGTCCCGCTCGTCCCGGCGCCGAGCCGGCGCAACCCCGCCACGACCAGAGCGGCGCCGGCGAGGAGGCCGATGAGGCCTGGCCCCGCGATCGCCCAGGCAATCGACGGCGGGGGCACGCGCGCCGCCTCCGTGGGTATGCGAACGGTCGCGCCACCGGCATCGGTGTGAATCGCGAGCTGCCACTGGCCGGTCATGGGGAGTTGGTAGCTGCCGCGGTAGTGACCCGGCCCGACGCGGGGCAGCGTACCTTCGAGCGGCGCCATGACCATGTCGAGCATCGTCAGTTGAAGGCGTACCGGTTGTACGCCGCGTGCCGGACGGCCGCCAGCGTCATCGATCCACAGATCGATCGTGAACCCCTGGGCGCCCTGTCCCGTGACGGTCCCGCGCAGCACCATGGATCCAAGCGCCTGCCGGAAGGGAAGGACACCGGCGACCGTGGCGGGAGGTTCGGGCAGCGGCTGCGACACGAGCACGCCTGTGACGACCAGCACGCCGAGCACGAACAGCGCCTCGAGCCGGACGAGCCGGCGAAGGACGGCCGCCGTGATGCCGCGCGTCATCCACGGCACCGCCACCCACCGGTTGACGGCCGCGAGGCTCAGCACCGCGCAGACGAGGCCGGTCTTGAGCAGCAGCGTGCGGCCGTACGGCGTGCGCGTCAGCGCCGCGAGGTCCGGCAGCCGCTGAGTCGCCGCGTATACCCCGGTGGCGGCGATCAGCGTGAGGCCGCCGAGCCCGAGCGTCGAAAAACGCCTCGCGGCCGTCTGGGTGGGCGCCGGCGCGACGCCGGCCGCTGGCCACGCCAGGAGCGATGCGACGTAGAGGAGGCTGCCCGCCCAGGCCGCGGCGCCGGCTAAGTGCAGCACATCCACCAGAAGGGCGGAGATACCGCCCTGCGCGCCGGCGTGGCTGACGATGCTGATGCTGACGAGCAGGCCGGCGCCGAGGATCGACGCCGCCGCACGGTCGGCCAGCCGCGCGCCGCGCGGCGGACCGCTGAGGGCGAGCAGCAGGACGGCAATCACGAATCGCGCCAGCACGGCATGGCCGTGGCGGGTCTCCTCGAGATACGGGACGAGGAGCGACGAATCAAAGGCGCCGGCCGCCCGCGCGACCGCATCCACGGCCTCGAGCACGCTGCCGGCGCACACGAGCACAGCGCCGGCGAGCGCGCCCCGCCGGAGCCACGACCGGATCGGGGGCGCGAGCGGCGGAAGGGCGATCCAGCGGGGAAAGACAACAGCGCCGAGCAGCAGCACGACCCCGAAATAGAGGGCCGCCTTGGCACCGGCCTGCAGGGGTTCGGCCACCGCGCGCCGGCCGCGCTAGAACGTCTTCGTCAGTTCGACAAGGACAATCTGTGCGTTGCTCAACTGGAGACCTGAGACGGGGCTCGTCGTGACGACGCCGCCGTCCACGAGGTAACTGTTGTAGGAAGCCTTGATCAAGGTGTCGGTCGTGATGCTGTACGCCGCCCCGATGGAATAGACGTTGTAGTTCGGGCCGCCGTTCTTATAGGCGCCCCACTCGGCGGTGAGGAAGACCGACAGCGCCGAGGTCACGGTCACGTTGAGCTTGCCGCCCACGGCCGTCAGATTGTCGTTCGTATTGAACGCGGAGAAGTCGCCCGGCAGAAGCATGTGGCCCAACGGCGCGTCGAGCGGCGCGGTGTACGGATCGAAGTTCTTGTACCAGAACGACAGCACCGGCTGCCCCGGCAGGCCGAGCAGTTGCTGCAGATCGAGCGCCACGGTCGGCTGAAAATACCACCGGGCCACATCGCCCTGCTGTGTGTAGCTCGCGACTTCCGCGCTGAGCGTGACGGCCGGCGTGAGGGTGCCTTCGAACCCCACCGACCAACCGCTCCCCACGTTGCATCCCTGGCCCGGGCACGGGCCGACCTCCGACGCGTCCGCGGTGTCGGTCCGGTAGGCGACGGCGACCGTCCAACCCGGTACGACCTGCGCCGCGACGCTGCCGCCCCACACCCGTCGCGATGACTGCCAGTTGAATAGCTGCAGTCCATCGTCGAGCGAGTACTGCATGAAGCCGAGGACAGAGAGCGGTCCGATCTGCGTCGCCCGCGCCTCGAAGCCGTCCCGTCGGCCGCCGTCAAAGACGTTTTCGTCCAGCAGCAGTCCGGTGATGCCGAGCTTGACGCGGTCGCGGCCCAGCCGGACACCAAGACCGGATACACCGAACAGGTTATGGGCATCGAGGTACGTCTCTTCGATGTCCGATGGCGAGAAATTCGCTCCGGTCGTGTTCTCCAGCGTCAGGTCGGCAAACAGGCTGAGCGTCGGGCTGAACGTCCACGTCGTCGCCGTCTCCAAGATGCCGTCGTTGATCGTCGGGAAGGCGGGCGTCGGCGTGAGGGCGTTGAGGTTGGCGCCGCCGGCGACGGGCGGATACGGATCGGTGAACAGCCGGTACATCAAGACCCCGCTGATGTGGATGGGGGACGGCGGCGGGGACGGCGGATCCACGGGCGTGAGCGAGAGCGCCTGCAACGCTGGCCACGGGGTCACGTGCAGAGGTGGCGTCTGGATGTCGCTCGTGGCATACGCCGTCAGCGGACCGGCGGCATCACCGCCCGCTCCGTTGTCGAGCAATGCCACGGGGGCCTCGCCGGCGCGCAGAGTCCAAGACCCCGCCGCCGGGCCGGCGCTGCTGGCAAAGATCAGAACGGCGAGGAGCACGCCATGTCGGATGCACGACGCCTTGTTCCGCCTTATCGCCCGAGTGTCACGATTCATGGCGCCGGGGTGTAGACGAAGACGAAGGAGCCCTGCGTAGTGTGCGTGTCCACGGAGAGCGCACGCCACATCAGGACGTAGGCTCCAGGCTCGAGGTCCCTGAGACGCACGACGATGTCCGTACTGCTGCCGCCGGTGTTCGCGAGCCCGGCATCGGCTCGGGCGGCCTCGTCACCGCGCTTCAGGAGGTTTTGCGAGAACAGCGCATCCGCTGCGGCGTGCAGCGCGTGGAGATCGGCGCCGGGCGCGGCGTTGATCTTGTAGAGCTTGAAGATGCTGAAGCGGATCTCGACGGGTTCGGAATACGTCAGTTTGATCTCTTTCAGAGGCGCCGTGACGGTGCTGTCCGCGGCCGGTACCGACGCGTTGAGAAAAGCGTGCGCGTTGGCCGGCGTGCCCCATCCGTACGCAAAGACGGTCGACAACACTACGCACGCCGCGCCGAAGAGGCGCAGGCGCCGGAACCACCGGTCCACAGGCTCCCCCCGTATGGAACATGTGTCAATCTCGAGCGGCGATGCTGTCGCGCCGGAGCGCAGAGTAGCATGAGACGGCGCAAACGAAAATGTCTCGGAGGTAGTAGGCACACGCGGTCCTCACGGCGGTGCGGCGCTGTCCGCCGCTTGGCGGTGCGCCGTACGCCACGCTCCGTGCATCGGGTGTGTCTCGAAAGTGGTAGAAACGCGCCGCGCCCGCCGCGGCGACAGAGGGGCCTTTCGTCAGGTCGCTGAAGCGACTACCCGTGTGCGGCGCTGATGCCTCGGTTACGTTGCGCACGGCACGGGGAGGCGAGATCGGATGCGGCGGTATCTGGGAACAATCACGCTGCTCTGGGCGGTGACGGCGACGGCGCTGCTCGCGGCCACGGTCGTCCGGCCGGGAGTACTGCCGGGGGCCGCGACATCGCCGGCACTGCCGGGGCGGCCGCCTGCCGCGGAGGCGCAGCCCGCGGCGTCCCCTGGCGAGGACCTCCGGCCGCCGGCCCGCCTGGAGTGGCTCGGCTGGCAGTTCTTCCGCGTGACCACCCCGCGGGGCAAGGTCCTGCTCTTCAACCCGGCGCTCAACGATCCGCGGGCGACCTTCCGCAATCAGGAGTCGCCGCTCAGCCTCGAAGACCTCGACAAAGCCGATCTCATCCTTGCCGCCGACGGCCACGCTGAGACCAGGGCATGACCGTCGACATCGCCCGCAAAACCGGAGCGAGCGTGATCACCACGTTCGAACTGGCGCAGTGGATGGTCGGCCGGGGCGTGGACAGCGCCAAGATCCTGCGCAGCGAGCCGGGGTCGCGCTGGGACCTGGACGGGATCAAGGTCCAAGTCGTCAATTCGGTGCACGGCTCGGGCGCGCCGGCCCTGCCCAACGTCCCCGCCGCAGTATACGGCGGCCCCGCGCTCGGGTTCATCGTCACGCTGGAAAACGGCGTGCGGATCTATCATGCCGGCAGCACGGCGCTGACGATGGACCTCCAGATGTACGGCCGGCTCTACCGTCCGCAGATCGCGCTGCTGCCGATCGCCTCCGGGATGCTGCCGGATGAAGCCGCGATCGCGGCCGAACTGCTCCGCGCGGACAACCCGGACCTCGTGGCCGTGTTCCCCCAGCACCACGCATCGTTCATGCCGCCGGACCGCCGGGGGCGCGCCTTCGTGGACGCGGTCAACGCGCGCCCGGCGCTGCGCGGACGGGTGCGCGCGTACGATCCGCGGCCGGGGCAGGAGTTTCTGCTGACGCCGTCCGGCGTGCGGGTGCGCTGATCGTGCGCGTCGCGGTAATTGGGGCCGGCGGAACCGGCGGATACTACGGCGCACTGCTCGCGCGCGCGGGGCACGACGTCATCTTCGTCGCCCGCGGCGCGCACCTCGATGCGATCCGGTCGCGCGGGCTCACGGTCCGCTCGCGCCTCGCCGGCGATTTCACCGTCCGCGCCGCGGCGACCGCCGACATCCGGTCAATCGGTCCGGTCGACCTGGTGCTCGTCTGCGTCAAGACCTACAGCATGGACGGGATCCTGCCGCTGCTGCCCTCGCTCACCGGTCCGCATACCATGATCGTCTCGATGCAAAATGGCATCGACAACGAGGACCGGATCGCGGCGGTGACCGGCCCCGGCCCGGTGCTGGGCCTGGTCGCCCACGTGTCGGCATTGGTGCAGGCCCCGGGCGTGGTCGCGCAGGTGGCCGGTCCCGGCACACTCATCGTCGGCGAATTGGCCGGCGGTGAGAGCGCCCGGACGGCCGCGCTGCAAAAAGTCTTCCAGGGTGCCGGCATCGCCGCGCAGGTACGGCCGGACATCAAGGTGGCGTTGTGGGAGAAGTTCGTGTTCATCTGCGCCGCGAGCGGCGTGACCGCGCTCACGCGCCTGCCCGCGGGCCCGATCTTCGCCGATGCGGAGACGACCGCGTTGGCGCGCGCCACCCTCGAGGAAGGCGCCGCGGTGGCACGGGCGCAAGGCGTAACGCTTCCCGGCGGGTTCGTGGAGCAAACGCTCGGCTTCATGCGGAAGCTCGAGCCCTGGGCCCGCGGCTCGATGGCGCAAGATCTGCTCGACGGCCGGCCGCTCGAACTGGAAACGCTCAACGGTACGATGGTACGGCTCGGCCGCATGCGCGAGGTGCCCGTCCCCGTCAACTGGTGCATCTACGCAGCGCTGCGGCCGTTCGCAAACGGCGCGCCCGACCTGCCGAAACCGGGGGAGACGTGATGTACGCGAATCGTCATGTTCAAAGGAGCGTGCGATGACCGCGGTGAGTGACTCCGGACACACGACCTACGCGACCCGGTTTGGTCTGCGGCCCGTCGTCTATGGGCGGCGCGGTGTCGTCGCCACCGCGAATCCGCTCGCGACGATGGCGGGCATTCGCATGTTGGCGCAGGGCGGCAACGCCGTCGATGCCGCGATCGCCGCCGCCGCGGCGATCGGCGTGGCCGAGCCGTACATGTCCGGGCTCGCCGGGTGCGGGACCCTGATGCTGACGCGACCGGGCCAGACGCCCAAGGCGCTCGTCTTCCTCGGCCGGGCACCGGCCGCCGCGGTGCCCGAGCGGTTCGCCGAGAGCCTGCCCGACACCGGATACGAGGGCGCGTGCGTGCCGGGGAACCTCGCCGCCTGGGCGCGTGTGCTCGCCGAGCACGGCACGATGCCGCTGGCCCAGGTGCTCGAGCCGGCGATCGAGTATGCGGAGCGCGGCGTCCCGTTCACGCCGTTCGATGAGATGATGTTTCGCGAAAGCGCGCCGCGCCTCACGCAGGAGGGGGTCGCGACATACCTGCACAGCGGCGCCGTCCCGCGGCCGGGCGCGCTGCTCGTGCAGTCCGATCTCGCCGCAACTCTGCGGCGGATCGGCGCGGAGGGCGCGGGGTACCTGTACGAGGGACCGCTCGGCCAGGCGATTGTGCGCTTGATGCGCGAGCGCGGGGGCCTCCTCGCGGAGCAAGACCTGCGCGAGTATCCCGAGTCGCTGCACTGGGCGGATCCGATCGCCACCCGCTATCGCGGCGTGACGGTCTACGCGCCGCCGCCGCCGACGAGCGCCGTGCAGGTGCTGGAGACGCTCGGTCTGCTTGACGGATTCGATCTCGGCCCTACGGAACACCTCGGGCCGGAGCACGTCGGTCTCGTGGCCGAGGCCGCGCGCCGCGCGCGGCTCGATACGGACCGCTTCGTCGGCGACCCCGATGCGGTAGAGGTGCCGGTGGACCATCTTCTGTCCGGGGCGAATCTCGACGCCCTGCGGCGGGAGATTGATGTGCGATCGTGGTCGCAGGCGGGCCGGCGCGGCGCAGGCGCGCCATCCCCGGCCGCGGGCGGGAGCGCCGCCGAGAGCGGCATTCGGTCGACCACGCATCTTGCGGCTGCCGATGGGAGCGGCCTCGCGGTGAACATCACGCAAAGCCTCGGCCACGGGTTCGGCTGCGGTGTCGTGGTGCCCGGTACCGGCGTGTGCCTCAATAACGCGATGCACTGGTTTACCGCGCGCCCGGGCCACCCCAACCAGGTCGCGCCGCGGAAGCGGCACGAGTGGCCCGTGGCACCCGTCCACGTCTTCCGCGACGGACGCTTCTGGACGACGGTCGGCACGCCGGGTTCCTACGGCATTCTCGTGACGACCGTCCAGGTACTCGTCAACCTCGTCGATTTCGGCCTCAACCTACAGGACGCGATCGGCGCGCCGCGGTTCCGGTGGATCGACGACGTCGCCGATCCGCTGCCCGCGCGGGCCCTACGAATCGAGTCGAGGATGCCGGAGGCGACGCGCGCCGCGTTCGCCGACCGGGGCTACGGCGTCGATACGCTCGGACCGTGGTCGATGCGCGTGGGCGGCGTGCAGGCCGTCCAATGGGATCCCGAGACCGGCTGGCTCGCCGGCGCCGCCGACCCCCGCCGCAACGGCTACGCGGTGGCCTGGTGACGCGGCCCGCCCCACGGCGCCGGCCGCACGGGGAGGAGGTGGACTCATGCAGGTGACGATCGTCGGCGCCGGCGCGATTGGTGGAACCATCGGCGCGCACCTCGCGCGGGCCGGACACGACGTCCTCTTCGTCGATGCGGCGCCGGACCACGTCGACGCGTTGAACCGCGACGGCCTTCGGATCGAAGGACACGAGACGTTCACGGTGCGGGTCCCGGCGGTCACGCCCGACGGCTTGGCGCCCGCCCTCGCCGGCCGGCCGCTCGGGGCCGTGATGCTGGCCGTCAAGGCGCTTCATACGCAAGCCGGCCTTGACCTGGTCGCCCCGCTGCTCCGCCCGGATGGCTACGTCGTCTCCATGCAAAACGGCCTCAACGAGCGCGTCATCGCATCGCGGCTCGGTGCCGCGCGGACCGTCGGCGCATTCGTGAACTTCGGCGCCGACTACCACGGGCCGGGCCGCATCATGTACGGCGGACCGGGCGCCTTATACCTCGGAGAGTTGGACGGCACGGTGACCCTGAGGGTCGAGGGGCTCGGCGACACGCTGCGGAACGCGTTCCTGCCGAATACGACGGTCACCCGCAACATCTGGGGATACCTCTGGGGCAAGATGGGGTACGCGTCCATGCTCTTCGCCACCGCGGTCGTGGATGCGACGATGGCGGACGTGCTGGGCGATCCGGCCAACGAAGCGCTGATGGCGGATCTCGCCGCGGAGGTCACGCGCGTCGCGGACGCGGAAGAGGTTCGCAGCGAGGCGTTCGACGGTTACGAACCGGACGTGGTTCGCTTCCGCCGGCCGCGGGATTGGGCCGGGATCCGGCGGAGCCTCGCGGCGATGGCGGAGCGCAACCGCGGGTCCCTCAAACAGAAGAGCGGCATCTGGCGGGACCTGGCCGTCCGGCGCCGCCGCACGGAGGTCGACTATCAGCTCGGTGAGGTCATCGCGACCGGGCGTGCCCGTGGGACTGACCTGCCGCTCAACGTCCGGGTGGTGGAGCTGATCCACGACCTCGAATCGGGCCGGCGGACCATGGATCCGCGGAACCTCGCCGAATTGCGGGGGCTCGATGCGACCCTCTACGGCGATGACGGCGGGGCGCGGGCATGAGCGCATATCGCGAGTTCGTGGACCGGCACTTCGACGAGATGCTCGCCGATCTCAAGGCCTTTGTCGAGTTGGAATCACCGACGACCGTCAAGGCCGCGACGGACCGCGCGGCGCGCCACCTTGCCGGCCGGTTTGCCGACGCCACCGGCGCGGAGATCGTCTGGCACGCCCAGCGTGAGTGGGGCGATCACTTCGAGGCGCGGGTCGGCCGCGGGCGAAGGCGGATCCTGCTGCTCGGCCACGTGGATACCGTGTGGCCCCTCGGGACCATCGAGCGGCTGCCCTGCCGCATCGACGGCGGGCGAATCACCGGTCCCGGGTCGTTCGACATGAAATCCGGCGATATCCAAGCGCTGTGGGCGCTGCGCGCCGTGGTGGAGCATCGCGCCGGCGCGGACAAAACGTTTGTCTTTTTCGGCAATACGGAGGAAGAGGTCGGCAGTCCCACGTCGCGCCCCATCATTGAGTCGCTCGCGCGTGACTCGGAATGCGTCCTCGTGCTGGAACCGTCCGTCGGCGCCGAGGGCGCGGTCAAACTCTGGCGCAAAGGCGTCGGCATGTTCCGGCTCGACGTGGAGGGCGTGGCCAGCCACGCCGGCGCGGATCCCGAGAAGGGGCGGAGCGCGGTGCTCGAGCTGGCCCACCAGATCGTCGATCTCTACGCCGCCGTGCCGCGGGCCGAAGCCGGCACCACGCTCAACGCAGGCGTGATTCAAGGCGGGACGCGGTCGAACGTGGTCGCGGCGGCCGCCGAAGCCCGGATCGACCTCCGGGTCAGAACCGCGGCGGAAGCCCGGCGGGCGGAGGCGGCGATCCTCAACCGGCCGACGTTCGTCGCGGGAACCACCGTGCGCGCGAGCGGCGGGCTCAACCGTCCGCCGATGGAGGAGACTCCGGCGTCGCGCCGGCTGTATGAGATCGCACGCCGGATCGCGGCGGACGACGGGTTCGAGCTGCCGGCCGGCGGGACAGGAGGCGGCAGCGACGGCAATTTCACGGCGGCGATCGGCGTGCCGACCCTCGACGGGCTCGGCGCGGTCGGCGACGGCGGACATGCCGAAACCGAACACGTGCGGCGCGAGACGGTCGCGCCGCGCACCGCCTGGTTCGCGCGCCTTCTGGCCGAACTGTAGGCGGGCTTAGGGGAGCGCCGCCACCACCTCGATCTCGACTTTCAACTCGGGGCGCGCGAGCGCGCTGACCTCGACCGTCGACCGCGCCGGGAGATCGCCCGGAAACGCGCGGCGATACACCTCGTTCATCGCCGCGAAGTCCTGGATGTCCGTGAGAAAGACGGTGGCCTTGAGTACGTGGGCCATGTTGGTCCCCGCCGTCTCCAGCACGGCCTGAATGTTATCCAGGCAATTGCGCGTTTGTTCCCGGATGTCGGGCGGCACCTGGCCGGCTGCGTCGGTGCCGACCTGCCCCGAGGTGAAGACGAGGTTGCCGAAGCGGATGCCCGGCGAGTAGGGCGAGCTCGGGCGGGGGCGGCTCGACGGGAAGACGGCCTGACGGTTCATGGCATTACCTCCGGGAGTCACGCACATCACCTCCAAAGACGCGCGGGCGCCGACGCGCGGGGTCACACGCCGGCGGCCGAACGAGATGTCGTGCACTTCGCGTGTGCCTCCACGGCATCCTGTGCCCGCGTGGTGCCGAAGGGGAGGGCCGCTTCGACGGCGGCGCGAACCCGACTCCATGCGGGACGAATACGTCAGGCGTGGGTTCGCGGGAGGGGGAGGCGTTTTTTAATGCGGCGCAACTTCGCACTGTGCATAACGCTGCTCGTGGCGGCGGCCGGATGGGGAACCGTGCTGTATGCGCAAGAGTCGAGGGTGGGCGGGACCTGGACGATCGTCAGTACCGAGGAACCGGACACCCTCGACCCCCAAAAGACCGGCGCGGCCGTCGCCGCCGCTATTTTTCAGTTTGTCGGAGAACCGCTCTTGGCCCACGACTTCAGCAATCGCGTGGTCCCGGGTCTGGCGGACTCCTGGACGATCAGTAGCGACGGTCTCGTCTGGACGTTCAAACTGAAGGCCGGCGCCGTCTTCCACAACGGCACGCCGATTACCGCCCAAGCCGTCAAAGCCTCGATCGAGCGCGCGATCGCACCCGAGACGAAGTCCCCGGTCGCGAAGGCCCAGCTGGGTCCGGTGAAAGCGGTCGATGCGGTCGATGCGCGCACGCTGCGGCTCACGCTCAGTGAGCCGTTCGCGCCGCTCATCAACAATCTCGGCGACCCGCGGCTCTCGCCGATCGATGTCCGGGCCGCCGAGTCGGCCGGCAGCGGGTTCGGCCGTGCGCCGGTCAGCGACGGTCCGTACGTGGTGAAGGAGTGGGTGTCCGGCCACCACGTCACGCTGGCGCGCAATCCGGCCTTCACCTGGGGGCCGCCGTACATGCACCACGGGCCGGCATATATCGATCAGATCATCTACCGGTTCATTCCTGATTCGGCGACGCAGGTCGCCGCCTTCGAGAGCGGCGAGGTGAGCCAGCTCGGGCTGCCGCCGCACGACGTCGCCCGGCTCCAGGCCACGAAGAAGTACCAGATCTTCAGGTTCCTGCGCAAAGGTGTCGGGGAGTTCCTGGAGTTCAACGTCACCAAAGAGCCGTTCTCGGACATCCGGCTCCGGCGCGCCATGAACTACGCCATTAACAAGGATGTGCTTGTCAAAGTGGTGCTGGAGGGCCTCGGCGAACCCGCATACGGACCGCTGCCCCCTTCGATCTGGGGATATTGGCCCGGCATCGTCGACTACGCGCCCCACTACGATCCGGCCAAGGCCAAGCAACTCTTTGCCGAGGCGGGCTTCACGCCGGGTCCGGACGGCACGCTGCAGAAAGCCGGCCGGCCGCTCGCGTTCACGCTGTACACGACCCCCGCGGACACCGGGGTGCGCACGGCGCAGCTCGTCCAGGCCAACCTCCGCGGGTTCGGCGTCCGGATGGACATTCAGACGTACGAGTTTGGCACGATCCTCGAAAAGTTCAAGAAGGGCGACCAGCAGGCCGGGTTCATGGGATATACGTACAACGAACCGGACATCATGTACATCTGGTTCGACTCGGCCAACATCGGCAGCGGGCTCAACTTCAGCCACTACGCCGACCCCAAACTCGACGCGCTGATTGACGCCGCGCGGCACGCCACCAACCTGACCAAGCGGGCGGCGATCTACGTGGACCTGCAAAAGTATGTCGTCGACAAAGCGCTGTGGGTGCCGCTGTGGACGAACTACAACTACATCGCGCTGCAGCCGTGGATCAAGGATGCGAAGATCCATCCGGATGGGTATGTGTTCCTCGGCGACGCCTATCTGACCAAGCGCTGACGTAGCCGCCGGGCCGACCGTGCAGGCGTTCATTCTCCGGCGGCTCGGAGCGGTGGTGCCGGTGCTGCTCGTGGTGTCGGTGCTCGTCTTTCTGATGAGCCACCTCACGCCTGGCGACCCCGCGACAATCATGCTGGGAGAGAACGCCTCGGCCGCGGACGTGGCCCGGCTGCGTCACGAGCTCGGCCTCGACCGGCCGCTCGCCGTCCAATACGGTCGCTATCTCGCGGGCGTGCTGCGCGGCGACCTCGGTCGTTCCATCCGGTCGGGACGGCCGGTGGCGCTCGAGATTTGGGATCGGTTTCCCCCGACGCTCCAGTTGACGCTTGGCGCGATGGCGATCGCCGCGGCATCCGGCGTGTTGCTGGGGGCGCTTGCCGCGGCCGGCCGCAGCGGCGCGGCCGACACGATCGTCATGAGCACGTCGCTGGTCGGCATCTCGATGCCGTCCTTCTGGCTCGGCCTGCTGTTGATTCTGCTCTTTGGACTGATGCTGCGCTGGTTTCCGATCGCCGGCGGCGACGACTGGCGCGCCCTGGTGCTGCCCGCCGTGACTCTCGGAGCCCAGGCCGCGGCTGTGATCGCCCGGCTCACGCGCGCGAGCCTGCTCGACGTCCTGCCGAGCGAGTTCGTTCGGACCGCGCGCGCCAAGGGTCTCGCGGCCGTGCGGGTGCTGTTCCGCCACGCCCTGCGCAACGCGCTGATCCCGGTCGTGACGGTGATGGGCCTGCAGTTCGGCGCGCTACTCGGCGGCGCGGTGATCGTAGAATCGGTGTTCGCGCGGTCGGGCCTCGGCCGCTTCGCGGTCGCGGCCGTTCAGTCGCGCGACTTTCCGGTGATTCAGGGGATCGTGTTGTTCGCCGCGGCCGTCTACGCGCTCGTGAACCTGTCCGTGGACGTGGCGTACCTGGCGCTCGACCCCCGGATCACCTACGACCGGTGAGCCGCCGCGCGAGGAGGCCGCACCGCCGCCTGCCGCCGGGAATCTGGCTCGGCCTGGCGATTTCAGGCGGCTTCGTCGCCATGGCACTCGCCGCACCGTGGATCGCTCCGCACGATCCCGTTGCCCCGGCCATTGAGGCGGTGCTGCAGCCGCCGTCGCGAAGCCACCCGTTCGGGACGGACGAACTCGGACGGGACGTGCTGAGCCGCGTGGTCTACGGCAGCCGTGTGTCGCTCGAGGTCGGCATCGTCGCGGTCGGAATCGCCGCGACGATCGGCACCGCGGGCGGGCTCGCGGCCGGGTTCTACGGCGGCACGTGGGACGCCGCGGTGATGCGCGCGACCGACGTGCTGCTCGCGTTTCCCGGCATCTTGCTGGCGATTGCCATCGTGGCCACGCTCGGGCCGAGTCTGACGAACGTCATGATCGCGGTCGGCATCGGTGCGATTCCCGTGTATACGCGCACAGTGCGCGGCTCGACGCTTTCGGTACGGCGAATGGAGTATGTCGAAGCGGCCCGCGCCGCCGGCGCGACCAGCGGGCGCCTCATCGTCCGCCATGTCCTGCGCAACATCAGGGCGCCGATCGTGATCCTGGCGACACTCGGTGTGGGCGTGAACATCCTGATCGCCGCGGGCCTCTCCTACGTGGGGCTCGGCGCGCAGCCGCCGACCCCCGAGTGGGGCGCGATGTTGAGCGGGGCGCGTCAGTACCTCCGCGACGCCTGGTGGACCGCGGTGTTCCCCGGACTCGCCATCACATTGACGGTGGTCGGGATGAACCTGCTGGGCGACGGTTTGCGCGATCTGCTGGATCCGCGGCTGCGGATCTGAATCGGTCTAAGGCGTGTCCGGCTAACCCCCGCGCATGAACGACGGGTAGAGCGTCATTCCGCCGTCCACAAAAAGCGTGGTGCCGGTGATATAGCCCGCGACGTCCGACACGAGGACGGCGACCATGCGCGCGACGTCGTCCACCGTTCCGAGCCGGCCGAGGGGGATTTTCGTCAGCAGGTCCTGGAGCTGCGCCGGGTCGCCCCACACGTCCTGGTTGATCGGCGTCTGAATCGCGCCCGGCGCCAGCGCGACCACCCGGACGCCGGAGGGGGCGGCTTCCTGGGCCAGCGTCTTGGTCAACATGCTGAGGCCCGCTTTGCTGGCCGTGTAGGCGCTGTACCCGGTCCAGGGAATGCGTTCGTGCACCGACGTGAGGTTCAATACCACGCCGCGCCGGGCCGGCACCATTCGGCGCAGTGCCTCCCGCGCGCACAGGTACGCGCCGGTGAGGTTGATGTCGAGGACGCGGCGCCAGGCGTCGACGCCCTGTTCCCAGCCGGGGGCGCGGCCGCCGTCGATGCCGGCGTTGTTGATCAGAATGTCGAGGCCGCCCCACGTCCGGTCGATGTCCGCGAACATCCGCCCCACCTGCGCGGGATCCGACACGTCCGCCTGCGCCGCGAACGCGGCGCCGCCCGAACCGGTGATCTCCCCGACGGCGGCCTGGGCGGCGTCGGGATCCACCACGTAGTTGACGCAAACGCGTGCGCCCTCCCGCGCGAGCGCGAGCGCGATCGCGCGGCCGATGCCGGAGTTGGCGCCCGTCACGAGCGCGCGGCGCGCGCGCAGGTTAAGATCCATGGGTCCGGGCTTCGGCGAGGCTCGGCAGGCACCACGCGCGCCCGTCCCGCGCGGGCAGCAACTCCGCCGCCTGCGGCCCCCAGGACCCCGCCGCATACACAGGCACACCGCCCGGCGGGACCGTCCGCCACGCGTCGAGGACGGGCTGCACGATCGACCACGACGCGTCGATCTGGTCCGCGCGCATGAAGAGCGTGGCGTCGCCCCACATCACGTCGAGCAAAAGGGTCTCGTACGCTTCCGGCGGTTCCCCGCCGAATCCCCGGCGGTAGTCGAAGTCCATGTCGGCCACGTCGAGGTGCATGACCGGGCCGGGACGCTTCGCCTGGAACCGCAGGACGATGCCTTCCGCCGGCTGGATCCGGACGATGAGCCGGTTCGGTTCCCAGTGCTCGACGGCGGACGGCGGGAACGGCAGGTGCGGCGCGGGTTGAAACTGGATCTGGACTTCCGTCGCCTTGACGGGCAGCCGCTTTCCGGTCCGCAGGTAGAAGGGTACGCCCTGCCACCGCCAGTTGTCGACAAAGAGCCGCAGCGCCGCGAACGTCTCGGTGGTCGAGCCGGCCGCGATGCCGGGTTCCTCGCGATAGCCGGGAACCGGCGCGCCGTCCATCCGTCCCGGTCCGTATTGACCGCGAACCGCCGACGCGTCGACACCGGCCGTGAGCGGCCGCACCGCCCGCAGGACGTCCGTCTTCTTGGTGCGTACCTCGTCGGCGTCGAAGGACACGGGCGGCTCCATCGCGACTAGACACAGCACCTGCAGCATGTGGTTCTGGACCATGTCGCGCAGCGCCCCGGCATGATCGTAGTACGCCCCGCGATGTTCGACGCCGACCGTTTCCGCCACGGTGATCTGCACCTGATCGATGTAGCGGCGGTTCCACACGGGTTCGTACAGCGTATTCCCGAACCGCAGCGCGAGGATGTTCTGCACGGTCTCCTTGCCGAGGTAGTGATCGATCCGAAAAATCTGTCCCTCGGGAAAGACGCGGCCGATCGCCGCGGTCAGTGCCCGCGCGGACTGCAGGTCCTGTCCGAACGGCTTTTCCACCACGAGCCGCGCACGCTCCGGGGCGAGCGCCGCGCCGCCGAGGCCTTCCACAATTGGCTCGACCGCGGCCGGGGGCGTGGCGAGATAGAAAATCCGCTGCGCGGCGGTCCCCCACCACCGCTCCAGCGCGGCAATGGCGGCGCCGAGCGCACGGCCCGCGGCCGGCGACGCCAGATCGCCGCCGAAATGCGTGAGCGCCGGGGCGAACGCGTTCCACCGGTTCGCGTCTGCCGGTCCGCGGCGGGAGAAGCGGTCGACCGCCTCCTTGGCGCGCCGGCGGAACGCGCCGTCGTCCATCTGGGCGCGGTCGACGCCGATCGCCGCGAACTGATCCGGCAGCCAGCCGTCGAGGAAGAGGTTGTAGAGCGCGGGCAGCAGTTTGCGGGCGGCGAGGTCGCCGCCCGCGCCGACGACCGCCACAACGGTAGGGCCGGGCCGGGGCCGCTCGCGTGTCGCGGACCGCTCGCTCACTCGCGCCGCCGAGGGCGCCCTCGCGAGCCGGCCGTGATCGCTGCGGCCGTCAGGTCATCGAGTTGCGCGAGCGCGGCATCGACGGCGCCGCCGAGGTGCACGCGCAGCGCCCGTTGGCCGTGGCGCCGCAGCGCTTCCAGATCCCCGAGGGCCTGCGCCCGCTTGAACACGCCGAAGGTGTACGGCTCACCCGGCACAGGGGCATCGGCGGCGTCGTCCCCGGTGATGAGGAGGAACAGGCCGTTTGAAGGGCCGCCCTTGTGGTACTGCCCGGTGGAGTGCAGGTAGCGCGGACCGTACCCCAGCGTAGTCGCGAGCCGCGCCGCGTCGCGGAGGCGCACCCGGATCTTCTGCAGCCTCCGGTGGGTCTCCGGCGCTTCGGGCAGGTACGCCAGGATCCCGACGTAGCCGCCGGGACGCCGCTCTTCCAAAAAGCGCGCCAACGTCGCGGCGGCATCGCGCTCGGGCCGGTCGGCGTACAGGCCGAGGGCGCCGGCACGCTGCGACGGAGCGGGCTCGGGGAGACGTCCCTCGCGGCGGACGACGTCGAGGAGGCGGTTGGTGTTGTCCTTGCTCTCCTGGACGTTGGGTTGATCGAAGGCGTTGATCCCGAGAATCGCGCCCGCGGCCGCGGTCGCGATTTCCCACCGCAGGAACTCCGGCGCGAGATCGAGCGTATCGTCCAACTCGAGCCCGACGACGGGGTGGCCGGCGTTGCCCAGCGCCTCCAGGCGCCCCGCGGCCTCGCCGTTGCCCGCCCCGCGAAGCCTAATGTGGACGAAGACCCGGTCCGCCCCATAGACCGCGGGATCCCCGAGCGGTTCGTCCGCCACCGGAAGCAGCCCGGTCCCGTGCTTGCCGGTGCTCTCGGCAAGAAGCTGCTCGAGCCAGGTGCCGAGCGCGACGAGCGGGTCGGAGACGACGAAGGTGATCTTGTCGCGGCCGCGCCGGGCGAGTTCGCCCATGACGGCGCCGAGATGCACGCCGGGGTTGCGGGGGGGTGCCACCGACGGTCCGCAGGCGTCGGCCATCACGAGCGCGCGCCGGAGCAGTCCGCCGACGTCCACGCCTGCGAGGGCCGCGGGCACCAACCCGAAGTAGGTAAGCGCGGAGTACCGGCCACCGACGTCCGCGGCGTTCGCGAAGACCCGGCGGTAGCGCCGCTCTTCCGCCTGCTTCGCAAGCGGCGTGCCGGCGTCGGTGATCGCGATAAAGGCCTCCCCGGCGCGATCACCCGCGGCCGCGCGCTGCTTCGTGTAGAAGTACTCGCCGAACGCGAGTGGCTCGGCCGTGGTCCCGGACTTGCTCGCCACGATGAACAGCGTCCGGGCGCCTTGCGCCCGGCGGTCCTCGGCGAGGATTGTCGCGGGGTCGGTGGTGTCGAGCACGGTGAGGTGCAACCCCGGCGCCTCGGGGAACGTCCGCGCGAAGACGAGCGGCGCGAGGCTGCTGCCACCCATCCCCATGTGCAGGACGTGCCGGTAGCCGGCGTCGCGCGCCTCGGCCGCGAAGCGGCGGAGGTCCTCGACGGTCTCCGCCATCGCCGCGGGCGCGCGCAGCCAGCCGAGACCGTTGCGCACCGCGTCCTGCCCACCGGGGTCGCTCGCCCACAGCGCGGGATCGCGGGCCCACAGCCGCTCGACGAAGCGGTCGCGGGCCAGCGCATCGAGACTTGCCGCCACGGCGCTACGGTCGTCGTCCTGCGCCGTGAACTGAATCGGGGTCGCGGTCATGGTGTGCCCCGGGCGGTGACGTGCGGAGCGGGTATTCCTGTCCTGGTTCGTCCCAACCGCCGCATGTCCTATCAGGCACAAGGATCGACCGCGGCCGGGTCGTACTACACGAGGTCCGCGTGCCGGCCTCGCCGCCGCGCACAACGCCGACGCATCGTCGAGGAGGCACACCGTGTCGAGTCAAGGCCGCGCCGTACGGCCGGAAGATCTTGCCGCGATTGCGACCGTTTCGGATGCGCAGATCTCACCCGACGGCCGTGCCGTCGCGTTTGTGCGCACGGACATCGACATGGAGGCCGACGATTACCGGGCGAGGATCTGGATCGCCGGCACGGACGGCGGCGACCCCGTCCAACTGACGCGGGGGCCGCGCAAGGACGCCGCGCCGCGGTGGTCGCCGGACGGCCGTCTTCTCGCGTTCCTCTCGGATCGGCACACCGACCACGGCGGCCGCGCCGGTGGCTCGGCGCCGTGGGGCGCAGGCGCCGCGTCGCAACTCTATCTGTTGCCGCTAAGTGGCGGCGAGCCGCGGCGCGTCACGGCGCTCGCGCACGGCGCGGGTCCGGCGGTGTGGTCCCCCGACGGCGCCGCGATCGCGTTCCGCGCGGTCGCGGACGCGCCCGGCGAGGCGCATGGCGCGGCCGCGGTGCGCCCCCGTGTCGTCACCCGCGCGCAGTACAAGGGCGACGGCTTCGGTTACACGTTTGACCGGCGGCATCAGATCTTCGTCCTCACGCTCGCGGATGGCCGCGTCACGCAGCTGACCCACGACGACATGGAACACGCGGCGCCGGCGTGGTCGCCGGACGGACGGCGGCTCGTGTTTGTACGGGCGCGGGCGGGGGCCGGTGACTACAGTTTGTTCGATCTGTGGAGCGCGGATGCGCAGGGTGGAGATCCGCGGCAGCTTACGCGCGAGGTCGGCCGTGCCGCGGGCCCGGCGTGGTCGCCGGACGGGAACTGGATCGCCTGCTTCGGATGCGACGAGCAGGAGGCGGGATTCGGCGACCCGATGGCGCGGATCTGGCTGGTGCCCTCGGCCGGCGGGCCGGCCCGCCGGCTCACCGTGGGGTATGATCGCGCCGCGGTGCTCGCGCGGCCGCATGAACTCACGCCGCCGCCGATCTGGTCCCCGGACGGCCGGACCGTGACGTTTCTCGCCGCCGACGCGGGACGCGTGCATGCCGTCCGCGCCGCCGCGTCCGGCGGTACGGTGGAGGCGGTGGTGCGGGGGGACCGCCAGATCCAGAGCCTCACCGCGGCGGGCGGACGTCTGGCGTTCACGGCGACCGATCCCCGCACGCCGGCCGATCTGTACGTCTCCGCGACCGACGGTTCGGCCGAACGCCGGCTCACGCACCTCAACGCCGCATGGGACGCGGAGGTCGCGTTGCCTCCGGTCGAGCACCGCCGCTTCACCAGCCCGCACGGGGGGGAGCTCGGCGGCTGGATAACGCTCCCCATGGGTGGGCGCCGGCCGGCGCCGCTGCTCGTCGAGATCCACGGCGGCCCGGCCTCATATGCGGGGCCGGTGTTTCCGCTCGGGCTGCTGCACACCTACATTCTCGCCGCGCGGGGATGGGCCGTCCTTCAATTGAATCCCGCCGGCTCGGGGTCGTATACGAAAGCGTTCGCCCATGGAATCCGCGCCTGCTGGGGGGAGCGGGATCTGCCTGAACAGCTGGCCGCCGTCGACGCGCTCGTGGCGGACGGGACCGCCGACGGCGCACGGCTCGCCGTGTCGGGCTACTCGTACGGCGGTTTCATGACCTCATGGACGATCACGCACACGGATCGCTTCAAGGTCGCGGTGGTCGGAGCGCCCGTCGTCAATTTGGAATCGTTTTACGGGACGTCGGATATCGGGCCGTGGTTCGGCGAATGGGAGATGCGCGGCGGCCTCGTCGAGCATCGCGAGACATACCGGCGCCTCTCGCCGATCAACTACGTCGATCGCGTGACGACGCCCACGTTGATCGTGCACGGGGAAGGGGACGATCGATGCCCGATCGGCCAGGGGGAGGAGCTGTTCATCGGCCTGATCGCGGCCGGCCGGGCAACCGCCGAGTTCGTTCGCTATCCGGGGCAGAGCCACGCGTTCCGGCAGAGCGGCCGTCCGAGCCACCGGATCGATGTGGTCCGGCGCGTCGTCGACTGGATCGAACGCCATGTCACGGCGGATGCGCCCCGCCTCCGGGCCGACGCCGCGCGCCTGGAAGCGCGCCGCTCATGACATCCGCAACAGCCGTTCGGCGTTGCTGTACGCTTCGAGCGTGATCGTTCGCACAGGTTATCGCCGGACGCGGCCGTCCGGCCCGACCTGCGCGCCGTACGCGGCGGCGCCGTCAGGCGTGACATAGCCATCGTCGACGTCGGCCTGAATCTCCACCACAGGCCGGGTCGCGGGATCGCCGAATCCGCTGCCGCCGGCGATCTCGATCGTCGCGCGTTCTCCGGTCCTGCACAGTTCGGCGACGCCGACGTCGGCGCCGGCCTCGCGGGTGCGCCCGTTCTCAACCACGAATGCCCGCGCGCGGCGGCCCGCGAGCCCGCTCCGCAGGCCCGGCGTTGAGACCAGCATCCCGTGCGGCCGGAAGTCGACCAGCACGGGCGTCGGGCTCGCCCGGCGGAGGTGCATTCGCACGCGCTGTCCCAGTCCGCCCCGGTGGCGGCCTGGCCCGCCGGAGTCGGCGATGAGTTCCTTGCACTCGACGACGACCGGGGTGCGGCTCTCAAACATTTCCACCGAGACGTTCGCCGCGGACGTCGGATACAGGAGCGCCGATTTGCCGTCGCCGTGCGCGCTTGCGCCCTGGCCGCCGCCCTGGAAGAGATGGTCGTTGAAGGGACGGCCCTCCGCGTCGCGGCCGTAACTGCCCATCCCGATCGGCAGCCCCGTAAACGCCTGCACGCGGTCCGGCAGCACGTCCGCGAGCGCGCGGAAGACCGCAGGCCCGAGATACCAGCCGGTGTGCGTGCGCTCGTTGACCGAGGCCGGGTGGCGGCAGTTGAGCACCGAGCCGTCCGGCGCGAGCACGTGAAACGGACGGTAGCAGCCCGCGTTGGAGCGAATTTCCGGCGTGAGGATCGACTTGAGCGCGTAGGTCGTGTGGGCGGCCGTGTAGTGATACGTGCAATTGATGCCGCCCCGCGGCAGCTGCGCCGGGGCGCCGGCCCAGTCGACGGTGATCTCGTCACCGCGGACGGTAACGGCGCAGGGCAGCCGCAGCGGCTCCTCGAGTCCGTCGTACCACACCTCGCTCCGGTAGGTGCCGTCCGGCACCGCCCTGATCGCCTCCCGCATCGCCTGTTCGGCGCGCGACTGCACCACGTGCGCGAGCGCGGCCAGGGAGTTGAGGCCGTATTCGTCCATGAAGCCGGACAGACGCTCCGCCCCGATTCGATTGCTGGAGACCTGCGCCTGGATATCCCCGAGGACCATCTCGGGACGGCGGACGTTGGCGCCGATCACCGCCATCAGGTCGTCGTTCAGCGTCCCGGCCCGGTAGAGTTTGAGGGGCGGAATTTGCAGGCCCTCGTCGTACACTTCCCGCGCGTTGAGCGAGTCGCGCGTTCCGCCGATGTCCGAGGCGTGGGCGATCGACCCGATAAGCGCGCATAGGCGCCCGCGCCGGAAGACCGGGGTCACGACGGCCAGATCGTACAGATGGCCCGCGCAGATCCACGGATCGTTCGTGACCAGTACGTCGCCGTCCGCGAGCGTCTCTTTCGGGAACGCGCGCAGCATGTGCCGGACCGCGAGCGGCAGCGAGAGGTTGAACACCGGCATCGACCGCGGCGAGTGGGCGATGGATTCGGCGTCCGCGTCCAGCAGTTCGCATCCGAAGTCCTGCGCCTCGCCGATGATCGTGCTGAACGCCGTCCGGAGGATGGTGATCCAGCATTCTTCGGCGATGTTGATGAGGCGGCTCCACATGATCTCGAGCGAGATCGGGTCAAAGGGCGCAGCCTCGCCGTCAGGAGGGCGCGAAGCGCCCGGAGGTCCCGCGTCAGACGGGAGGGCGGGCCGCCCGGCGTCAGTGCGCGCCATGCGCCGGCCCGCCGCGGAGCGCGGGCTGCCTCACGTGCGCCGCGACGGCCAGACGAAGATTCCCGGCCGGATCGACCGCGAACCGGTCGCTCGGCCCGACGACCGTGGTCGCTTCGCGTTCCTCGATGATGGCGGGGCCGTCCGCCCGCATACCCGGGCGCAGGCGCGCGCGATCGTATAGCGGGACCTCGACGAACCCGCCGCGTTCGGGGAAGTACGCTGGCCGCCGCGTCCTTATCGCGCCGCCCGGGTCGGCCTCACCCGGCTCACGGGTCTCGAGCCGGACGTCGGGCTTTGGCCCTGTGACGCGCAGGCGCCAGTTGAGCGCCTGGATCGGGCGGTCGGCGAGGAAGTCCCCGTAGCGGCGGCGATACTCCGCCTCAAACGCGGCCCCCAGGCGCGGGGCGGTGAGGGGGCCGAGCGGCCCGTCGGGCACGGCCACCTCGATGTCGTGGAACTGGCCGAGTAGCCGCATCTCGGCGCGCCGCTCCCGCACCACCGTGTCTCGGCCGACCCCGGCGAGCGCCAGGGCCGCGAGGCCCTGCGCCTCCATCTCCGCGTAGAGCGCCGCCACGCGATCCCAGGGCAGGCCCTCGAGCGGGCCGGGGAGCGAGTGGACGAGGTCCACGCTGACCGGCGCGACGAGCAGCCCGAGCGCAGACGCGACGCCCGATGCCGGCGGCACGATGACCTCCGGCATGCCGAGGACGCGCGCCACCCACGCGGCGTGCGACGGCCCGGCGCCGCCGAATGCGATCAGCGCAAACCGCCTCGGGTCCTGCCCCCGCTCGATGAGATAGACGCGTGCCGCGGCCGCCATGTTCTCGACCACGATTTGGTGGATCCCCCACGCCGTCCCAACCGCGTCGAGCCGCAGCGGCGCACCGGCACGCGCGAGCGCGTCAAGCGCGGCGGCCCGGTCCAGCGGCATCGTGCCGCCCAGAAAGGAACGCTCGTTGAAATACCCGAGCGCCAGACACGCGTCCGTGACCGTCGGCTCGCGGCCGCCCCGGCCGTAGCAGGCGGGCCCGGGTTCCGCCCCCGCGCTGTGCGGGCCGACCTTGAGCAGCCCCAGCGTGTCGATCCACGCGATCGAGCCGCCGCCGGCGCCGATCTCCATCATGTCCACCGTCGGCACGGTGACCGGCAGCCCCGAGCCGCGTTTGAAGCGGTGGACGCGGGCGACCTCCATCTCAGGGGCGACGGCCGGGCGGCCGCCGCGAATCAGGCAGATCTTGGCGGTGGTTCCGCCCATGTCGAAGCCGACCACATCCGGCAGCCCAAGCGGCTCGCCAAAAAACGCCGCGACGAGCGCACCGCCCGCGGGCCCCGACTCCAACAGCCGGATCGGAAAGCGGCGCGCCGTGTCGGGCGACGCGGCCCCGCCCGTGGATTGCATCAGGGTGAACCGTCCCGCGAAGCCTCGTTCCGCGAGCGTCGATTCGAGCCGCCCGACATAGCGATCCAGCAATGGCTGCACGTACGCGTTGCACACCGTCGTCGACGTGCGTTCGTATTCGCGAATTTCCGGGGAGACGTCGCTCGACAGCGATACCGCGAGGCCCGGGGCCGCCTCGCGCAGGACCGCGAGGGCGGCCTGCTCATTGGCGGGGTTGCGATACGAGTGGAGGAACGCGACGGCCACCGCTTCGACACCCTCGGCGGCCAGCCGTTGGGCGGCCGCGCGGACCCGCTCCGTGTCGACCGGGGCCAGCACCTCGCCGTCCGCGGCGGTGCGCTCGTCGACCTCCAGACGATGCCGGCGCGGAACGAGGGGGTCGGGGAACCGCAGGAAGAGGTCGTAGATGTCGTATCGCTGCTCTTTACCCATTTCGAGGTTGTCGCGGAACCCGCGCGTGGTCAGCAGCGCGGTACGCGCGCCGCGGCGCTCGATAATGGCGTTCGTGACAAGTGTTGTGCCGTGCACGAGTGCCCGGACGTCGCGGAGTTCCACGCCGGCCGCGGCACACAGTTCCAAGAGGCCCGCCAGCGCGGCGCGGGCCGGGTCCTCGGGGGTGGTGAGGATCTTGTGCAGGCGCAACTCGCCGGTCGACTCGTCGAGCAGCACCAGGTCGGTAAACGTGCCGCCGATGTCGAGGCCGACGCGGTACGAGCCCCGCATGGCGCGGTGCGCGGCCGTCATCGAACGGGCCTGTTCGCGGCCGCGCCCCCGCGGGCCTGCGCCCGCAGCCGCGTCGCGCGGCAGGCGCTTACGTCGTGTCGACTGCCGCGATCCCGTCAGGCCCCCTCAGCTTGATGACAAGCGCGTTGAGAACGTCGCGGCCGAGGAGCGCGTACGTCCCCGCGGCGATCACCCTGAGCACCGTGATATAGTCAGCGACGCGTATTTGGACAGTGTGCGTTGGGACGATCCTCGGAGTGCCGTCGAAGCCGGCCACGATTGCACGTCCCGCCACCGGCAGGCCCAATTGAGCCGGCAGGTCCGCGGGAAGCGAGGTCATGGCTGCACCCGTGTCCGCCAACGCCGCAACCAGCACGGCGGCTGCCTTTCCGGGACTGCTGATGCGGACAAGCAGGACGGGTGCGCGCGGCCGGTACTGACGGCCGTACGGGAACTCGGCCATCAGCGTTCGATGATCTGGGGCGAATGAAAGTACATCACGGGCTCCGGGTCCTCGCACAAGGGCATGAAGACCGGCCGCACGCCAATCTTTCCATACACGCGTTGCGCCATCGCACCAAAATCCTTGTCGTGGTCGATGAGTTTTTGATCGAAGATTGCGATGTTCTCCCCGCGGTAGCGGCGCAGCAGTTCCGCCCTGTGCGCACCGTACCAGGCCATGTCGGCTTCAATCGGCTTGAGCGCGGCCAGGGATTCTCGGCCGGCCGCCTCCGAGAGGATCTCCATGGCAAGCGCGGTGAGTGTCAGGCCGCGAAGCGCGGCCTGAGCCTTCAGATTCCTCACGAGCTCCTTCGGCAGATCCCGCAGGTACAGTGTCGTATTTTCGAGCGGTTTGTTCATCGCCCAGGCTCCGAGTCAACTATGTTGTTTTGCTAACGGAGACATCTTACTAACTTAACATATAAACGTCAAGTCGGGCACGCGCCGCGACCGAACAGCGTGCCTACGGTTTGGGAATCGGGCTTGCCTTGCCGTCGACCGGCCCTACACGCCGTTGCTGGACGAATACGATGTAATCTAAGTCCTGCGCCGGCACGCCGAGGAGCCGGAGCATCGCCATCGCTTGGGCGCGGTGATGCACTTCATGCAGCAGCAACTGCGTGGCGATGGCCGCTTTGGGCGCCGTGAACGTGACAATACGGTCCGGCCAACGTACCTCGCACGTGACCGGCCTGTCCCAATCCGTCGTTTCGGCCAAGGCGGCCCGAACGGCGCCCATTTGTTCTTCCCACACCGCCTCGAGATCCGTAAACTGGAGTTGCCGTGTTTCGCTGATCGGATAATTGTCGTCGAAGGGCGGAATCGGCCGCTCGGTCAGGCGGAGCCACAGAAAATGTTCCGTGCGCACGATCTCGTTCAGCGTCGCGCGGACCGTGGCAAGGCCGAACGGAAACGGCCGGATGTACTGGGCCTGCGTGAGGGGACGGATCCAGTCAAACAGACGCCGGCGGGCCTGCGTCTGCACGTCGTAGACGGACGCCGGATCAATCGGGTAGCCCGCTATGGAGGTGCCCTCCTTTTTGCGCGTCAGGCCCTCACGTGCCCCCCGCCGGTCCGCTGCGCGGACGGATCCGCCCCGCCGGGCGCTTACCCGCGGGGCGCCTTGTCCTTCGGGTATTCCTGGCGCCGGACGACGAACGAGATGTAGTCGAGGTTCTCGGCTGCAACTCCGAGTTGCCTCAGCATGGCCATCGCCTGGGCGCGGTGGTGGACTTCGTGCATCAGCATTTGTGTGGCGATGTCGGCCTTGCTGGCGGTGGAAACGGTCTCGGTGTCGCCCTGATCAATGCGCCGGGTCACGGTCTGCGCCCAATCGCTGATGCCTGCTAGGATGGCACGCGTCTGCGGGGCCTGCGCGGTCCACACCCGCTCGAGTTCGGCGAACGCGGGCTGCTTGGTCTCGCCGATCGGAAAGTCGGGCGGCAATCCCGGCTGCGGGGGAAGCGCGTCGCCGCGGAGGCGCTTGGTGTACATGAGTTCGACGGCGGCGATTTCGATGAGTGTCTTACGCAGCGTGCCCATTCCGAACGGAAATTGCTTCGTGTACTGCTCCTGGCTGAGCGGCCGCACCCAATCGAACAGACGCCGGCGGGCTTGTGTCAGGACATCATACACGTGCGCGTACTCCATCGTGGCACCTCCTGCGAGTTATGCGGCGTCCCGCTTCGCGACACGCCGCGCTCAGATCACCCGGCGGCCATGCCGGGCGGCCGGCTACCCGATCACCGACCGTACGACGTCTTCGACGGCCCCGTGGCGGCCCACGAACGTGGGCGTGTCGCGCAGTGTATACGGGCGGGCCGCGGTGCTGCGCAGGACCGTCACGAGTTCGGAGAAGCGCGCGAGGTCGTCGGTTTCGTAGCCAACGACGAATTCCCAATCGGCGATCCCCGTGCAGTACAGTAGCAATTGCTCGATTCCCTCGAAGCGGTGCCCCAGCCGCGCGTGCTCGGTCATCATGGCCCGCCGGTCATCCGCGGACAACTGATACCATTCGTGGGTCTTGCTGAAGGGATAGACGACGAGAAAGCGGCGCCGGTCCCCCGGCACCCGCACGCTCGTCCCGTCGCGTCCCGTGTACTGCGACGGCCGGACAAAACCCCAGAGCGACCACGCCAGGTCGAGGTCGGTTCGGGCGAGCCCGGCGGCGGCGCTTTGGAACGCCTCGGGCCCGCCGGATGCGATCCAGAATCCGAGATCGGCGTCGTTGCGGAGGCCCGCCAGATTGTACGCGTAGAGTCCGGCGACGCCGGGGAGGCGGGAGGCCGCGCCCGCGGCGTCGGCGACGCTCCGTGCGACGGATGCGGAGCGGTGTCCGGCCGGGACGCGAAAATACAGGAACCCGTGTACCAGCGGCGCGTCAGCCACGCGAAGCCCTCCGGCGCCCGCCGTCCGACGAGGGCCGTCGAGCGGTGGTCGCGTCCGTTCTCAAAACGCGACGAAGGCGGCCGAGATGTCGGTCACGCGGTCCAGGATCTGCGGGGGCACCTTCAGCTCGACCGCCTTGAGGTTCTCTTCCTGCTGCGCGACTTTGGTCGCGCCGACAAGCGCGCTGGTGATCCCGGGGCGCTGCATGACCCAGGCGAGCGTGAGCTGCGAGATCGTGCAGCCGATTTCGGAGGCCAGTCCCGCCATGTCCTGGGCCAGGCGCAGATTCTCGTCGGTGAGCCGCTTGGCGAACTGCGGCTGGGTGAGGGCCCGGGACCCCTGGGGCGGCGGCGTCCCCGGCTTGTACTTGCCGGTGAGCACCCCGCCCGCCAGCGGGAAATAGACGAGGAGGCCGACGCCGTCGGCGAGACAGCACGGCACGAGCTCGGGTTCGATCCGGCGGTCGGCCGGAGAGTAGGCCGGCTGCACGGACTCATATCGCGCAAAGCCGCGCCGGTCGCTGACCCACAGTGCGCGGCAGACCTGCCAGGCCGCGTAGTTGGAGCATCCGACGTACCGGACTTTGCCGGCGCGGACGAGGTCGTCGAGCGCCCGGAGCGTCTCTTCGAGCGGCGTCCGGTCATCCCACGTGTGGATCTGGTAGAGATCGACGTAGTCGGTTCCAAGCCGCGCGAGACTCCGGTCGATCTCCCGCATGATATGCGCGCGGGACGCACCTTCGTCGTTCGGCCCGTCGCCGACCTTCAGCCCGCATTTGGTCGCGAGCGCGGCCTGGTCGCGGCGGCCCCGCAGCGCCTTGCCGATGATCCGCTCGGAGTTGGAATCGGTGTAGATGTTGGCGGTGTCGATGAGGTTGACGCCGTGATCGAGTGCGTGATGGATAATCGCGATCGAGGTCTCCTCGTCGGCGCGGCCCCCGAACGCGTTCGTGCCGAGCGCGTACGCCGACACGTTGAGGCCGGACCGGCCCAGCTGGCGGTAAATCATCAACGGCACCTCCGGAGGAAAACCGGCCCGCGCGCACGGGCCGCGCCCGTCCGCTGCGGCGGGTTACGTGGGAAATTGGCGTCCGCCCGCGCGGGGGCCTGCCGGGCGTAGGCGCCGTGCTCAGGCGCGGCGAGCATCGAACAGGGCCGCCCGTACGGCGCCCACCAGCGCCGGCTCCGGATGAATCACCAGGCGCACCGGAATGCGGGTGAGGAGGTCGGCCAGCCGGCCCTTGCGGGTGAACGCGCGCATGAAACGGCCGTCGGCGAGCGCGCCCGCGATCTTGGGCGGAATCCCGCCGGCCAGGTACACGCCGCCGGTGGCGAGGACTTTCACGGCCAAGTTGCCGCTCTCGGCTCCCAAGATCTCCAGGAACAGGTCGAGGGTCGCCGCCGCGATCGGACACGGCCGGCTCCGGTCGAGCGCTGCATTGAAGATCACGGGGGCCGGGTCGGCCGCCGCTGCGACCTGTTCGGCGAACCACGCCGGTTCGGGCGTGTGCCGCGCCTTCAGAAACGCGTAGAGGTGCGGGATTCCCATGCCCGAGCACACCCATTCGATGCTCACGTGCGCGCGAGTCCGCCGGACGAACGCGAGCAGGTCGCCGGCCAGTTCGCTCGGCGGGGCGAAGTCCGAATGGCCGCCTTCCGATCCGTAGGCGCGATACTCCGTTCCATCCCATGCCAGGAACGCTTCCCCAAGTCCGGTGCCCGGCGCAATGACGGCGATGGTCCCGCCGCGTCGTGCCACCCCTCGATTGACGACATGCGTGTCGCGGGCCCGCAGGCCCGGAACGGCCCAGGCCGTCGCGACGAGATCGTTGAGGAGCCGTACCGACTTGACCCGCAGCGCGCGGCGCAGAGTGGATTCCGACAGGCGCCACGGCAGGTTGGTGATCTCCGCGCGGCCGTCGACGACCGGGCCCGCAACGCCGAAGACCGCGCGCACCGGCCGTGCCCGGGTGTCCCGGAGGTACTGCCCGGCGATGCCTTCGAACGTTTCAAAGGAAGCGCTTGGAAAGCTGGCCGGTTCGATGAGGCGAACTGGCGTCCGCCGTAATGGGCCTGACCGGGCGCGTGCCCTCGCCGGCGGCTCGTACAGCGCCAGACGGGTCTTCGTCCCGCCCGCGTCGCCCACCAGGAGCAGCCGCCGCCTAGTCATACGTTCCGCTCCGTCGCGGACGGGTCATGGTCCTGCCGGTTGGCCAAGCGCACGGCACGGCCGGCCAGATGCGCAGGACTCGCCTTCGGCACCACGAAACATCGTGGCCACCAATCGCGTAGACACGGACAGGACGGCGTGCCGCGCCGCCCCGGCCGCTTGCTGCTCAACACGCGCCAGGTCACGCCGCCGCACGTTCTAACAATCCGGCCGCAGAAAACGGGTTCGGCAAACTCTACTACGGAAGAATCGAGAAGGGGGCAGGGGATGGTACATCGCGACACCGGGCAGCTCGTTCGGGAATTCAAGGCGGGACGGCTCACGCGCCGGCAGGCAGTGACCCGGATGATGGAACTTGGTCTCGGGCTCTCGGCGATCTGGACGATTCTGGACCGGGCGACCGCTCTTCCGGCCGCCGCGGCGCCCGCCGGACGCGGCACGCAGGGTACCGTGAAGTTGCTCTACTGGCAGGCCCCAACGATCGTCAATCCGCACCTCGCACAGGGCACGAAGGACTATCTGGCCTCTCGGGCCGTGTTGGAGCCGCTGCTGACGGTGACCACGAGCGGCGTGTTCAGTCCTGTGCTCGCCGCGGAAGTGCCGTCCACGGCCAACGGCGGTGTCGCGCGGGACGGCCGATCCGTGACATATAAATTGAAGCACAACGTGAAATGGGCCGACGGCAGGCCGTTCACGTCCGATGACGTGGTGTTCACCTTCCATTTCATCCGCAACAAGGAAACTGGGGCGACGACCTACGGCACCTACGTCAACGTCGACAAGGTCGAACCCCTTGACCCCTACACCGTTAAGGTCACCTTCAAAGATCCCACGCCGGCGTGGTACCTGCCGTTCGTCGGTCAGAACGGCATGATCGTGCCGCGTCACGCACTCGACGCCTACATCGGCAGCAACGCGCGGAACGCGCCGTTCAATTCCAAGTCGTTCGGCACGGGCCCGTACAAAGTCGAGACCTTCCACCCCGGCGACCTCGTCGTCTACTCCATCAACGAGAACTACCGGGAGCCGGACAAGCCCGCGTTCAGCCAGGTGCAGATCAAAGGCGGCGGCGATGCGGTCTCCGCGGCGCGCGCGGTGCTGGAGACGGGCGAGTACGACTACGCCTGGAACATGCAGGTCGAATGGCCGGTGCTCGAGCACATGCTCGCGGCGGGCAAGGGGTCCATCCTCACGGAGGGCGGCGGCGGGGTTGAGCAGATTTACTGCAACCAGACCGATCCAACCAAAGACGTGGACGGCCAGCGCTCGTCGCTCAAGGCGCCGCATCCCTACCTGACCGACCTCAAGGTGCGCCAGGCGCTCAGCCTCGCGATCGACCGCGTCACCATGGCCAAGCAGCTCTACGGCGAGGAAGGGGATGCGACGTCGAACGTGCTCACGACACCGTCGAGCGTCGCCTCGAAGAACACCAAGATCGCCTTCGACATCGAGCGCGCGAACCGGTTGCTCGATGAGGCGGGATATGCGCGAGGGCCGGACGGCATCCGCCAAAAAGGCGGGGTGAAGCTTCAGGGTACGTACGTGACCAGCGTCAACACGTTGCGCCAGAAGGAGCAACAAATTGTGAAGGACGGCTTTGCCAAGATCGGTGTGTCGATCACGCTGCAATCGGTCGACGCGGGGGTGTTCTTCAGCAGCGCCCCGGGGAACAACGACACGTACGCGCACTTCTACCGCGACCTCGAGATGTTTACATCGACGTTCGAATCGCCCTTCCCCAGCGGCTACATGGGACGGTTCTACAGCGGCAACCCCGCCCATGATGTGGCACAAAAGGAAAACAACTGGTCGGGGCTCGACATCACCCGATGGATCGGCAAGGACTTCAACAGTCTGTACGACCAGGCGCAGAAGGAACTGGACCCCAAGCAGAACGACGCGCTCTGGATCAAGATGAACGATTTGGTCGTCGAGCAAGCTATCTCAATTCCGCTGATCGACCGTAAATCCGTGGATGTGCGGTCGAACAGACTCGAGGTCGGCAAGAACCTCAGCGCGTTCGACAACGGCACGCGGAACATCGCGGACTGGCGGCGGAAGGCCTAGCGCCGCACCGGGCGGCCGAGCATTCAGAATAAGGGAGGCAGGCCCATGCAGAGAGACGACATCCGGAAACTGCTCAAAGACCACCGGACCCACCGCCTCACGCGCCGGCAGGTCGTGACGCGGATGGGCGAACTCGGCCTTTCATTAGGCGCCATCTGGACGGTGCTCGACCGCGCAATCGCGCTGCCGGCCCGGGCGGCGGCCGGCGGACGCGGATCGCAGGGGACGCTCAAATTGCTCTACTGGCAGGCGCCCACGATCGTGAACCCCCACCTCGCCAACGGCACCAAGGACTACCACGCGTCGCGGATCGTGTTGGAACCGCTACTGACCGCGGACGCCGCCGGCAACCTGTCACCCGCGCTGGCGGCCGAGGTGCCGTCGCGCCAAAACGGCGGGGTGTCCGCCGACGGCCGGTCGGTCACGTACAAGCTCAAGCAGGGCGTGAAGTGGGCCGACGGGCGGCCGTTTACGTCCGACGATGTGCTGTTCACCTACCAGTACGTCATCAACAAACAGACCGCATCGACTACGTACGCCCAGTACCAGAACATCGCCAAGGTTGAACCGAGCGACGCCTACACGGTGAAGATCACGTTCAAGGAACCGACCCCGTTCTGGTACCTTGGCTTCGTCGGGGCCTACGGGATGATCGTCCCCCGCCACGCGCTCGATGCGTACATCGGCTCGAACGCCCGCAACGCGCCGTTCAATATGAAGTCCTTCGGCACCGGACCATACAAGGTCGAGACGTTCCGGCCCGGCGACCTGGTCGTCTATTCGATGAACGAGTACTACCGCGACCCGAACAAGCCGGCCTTCAGTCAGGTGCAGATGAAAGGCGGCGGCGACGCGGTGTCCGCGGCCAGGGCCGTGCTCGAAACCGGCGAGTACGACTATGCGTGGAACCTGCAGGTCGAATGGCCGGTTCTCGATCACATGGTCGCGGCCGGCAAAGGGAGCCTGCTGACCGTTGCGGGCGGCGGCGTGGAAGCGCTGTATCTCAACCACACCGATCCGAACAAGGACGTCGACGGCCAGCGGTCATCGCTCAAGGCACCACATCCGTTCTGGAGCGACCTCAAGGTGCGGCAGGCGTTCGCGATGGCGGCCGATCGGGCCACGATGGCCAAGGAATTATACGGCGGTGCGGGCGACGCGTCGTCGAACGTGCTGACCACGCCGTCCAAATACTACTCGAAGAACACGAAGGTCGTGTTCAACCTCGAGCAGGCGAACCGGCAGTTGGACGAGGCCGGCTGGAAGAAGGGCCCGGACGGGATCCGGGAAAAGGGCGGTGTGAAGCTCCAGATGACGTACGTCACCAGCGTGAACACGCTGCGCCAGAAGGAGCAGCAGATCGTCAAGAACGGCTTTGGGCAAATCGGGGCCAACGTAACGCTGCAGTCCGTGGATGCGGGGACGTTCTTCAGCAGCTCGCCGGGCAACAACGATACGATCGCGCACTTCTACCGCGACGTGGAGATGTTCACCGATTCGTTCGGGATCGTGCCGGTCTCGTACATGGAGCAGTTCTACAGCGGGGATCCGATGCGCGATATCGCGCAGAAAGAGAATAACTGGTCCGGACAAAACCTGTGCCGCTGGCAGAACAAAGACTTCAACGCGCTCTATGACCAGGGCGTCAAAGAATTGGACCCTCAGAAGAACACGGCGGCGTGGATCAAGGCGAACGACATCGTGATCGATCAGGTGGCCGTCATTCCGCTTATCGATCGCAAGAGCGTGTCCGCCCGCGTCAAAACCCTCGATACCGCGGGCAACTTGAGTCCCTTCGACGCGGATACGCGCAACATCGCAGACTGGCGGCGCACAGGGTAAAAAGCGCGCGACGGCCCGGCCGCGGCGCCCTGCAGGCGCCGCGCCGGCCCGGCGCACACTATCACCGGCAGGCGACGGGGCCCGCGAGGCGATGACCACCTACATCGTTCGGCGGCTGCTGACCGCGATCCCGACGCTGATTTTGATCAGCATGGTTATCTTTGGGATCCTCGCCCTCGCGCCGGGCGATCCGCTCGGGCAGTTCGCGGCGAATCCCGACGTCCCGCCGGAGGTCCGGCAGAACATCCTCCACCAAATGGGCCTCGACGAGCCGATCCCCATCCGCTACGTGAAGTGGGCGACGTCCTGGATCGCGGGCAACTGGGGGTACTCCTTCGCAAGCCGCACCCCGGTGGCCGGCCTCCTGCTGCAGCGCCTGCCCACCGACCTGTGGGTCATCGGCCTCGCCTATCTCGCCGCGATCCTGATCGCCGTCCCCGTCGGGGTGATCTCGGCGGTGAAGCAGTACTCGCTGCTCGACCAGATCGCCACCACGTCCGCGTTCATCGGGTACTCGCTGCCGACGTTCTTCACCGGGATCGTCCTGATCATCGTGTTCAGCGTGCGGCTGCGCTGGCTGCCGTTCATCTACAACGTCCAAGTCCACGACCCTGTCGGCATGGTGAAGCAGGCCGTGATGCCGATCGCGGTGCTGGCGCTGTTCAACTCCGCGGCGCTGACGCGGTTCGTCCGGTCCTCGATGCTTGACAACGTCGGGCAGGATTACGTGCGCACGGCGCGGGCGAAGGGCCTGGAGCAGCGGCGCGTCATCGTACGGCACGTGCTGCGCAACGGCCTCATCCCGGTCGTGACGCTGCTCGCGCTCGGACTGCCCGCGGTGTTCACGGGCGCCGTCGTGACCGAGCAGATCTTCCGCGTCCCCGGCATCGGCTCGTTGCTCATCTCGTCGATCCAGAACAGCGACACCCCGGTGGTGATGGCCGTCACCTTCACGTACGCGATTCTGGTCGTCCTCTTCAACCTCGTCGCGGACGTCATCTACGGCGTGCTCGATCCCCGGATTCGGTATGGGTGAGCGCGGTGGCTAGCACGCGGTCCAGCGGCCTCGCCGGCGTTCCGGTGGCGTCCCGGATCGGGCGGGTGGAGCGGCCGCGGTATGCGCGCACGCTCTGGGGCGACGCCTGGCGGCGGTTTCGCCGGCACCGGCTCGCCATGGCCGGGGCGTTTGTGTTCCTCTTCCTCACCTTCGGGTCCATCGCCGGCCCCTGGGTCTACCACGTGCCGATCAACACCCTCAACTTCGGCACGTCGATGGCGCCCCCGAGCGCGCTGCATCCCTTCGGCACCAACGACCTGGGGCAGGACATGCTCGCACGCGTCATGTACGGCGGCCGGATCTCCATCGCGGTCGGGATCGCCGCGATGGTGATGTCGGTCACGCTCGGTGTCCTGATGGGCTCGATCGCCGGCTTCTTTGGGCGTACGGTCGATCTCGTCCTGATGCGGATCACCGACATGTTCCTGTCGCTGCCCGCCCTGCCGCTGCTGCTGCTCACGACCTACTTGTTCCGGGACCCCCTGATGCGGACACTCGGTCCGCAACTCGGCATCTTCTGGCTCATCGTCGGGGTGATCGGCGGCCTCAACTGGATGCCGACCGCGCGGCTCATCCGCGCCGGCTTCCTCGCCGTTCGGGAGAAGGAATTCATCGAGGCCGCGCGGAGCGTAGGTGTCGGGCCCGTGAAGCAGATCTTCCGGCACATCCTGCCCAATGTGCTGAGCCCCGTGATCGTGTCGGCAACCCTGTCCGTCGGCGCCGCCATCATCACGGAATCCACGCTGTCCTTTCTCGGGCTGGGCTTTCCGCCGGATGTGCCCACCTGGGGCCGCCTCCTCTACGACGCGCAGAACTACCTCGACCTCGCCCCCCACATGGCGCTGTTTCCGGGCCTCATGATCTGCCTGGCCGTCCTGTCGATCAACTACGTTGGGGACGGCCTCCGGGACGCGCTCGACCCGACCCGCATCTTTTAGTCACCGAACCGCGGCGGGGGGTCCGGCACGTCGCCGGGACGCGCTCCGGGTATAACTTCCATATAAGATTCATGGAACCGCGCGCAGAGGAGAAGAACGGTCCTCCTGCCGAAACAGCCGGTGCCCAAAAATTTGGCGATAGCCCCGCAGGAGGTCCCTCCGGAGGTGTACCGATGACGACTACCGCAGGCTCGGGCCGGTCCCGCGTCACGCTCACGGCGATCAAGGCGGACGTTGGCAGCATCGCGGGCCACACGCAGCCGAGCGTGGAGATGCTGCAGGCGGCGTCGCAGATGCTGGAGGCGCGCCGCAGTACGTCGCTCATCGACTTCCGGGTGACCCACACCGGCGACGACATCTGTCTGTTGATGACGCACCGCCGGGGGGCCGGCGCGGAAGAGATCCACCGGCTGGCTTACGACGTGTTCATGGCCGCCGGCTCTATCGCGGAACGGCAGGGGCTCTACGGGGCGAAGCAAGATCTGCTGAAGAGCGAGTTCTCCGGCAACGTCCAGGGGATGGGGCCGGGCGTCGCCGAGATGGATATCACCGAGCGGGCGGCGGAGCCCTTCATGGTCCTGACCGCGGACAAGACCGAGCCGGGCGCCTTCAACCTGCTGCTCTACCTGACGTTCTGCGATCCGATGTACTGCTCCGGGCTGCTGCTCAGTCCGGACATCGGCAAGGGATTCACCTTTACGATCGTCGACGTCAACCACACCGAGGCCGAGCGTGAGATCACGCTGCGCGCGCCCGAGGATCTGTACGACATGGCGACGCTGCTGCGCGACACCGGCCGCTTCGTCGTGAAGAGCATCCATTCGCGCGCGCATCCCGAAGAACAGGCCGCGGCGCTCAGCACGACCCGGCTTAAGCACATCGCCGGCAAGTATGTCGGCAAGGACGATCCGGTCGCGATCGTCCGGACGCAGCGGATTTTCCCGGCCACCGAGGAGTTCGGGCTCGCGTTCAGCAAGGTGCCCTTCGTGGCGGGCGATACCCGGGGCAGCCACAACATGCCGCTCGCCCCGGTGCCGATCAACACGGACTCGAGCATCTTCTACTGCCTGCCGATGGTGTCGGCTGCTGGTTACTCGGTGCGGGACGGCGTGCTGACCGGCCCGATGGACCTGTTCAAGAACCCCGTGTGGGACGTGTTCCGGACGAAGGCGGTCGAAAAGGGCGCCGAGATTCGCGCGCAGGGCTTCTTCAACCCAGCGATGCTCGGGATGGAGGAACTCGAGTACGGCGGCATTATGGAGCGCCTGAAGAACCTGGACGGCCGGTTCGTCTTGGACGGCCACGTGCCGCAGCCGAAGGAGGCGGCACGGCCGCGCGGGTAGCCGGCGCGGGCGCATAGTGACGCGGGGCCCGGGCGTTTACGCCCGGGCCCCGCGTGTCTGTGGCCGCCCCTAGGGCGGTGCCGGCCGCGCGCGGGGGTCAGCCCTCCGTCGGCATGTGCAGATACATCGACTGCAGCGCGATCCGTCCGGGACCGGTGAACCGGTTCCAGAACAGATTGGCCCCGCTCGCGAACAGTCCCGTCGCGACTTTCTGGAAAATCGTGTCCATGCGCACGCTCCGGTCCTTATAGATCCATCCGCCCGGCTCGATGTCGATCTGCTCGCCGGGCCCGAGCCGCATCTCGAAGACATTACCGTACCCGTGCAGCCACAGGATGCCGTCGCCGCGCGGACACGTGAACGTGTCGATGAAGAACCCGGTGCCCCCGAACAGGACGCTCGCCGCGCCTTTGACGCGCGTGAACGTGTACTCGACGGAATCGGTCGCCGCCAGGTACTGGTGCTCGCGCACGTCCACCGCCTCGCCGGCCTTCATGTGCATGGCGAAGACGTGGCCCGCGCCGTCGCGGCTGAAGGCGATCCGTCCCGGCCCCTTCGCCTGCGTGACTAGCACCGGCATCCCGGACAGCACGCGTTTCACCGCGCCCTTTAACGGCTTCAGGCTGATCTCGACGGCGGGATCTTTCCACAGCAAGATGTGATGCTCGAAGTAGACCGGGACGCTGCCGAGCTCCACCTGCAGCACCGGCACCAGTTCGCCGGCGATGTGATACGTGGTTCCCCCGACGCTCTCGTCGTGGGCCTCCGTGGCCAGCAGGTGTGGAACGGTCATCATGAGCGCACCTCCGCGGCTGATGTGGCGTGCGGTATTGTGCCCCGGGATGGCGGCGCGGACGACGCGGCGGCAGGAGTCGTGCGGCGGCTCCCGAATACCCGGCCCCGCGGCGGACCCGCTCAGGCCTACGACCTGAATTACATGGTGGCGCGCCGCCGAGTCGGCGCGCAGAGCCAAAGCGTCCACGGGAACCGTCCCGGCCGAACGGCACTTCACACCCTGGATCGCGCTTTTCGCCGGAGGAATCGATGACGCTGCGGACGGCCGCGGTTTTGATGATCTTCCTCTTCGCCGCTCCTGTGCCGTCCTCGGGACAGGCGACGGTGCACCTGTTCGTCAACGACGTCGATCTGACCCGGCAGATACACCCCATCGTCCAAGACGGTGTGCCGCTGCTTCCCGCCGGCCTCGTCGCCGGCGCCTTCGGCGCGGCGGTCGACTGGGACGGCGCCGCGCACCAAGCATTGCTCACCGGCGCGTCCGGCGCGCACGTGCGGTTGACCGCCGGGCTGGCGCGCGCGGATGCCGACGGCGCCGTCCTGGAACTGCCGGCCGCCCCGGTCTTTCGCGACGGCGTGCTCTGGCTGCCCGCGGTTGCGGTGCTGCGCGCGCTCGGAGCATACATTGCGGGCGGGGACGACGGATCGACATGGACGGCTCTGGCGCAGGTCACCGGCGTCTCGTGGCGCCTCGACAGCGGCCGCCTCGTAGTGCGCATCTCCGCGACAGGTCCGGTGCAGGCTCAGGCCTACGCGCTTCACCAGCCGGAGCGGCTGGTGGTCGACCTCGGCGGTGCGGTCGCCCATCTGCCCGCGTCGCAGGATATCGGAACCGGCGGCGTAATGCGCGTGCGCGCCGGACAATTTCAGCGCAGCCCGTTCATTACACGCGTCGTCTTCGATCTGGATCACGCAATGAAGTTCACCCTGGGCTCCCGCCTCGGCGAGGTGGCGGTGGCGCTCGGCGACGCGACCACCGCGGTGGCGTCACCACCTGCGGCTTCGCCCCCGCCCGCCCCGGCGCGCACGCCCCCGACGACGAGCGCGGCACCGGTATCGGGCGCACCTCCCGCGGCCACACCGCAAGGCGCGGGTCCGGCCCCATCGGGCCCTGCGTCCCAAGCCGCCCCGGTTGCTCCGCCGGCACCTCCCGCCACCGCACCGGCGGCACCCCTGGCGCCGTCCTTGGGCAGCGCCGGGCCGGCCGATCGCCGAACCTCGGTGGACGCGGTCCCGCCGGTTCCCGCGCCCGAGCCCCTGGCGGTGCCGCCGCTGCCGGACTTCGCCGATGGGCCGGGCGCGTTTCACGTGCAGGCCGTCGCGTATGACGATCAGGATCAGACCGGCCGCATCACGATCCACGCCTCGCAGCATGTCGCGTATACCCTGCGGTCGTTCGTGTATCCGGATCGCCTGGCGATCGACATCGCCGGCGGCGTCTACATCGCGCGGCGCCAGGACATCGAGGTGGACAGCGAAGCCGTCCGCAACATCGTCGTGTCGCAGTTCCAACTGAAGCCCAACCTTACCCGCGTGCTGGTGCACCTTAACCACAAACTGCCGTACAGCGCCGTGGTCACGGACGGCGGCCGAAGGCTCGTCGTGACGCTGGGCAACCCGGGCCGGCGGCTTGCCCGTGTGTCCGCTGTGATCATCGATCCGGGCCACGGCGGGTCGGACGGCGGCGCGGTCGGCCCCTCGGGCCTGCGGGAAGCCGATGTCGCGCTCGCGATTGCGCGGCTCGTCCACGACGATCTGGCGGGGCAGGACATTTCGTCCGTCATGACGCGCACCGACGACTCGACCCTGCCGCTCGAGGAACGGCCGGACCTCGCCGTCCGGAACGGAGGCATCGTCTTCGTCAGCATCCACGCCAACGGCAGCCGGAGCATCGGCTCCGCGGGCACGGAAACCTACTACAAGACGCCGGCCAGCCAGGCGCTCGCGAGGGTCATGCAGGCCGAAGTGACGCAGGCGCTTGGCGAGCCTGATCGCGGCGTCCGCACGGCCGACTTCTACGTGCTCGTGAACACGCCGATGCCCGCGGTGCTGGTCGAGACCGCCTTCATCACCAACCCGTCGGAAGAGGCGATGCTGCGGGACCCGGCGGTGCAGCAGCGCATCGCCGACGCGATCGCGCGCGCGATCGCCAAGTATCTCACCGCGGAAGGGCAGCCGGGATCCTTCGTGCCCGACCGGACGGCGGCGGGCCCCGCAGCGGACGGCGCGCGCGGGAGCGCCGGCGCCGGACGCGCCGTTCCCTAAGTCCGGAGGAGCGCTCCCCGGGCGGCACGAAGCGCACACGTTGTGGCACGCCGCGACGGGCGTCAGCCCGACCAGCTCCGCGCGCTTACGCTGACCCGGGGCTACACGAAGTTCGCCGAAGGGTCCGTGCTCGTCCAACTGGGAGAGACGCGCGTCTTGTGCACCGCGTCGGTGGAAGAGCGCGTGCCCCCGTTCCTGCGCGGCAGCGGCCAGGGCTGGGTGACGGCGGAGTACGGCATGCTGCCCCGATCGACCCAGGAGCGCAGTCCCCGCGGGGATCGTACGGGCGGCCGCGTGCACGAGATCCAGCGGCTCATCGGCCGCTCGCTGCGGGCGGTCATCGACTTGGAGCGGCTCGGCGAGCGCACCATCACGCTCGACTGCGATGTGCTGCAGGCGGACGGCGGCACCCGCACCGCGTCCATTACGGGAGCCTTTGTCGCGCTCGCGGACGCGCTCACGCTGCTGCGCCGGACCGGAGCGCTCCAGCGCGTACCGATTCGCGAATTCCTGGCCGCGACGAGCGTCGGCATCGTCGAGGGGACGCCCGTACTGGATCTCAGCTACGAAGAGGACGCGCGGGCCCGCGTGGACATGAACATCGTGATGACCGAGTCCGGCAAGTTCGTGGAGATTCAGGGGACCGGGGAGGGAGGGCCCTTCACGAAGGCGGAGGCCGCCTCGCTCATGCAGTTGGGCGAGCGCGGCATCGTCACGCTGATCGCGCGGCAGCGCGACGCCCTGGCCGACGTGCTGTCGGCCTTGTGACGCGCGCGGTCCCGGGCGGGTCCCTGCCCGCGCGCGAGAGGCGGGCGCCGGACCCGCGGCTCGTCCTCGCGACCCGCAATCCCGGGAAAGTGCGCGAGATCACGGCAATTTACGCGGGTCTCGACGCGGAGGTCGGGGGCCTGCAGGAGTGGCCGGCGCTCGGCGCACTTCCCGAGGAGGGCGACACGTACGCCGCGAACGCGGCGAGCAAGGCGCGCGCCGTGGCACGGGCCACGGGGCATCCGGCGCTTGCGGATGACTCGGGCGTCGAGATCGACGCGCTTGGCGGCGCGCCCGGCGTGCGATCGGCGCGGTTCCTCGGAGAGGCGGCCTCGGATGCCGACCGCAATGCCGCCGTGCTGGCGCGCCTCGCCGGCCTGCCTGCGGCCCGCCGGACGGCGCGGTACCGTGCCGTCGTGGCAATCGCGACGCCCGACGGCCGAGTGGAAACGTTCGAAGGGGTCTGCGAGGGTGCTATCGCGGAGCGGCCGCGCGGCGCGGGCGGCTTCGGATACGATCCCATCTTCGAGATCGCCGGCAACGGGCGAACCATGGCCGAAGTACCGCCGGAGGTCAAGAATCAAATCAGCCATCGCGCCCGCGCGCTGCGCGCGGCGCGGCCGGCGGTCGAGCGCGTCCTCGGCGTGACGGGGAGGACCGGTAAGCCGTGAGGGCCAATACTGCGGGGTCTCCGCGGTCGGGAGGGTAGAACGGGTGAGCAGCAAGTTCCTAACGTACTGGTCGCTGGCGTTCGCGGTCTTTTTCATCTGGATCATCTCGATCGCGGTCGCGCTCGCCGACGTCAAGGACGAATTTCTCGAGAAGATCCACAAGCAGTGGGTGGCGCGGGGAAAAGCAAGACTGCGGCCGGCTAACCCGCTCGCCGGGTTGTCGGTCGCAGAGACCCTGACGTCGCCGGCCCGCACCGAAGCGCAAGAGTGGGTGTTCGGTGAAGTCTCCCGCATCGCCGGTGCGCTCGGCCTGGCGGTGAAGATTATCGTGCTGCAGGACTCGACGGACCACTTCCTCGTGCACTTCGCGCAGGGATCCCGCCTCGTGACGTATCGCGTCGACAAAGCCTGGGTCGCCGACGCGCGCGCCGGCAAGGCCGACCAACGCGAGCGGATCCGGCGGGTGGTCGAGCAGTACTTGCGGGTGGAATTTCTCGGCGAGAAGCCGGCGCCGCCGCCTGCCGCGGCCCCTGCGGCGACGACGGCAGCCGCACCGGCGGCCGAACGACCGGGTGGCACAGCAGCCGCACCAGCGGCGCAGCCCGCGGGAACTACCGCGCCGGCCGCTGCCACTCCCGCGGCCCCCGGTCGCGCTTCTCCATCCGGTCCCAGCCCCGCCGCGGGAGGCGCCGCGCCGGGCGCGGACACGACGCGCGAGGAACGGATCGCCGCCGCGCGGGCGAAGGCCGAGGCCATCAAAGCCCAGCGCGAAGGCGGCAAGCCGCCCGGAGGAACTCCCCCGCCGCAGGGTTCCTGAGCCGCTCCGGCGCCGTCATCGCGGCGACGCCGCCGACACTACAGCAGCGGACCGGTGTCGTCTCCCAGGAGCGTTCGCCGCGCGAGTGGCAGCGGCGGCGCGCCGAGCGCAAGCAGCGTGTCGTGGAAGCCGCGGAGGGTGAATCGGGCTCCATCGCGCGCGCGGACATCGTCGCGTAGTTTCCGCATCATCAGCTTCCCGAGCGTGTAGTTGAGATAGCCGGGGTCGAACGTACCGCGGACGGCTTCCTTCTCCGCGGGCAGCGGTTCCAGATAGGCATGCTCCATGAACAACCGCGTGGCGTCCTCGAGGCGCATCCCGCGCGTGTGCATCCCGATCGCGGCGAGGAAGCGCACATCGCGGAGGAGCGCTTCGGAGGCCTGCGCGATCCGCAGCGCGCTGTCGTGCGGCCGGAACCCCTGCTCCAGCATCAGTTGCTCGCAGTCGTGCGCCCATCCCTCGACGAACGCGTAACTGGTGAGCACCTGGCGAAGCGGGCGGCCGACCTGGCGGACGTGGAGAAAGTGCACGTAGTGACCCGGGTACACTTCGTGGATGCCGACGTCGCGGAGTGTCCCGTAGTCGAACTTGGTCAGCCACTCTTCCGTTTGCTCGGCGCTCCAGCCGGGCTCCGGCGGCGTGACATAGTAGAAGGATTCCGAGGAGGCCTCGAACGGGCCCGCCGTGTCCATCATGGCGAACGCCCAGCGCGCAAAGGGCGGCGTCGGCTCGACCCGGCAGCGGACGGCCGACGGGATCGACACGAGTCCTGTCCCCTCGACGAACGCCCGTAATTCCTCGAGCACTTGGGCGGCCTCGTCGATCAACCGCTCCGCCGGGGGATGCTGGGATGACTGACGTTTGATCGCATCTCGAATCGCCATGCCGGGCGCCGCGGCCTCGCACGCCGCCCGCAGCCGCTCCCCGTTGTGGGCGAGGTCCCGGCGGCCGACCTCGAGCAGCCGGTCGAGCTCGATGTCCACCATCTCGCCGGCCCGCAGCATGGTGCGAAAACGTCCCTCTCCAATCGCGAAGCCGGCGGTGGCGCCGGTCCGTACGTCCCCGCCGAGGTGTTCGATGAAGGAGCGGAGGGCGTCGAGCGCCGCGGCGTTGGCGCGTTCGAACGCCGAGCGAACTTCCGGGGTTTCGGCCGCCCGGACGGCCGCGGGCAGGTCGCCTTCGTGGAAGGCGACGGTCCCGCGGTACACGTCGAGGGCCGTCTCCACAAACGGCCGCGGCAGTGGAGGCCGCAGCGTAGCGCGGGCCGTGGCCAAAACGTCGGGGATCTGCCGCAGATGCCGCGTCAGCGCCGCCACGCGGCGGTCGAGCGGGGCGTAGTCGCGCTTCACGTAGTTGCTCACGTCGATCAGGCCGGCGTAGGCCAGCGGATTTCGCTCGAAGTCACGCAGCGATTCCAGTTCAAACAACTCCTCATCGAACGCCGCCCCCAGCAGCGTGAGATCGTGCTGCTCGTCGGCGGATAAACCGCTCGAGGGCCGAAGGGCCGCCGCGCGCGACGCTTGACTTCGCAGGGTCGAGGCGCGGTCCGCGCGGGCCCGCTCGCTCAGGTTAGGGACCCGGCCGTCGTACTCGTGGAGGCCGAGCGATGCGGCGAGCGTCGGGTGCGCGTCATACAGCGACGTGAGGAAGTCCTGGCTAAGTGCGGCGAGGGAGTCGTCGTGCGGCGGGGCGGGCATGCAGCGCGGTTCACCAGATCGTGCGTCGAACCCTTGGCTATCTCTGGCCGCCGCCGGCCGCCGCGCACGTGCGAGTGCGCGCGGTTTGTGCCGGGTGCGGGTTCGTGTTACGATCGAGCGGATCGGGGCGTGGCGCAGCTTGGTAGCGCGTCTGCTTTGGGAGCAGAAGGTCGCCCGTTCGAATCGGGCCGCCCCGACCAACAACCCCAAAGCGTTGTTAGTCAAAGCGCGGCGCAGGAAGCGCCCGCGACGCCCTCGCCGGATTCCGCCCAAGTAAGCAGAGGCACTCTGTCTGAGACTGTCGAGACGTTCCTGCTCACCAAGCGCGTAGAAGGTGCAGGCGTTCGGACGCTCGGCATGTACGAATGGTGGCTGCGCCGGTTCATTGGCACGGCGACACAGGCCGACGTTCTGACGGTGCGCCGGTTCTTCGCTGACCTCCAGGGGCGAGGCATGAGCGCGTCCACGATGCACCACGCCTGCCGGACCCTCAAGACGTTCTTCTTGTTCGCCCAGCGCACCAGAGCCCTCGCCACCAATCCGTTAGACGGCTTCCACGTTCGGACGCCCAAGACGCTCCCGCAGCTTCCCACGGAAGACGAGCTGCGTGCGGTGCTCGCGGTGTGTAGCGAGACGCCGGCCGGGAAGCGAAACCGCGCGATGCTGCTCGTCATGGCGGACGCCGGTTTGCGTGCGGCTGAAGTGCTCGGCCTGCTTGTGGAGGACTGGAACCCACAAGAGCGCAGCCTCCTCGTCCGCGGCGGCAAGGGCGGAAAGGACCGCGTGACATTCGTGACGCCCACGACGGCCCGCGCCATAAGGGAGGTGCTGCGCTCCCGGCCGATACTCAGCCGTGAAGACTATCTATTCACGACGGACGACGGGAAGCCGCTGGCGGTGCGCTATCTGCTCCATGTCTGCCATACGCTGAGCCGGAAGGCCGGCCTGGTGCCGAATCGCCGGCTGCATCCGCATGCGCTACGCCATTTCGCTGCAACATCGTGGCTTCGGAGCGGCGTAGGGCTCGATGAAGTGCGTCGGCTTCTTGGGCATAGCACGCTCGACACGACCCTCCGGTACTCGTCACTCGTGGGCGCAGACCTCCAGCGCGCTCACCGGAAGGCTGCTGCTGTGGAACGGATGCGACTAGATTGACCACCTAGCGCCCAAGCCGCGACGGCTCCCTGGACGAGTTTATGCGGTTACCGCACCGCCGCCGAATCGATAGAACGTTCCTGGCGCTGCGTGCCGCCCGGACGATTCAATACTTCGAAGGCAGGGACGAAGGGGGGACGCCGATAGAATCACCCTTCACCATGGCAGACATGCACGCGGGCGTCGAGGACTGCGACGCGTTGCCCTCGCTTGTGCCGATGCAGACTGGAGAGCGGCGGCCGCCCTTCTTCTGCTCGCACGCTCTCTTCGGAGTCGTCAGCTTCCTGCGGCACCTTGCGCATCATCTCGGCCCGGAGCAGCCCTTCTACGCGCTTCGCCAGCGGGGGTTAGACGGGGTGACAGCGCCGCATACGCGCATCGAAACCATGGCCGCCTACTACGTCGAGCAAATCACGAAAGTCCAGCCGCACGGTCCTTATCTGCTCGGTGGCTTTTCTTTTGGCGGACTGGTCGTGTATGAAATGGCCCAACAACTCCACGCGCAAGGCCGTTGGGTGGCGCTGCTTGCGGTCATCGACACATGGTTCCCAAACGTGGCTAAGCCGCGATTCTCGCCAGCCCCCGCCGCCGGCCTCCGTCGGAGAATCGGATTCCATGTGGACAATCTACTTGAGGCGGTGCGGGACTTCGGACCGCGCGGCGCAGGGCGCTATCTCGCATCCAGACTCGCACGAAAAACCCACTGGTTCGACATCCCGCCGGAGCCCCCCGAGCCGCCGGGCCCGTCCACGCTTCCGCCGCGCCTGCGGAAACTGGAGCGCTTGAACACGGAGGCGACAAAGGCTTACACGCCTCTCCCGTATCCTGGGAGAATCACCTTCCTCGTCCGTCAGCGGCCCGAGGAGGTCGGCAACGAAGTTCCGCGTGCGCCGAAGATGCTCGCGTTGGGTGGTTGGGAAGTGCGCAGCGTCTACAGTCCATACCACTTCAACCTGCTATACGAACCGTATGTGGGGGATGTCGCCAAAAAGCTGAAGCGGTGCATCGACAAAGCCCTCACCACGCGTGCGGCTGCCATATAAGGATGCCTCCGCCCGCAATGACGTAACGTATCACCGATTCGCACGCTTGCTCGACGAAATGCCATGCTGGATTCCCCATCGACCGGCACGCAGTGGGGTACGCGTAACCGGCCGCGGCAATGGTTAGAGTCCGGGATTCAGGGTTCGCTTACCGCATGCCGATACGAGTAGACTACTGCCTTCGCGCTGCGCGCACCCCTGATAAGGGTGAGGTCCGTGGTTCGAGTCCACGAGGGCCCACCATACCAGAATTATCAAGGCTCAGCGCAAGTTTCACCCCACGAAAACCCCGCTGTAAGAGGTGTGCTCACCCCGTCTACAGTCAGCGAGGCGGTTGAGGCGTTCTGCCTCTCGCGCAGCGTCAGCGGCTGCACCGCGCGCACCGTCGCGCTTTATCGTGAGGTGCTGCGGCCGTTCACCGCAGCGATGGAGCCGGACGTTTCGCGCTGCACCACGCTGACCGTCCAAGGCTACCTGAGCCGGCTGCGGGCGCGCGTCTCCCCTGTGACGGCGCACCTTCATTACGCGAAGGTCCGCGCGTTCTTTGCATGGTGTCTGGAGACGGGGCTCTTGTCTCAGCACCCACTCCGCGGGTTCACGATGAAAGCACCCAAACAGCTCCCGCGTGTGCCGGCGCTCATCGTGACTGATTCATATGCTTTGTTGAATGTCGGGCGTCGACGGGTTCCAGGGTTTGCGGCGACGAGCGGGATGGGGCGGGTGACGCGCGCGGCATTCCCCGCGGGAGACCGCTGACCGGCTTCGACGCGGCGCTAACACCCGTTGGCAGGAATAGTGTGTGAAACTATTATCGTCCGGTCGCGGCGCCGGTCCGTTCGTTCGGCAGGGAGGCCGGGCGTCGGGCGCAAGGTTCCCTCATGCGCCGCATCGTCCACGACTACATCGCTGCCGCCATCGACCGCGCCAGGCCGGACCTTGAGCGGTACATAGCCGGGCATCTGGAATGCCGGGAGGCGTTCCCCCTCACTTTCGAGGAGCCGCGCGCCTCAATCCGCGAAATCCGCAGCATCAAGATCACACCGAGGTTTCCGGGTGACTTTCCGGCCGCGGATGTCGTGGTGGTGTTCCACGTGGCAATCACGGCCCGGACGCGGCAGCGCAGCGTCGACCTCGGGGCGCGGAGGACGATGGTGGACGTGGAGGTGGACGCGAGCGGCTCGGTGGTCGGCCACGGGTACGAGGTGCTGCCGCACCATGCGAGGCTGGTCGCCTGGTGCGGCTGACTGGCCTCGTTGCGCGATCACGAGGTCTGCGATGGCGAGGGCATTATTTCATCGAAGGGCCGATACTCCTGTGGTTATTTCGTTTTGTATTGACCTGTATCGTTTCCCTACGTGTCGGAGAAAAGCCTTATTACGGACGGCCTCATCGTACCGGGTGTACGCGCCAACGACGCGGTAGCGCGCGAGGTCCACCTCGTCGAGGGCGGCGATGAACGCCTGCGTGTCCCGGGGAGCGGTTCCATCGGGGCCCCATGCGCCGACGTTTGGCGGGCCGTGGCGGCAGTCCTGGAGTGTCTAGCGTCAACCGCTGGATTTGTGACGTCCGGGCATGCTTGTTTAGAAAGGAACGGGTTTCTCCTCTTCCGCCACCAAGAAGATCGGCGCTCCCCCAGTCGATAGCGCCACGGCGTCGGCGATGGCTTCCCGAGCGCCCTCGGACCCGGCCGCTTTCTGCAACACCTCCATGGACGGGAAGTGCAACTCAGCGATACGGTAGAACGGCGGCGCTTCCCCAGTGGGGGTCCCCAACACCTTCGTCGTCACAAACTTGGTCTTGGCGGGTATTTTCTTAGCGGCCAGATGAGAAGGAACTCCGAGTGACGAAGATGAGATAGCCGTGTGGTGAAACGCGCCACGGGCTTGCGAACCGCATGGAGGAGGGATTGGCATGGCCGGTGTGAGGCTTCTCGTGATCTACCCCCAGCCTAAAGACGTTGCTGTCTTTGAGCGACAGTATACGCAGAGGCATCTTCCCCTCGCGGATGGGACATCACGCAGTTAGACGGTCGCTCCGGGCAGGAGTTTCGGCCTACGCGTCAAACAACAGCGCCACCCCATCGTACCTTTCCTCGGCCCCCACCCGAAGCCGCCATGATTTGTATCTGTTCGTTTGCTGGTTTTGCCCGGGAGGTGATACCGGACCGGGACCGTTCATCCAGAGCCTCGATTCCCGACGAGTTGATTGAGCCGAGCCGAACAAAAGGGGGACCGGCCATGCCGCTGACGGGGAAGTGTGCGCTCGTTACTGGTGGGTCGCGCGGCATTGGGCGAGGTGTGGCCCTCAAACTGGCGGAGAGCGGCGTGAGGGTAGCGGTCCACTACTACCAGAACGAGGCCGCCGCGAAAGACACGCTCGCCAAGGTGGAGCGCCACGATTCCAGCGGCTTCATTGTTCAGGCGGACGTCTCAAAACCGCGCGACATCACCCGGATGTTCGACCAGGTCCGCACGGAGTTCGGGTCTCTCGACATCTTTGTCAGCAACGCAAGACCCGAAGTCCCCACGTTCTTTGTACCTCCGATGGACATTACGCTCGAACAGTGGGATACGGCCGTCGATTCCCAGGCCAAGGCGTTCCTGGTCGGAGCGCGCGAGGCGGCCCGGCTCATGCCGGGCGGCGGTCGGATTCTTGCGATCACCTACGGGACGGGGAGCCGGACCGGGAGCCTGCAGCCATGGGTCGGGATGGGGGCCGCCAAGGCCGCGATGGAAACGCTGGTCCGGTACTTCGCCGTGGGCCTGGCCAAGCGGGGGATCACCGTCAACGCGATCAGCCCCGGGTGGACCGAAGACAGCGTGCTGAACAGCCTGCCGGAGCAGGCCCAGGACCTCATCAGAAATTGGCACAAGCGCGGCTGGACGCCTATGGGACGGCTTGGCACCCCGGCTGACGTCGGGAATGTCGCGGCACTGCTCTGCCAGGAGGAGGCGGGGTGGATCACCGGCCAGGTCATCTACGCGGACGGCGGCGCGTCACTGCTCAATTCCGAAATCCCACCGGAGATTCAGTTCGCGTAACGGCAAGACGCGAGATATTTTGCCGCAGCCGCGCCTCCAACTCCGCGATGCGCGCGTCCCGCTCGGCCAGTTGGTCCAGCAGCCGCGCCACGTTGCGTACGGCGTCGGGGTAATGCGACAGGTAGCCCCAGCAACGCAGTTTCTGCTCGATGTCGTGGAGGCGCTCGACGTCGGTCACGGCCCCTACTGTCTCTCGTCGGTCACCGGGTTCTGGAACTCTGGAAAGGCAGCACGTCTGGTCCCGAAACTGCCGATGGCTGTTTCCGCATCGGCTACCCCGGTAAGGAATTTCCAGAGACCGTCCTTCTCCCGCCGGGCGCTTGCGACATGGTACCCTGCATCTAACAGCGCCTGCAGGACGTCGCGGTACACGGGACTCAGGTACGATTCCAGCCAAGTGTGCACGCCCAGAGCCACGCGAGCGTCGTCGGTCACGAGAATGACCCATTGCAGCGTGCCCTTCGCATTAGCGTATAGATCGACCAGCACTTTCAGGTCATCGAGATTCAAGGAAATCGTCGGAACGTCTGCCACGACGCCGTACGCCATCCCGCGCCACCATGCGCACTTGAAGCGGCGGGAGACGACCGCCCGGATTTCCGCTTCGAGATCGTGCGCGTCCGCGAACTGCCGATGCTCGGTCACGAGTCCGACCACGCGGTGCATGTTGAGATTGCGCAACTCCCAGAACGTCCAGCCCGGCTCGCGGAGGTCGGTGCGGGGCCGCAGATGCCGTTGCGCAGTGGTCGAGGTGATGATGGCGGGCAGGTCCGGCGAGGATTCCATCCTGGCGCGACGCTCCCCTCGATAAATCGGCCGCTCGCCCTCACGTTCGGCATTTTGCTTCAGCCGCCCTCCGCGGCGACAAGGCGCCCCGCGCCCGCGCGGCCAATAGGGGGGCGAGGTGTCCCCCCTGGGGGACGCCGTGGGAGCAGCAGGAGGCCACATTGGTGCTGTCCGTAGACACTCAGAGGCCGTAGCGCTCCTCGCCGAGTGTGTGCGCGTCAACACGGTAGGACCCGCCGCGCGAAGAAGCGCGGCTGGCAGACCTTCTGGCTACGCGTCTTGAGGCCGCAGATGAGGCGCCATGAGGCTCTTCAGCCCCATCATCCGCATTTTGCTCTGGGTAGTCGCCGCGGCGGCTCTCGCCGTGGCCCGCGCCCATCCCGCGATCCACCACACCATCCTCGTCATTTCGTCCGGTGTGACGGTGGACCGCCTGCGTGCCTACGTCGCGGCGTGGGGACCGTGGGCGCCGGGAGTGTCCATCGTCATCATGGTCCTGCAGACCTTTCTCCCGTTCCCGGCCGACCCGTTGATCATGGCCAACGGTGTCGTGTTCGGCGTCTGGGAGGGCTTGCTGGTGTCCGTTGCCGGAGCACTGCTCAGCGGGTGCGTCGCTTTCGGCCTGGGGCGGAGGCTGGGCCGTTCCATCGCACTCCGGATCGTCCCGGCGTCCGTTGTCGACTGGGTGGACCAGATCGTCCACGAGGGCACGTCGGTGAGTGTCCTGCTGCTGCAATTTCTTCCGGCGATTCCGTTTAGTGTGCTGAATTTTCTCCTGGGCCTGACGGTCCTGTCGTGGGCGACGTTCCTGTGGACCCTCGGCGCGAGCATCCTGCCCGCGGACGCCGTGCTCGTGCTTCTTGGGCGCGGCGTGGCGGAGGGACACAGCGCCGTTTATTGGACGCTGGCGGCGCTGGGACTGCTGGCCGTCGCAAGCATCCCCGCCCGCCATTGGTTTGCCAGGACCTGGCATCCTTCCATAGCGCAGCATCTCTCGACAAGCAGGCCACGTGTCCCGACCTTGCTGAGTCCGAAGGCGCACGGAGGCGGATCAGGGAATGCTTGTTGAGGGATTGGTCGGAGGGAAGATGATGGGGGCCCCGCTGAGCCGACAGCACCAGCCGTCCCTGATCCACGTCCTCAACTGATTCTCTTTGGTGATTGCCTGTCGCCTCCCCGTCATCAGCGCCCTCCTGGTTGGCCGCGCCCGGTCACGCCGGAGTGATTCGTCGAGTTTCTCCGCCGCCCCCCGCTGCGACCAGGCGCTCCGCGCCGGACGGCCAATAGGGGCAGCGCGGCATCAACGAGGAGGAGCATCTTATGACCAACGCTCGTAGCCAAGCGGCCAAGAAGGCCTGGCAAACCCGGCACCGACTCGGCGCTTTTGACAAGGCGCGCGCTGCCGAGGCCGCGAGCAAGGAAGCGCTACGCGCGTATTGCGAGAAACACGGCTGGCGCGTCGCGTTCTTCGAGGGACCTACTGGAGCGCCACGCACCGGGATCATGGACGCTATCGTGTTCCGAATCGATAAGAAGAACCCCGACCGGCTCGATTTGCGGCTCATCCAGTTGAAAGGCGGAGGAGCCGGAGTGAGCGGTCGGGAAATCGCCCGCTTGCAACACGCCGCCGCTGACGTCACGGTGCATTGGACTATCGCGATGTACGATGATAATACGCTCCATTTTCTTCCCGACTTGTAAGCGAATATGAAATCGATGCCTCGTTCTTCCCTTTCTCGGTCGATGCGGGAGCGAGTCCGAGCAAAGACGCACGGGCGGTGCCACGTTTGTGGAGGACCACTTCGACAAACGTCAGGTGCATCTCGTATTTCGATCTGCAGATGATGGAGGCCGAACGGCTTCATGAACTCGATAGAGCGAGGAATGAATTGACATGCCCACGCAGCCGACGAGAGAGTCGATCTTTCGCGACGCGGCGAGGCGGATGTGAGCGGACTTCGAGGATGCTCGAAACAACGTGCCTCATCGCGGACAAGCCGGAGGCGAGGGTGAAGCCATTGTCCGTCATTTTCTCAATGACCATCTCCCCGGCCGATATCGTGCGACGGGTGGGTTCATAATCGACAAGCGCGATGGCATGAGTGGACATGTGGACGTCATTGTTTATGATGCGTTGAATTGTCCCGTCTATCGGACCTCAAGCGAAGGCATGGTCGTCCCGAATGACAATGTCGCTGCGGTTGTTGAGGTGAAGTTTCAACTCACGACGACGACGCTGGATGAGGCCCTCGACAAGATTCATGAAGTGAAGAACCTGGCAAAGACACCGCTCGCTGACGCACACCCTCCGGGACAGATAATTGGCACCCAGGGTGTAATTTTTGGCATTCGAAAGCCACGTCGAACCAGCGATGCGCGGCCTGCTCCGCGCTCAGACGGGAGCGGAGTTGCCAGAATTGTACCGGGTTCTGTGTCCGAGGCGGCACTTCAATCGCCGTTCCGTATGTTCGGCGTTAGGTTCCTGCCGAACGGATCGTGCAGCCGTACAGTGAGATAGTGCTACGGCTTTCGCAGGCGCGCGTGGAGGCGCTCGGTCGCCGCCACCAACTCTCGAGCAATGGACGGCTCAAACGCGACGTGCCCGGCATCGGGACAGACAATGTACTCTGCTTCCGGCCACGCCTGGTGGAGGCGCTCCGCCGAGTCGGGCGGGCAGACCAGATCGTAGCGTCCCTGCACGATCGTCCCCGGCAGCGAGCGGATGCGATCGATGTTGCCGAGCAACTGGCCGGGCTCGAGAAAACAATCGTTGATGAAGTAGTGTGCTTCGATGCGGGCGACGGGGAGCGCCTTGGCTTCCGTCACCGCTTCGGCCTCTGTCTCGGGGTCGGGCAATAGACTGGTGGACCGCGCTTCGTAGAGGGACCAGACTTTGGCCGCGGGGCCGCTCACCTTCGGGTCCGGATCGTTCAGAAGGACGTTGTATCGCTCGAGGAGGCTGTCGGGGTCGCCGGGGCCCGCCGCGGCCGCAAACTCTTTCCACGCCTGTGGCGAGAACAAGCGCAGCCCCGTCATGAACCACTCGATCTCCGGCCGCTCGCCGAGGAAGATGCCTCGCACGATCAGGCCGAGGCAGCGCTCGGGATGGGCCACGGCGTAGGCCAGGGTCAGGGTGGAGCCCCACGAGCCGCCGAAGACGGCCCACCGGTCGATCCGGCGCGCCTGGCGCAGCAACTCAATGTCGCCGATGAGGGCCTGGGTCGTGTTGTCGCGAATCTCGGCGAACGGCGTCGAGCGTCCGCAGCCGCGCTGGTCGAAGACGATGATGCGCCAGGCGCGGGGGTCGTAGAACCGCCGGTGTCTCGGACGGCTCCCGCCTCCCGGGCCGCCGTGGAGGAAGACGATCGGCAGGCCCTCCGGGTTGCCGCTCTCCTCCCAATACATCTCGTGACGCCCGTCGAGCGCCAGGCGTCCGCTCGCGTAGGGCTCGATCGGCGGGAAAAGATGCTGGTCTTTAGTGTCCATACCCGGTGATTCGAGTCCATGGTCCCGCCGTCCCGCCACGATGGGCTGGAGCCTGGTCTCCAATTCCGCGATGCGCGCGTCCCGCTCGGCCAGTTGTTCCAGCAGGCACGCCACGTCGCGTTCGGCGTCGGTCACTTGGGATGGCTTCCGGGTGATGGCGTCGGTGCCCGTGCAGAGGCCAGCACGCGCGGCCTGCCTGGCAACCTTTTCCGTTCAGGAACTTGGAGAGGGTCGGGGTCGCTTAGTGGTTTTGGAGGGGCAGTCCGGTTCGACGAACCCTGCACGTGATGGACGCTGAAGTCTGATCTTTGATCCCCACGTGCAGATCGATAGGAACGTTTGCCCGTCGCCGCTTGAGAGGTGCGTAAGTGATCGCAAGAGGAGGCCGAGAGGGCGCAAGTCGGAGCCCGGGATGGCCGGTTTCGGCACCCTGCGATCACCAAGTCGTGCGGGCTGTTCCTACTGGTTCCAGTACCTGTGCTCCGCTCGTCTGAGTTCGGCCGTCTTCACAATCTCCTATT